>Ga0209958_1002292_pt1 | contig 11056 bp, 9 predicted proteins | sample ThiBio_inoc_plan_FD_183942 | JGI IMG/M metagenome (GOLD analysis project Ga0209958, IMG submission 183942) | Wastewater bioreactor microbial communities from Cape Town, South Africa - Thiocy_inoc_plan (SPAdes) | ecosystem: Engineered > Bioremediation > Thiocyanate > Unclassified | place: South... | reverse complement strand
CCCCGACGGGCGTCAAGTGCGGGGGCCCGCCTCGGCCTTCCACGCCGCGGCCTCCTCGCCGTCGACGCGGAGCGTCAGGCACTTGGCCGACCCGCCCGACTTGATGAACTCGGAGAGGTCCAGCGGGCGCGTCGCATAGCCCAGCGCCCGGAGGTCTTCGGCGAGCTTCGGGGCGCCTCGGTTCAGGATCACCGTGCGGCCGACGACCACGGCGTTGCAGCTGAAGCCCTGGGCCTCCTCGGGCCGGACCTCGATCCGCGTGGGGATCCGCTCGCGGATCACGGCGCGGCCGTACTCGTCGAACGCCCCGGGGTAGTAGATGGCGGCGTCGGGTGCGAGGGGGCAGAAGCAGGTGTCGAGGTGGTAGTAGCGCGGGTCGACCAGCTCCATCGGCAGCACCTCGACCCCCAGCCGCTCGCCGACCCACTGGTGGCTCCGGACGTCGCTGCGGAAGCGATAGCCGGCGAAGAGGGCCTCGCCGCAGAACAGGGCGTCGCCGGCCCCTTCGAAGTTCATCCCCTCGGGGGGCTCCACGACCTCCAGCCCCCGCGACCGCGCCCAGGCTTCGAAGTGGGGCGTCTCCCCCTGGCGGACGCCGAACCGGAACCGCGACGGGATGAACAGGTTGCGGTAGACCAGCCCCGCGTTCGCCGTGAAGACCAGGTCCGGCAGCCCCGGCGCGGGCATCAGCAGGTCGACGTCCACCCCCAGGTCGACGAGCGTCCCCTTCAGCGCCGACCACTGGGCCGAGGCCCGAGCGGCGTCGGCCCCGTGGGCGACGCTCATCCACGGGTTGATCTCGTACTCGATGCCGAAATAGTCCGGCGGGCACATCAGGATGCGGGGCTTGTCGGCCACGGCGAGGGTCCTCCGGAGGTTCTACGTCGCCGGGCGTCCCCGAGGCCGAGGTTTCTCCCGCGCTCCATCCTCATCGCCGCCCTTCGGCCTCGGCCGCCAGGCGGCGGACGGCGTCGACGACGACGTCCTGGACCCGGGGCTCGAAGAAGCCGACCATCGGGCCCAGGCCCCGGCTCCACGCCCAGAGCGTCACGCCGATCGCCTCGTGGCCCCCCTCGGCGACGACCTTCGCCGTCGGAAGGTAGCCGAAGCAGTCGTTGTTGTAGCCGGAGACCCAGAGCCGATCGGGGCCGAGCGCCTCGCGCAACAGCGTCGCGTACCCGGCGACCGGCTCGCCCGGCAGGGCCGCCAGCGTCAGGTCGTCGCCGAACCGCCAGACCGCCACGGGCGCCGCGTAATGGGACGGCAGCCGACCCCCCGCGTCCAGCACTTCCAGCATGTGCCGGGCCTGCCACGCCTGGAAGTTGGGACGATTCAGGTATCCCTGGATCTGCTCGCGAGACAGCACCTGGAGCGGCAGGTCGACCTGCGCGGAAGCGACCCGGAGCGGCCCGGCGACGGGCGCGAGCGGGCCGTCGAGCACCCGGCAGACCTCGCGGCCCAGCGCCTCGCCGTGCGTGCGGGCCTGCTCGATCGTGCCGCGCGGCTCCGGGTTGGCGTCGCCGCCGCAGCCGGCCAGGAACAGGGCCGTCGCCCCCGGCCGATGCGCCTCGATCACCGCGCGGGCGTACCCCGGGTAGTCGGCGCTGATGGCGTTCTGGCCGCCCGCGGCGACGGCGTGGCAGGAGCAGCCGAAGACCACGGCCCGAGGCTCCCCCTCCGGCGAGTCCACCCGCAGGACGGGGACCGCGTCGTCCACCGGGGCGTTCGGATTGGGCAGCATGACGACCCCCTCCGGCTTCGGGAGCCGGCGGCTCGTCGGGACGTTCGTCCGGCCGGTCGCCCAGGAGAGCCGCGCCGGGCGCAGGTCGGCGACGGCCCGCCCGACCAGGTCGACGAGCTGGTCCTGGAGGCGGCGAGTGTAGGTGATGGTCGCCTCGGCCACCTCGAGCGTCATGGCCGGGTGGGCGACGTTGAGCGTCGTGTTCGGGTCGAGGCTGACGACCGGCCCGGTGTGGGTGTGCGAGGCGTTGAAGATCAGCCGATCGCGGGGCACGCCCGTCCGCTCGGCGATCCGGCCGGCGACGACGTCGGTGACGATCGCGGCCTGGAAGCCGACGAGGTCGGCCGCGACGATCACCCCGCGCCGGCCCTGGGCGTCTTCCAGGGCCAGCGCGCGGGCGGAGATGTCGTCGGAGACCCCATCGAACGGCCCGTTGCGGTCGGTGTAGCCGAGCAGGATCAGGGGCCGCTCGGGCGTGATCTTGACCGTGGCCGCGCCGGCCTTCCACGGCACCGCGCCGTCGTCGGAAGCCCGGGTCGCCGGGAGGCCGACGAGCAGCGTCACGAGGATCGAGGCGGCCGATCGACGGAGACTCTTCATCATCGGGATCAGCCTCTCATTCCGGGGCCAGGGGCGTATCGACCCAGGCGCGGCGGCGGTGGGAGTCGAGGACGGAGTCGGCGACGATCTGGGCGTTGAGGCCGTCGTGGAAGCTCGGCACGGCGGGGCGGCCCTCGACGATGGCCGAGATGAACTCCCACATCAGGTCGTAGCGGAAGACCGTCGCCGGGGCGCCCTGGGAGGGGTCGCGGGGGCTGCCGGCCGGCTTGAGGAACTCGGCCGGGACCTCGACGGGGGCCAGGTCCTTGCCGGTCTTGCCCAGGAGGACGACGTTCGGCTCGTGGAGGCGGTAGACGGCCGAGCCCTCCGAGCCGTTGATCTCGGCCCACTCGTGGCCGAAGCCGTCGCGGTGGTAGCCCTTGGCCAGCGTGGTCCCCTCCCAGACGCCCGTCGCGCCGGACTGGAACTCGCCGATCAGGGCCGACCAGTCGTCGACCTCGGACGGCTTGCACGGCTGGCCGTCGGCCGTCCTGTCGCGGGGGGCGAAGCGGGCGGTGGCCCCGCAGACCCGGGCGATGGGGCCCATCAGGTCGATGGCGAAGTCGATGCGGTGGATGGTCATGTCGAACAGGTCGCCGGCCCCGGCGCGGGCCTTGTACTGCCGCCATCCCCAACTCGTCTCGGCCCAGTCCAGGAACCGTTGCGAGCGGAAGTGGCGGGGCTCGCCGAGACCGCCGGACTTCACCAGGCTGCGGATGTACCGCATGGCCGGGGCGAAGCGGTAGGTGAAGGCCGTCATGTGGACGACCGAGGCGTCGCGGGCGGCCTCGTACATGTCGCCGACCTCGGCCGCGTTCAGGCCCAGGGGCTTCTCGGCCATGACGTGCTTGCCGGCCTCGGCGGCGGCGACGGCGATCGGCCGGTGGGTGTCGTTGGGGGTGGCGATGACGATCGCGTCGACCCGGTCGTCGGCGCACAGGGCCAGGGCGTCGGTCGTGGCGTGGTCGACGCCCCACTCGGCCTGCCGCTTCGCCAGCAGCGCGGGGTCGGCGTCGCAGATGGCGACCAGCTCGGCGCGGGGATCCAGGCGAAGGCCCGGCAGGTGGTGGTAGGCCGTGACGGCGCCGACGCCGATGAATCCGACGCGGACGGGGCGGGAGGGCGAGAACTCGGGCATCTCGATCGATCCTCTGTGGCTTGCTTGCCTTCGACTCCGGGCCCCACTATCCTGCACCTTACTCCGCTCGGAGTCCATTCGCGACAGGGTCGAAGGCGACGACAACCAGGGGATCATGAGACGATGGCGACCGACAAGCCCATCCGCGTGGCGATCATCGGCCTCGGCTTCGGGGCCGAGTTCATCCCGATCTACCAGAACTACCCCGGCGCCGAGATGTACGCCGTCTGCCGTCGCGACCAGAAGGGCCTCGACGAGTGCGGCGAGCGCTACGGCATCAAGGCCCGCTACCGGGACTATCGGGAGCTGCTGAAGGATCCCGAGATCGACGCCGTCCACATCAACTCGCCGATCCCCGACCACGCCTGGATGTCGATCGAGGCCCTGAACGCCGGCAAGCACGTCGCCTGCACGGTGCCGATGGCCACCAGCGTCGAGGACTGCAAGAAGGTCGTCGAGGCCCAGCGGTCCAGCGGCAAGGTCTACATGATGATGGAGACCGTGGTCTACAGCCGCGAGTACCTGTTCGTCCAGGAACTCTACAAGAAGGGCGAGCTGGGCCGGCTCCAGTTCCTCCGCGGCAGCCACCAGCAGGACATGGACGGCTGGCCCGAGTACTGGCCGGGCCTCCCCCCGATGTGGTACGCCACCCACTGCGTCAGCCCGTGCCTCGCCCTGCTGGGCAAGCACGCCGAGAGCGTCGTCTGCCACGGCTCGGGCCGGATCCGCGAGGACCTGGTCGCCAAGTACAACAGCCCGTTCGCCATCGAGACGGCCACCTTCACCATCAAGGACTCCGACGTCGTCGCCGAGGTCACCCGCAGCCTCTTCGACACCGCCCGCCAGTATCGCGAGAGCTTCGACGCCACCGGCAGCCGCAAGAGCTTCGAGTGGCAGCAGGTCGAGGGCGAGGACCCGGTCATCCACACCAAGAGCACCGAGCAGGCCCCGCTCACCGAGGCCCAGATCCCCCAGCGGGTGAAGGTCCCCGACTACGCCCACCTGCTCCCCGAGGGGATCCGCCGCTTCACCCAGCCGGCCGCGATCCAGGACGCCGACCACCTGTCGTTCCTCCAGGGCGGCGGCCACGGCGGCAGCCACCCCCACCTGGTCCACGCCTTCCTCAGCGCCGTGAAGGGCGAGAAGCCCGCCCTCCCCGACGCCGAGACCTCCGCCAACTGGACGATGGTCGGCCTCTGCGCCCACGAATCCGCCATGAACGGCGGCAGCCGCGTCGACCTGCCGACGTTCTGAGCTCGAATCCGCGTCGCCGGGCGGTTGACCGATCGAGGGCCGGGACGCGGCCGATGGTCGGCCGCCCGCCCGCGATGCGACGGCCGCCCCGAGGGGTCGGCGTTCTGAGAAGGGGCCCGATGGCGACGAACATCGAGATCGAAGAAGCGTTCTCCCGAAATCGCCTGGCCGGCGAGCCGATCCCCGGCGACGTGAAGATCCTCCTGGGTCATCTCGATGAACTGGCCGAACGGACGGGGCTGCGACTGAACTGGCACGCCGATTGGGCGCCCTGGCTCGACACGAGCTACCTCTCCCCGGAGGATCGTCGCAATCGCGAGATCATGACGAACGTCCGCGCCATCGCCGACGTCTGCGGCATGATCGCCTTCATCGCCGAGGCCGAGGACGGTGAGTGTTATGGCTACTGGCGAGGCCCCTCCGGGGCACCGATTTCCGGTGCCCCGCTCATCTGCTTCGATACCGAGGGTCAGTTCGGCGTCCGCGGCGCAACCTTCGCGGACGCCGTCTTGACCTCCATGCCGTCCGATTGTTTCGCCTGGTTGCGCGACTGGCTCCGGTCCATCGGGATCCCGGTCGGAGCCGATGGACCCGAATCGATCGAGTATCCGGAGCCTGACCCGCACCCGATGGCCTTGCTCCAAACGAGCTACCGGCACCATCTGGGCGGAGGTCGCTCGGGTTGACCGGCCGCCGATCGGCCCGATCTTGTAGAATGAAAGCCCGCGCGCCGGCTCCCGGCGCGCGGGCTTGCGTTTCCACCCCGCCGTCGCCGATCGAGCCCCGCCCATGCCCCCCACCCCCGCCCCGAGTCGCGCCATCCATGTCGAGAACGTCGGCGTCTACCGAGCCGGACGCTGGATCCTGAAGGATGTGGACTGGTCCGTCCCCGCGGGCGCGTGCGTGGCGGTGCTGGGGCCGAACGGGAGCGGCAAGAGCACGCTGACGCGGGTGATCTCGGGCTACCTCTGGCCGACCGAGGGGGAGGTGGAGGTCCTCGGCGAGCGGTTCGGCGAGGTCAACATCCACGAACTGCGCGAGTCGCTCCGCCTGGTCCAGCCCACGGGCCTGGCCGAGCCCGACGCCGACATGGCGGCGCTCGACGTCGCGACCACCGGGGCGTTCGGGACCGTCGGCCTCTATCGCGAGATCGACGAGGAGGTCCGCCGCGAGGCCCTGCGCCTGCTGGAGACGGTCGGCCTCCGCGCGGCGCTCCGCACCCCCTACCAGAACCTCAGCAGCGGCGAGCGGATCCGCTGCCTGATGGCCCGCGCGATGGTCCGCAAGCCTCGGCTCCTCTTGCTCGACGAGCCGACGTCCGGGCTCGACCTGCTGGCCCGCGAGCAGGTGCTGGCGACGATCCAGTCGCTCCACGCCGAGCCCGACCCGCCGACCGTCGTCCTCATCACGCATCACCTGGAGGAGCTGCCGCCGGCCGTCTCGCACGTCGTCGTCCTGCAAGACGGCCGGGTCGCCGCCCAGGGCGAGCCCGAGGCCGTGCTGCGGTCGGACCTGCTCTCCGACGTCTACCACTGCCCGCTGGAAGTCGTCCGGACGGACGGCCGCTTCTACTCCCGCGTCAGCCCCGGGGCCTGGGCGTCGCTCCTGGCGCGAGACGCACGTTCCTGATCGCACGATTCGAAATCGGTGGGTTATACTACACCGAACCGACTTGACCGATCGCCCGCCCGAACGCCACCGGAGACGCCCATGTCTCGCCGTCCCCGACTCGTCCGATACGTCGGCCTCGCCGTCCTCGCCCTCGGCCTGAGCGCTTCCGCGAGGGCGCAGGGGGTGGTCGCGAGCAAGGCCACTCCGCAGGCCGTTTACGGGGCTCCGCAGACCTACGCGGCCCCGCAGGCACCGGCCCCGACGCCCCTCTACCAGGGCCTGCCCTTCACGCCCCAGCCGATCCAGGCGCCCCGGCCGGTGTTGACGCCCGCCTCGGCCTCGCCGCAAGCCTCCGCCCAGGGCCCGGCCCCGTGCGCGTGCTATTATCCGCAGGGCTTCTGCCCGATGCCCCAGGGGAACTGCGCCATGCCGCAAGGCAACTGCGCCGCGCCGGTCCCGTGCGGACCCCAGCCGACCGGCCAGGCGTATCCCGCGCCGCAGTACGTCTCGCCGCAGGGCTGACCCCGCTGCTTGCGTCCGCGCCCGGTCGCGATACACTTCGAACTCGCCGCCGCCTCGCGGCGCATTCCGAAGGTTCGTCGCGACCGGGGATCTCCCATGAGCCAGCCCGCCGTCATCGAGGTCGACGCGCTCGTCGCCCCGATCTCCGAAGCCGCCCCGGTCGGCGAATACCTCCGATGGGAAGACGAGTACGCCGAGTTGGAGGAGCACCGCCGCGCCGACGAGGACGCCGGCTCCGAGGACGTCTGGAAGCGCGAGAAGAAGGTCTCCGACTGGCCCGCGCTCTTCAAGGCGGGCTCCCTCCTGCTGGAGACCCGGACCAAGGACCTCCAGATCGCCGCGTGGGTCGCGGAGTCGGCCGCCCACCTCCACGGGGCCGTCGGCCTCCGCGACGGCCTCCGGCTGATCCTGGGCCTGCAAGAATCCTACTGGGACGTGCTCCACCCCGAGTCCGGCGACCTGGAGCTGCGCGAGGCGGTCTACGACTTCATCGACCACGACCGGGTCTTCCCGCTGCTGGCACGGCGGATCGTCGTCACCCACGTCCCGGGCGCCCCCGACTACACCTACACGTTCCAGGACTACGAGCAGTCGCGCCAGACCGACCTGCTCGCCAACCGGCAGTTCGAAAGCGAGGACCAGCGCGCCGAGGCGCTGGAAGGCCGCCTGACCGGCGAGCAGTTCGAGGAGGCCGCCAAGGCGACCGCCCGCCCCTTCTACGTCGACCTCCTGGCCACCTGCGAGGAGATCGTCGACGTCGTCGAGAAGATCAACGAGGGGGTCCGCTCGCGCTGGAAGGGCCCCAACCGCCCTCGCCTGAGCAAGCTGGAGACGGCGGTCGCGGCGCTCAAGAAGTTCGTCCAGCAGGCGCTCGCCAAGAAGCCCGACGATTCACCGCCGCCCGACCCCGAGCCGGAACCGGAGCCCGAACCGGAAGCCGACGGCTGGAGAGAATCCCCCGCGGCCGAGGCCGAGACGGAAGAAGAGCCGTCGCGCCCCGAGCCCGCCCGTCGCCCCGCCCCCGCCCGGCGACGGGTCGCCGGTGCCCCCACGACGTCCGAGGACGCGTTCGAACAGGTCGCGGAGGCCGCCCACTTCCTCCGCGGCCAGGATCCGGCCGACCCCACGCCTTACCTCGTGCTGCGGGCCCTGGCCGTGGCGGCGTTGTATCGGCCGGACGGCCTGGAGCCGTCCAACCTCCTCGCGCCGGCCAGCGAGGTCCGCGAGCGCCTGTTCCTGGGCTCGCGCGAGGAGAACTGGGCCGACGTCCTCGACGAGGCCGAACGCGCGCTGGGCCGGCCCGAAGGCCGGGGCTGGCTCGACCTCCACCGCTATTCGGCGCTCGCCCTGGCCTCCTCCGGGCACGACGACGCCCGGCGCGCCTGCGCGGCCTTCCTCCGGGCCTGCCTGGGGGACCATGCGGCCTGGTTGGAGGCCCAGTTCCGCGACGGCACCCCCTGCCTCTCGCCGGCCACGCGCGGCTGGCTGGAGGAGGAGGGGCTGATCGGAGGCGCCGCGGCCCCGGCCGTCGACTTCTCCCGCTTCGCCCCCGCCCCGCCCGAGCCCCCGCCCGTCTCCGACCCCGACGAACAGGGATCGGCCCCCCCCCGCACGCCCGACCCCTGGGAGGTCGCCCAGGAGCACGCCCGCCGGGGCGAGGCCGTCGAGGCGCTGTCGATCGTCGCGCGAGCCGTTCGTCAGGCCGGCAGCGGTCGTGAGCGCTTCATCCGGGAGTTGCAGCAGGCCGAGTTGTGCATCGCCCTCGGCCGCGACGCCCTGGCCCTGCCGGTGCTGGAGAGCCTCGCCGCCCGCATCGACGACCAGAAGCTCGACCAGTGGGAGGAGCCCGGCCTCTGCGCCCGGGTCTTCTCCGGCCTCTATCGCTGCCTGAGGTCACGCGACGAGGCCCGCGCCGCCGTGATCCATCGCCGCCTGTGCCAGCTCGACCTCGGGCTGGCGATGCAACTGGAGGGCGATTGAGCCGGGCCCCCGGATTCGGGCCGTAAAAATCCGGAAAGATTCCGAGGATTCCGAGAATCCGCATTCCCCGCGCGGCCGATATTACCGGCGTCGCGGACAAGGCCGTCAGATCCCGACGAGGGGCCCGGAAGGGCCCGATCGCGGGTGGCCGAGCCGGAAGCATGGATGCGAATTAAGGAGACGGTCATGAAGACCACTCGGTTCCTCATCGGCTGCCTGACGCTCGGCCTGGCCGTCGGCTGCAGCAGCGTGACGGTCGTCAAGAACCCGGATGAGAACGACCTGGGCATCCGGTACTACAGGCCCAAGCCGTACCTGCTGGTCACGCCCGCGGACGCGACCGGTCGGATGGTCAACATCAAGCTCCAGTACCTCCCCGACTTCTCGGAGGAGTACTCGATCCGGCCCAAGGGCCGCAAGCCGCCCGCGGTCGCGCTCGAAGACGGCTGGAACCTGGTCGGCGTCGGCGGCCCGCCGGCCCCGCCCAAGCCGCAGGAGCCCGCCGCCATCCCCGCGGCCCCGACCGACCCGACCAAGCTCCCCGAGTTCGTCGTCGCGGCCACGAACGTCCCGATGGGCTACTACGAGTCCGTCTTCGACATGAACGGGACGAAGAAGACGCTCAAGGGCTGGCGCTACATCGGCCTGAGCCCGATCGCCGGCGGCGACGCGATCGGCGTCGACCCGCGGTCGCAGATCCCGCCGAACTGCCCGCAGCCGCCCGCCACGTCGTCCATGCCCGGCCCGCTCTACGGGATGGTCTTCTTCAACGGCGTGATGACCTTCCGCCAGCTCGACGAGATCGCCAACAACCAGACCTGCCCGCAATACGTGAAGATCCTCCCCGAGAAGCCCGAGCCCGCCCCGACGCAGAGCGGCGGCAACAAGGTCAACGACGGCTCCAACCAGTCCGGCGGCGAGAAGACCAACGAGTCCGGCGCCGGCAAGGTGACCGAACCGGAGGAGGTCGAGGCCCCGAAGCTGGACGCGGTGCAGCCGGAGCCCCCCGCGATCATCCCGACGCCGCCGCCGGCCGCGATCCCGACCCCGGTCGCCCCGGGCGAATCGGCCCTGAACCTCGCCCCCGCCCCGGAACTCCTCGACGACGCCGTGGCGAAGACCTCGATCGCGATCCCGCCCCCCAAGGTCTGGGACGGCCGTCGCTGAGACGCGACTTCCCTCCCTCGATCTTCGATCGTCGCGACGCCCCGGGCCATCCCCGGGGCGTCGTCGTTTTTCGAAGGCCGGAGAAACCGCGATCCGCGGCCCGCGGACCTCGTTTTTAAGTTGAGCCCCGCCGTCGCGCGACGGTATCGTTGCGGAAGCGTTCGCTTCCATGCGAGGGTTCGGCCATTTCGAACAGCAGACGCAGGAGGGGCCGAGAGCCATGGCGACCGCGACGGGGGTGCGTCCCAGACTGTCCAGGCCGCGTCGGGCCGCGACCATCGTGGAGGCCGCCGCGTTCGCGACCGCCGCGATCCTGCTGGCCTGGCTGGCGTTCTGGCTGATCCGCCAGCAGGCGCAGGGCCTGGTCGTGGACGCCCGCCATCTCCTGGGCGACGGCCTGGGCCGCGTCGACGCCCCGTTCACCGCGGCCGACGCCCGGTCGATCCTGGGACCCGACCGCCGGGCCGACGCCGCGGCCCGCACGGCCGGTTTCGTCGACGACGTGAAGGCGGCCGTCGCCGCCCCCGGCGGGCCGGTCGTCTACTACATCTCCGCGCCCCTCCTCGGACACGACCGCCCGATCGGCGACGCGAAGCTCGCCGACCTGATCGCGCAGGTCGCCGCGGCGGCCCGGCGGGACGTGGTGCTGGCGCTGGACCTCGCCCAGGTCGACAGCGACCGCGACCTCGGCGTCTACGCCGCCAGCCCCTATCACGGGCTGGCGGAGGCGGTTGCGAAGATCGAGCCGGGGAGCCACGTCGTCTACGTCCTGACCTCCGCGGGCCCCGCCCAGAAGAGCTGGGCGTCGGACGCCCTCGGCGGCTCGGTCTTCGCGCACTTCCTGCGCGCCGGGCTGGCCGGCGACTCGGCGGCGTGGGACGAGGTGCCGACCCCCGGCCGCGTGTCGGTCGAAGGGCTCCATCAATTCGTCCGCCATCACGTCGCGGGATGGGCCCGGAAGCACCGCGGCGCGAACCAGACCCCGATGCTGCTCCGCGTCGGCGAGCCGCGCCGGCCGGTCGCCCTGGCCTTCGCCAGGCCGA
>Ga0209958_1002291_pt1 | contig 11063 bp, 10 predicted proteins | sample ThiBio_inoc_plan_FD_183942 | JGI IMG/M metagenome (GOLD analysis project Ga0209958, IMG submission 183942) | Wastewater bioreactor microbial communities from Cape Town, South Africa - Thiocy_inoc_plan (SPAdes) | ecosystem: Engineered > Bioremediation > Thiocyanate > Unclassified | place: South... | reverse complement strand
CCGGATGGCGGAGGCAGCCAGCCAGGCCCTCGGCATGGCGTACGCCGGCGTCGACCTGATGCGCGACCGGGACGGCCGCCTCACGGTGATCGAGGTCAACAGCATCCCGGCCTGGCGCGGTCTGCAAACGGTCGTGAAAGACGATGTGGCCACCCTGCTGGTGAACGATTTTCTCGACCGGCACGTGGAAACCGCCTTGCGGGAGCGTTGCGCATGAACGCGCGCCTGCCCCCCCCGCCCGGCACCGCAGACCTTGCGCAAGCCTTCCGCACCGCCTGCGAACTCGACGTGCTCGCGTTCAAGCCCGGCAACGTCAGCGTCGAATCGCCCGGGCACGGCATGCACGCGCGCGATTTCCAGCGCAGCGCCGAAGTCGCCGCCCCGCATGTGGCCGATCGCGCGCTGCCCCTCGGCGAACGGATCTATCGCGCGATCGCGGCGACGCGCCAGGCGGTCGGCTGCAATACCAATCTCGGCATCGTGCTGCTGACGGTGCCGCTGATCCATGCCGCACAGCACCGCCTGCCGCACGAGTCGCTGCCGCAGCGCCTGCGCCGCGACCTCGACGAGACGACGCGCGAGGACACCGAATGGGCCTATCGCGCCATCCGCCTGGCCGCGCCGGGCGGGCTCGGCAGCAGCCCGCGCCACGATGTCCGCGCCGCCCCCACCGTGGGCCTGCTGTCGGCCATGCGCGAATCCGCGCAGCGCGACCGCATCGCCGGCCAGTACGCCAGCGGCTATGCCGACATCTTTCGCTTCGGCGTCGACGCGCTGCAGCAGGGCCGCACCCGCTGGGGCGAGGAAACGCAGGCGCTGACCAGCGTCTACCTGGCCTACCTGAGCGACTTTCCCGACAGCCACGTGCTGCGCAAATTTGGCGCGGCCACCGCCGCGCAGGTGCAGCGCATGGCCTGCGGCTGCGTCGCCGACATGGCGCCATGTCTCGACTGGAACCGTGCCCGGCGGCACCTCGCGAGCCTCGATCGCGGTTTGAAATCGGCCGGCGTCAACCCCGGCACCAGCGCCGATCTGAGCGTCGCCACCTGGCTCGCGGATCGCCTGCTGTCGGCGGCGGCAAGCGGCCCCGCCGGGACCAGCCGGCCCACGGGAGGGCAAGCGGATATTTGATGTTTCGAAACGTCTTCCAGGCGTTGCAACAAGCGGCCCGCCGGCGGACAGCTCGGCACCGGCGGACCGCTCCAATCCAACCGAGTCTGTGCAATTCAAGGAGAGAGAAAGATGGCTAAAATCGATCGCGTAATGGTAGGTGAGTCCCTGGTGGGCGACGGCAACGAAGTGGCGCACATCGACCTCATCATGGGCCCCCGCGGCAGCGCCGCCGAAACGGCGTTCTGCAACGGCCTGGTCAACAACAAGGACGGCTTCACCTCGCTGCTGGCGGTGGTGGCGCCCAACCTGCCCTGCAAGCCCAACACCATGATGTTCAACAAGGTGACCATCAAGGGCGCCAAGCAGGCCGTGCAGATGTTCGGCCCGGCCCAGCGCGGCGTCGCGATGGCAGTGGCGGATTGCGTCGAAGACGGCACCATCCCCGCCGACGAGGCCGACGACCTCTTCATCTGCGTCGGCGTGTTCATCCACTGGGAAGCCGCCGACGACGCCAAGATCCAGGACTACAACTACGAAGCCACCAAGCAGTCCATCAAGCGCGCCGTCGCCGGCACGCCCACGGCAGCGGAAGTCGTGTCCAAGAAAGGCAGCGCGGGTCACCCGTTCGCCGCCCACAACTGATCGGGAGAGCGTCGTGCGTTGCCTAGAGTGCGGAACCACGGTAATGGAACTCGACCACGAGCATCTGTTCGCCTGCTGCGGTCTCACCCTGCAGGAGTACGCCCTGCGCCACGCGCTGCCGCTCGATCTGTTGGTGACGCCGGACAGGATCGGGGCGGCGGATGTCGCCGCCCTTCCGCCCATGCCCGTCGCCGTGCCGGACGAAACCGCGCGCGCGGTTCTCGCCGGCCTGCGTCTGGCCGGCAAGGTCGACGACAGCGGCGCGCTGTGCCAGGTCGAGGGCGAGATCGCCTGGCTGGATCTGCTGTTCTGCGATCTGGCACAACTCGCGCCCTACGGTTTCCGCTTCCGTCAGGAATATCACTACGCGCCCGGTACCCACCGGGTCGTGGCGAAGAACCGTCTGGTAACGCAAAAACGCAATCTGGTCGGCCCCTGGCTACCCGCCAGGGTGCCGCCGCCCGAACGGCGTATGAAATACGCAACCTATCTGGCCCATGCCGGCGAATTGCATGCCGGCTATCTATTTCTCCCCTTCGCATCGCCCGACGATGCGGAGGATGCCGCCGAATATCTGGCGCGCGAACTGGGCGTGGCCACCCGCGCCCTGACCCACGACCTCGGCAGCGGCGCGCCCCTGCTGCGCACGCTGACGCGCGCCGACACCGCGCGCCTGCTCGACGGCCTGCAGGCCGAGCTGGAAGCGATGCCCGGCGTCTGGGCGCGCTTCCATCCGGACACCCCGGAAGTGACGGTAAGCAAGGAAGTGGTGTTCGATTCCGCCCACTTCCTCACCGACCATCCCGCCAAGTGCAGCAACCTGCACGGCGGCCGCTACGTGCTGCATGTGAAGGTGCGTGGCCGGATCGATCCGATCACCGGCTGCGTGCTCGATTACGGCTACCTCAAGCGGGTGGTGAACGCCCGCGTGGTCGAACGCTTCGACCACCACACCCTGAACTACGCCGGCCCCGAGCTGGCCTGGCGCTCCACCACCGAACTCCTCAGCGCCTACATCTGGGAGCGGCTGATCGATTTCCTGCCCGAGCTGTGCGAACTCACCCTCTACGAAACGCCGCAGTCATGGTGTCAATACGTCGGCCCCGATCTGGAAACCTGGCACAGCCAGGGCAGCCAGCCCCTGCTCGGCCGCTTCACCGATTCGGCTCTGGGGCGCTCGCCCTGGCGCCAGTGGCTGCGTTCCTGGGACGATCATCATGAAAAGCGGCAAGCTCGGCGCGACTGAGCGCACCCTCGTGGAGGGCCGAGGCCAGCAGCACGCCGGCCATCCCGGCCGCGGCCAGCGCGGCGAGATCCGCCGCGTGGCGCACGCCGCCGGCCGCATACAGCCGGCAGGCCGGATTCAGGTGCCGCAATTGCGCCAGGCGCGCCAGGTCGGGGCCGGCGCCGGCGCCGACCCGCGCCAGCGTCATGGCGACCACATCGTCCGGCCAGCGTGCCGCATCGCGCAGCAGATCGGCCGGCCCGAGAAAATCGTCGCCGCGGTAATCCAGCGACAACACGCTGCCGCCGGGATAATCGCCGCGTGCGGGCGCTTCAGCCAGGCTTTCGCTGCCCAGCACCGGCCGCCCCAAGCCGCCGCGTCGCCAGCTTGCGGCGGCAGCGGTATCGGCAAAACCGGCATCGACCCACCATTCCAGGGCCGGATAGGCGCGCTGCAGATTTTCCAGCGCGGCCCGGTGATCGCCCCGGCCGAGAATGGCATCCAGGTCGGCAACATAGAACCGGCGGAACGGATACAGCGCGAGCAATCCCTCCACCACGGCCTCGGGCCGGCTGGAGCCGCACAACACGGAGCGCAGCGCCCGGTATTCGTCACGCCGGCCGGCCCGCGCGCGTACCACCTGCCCGCCCATCAGGTCGAGCACGGGAATCAGGCTTAAGAAAGCGGTCATGAAAGTTTTCGTCTTCGAATTCGTCACCGGCGGCGGCTATGCCGGGCAGGCGCTGCCCGACTTCCTGGGCGACGGCGAGTTGATGTGGCGGGCGCTGATCGATGATCTCATCGCGTTGCCGGGAATGGAAGTCCTGACCCTGCGCGATGCGCGCCTTGCCATGCCGGAACGGCCCGGCCTGACGGTCGTCGCCACCGACGCGGCACGCTTCCGCTCCGATTTCACGCGTTGTCTCGACGCCGCCGACGCGGCCTGGATGGTGGCGCCGGAAAGCGACGGCCTGCTGGAATCCCTCAACCGGCAGGTCGAGGCCGCCGGCAAACGGCTGCTCGGCTGCCGGCCGGACGCAGTGCGTCTCGCCGCCAGCAAGCACGCCACCGCCGCCCGCCTGGCCGGGGCCGGGGTGGCGACGGTACCCACCTTCGCCACCCCGGACCTGCTGACCGGCGCCGTGGTGGCCAAACCCGACGACGGCATCGGCTGCGAGGATGCCCTGCTGTTCGCCGATGCCGCCGCCGCGCAGGCCTGGCATGACACCCATCCCGGCGCAGTGCACGTGTTTCAGCCTTACGTCGCAGGCGCGAGCCTGTCGCTGTCCCTGCTGTGCTGCGACGGCCAGGCACAACTGCTGAGCGTGAACCGCCAGCACGTCGGACTGGCTGGCGACCGCTTCGAATTCCGTGGCGTGACCGTCAATGCGCTGGACGACGGCGATGGGCGTTACGCCGCACTGGCCGCGCGGGTGGCGGCCGCGATCCCCGGCCTGTGGGGCTATGTCGGCGTCGACCTGATCGCCGGCGCCTTCGGCCCGATGGTGCTGGAGGTGAATCCGCGCGCCACCGTTTCCTACGCCGGCCTGCGCGCGGCGCTCGACTGCAACCCGGCGCAACGCGTGCTCGCGCTGCCGGATATGCGTGCCTGCCGCGGCCTGCGCCCCATCGCCCTGGAGACGGCCCATGCCTGCGCCGACTGACATCACGATCGGCTGGGACGTCGGCGGCGCGCACCTGAAGGCCGCGCGCATCGAGGCCGACGGCCGCGTCTCGATGGTCTGGCAAGAGCCATGTCCGCTCTGGCGCGGCCTGGAGCATCTGCACGCGTCCCTCGACCGGATCCTGGCCGGGAATGCCGCGTGGCCGGATTCTCCGCTCCGCCACGCCGTCACCATGAGCGGCGAGATGGCCGACCTGTTCGCCACCCGCAAGGACGGCGTGCATGCCCTGGTCGAACTGCTGTGCCAGCGCCTCGGCAGCGGCTGCGTCCGCTTCTATGCCGGCGCCGAGGGCTGGCTCGATGGCGCTTCCGCGCGCCTGCGTCCATACCAGGTCGCCTCGGCCAACTGGCGCGCCACCGCCGACCTGGTGGCCACGCGCCAGGACGAGGCGCTACTGGTGGACATCGGCAGCACCACCACCGACATCGTCCCGCTGCGCGGCCGCATGGTAGCCACCGCCAGCGACAGCGACAGCGACCGCCTGGCGGCCGGCGAACTGGTCTACACCGGCATCGCGCGCACTCCGGTCATGGCCATGAGCCCGGAAGCGCCGGTGGCCGGGCGCTGGCTGCCGCTCATGGCAGAACACTTCGCCACCAGCGCGGACGTCCATCGGGTGCTCGGCTGGCTGCCCGACGGCGCCGATCTGCACGACAGCGCCGACGGCGGACCCAAGACCGTCGAGGCCAGCCGCGTCCGGCTGGCGCGCATGGTCGGACACGATGCCGGCGACCTGTCCGACGCCGCCTGGGCGGAACTGGCCGCCTGGTTCGCCGACGCGCAACTGGAGCGCCTCGGCCGCGCCATCCGACAAGTGCTGTCGCGCGTGCCGCTCGACCCGCAAGCGCCCCTGGTGATGGCCGGCGCCGGCGCTTTCCTCGGCCCGCGCCTGGCGGCAAGGAGCGGACGCCCGACACTCAACTTCTCGCAGCTGCCGTTGGCCGGCTCGCTGGTCGAGCGCATCGACTGGTGCGCGCCGGCCGTGGCCGCGGGCCTGCTGCTGGCTGGAGAAAAATCATGCTGCTGACCGCCCTGCCCTATCGCATAGACAGCGCCGAACTGTTCGAAGCCATCGCCGACGAGCCGTGGGCGGTGTTTCTCGACAGCGCCCGGCCGCGCAGCAGCGCCGGACGCATCGACATCCTCGCCGCCCGCCCGAGCGCCACGCTGATCACCCGCGGCGGCATGACCGAGATACGCCGCTACGACGGCACCGGCCCATCCGTCAGCCTGTCTCCCGACGACCCGTTCGACCTGCTGCGTCTGGCCCTCGCTGCCGACGGCCAGCCAAGTCCGCTGCCGTTCACTGGCGGCGCCATCGGCTACTTCGGCTACGATCTCGCGCGCCGCATCGAACGCCTGCCTCGCCTCGCGCGCGACGCCGAAGCCATCCCCGACATGGCGGTCGGCATCTACGACTGGGCCGTCGTGATCGATCACGAGCAGCGCGCAAGCTGGCTGGTCGGTGCCGGACGCGACCCCCGCACCGCCGTCGCCTGGGACCGGCTGGCCGCCCTGTTCGGCACCGCCGCGGGCGCCGCGGCGCCGCAGCGGCGCCCGTTCCGGGTCGGCACGGTGAGCTGCAATTTCACGCGCGACGCCTACCGCCGGGCCTTCAGCCAGATCCAGCGCTACATCGCCGCCGGCGACTGCTACCAGGTCAACCTCGCGCAACGCTTCGCCGCGCCCGCCACCGGCGATCCCTGGCTCGGCTACCAGGCCCTGCGCCGGCTCAACCCGGCACCGTATTCGGCCTACCTCAACCTGCCCGACGTCCGCATCCTGTCGTCGTCGCCGGAACGCTTCCTGGAAGTGCGGCAGGGACACGTCGAGACCAAACCGATCAAGGGCACGCGTCCGCGTGCTGCTGCGCCCGAGGCGGATTCAGTGCTGGCGCGGGAATTGCGCGACAGCCTGAAGGACCGCGCCGAGAACCTGATGATCGTGGATCTCCTGCGCAACGATCTCGGCAAGGTATGCGCGCCGGGCTCAGTGGCGGTGCCGCGCCTGTTCGAGATCGAGAGCTTCGCGACGGTGCACCACCTGGTGAGCACGGTGACCGGGCGTCTTGCCGAGAACGTGGATGCGGCGGCGCTGCTGCGCGCGTCGTTCCCGGGCGGTTCGATCACCGGGGCGCCGAAGCTGCGCGCCATGCAGATCATCGAGGAACTGGAGCCGGACCGGCGCGGCGTGTATTGCGGAGCGGTGGGCTGGCTGGGGTTCAACGGCAACATGGACAGCAACATCGCGATCCGCACCCTGGTCCTGGCGCGCGACACGCTGCGCTTCTGGGCCGGCGGCGGCATCGTCGCCGACTCGAAGGCCGACGAGGAGTATCAGGAATGCCTCGACAAGGCCGCCGCCATGCTCAGGCTGGTGCGCGAATCGGGCGGCGGAATGGCCGCCGCGCAAGCGGAGGAACAATGCTCCGAGTCGTGAAACTGGGCGGCAGCCTGCACGATTCGCCGTGGCTCGCCGGCTGGCTCGATGCGCTGGCGCGGGCCGGCGGCCGCGTCGTGCTGGTGCCCGGCGGCGGGCCGTTCGCCGACGAGGTGCGTGCGGCGCAGCAGCGCTGCCGTTTCAGCGAAGCGGCAGCGCACCGCCTGAGCCTGCTCGCCATGGAGCAATACGGCCTGATGCTGTGCGACCTGGAAGCGGATCTGCTCCCCGCCGCCACGACCCAGGTGATCGCCGATGCCATCGCGCACGGCCGCACGCCGGTCTGGCTGCCATCGAGCATGTGTCTGGGCGCGCCCGACATCCCGGAAAGCTGGTCGGTGACCTCCGACAGCCTGGCGGTCTGGCTCGCGCACCATCTCGGCGCGGAAGCGCTGGCGCTGGTCAAGCACGGCGAGAGCGACGCCGGCGATATCCGGGCGCTGGCCGACGCCGGCCTGGTCGACCGCGCCTTTCCCGGTTTCGCGGCCCGCTACGCCAAACCGATCCACATCCTCAGCCACTGCGCCCCCTCCACCCTGGACGACTGGCTGGCCTGGCCGATGGCTGCCCCCGTTTCGCCGAGAGAAGCGCACGACGCCTGCAGGCATGGGCAGTAAACGCGGATCGGAAATTGCCGTCAGCGGCCCGCCGCATCGTCGCCCGATGCGCAGACAGGAACCGGATGGCGCGGCACGACGCCAAGACGCGGAAAACGAGAGAGGGGCCGATGAAACCCATGAATGAATCAACCCAGCCTGCCACCATGAAAACCAAGCCTGTCCGTGCTGTCCGCGTAGGCAACCACAAGCTTGCGGGCTGGACCGCAAACCTGCTGGGTGCGCTGCTGTTGGCGCTCGGCGCGTCCGCGCTCGCCGCCGGCCTGCCTCCCCTGTCCCACAGCCTGACCGCGGCAGCGGTAAAAAATCCCGCCCCGGCACTGAAGCTGCCGGATCTCGATGGCCAGTTTCACGACCTGGCGGCGCTCAATGGCAAGGTCGTTCTGGTCAACTTCTGGGCCACCTGGTGCCCGCCCTGCCGCCGCGAAATGCCGTCGATGGAACGCCTGGCGCAAAAGCTGCGCGGGGATAATTTCGTCGTGCTGGCAGTGGACGTGGGCGAGGACGCCGACACCGTCCATGCCTTCGGCAGCCGGATGGAAACGCCTCCCTCCTTCCCGATCCTGCTCGACTCCCATGGCAAAACCATGCAGGCGTGGGAGGTGGCCGGCTTGCCGGCCACCTATCTGATCGACCGGCAGGGCCGCATCGTTGCCGGCGCAAGCGGCGGGCGCGAATTCGACCACCCGGAAATCGAACGGGCGGTGCGCGACCTGCTCAAGCGCGACTGACCGGGCGGCAGCCACTGCGCCCGCAGACAAGGCCTCAATCATGACATCCGGTCGGAAAGCGGAACTCGAACTGCTCGGCGAGGCCCTGGCCATCCTCGACGCCGGCTTCGCCAAGCTGCCGGACGCCCGCCCCGGCGCGCTCCCCGCCGGCCTGCGCGAGGCCCTGCTCGCGGCGGCGGAACGCCTGCGCGATACCGACCCCTATCATCACCCGCTCTACCTGGGGCACATGCAGAAGCCGCCTCACCCTGCCGCCCGGCTGGCCTATTCCCTGAGCCTCGGCCTCAACCCCAACAATCACGCCTACGACGGCGGCCGCGCCAGCTCGCGCATGGAACGGGAGGCGGTGGCCCGGATCGCGGCCATGTTCAGTTGGGACACCCACCTCGGGCACCTGTGCAGCGGCGGCACGCTGGCCAACTTCGAAGCGCTCTGGGTGGCGCGGGAACTCGGCCACGGCCGGGGCATCGCCGCCTCGGCCCAGGCCCATTACAGCCACGCGCGGCTGGCGGGCGTGCTGGGCGTGCCCTTCCACCCGATTGCGGCGGATCGCCTGGGGCGCATGGACATCGCAGCCCTGGAGCGCGCGCTGGCCAAGGGCACGGTGGGAACCGTGGTGGCCACCCTGGGCACCACGGCCACCGGCGCCGTGGATCCGCTTCACGACATCCTGGCCCTGCGCCGGCGCCACGCCTTCCGCCTGCATGTGGACGCCGCCTACGGCGGCTATTTCACCCTTGCCGCCAACCTGGACGACGACGCCCGACGCGCCTTCGACGCCCTGCCGCAAGCCGATTCCATCGCCGTCGACCCGCACAAGCACGGCCTGCAGCCCTACGGCTGCGGCTGTATCCTGTTTCGCGACCCGCACGTCCGGCAGGTCTACCGGCATGACTCGCCGTATACCTATCTGGGCAGCGCCGACCCCCACCTGGGGGAAGTCTCCCTGGAATGCTCGCGCCCCGGCGCCGCAGCCGTGGCTTTGTGGACCACCCTGCGGCTGCTGCCCCTGGTCCCCGGCGGCGAATTCGCCCGCGGGCTGGAAGCCGGCCGCGCCGCCGCCCTGGCGCTGCACCATGCGCTGGCGCAGGATGCACGCTTCGCCCCGCTGTCGCCGCCGCAGCTCGACGTCGTCGTCTGGGCCGTGCGCGCCGACAGCGCCAGTCTGGCCTCGGCCAGGACACGCCAGGTCTTCCAGGCCGCCCGGGAACGCGATCTGCATCTCGCCCTGGTCGCCATGCCCAGAACCATGCTGGAGCCGTTCAAGCCGGTGCGTAGCTGGGATGCGGACGCGATCACCTGCCTGCGCGCCTGCGTGATGAAACCGGAACACGGGGCGTGGTTGAAAGACATCCTGCAACGGCTGGATGGGGCGGCCGGGAAATGCCCGGCGTGAAAGGATGATTGCATTGGCGGATAATGCCCGGCTTCGCCCATCCGACAGAAGTCCGCGCCGCATGCAAAAAGAAGCCAAAGAAAAGCCCCAGTACGCCGTCGTGGCGTCGGTGCAGTTGCCGGGGGTGAGCGACGTTGAATTCGAGGCGTCGCTGACCGAACTGCGCGAACTGGCAAAGACACTGGGGTTCACGGTCACCCGCACGTTCACGCAAAAGCGTTCCGGCTTCGACTCGACGGCGTATCTGGGCGTCGGCAAGCGGCAGGAGATACGCCGCTTCGTCAACGTCGAACCGGGCGACGCAAGCGAACCCGACCGCGAGCCGCAGAACCCCCTGCATCGCCTCTCCAACTTCGTCGAAGGGCTGGACGACGAGGTCTCGGCCGACCCGATCGACGTCATCTTCGTCGACCACGAAATTTCGCCGTCGCAGGCGCGCAACCTCGAAAACGAGGCCGGTCGCCAGGTGATGGACCGCACCATGGTCATTCTCGAGATCTTCCACCGCAACGCGCGCTCTCCCGCTGCGCGCGCGCAGGTGGAGATCGCGCGTCTGGGCTATCTGGCGCCGCGCCTGCGCGAGGCGGCGAAACTCGCGGGGCCGCAGGGACGGCAGCGCAGCGGCGTCGGCGGGCGCGGCGCCGGCGAATCGCACACCGAACTGGACAAGCGCAAGATCCGCGACCGCATCGCCGAACTGCAGAAGGAAATCGCCGCGATGGACGTCGAGCGCAAGACGCAGCGCGCGCGGCGGCAGGCGCACCAGGGGCTCGCCAGCGTAGCGCTGGTAGGCTACACCAACGCGGGCAAATCGACCCTGATGCGCGCCCTCACCGGCAGCGAGGTGCTGGTCGCCAACAAGCTCTTCGCCACGCTCGACACCACCGTGCGCACGCTTTACCCCGAGAGCGTTCCGCGCGTGCTGGTGAGCGACACGGTGGGTTTCATCAAGAACCTGCCGCACGGGCTGGTCGCGTCGTTCAAGTCGACGCTCGAGGAGGCGCTCGATGCGTCGCTGCTGCTGCATGTCATCGACGCCAGCGATCCCGGCTTCAAGCGGCAGATCGAAACCACCGAACACGTGCTGAGCGAGATCGATGCGCAGGACGTGCCGCGCCTGCGCATTTTCAACAAGATCGACCACGTCGGCGACGCCGCGGCGCAAGCCGAATGCGAAGCCGCGCTGCGCGCCGCCTACCCCGGCTGCATGGTGAT
>Ga0209958_1002282_pt1 | contig 11112 bp, 7 predicted proteins | sample ThiBio_inoc_plan_FD_183942 | JGI IMG/M metagenome (GOLD analysis project Ga0209958, IMG submission 183942) | Wastewater bioreactor microbial communities from Cape Town, South Africa - Thiocy_inoc_plan (SPAdes) | ecosystem: Engineered > Bioremediation > Thiocyanate > Unclassified | place: South... | reverse complement strand
CCCGGCCCCACCTGGCCCGCGACCCGCTCCTCGCCGCCGCCCAGTTCCTCACCGCCGTCTACCAGCTCATCCCCCGCAACATCGACGCCCGCGACCCCACCGTCGTCACGTTCGGGATGGTCCGCGCCGGGGCGGGCTGCAACGTGATCCCGGAGGAGGTCTCCCTCCGTGGGACGATCCGCACCCTCTCCCGCCAGTCCTCCCAGCGCGTCGCGGAGCGGCTCCAGCAGATCGCCCGCGGGGTCGGCGAGGCGACCGAGACCTGGTTCGAGCTGGACCTCGGCAACAGCACCGACGGCGTCTTCAACGACCCGGCCGTGACCGCCGTCTGCGCCCGCGCCGCGGGCGAGGTCGTCGGCCCGGGGAACCTGGACGAGATCCGCCTGCCGAGCATGGGGGGCGAGGACTTCTCCGGCTACCTGGCCGAGGCCCCCGGCTGCCTCCTCCGCCTGGGCGTCGCCGGCGAGGGGGCCCCCGCCCACCACCTGCACTCCCCCTCGTTCGACGTCGACGAGCGGGCGCTGGCCCTGGGCGCGAAGATCCTGGCCCGCTCGGCCGTCCTCATGGCCCTGGACTTCGCGGCCCCGGCTTCATGATTTCTTCGCGCCGTATTCACCGCCGGGACAACCCCGCCCGTATATTCGAATGCATATCGAATCGTGCGGGCCGACCGCCCGCGAACCGGGCGACCCGACCATGGCTAAGCCGAAGATCCTGATCGTGGAGGACGAGCGCCCGCTCGTCGAGGTCCTCCGGGCCAACCTCGAGCGCGAGGGCTACGAGGTGATCGTGGCGGGCGACGGCGTCGAGGGCCTGCGGCAGGCCCAGCTCAAGTCGCCCGACCTGGTCGTGCTGGACCTGATGCTCCCGTTGAAGGGGGGCCTGGACGTCTGCCGCGAGCTGAAGTCCGGCCCCCGGACGAAGGGCGTGCCGGTCGTCATGGTGACGGCTCGCGCCGAGGAGTCGGACCAACTCGTGGGCTTCGCCACCGGGGCCGACGACTACGTCACGAAGCCGTACAGCATGAAGGTGCTGGTGCAGCGGATCAAGAAGGAGCTGCGGCGGGCGCAGGCCCGCGAGGAGGCCCCGGCGGGCTCGCAGCTCTCCAGCCAGGGGGTCACCATCGACCGCCACGGCCACCGGGCGTTCTTCCGCGACCAGGAGATGACCCTCACCCCCACCGAGTTCCGCCTGCTGGAGACGATGCTCCGCCAGATCGGCCGGGCGTTCACCCGGTATGAGCTGATGGACGCCGCCATCGGCGAGGACGCCGTGGTCCTGGAGCGGACGATCGACGTCCACATCAAGAGCCTGCGGAAGAAGCTGGGGGAGGGGGGGGACCTCATCGAGACGGTTCGCGGCGTCGGATATCGCTTCCATGAGCCGCGGCTCGTAGGGGCCTGAACGGGGCCCCCGTCGCGCCGGCGTCGCGCTCCGGGACCAGCTCGGCCCGCACGACGGAGACGTCGCGCGGGGCCTCGATGCCCAGGCGCACCTGGCCCCCTTCCAGCCGCACGACGGTCACGCAGACGTCGTCGCCGATGTAGAGCCTCTCCATGAGCTTTCGCGTCAGAACCAGCATGGCGTCGCGTCCTCCGATCGTCCCTGACGTGGCTCGTCTTCCCTCGCGGCGGCCTCGCGGCCCCGCCCCTCTCCGGGGTGTCTGCTGGAAATCTAGGTCATGAGCCCCTACCATTGGGGGTCGATCGGCGAGATTGCGCGGAAATTCCCCGGGGCGGCGACCCGGCCGTCCCGACGCCGCCCCGATCCCGGCGCATCCCTCGCCCGGAATCGGAAAGGGAGACGATGCCTGCCGCCCATGCGTCCGTGATCATCATCGGCTCGGGATCCGCCGGGCTGACCGCCGCGATCTACGCCTCGCGCGCCAACCTCGCCCCCCTGGTCTTCGAAGGCAAGGAGCCCGGCGGCCAGCTCACGCTCACCACCACCGTCGACAACTTCCCCGGCTTCCCCGACGGCGTCGAGGGCCCCGAGCTGATGGACCTGATGCGCAAGCAGGCCCAGCGCTTCGGCGCCGACACCCGCTGGGAGACCGCCTTCGAGGCCGACCTCTCGAAGCGCCCGTTCACCGTCAGGACCACCGACGACCCCAGCGGCGACCCCTCCAGCGGCGAGATCCGCACCTACACCGCCGACGCCCTCATCATCGCCACCGGCGCCTCCGCCCGCTGGCTGGGCGTCGAGGGCCCCTACCGCGGCAACGGCGTGACCACCTGCGCCACCTGTGACGGCGCGCTCTATAAGGGGAAGGAGATCGCCGTCGTCGGCGGCGGCGACTCGGCCGTCGAGGAGGCCACCTTCCTCACCCGGTTCGCCACCAAGGTCACGCTGATCCACCGCCGCGACGAGCTGCGGGCCTCCAAGATCATGCAGGACCGCCTGAAGAACTTCCCCAAGATCGCGTACGCCTACAACTCCGAGGTCCAGGAAATCCTGGGCGACGTCTCCGACGGCATCCCCAACCTCCAGGGCGTGCGCCTGAAGTCGACGAAGGACGGCTCCACGCGCGACCTGCCGATCGCCGGGCTGTTCCTGGCCATCGGCCACGACCCCAATTCGAAGATCTTCCGCGGCCAGCTCGCCACCACGCCCGAGGGCTACATCCTCACCCGCACGGCCCTGGCCTGGAAGGACGCCGACGCCCCCGCCGGCCTGCTCGACGAGCTGCCGAACTACGGCACGTCCACGAGCGTCGAGGGCGTCTTCGCCTGCGGCGACGTCGTCGACACCCACTACCGCCAGGCCATCACCGCCGCCGGCTCCGGCTGCGCCGCGGCCATCGACTGCGAGAAGTGGCTCGAAGCCCGGCACGTGTGAATCTCGCACGATCCCGCGGGGCGGCGAATCGATCCGCGGGATCGTTGGAATTCCTGCGCGGATCAGTCCCCCCCGAACCCGCGCCAGGATCCGAAGGACCGAGGGCCGGCCGCTCGGCCCCCTTCGATGAAGACCCGCGAGACGCTTCATCGCGAACCCCTAGCGCGCGTCGATTCACCGAGAGGTTCGCGTTGTGTTCCAACTCGTTGTTCTGTAATTGTTTGTGTTCAGGTTTGCCGCGATGCAGCCCTCCTGCCCGAAATTATTACGCCAGGACCGCGTCAAGGTTGACGCAACCCCCTTGATGATTGATGCTTAAACGACACGCAGTTCCCTCCGCCGATGAGGCGGAGGGTGGGTTGAAACGCGTTTCGAAGGGTGCCGGCCCGGCGGGGCGGGGGGTTCCCTCCGCCGATGAGGCGGAGGGTGGGTTGAAACCAGCAGGCCCACGTCAACGCGCGGGCCGTCGCGAGTTCCCTCCGCCGATGAGGCGGAGGGTGGGTTGAAACCCGCTCGCGCCCTCGCCGGCCCCCGCGACGGTGCGTTCCCTCCGCCGATGAGGCGGAGGGTGGGTTGAAACCTTCGTGAATCTCGCCGCGAACCCCCTGGCCGGGTTCCCTCCGCCGATGAGGCGGAGGGTGGGTTGAAACATGACCGGCCTCGCCTGCTTCCTGCTGGGCTGGATGTTCCCTCCGCCGATGAGGCGGAGGGTGGGTTGAAACTGGACCCTGCAAGACCCCGACGCCGGCCGGTCGCGGTTCCCTCCGCCGATGAGGCGGAGGGTGGGTTGAAACGTCGCGGCGATCCGGGCGGCCCGCGACGCCTGGAAGTTCCCTCCGCCGATGAGGCGGAGGGTGGGTTGAAACATCGACGGATCTTTACTCTTTACGAGTGAAGCCCGTTCCCTCCGCCGATGAGGCGGAGGGTGGGTTGAAACCGTACCCGATCCGCCGCGAGGCGTGGCCCCCCAGCGTTCCCTCCGCCGATGAGGCGGAGGGTGGGTTGAAACCTGGACATGACCGACTATCCAGAAAGCCTGATGGCGTTCCCTCCGCCGATGAGGCGGAGGGTGGGTTGAAACACCGACTCGCCGCTGTACGCCCGGTCGTTCGAGGTTCCCTCCGCCGATGAGGCGGAGGGTGGGTTGAAACGCCCTGCTCGGCCGTGCCGGCGTCACCCCGCCCGGTTCCCTCCGCCGATGAGGCGGAGGGTGGGTTGAAACCGCTTGCGGTCGGCCGCCTCCTTGTGCCGGGCGTGTTCCCTCCGCCGATGAGGCGGAGGGTGGGTTGAAACTGCGACCCGTGGTAGGCCAGGGCCAGGGCCATCACGTTCCCTCCGCCGATGAGGCGGAGGGTGGGTTGAAACCGCGTCCGCGACGGCGATCGCATCGGGACGGTCCGGTTCCCTCCGCCGATGAGGCGGAGGGTGGGTTGAAACGTAGGCGGCCGATTGCAGCTCGTCCGCCCGATCGGGTTCCCTCCGCCGATGAGGCGGAGGGTGGGTTGAAACTTCGACCGACGACCCGAGGACGCTCCATGAACCTGGTTCCCTCCGCCGATGAGGCGGAGGGTGGGTTGAAACGACGACGCGCCGGCGCTGCTCTGCACGCTCTGGCGTTCCCTCCGCCGATGAGGCGGAGGGTGGGTTGAAACTACGACGCGACGGCCTCGACCGACTTCGTCTACAGTTCCCTCCGCCGATGAGGCGGAGGGTGGGTTGAAACAAGTCCCACGTCCTCGCCCAGCGACCCCGCCTCAGGTTCCCTCCGCCGATGAGGCGGAGGGTGGGTTGAAACGCATAGATCTTCGCTAGGTGCTGGCCGCTCGCGTGTTCCCTCCGCCGATGAGGCGGAGGGTGGGTTGAAACCAGCAACTCCAGGGCGGGTTCATGCAGCAGGCCCGTTCCCTCCGCCGATGAGGCGGAGGGTGGGTTGAAACTTCACGCTCGCCCCCGAGACGAGGGGCTTGGGAGTTCCCTCCGCCGATGAGGCGGAGGGTGGGTTGAAACTCCAGACGCAGGGACCACGAGTCGAAGTTCGTGGTTCCCTCCGCCGATGAGGCGGAGGGTGGGTTGAAACCAGGTCCCCGACGCCGGGGCCGACGAGAAGGCCCGTTCCCTCCGCCGATGAGGCGGAGGGTGGGTTGAAACGGGTACTGGGCGGCGTGGTTGACGGTAAAGCGGCCGTTCCCTCCGCCGATGAGGCGGAGGGTGGGTTGAAACCACGGCGCCGGTTGGACGTTCGAGGGCGTCCGTGGGGTTCCCTCCGCCGATGAGGCGGAGGGTGGGTTGAAACCGGGCTCGTGGAGCGTGTCGTTTAGCCGGGACGGGGTTCCCTCCGCCGATGAGGCGGAGGGTGGGTTGAAACGCGGAGAACGACACCCAGCGCCTCAACGCCCTGATGTTCCCTCCGCCGATGAGGCGGAGGGTGGGTTGAAACAACGGGGTGATCGTCGACACCCGGCGGTCGCTCTAGTTCCCTCCGCCGATGAGGCGGAGGGTGGGTTGAAACTCGGGCTTTGCCTTCGCCACGTCGCAGTCTCCAGTTCCCTCCGCCGATGAGGCGGAGGGTGGGTTGAAACTCCGTCTTCGCCGCGGCGGCGGGCCGCTCGACGTGTTCCCTCCGCCGATGAGGCGGAGGGTGGGTTGAAACCAGAAGTCGAAGGGGTTTACGGAGATGTAGCCCGTTCCCTCCGCCGATGAGGCGGAGGGTGGGTTGAAACAGCGCCCGGGCCGAGGCGTGCAGGCCGCGGAAGCGTTCCCTCCGCCGATGAGGCGGAGGGTGGGTTGAAACGTCCGCGCCTCCAGCAAGGCCGACGGCTCGCCCGGTTCCCTCCGCCGATGAGGCGGAGGGTGGGTTGAAACCTGCGGAAGGGCCAGCGGATCGTCGACGGCTCGAAGGTTCCCTCCGCCGATGAGGCGGAGGGTGGGTTGAAACAGCCAGCCCCCCTCGGGGAGCCGGACTTCGACGCGTTCCCTCCGCCGATGAGGCGGAGGGTGGGTTGAAACTTCGTAGCGATCGACGACGTCCGCGAGGGATGCGGTTCCCTCCGCCGATGAGGCGGAGGGTGGGTTGAAACCGGAAGTCCTGAACCCCGTCACGAAGGAATCCCGTTCCCTCCGCCGATGAGGCGGAGGGTGGGTTGAAACGACCTCCACCGGCCGCGGACGCCCGAGGACGGCGTTCCCTCCGCCGATGAGGCGGAGGGTGGGTTGAAACAATCGCGTCCAAGAAAACCTGGTCGAGGGGGGCCGTTCCCTCCGCCGATGAGGCGGAGGGTGGGTTGAAACCCGGGCGGCGTCTACCCGGCCGACAACGCCAACGTGTTCCCTCCGCCGATGAGGCGGAGGGTGGGTTGAAACTCTTTCGTGAACCTCCCCATGAACCCGCTCGCCGGCGTTCCCTCCGCCGATGAGGCGGAGGGTGGGTTGAAACTCGGGCCTGGCCCGCGAGCCCCTGGAAGTAGCCGGTTCCCTCCGCCGATGAGGCGGAGGGTGGGTTGAAACGTCACCGACTCCCGGCGATGGGCGAGCGGCGAGAAGTTCCCTCCGCCGATGAGGCGGAGGGTGGGTTGAAACGCCGCACGCATGGACGTCGATCCGAAGGAAGAACCCGTTCCCTCCGCCGATGAGGCGGAGGGTGGGTTGAAACACGACGTGGGCCCGATATCGCATGGACATGGCGAGTTCCCTCCGCCGATGAGGCGGAGGGTGGGTTGAAACTTAGCAAATCGCGAATCAGGGTGACCAGCGGGAGTTCCCTCCGCCGATGAGGCGGAGGGTGGGTTGAAACGAGGTCGCGGCCTACAAGCAGTATCTCCAGATGGGTTCCCTCCGCCGATGAGGCGGAGGGTGGGTTGAAACATGCTCCAGAGCCCGCAAGACAGCCTCACGACCGGTTCCCTCCGCCGATGAGGCGGAGGGTGGGTTGAAACTGGCGCGACGGCGTTCGCCCGATCCGCCGCGAGGCGTTCCCTCCGCCGATGAGGCGGAGGGTGGGTTGAAACACGACGCAGGGCATGTCCCAGATGATCCGCCTCAGGTTCCCTCCGCCGATGAGGCGGAGGGTGGGTTGAAACGTCCCGAACACGCCTGTGCACGATTCGCTCGCCCGTTCCCTCCGCCGATGAGGCGGAGGGTGGGTTGAAACCTGTGCCCGGGTTGCGTCCGCGACGTGAGAGGGGGTTCCCTCCGCCGATGAGGCGGAGGGTGGGTTGAAACCAGCTTGCTGGTCGTCTTCGAGTTGGCCAGCCACTTGTTCCCTCCGCCGATGAGGCGGAGGGTGGGTTGAAACTCCCGCCGAAGCGGCGGGATCGCGGCGAAGAATGCGTTCCCTCCGCCGATGAGGCGGAGGGTGGGTTGAAACTGAAGCCCGAGCCCCTGGCGGTGCAGCTTGATCGGTTCCCTCCGCCGATGAGGCGGAGGGTGGGTTGAAACTGGTGGGAGTACGACGCCGGCCGCACGAACGACGGTTCCCTCCGCCGATGAGGCGGAGGGTGGGTTGAAACCTGCTCGTGATGGTCCCGGGCGTCGGCTCCGGCGGTTCCCTCCGCCGATGAGGCGGAGGGTGGGTTGAAACGGCGTCCGGGCGATCGAGGAAGCTTTGGACCGGGCGTTCCCTCCGCCGATGAGGCGGAGGGTGGGTTGAAACCGCGATCTCGGCCGCGGCCTGACGTTCGGCTGCGGTGTTCCCTCCGCCGATGAGGCGGAGGGTGGGTTGAAACTTGTCGATGTGAGCGGCCGTCGTGGTGATGTTGTGTTCCCTCCGCCGATGAGGCGGAGGGTGGGTTGAAACATCGCGATCGCGGCGCTGGTCGGCCTCGGATCCGTTCCCTCCGCCGATGAGGCGGAGGGTGGGTTGAAACGGTAGGGGACCGCATGTCCAGGAAGCGGATCACGCGTTCCCTCCGCCGATGAGGCGGAGGGTGGGTTGAAACATCGATGTTGCGATCGTCGAGGACCCACCATTCGGTTCCCTCCGCCGATGAGGCGGAGGGTGGGTTGAAACCGGCCCGGCCAGAGCGGCAACCCGGCCGGCGGCTCGTTCCCTCCGCCGATGAGGCGGAGGGTGGGTTGAAACAAGCCCTGCGACCTGGTTGTCGTGGCCGGGCGACCGTTCCCTCCGCCGATGAGGCGGAGGGTGGGTTGAAACCGGCTTGGCGTCCCGCTTCGCCCTCCGCTCGGCCGTTCCCTCCGCCGATGAGGCGGAGGGTGGGTTGAAACTTGACCCCGCCCGCGTCGGCGATGTCGTCGCCCCGTTCCCTCCGCCGATGAGGCGGAGGGTGGGTTGAAACCTGGGCCCAGGCCAAGGGCGAAGTCCCGGCCGGCGGTTCCCTCCGCCGATGAGGCGGAGGGTGGGTTGAAACCGGGATCACAGGTCGCCGTCCTGGGCCATGCGGCGTTCCCTCCGCCGATGAGGCGGAGGGTGGGTTGAAACCAGGGATTGCCGCGAGGCCCGCAGGCGGCGGCTGTTCCCTCCGCCGATGAGGCGGAGGGTGGGTTGAAACGCAAGAGAGGAGATGGGAGGGGAGACCGCCTCTGGTTCCCTCCGCCGATGAGGCGGAGGGTGGGTTGAAACCAGCCCAGGATCGCGTCGTGGCGGACGTGGACGGTTCCCTCCGCCGATGAGGCGGAGGGTGGGTTGAAACGAGGTTGAGCACGGCCGACGACCCGAGCACGAGGTGTTCCCTCCGCCGATGAGGCGGAGGGTGGGTTGAAACAACTCCTCCAACGTGTGGCATTGCTTGCATAGCGAGTTCCCTCCGCCGATGAGGCGGAGGGTGGGTTGAAACCAACTCGATCCCGCGTTCGTCATAGTCGCGGACGAGTTCCCTCCGCCGATGAGGCGGAGGGTGGGTTGAAACGCGACGCCCTCAAGGACATGGACGATGAACTCAAGAGTTCCCTCCGCCGATGAGGCGGAGGGTGGGTTGAAACGTCCGAGACGCCACCGCCGGCCAGCTCGACGCCCTGGTTCCCTCCGCCGATGAGGCGGAGGGTGGGTTGAAACACCTCGATGGCGAGTGTCTTTCCCGCCAGCGGCGTTCCCTCCGCCGATGAGGCGGAGGGTGGGTTGAAACGTCCGGCAAGTCCCACTCCTTGACCTTGTCTCGCGTTCCCTCCGCCGATGAGGCGGAGGGTGGGTTGAAACCAGCGGGCCCCAGACCACGGGCGCGGGAGGGGCCGTTCCCTCCGCCGATGAGGCGGAGGGTGGGTTGAAACTCGCGGACCCTCACCACCCCCGCCCTGAGGTCCCGTTCCCTCCGCCGATGAGGCGGAGGGTGGGTTGAAACTTGATCTCATCGCCGCGGAGCGGCGTCACTCGGTAGTTCCCTCCGCCGATGAGGCGGAGGGTGGGTTGAAACCACGGTTCGGACATCAGCGAGGGGCGGCTGACGGAGGTTCCCTCCGCCGATGAGGCGGAGGGTGGGTTGAAACTGACCCACGCCTCGCATGCCGGCCCTGCGAGGGCGGGTTCCCTCCGCCGATGAGGCGGAGGGTGGGTTGAAACAACCCACCCGGCCCCATGGCCGGGAACCTACGCCGTTCCCTCCGCCGATGAGGCGGAGGGTGGGTTGAAACGCCGCCTCGTCGATCACCACGTGCTTGTACTTGCGTTCCCTCCGCCGATGAGGCGGAGGGTGGGTTGAAACGAGAACGGCATCGCCGTGATGGCGGGCAAGACGAGTTCCCTCCGCCGATGAGGCGGAGGGTGGGTTGAAACATGAGCAAGTCCAAGCACGTCCGCCCGCGTCGCAGTTCCCTCCGCCGATGAGGCGGAGGGTGGGTTGAAACGCCGTTGCGGGTCCAGTCGACGGGGAGGGAGACCGGTTCCCTCCGCCGATGAGGCGGAGGGTGGGTTGAAACGCGCCGAAGCCGAAGGTCGCGAAGGCGCCCAAGGTGTTCCCTCCGCCGATGAGGCGGAGGGTGGGTTGAAACGACGACGACCCGCGCGGCACCTACGCCTACGACACGTTCCCTCCGCCGATGAGGCGGAGGGTGGGTTGAAACCGCGTCGCCCGGTGTTCGGACCCGATCTTCCTGGTTCCCTCCGCCGATGAGGCGGAGGGTGGGTTGAAACCCGCCGCTCCCGCCCCGCCCCGCCAAGCCCCTGAGGTTCCCTCCGCCGATGAGGCGGAGGGTGGGTTGAAACACCGGCGGGGCCTGGCTCGCCGCCGCGACGGCCGGGTTCCCTCCGCCGATGAGGCGGAGGGTGGGTTGAAACGAGTCTCACGTCATGCCCCGCCCACCCGCCACCGTTCCCTCCGCCGATGAGGCGGAGGGTGGGTTGAAACACCACCCTCCCGACCGGGCGAACTTACCAATGGAGGGTTCCCTCCGCCGATGAGGCGGAGGGTGGGTTGAAACACCCCGGCCGCGTCTTGCGGACGATCGGCGGGAGTTCCCTCCGCCGATGAGGCGGAGGGTGGGTTGAAACTCCGAGTCGCTGGCGTCCTGCGTGTTCGAGCACCGTTCCCTCCGCCGATGAGGCGGAGGGTGGGTTGAAACCCGATCGTGATCGGCTTGCTGAACGGCTTGCCGGGTTCCCTCCGCCGATGAGGCGGAGGGTGGGTTGAAACATCCGCTCGGGAGCCTACATAACGTCGGGGCCGGGGTTCCCTCCGCCGATGAGGCGGAGGGTGGGTTGAAACCGGACCCTGCCGGATGACGAGCGGATTCGCCGCGGTTCCCTCCGCCGATGAGGCGGAGGGTGGGTTGAAACCGTAGGCCCGGGACGCCGACTGGTAGGCCGCCGCGTTCCCTCCGCCGATGAGGCGGAGGGTGGGTTGAAACTCGGCGAATTTCCGGGGATAGGTGTCGCTCATAAGTTCCCTCCGCCGATGAGGCGGAGGGTGGGTTGAAACTTGACGGTGGGGTGGCCGCCGACGATCCGGATCGGTTCCCTCCGCCGATGAGGCGGAGGGTGGGTTGAAACGGCCTTCGTCATCATCGCTCGGTCCTTTCGTGGTGGTTCCCTCCGCCGATGAGGCGGAGGGTGGGTTGAAACGCCGATCGCCTTGTCCGCCCCCCGTCCGACCTTGGTTCCCTCCGCCGATGAGGCGGAGGGTGGGTTGAAACCCGCAGACCTCGCAGCGGGTGAAGAGCCACCGCGTTCCCTCCGCCGATGAGGCGGAGGGTGGGTTGAAACAACCCACCCGGCCCGAGGGCCGGGGACCTACGCCCGTTCCCTCCGCCGATGAGGCGGAGGGTGGGTTGAAACGTGTTGATGGGCACGGCGTAGGTGCCGCCGCAGGCGGTTCCCTCCGCCGATGAGGC
>Ga0209958_1002281_pt1 | contig 11115 bp, 9 predicted proteins | sample ThiBio_inoc_plan_FD_183942 | JGI IMG/M metagenome (GOLD analysis project Ga0209958, IMG submission 183942) | Wastewater bioreactor microbial communities from Cape Town, South Africa - Thiocy_inoc_plan (SPAdes) | ecosystem: Engineered > Bioremediation > Thiocyanate > Unclassified | place: South... | reverse complement strand
CCCCCGCCGTAGCCTCGCGCGCGGCATCCGTCACCGATAACCGGGCCGATGCAGTAACCGCAGCGTTGACCGGACTGGGATGGCCCGAGCGCCACGCCGCCGAGGTGGCAGCCACTGTTCTGGAGGATGCCGCGGCAGAGGCATCCGTGCAGGACCTGCTGCGTCGGGCACTGGCTGAACTCGGCCCGGCGCGAAAGGAGCCCCTGCGTGGATGATCTGACCGACCCCACACCCTCGAAGGATGAGTCAGAGCTCGCGATCGAGGGGGCGCTCCGGCCGGCATCCCTCGCGGAGTTCGTTGGGCAGACGAAAGTGCGGGGACAACTCCAGCTCCTCCTCGACGCAGCCCGACTTCAGGAGCGCCCCGCCGACCACATTCTGCTGGCCGGACCGCCGGGCCTGGGCAAGACGACGCTGGCCATGATCGTTGCCCACGAGAGCGAACGTCCGCTTCGAATGTCGAGCGGACCGGCGATCCAGCATGCCGGCGATCTCGCGGCGCTGCTCTCAAGCCTGACGCCCGGTGAGGTGCTTTTCATCGATGAGATCCACCGCATGGCGCGCTCTGCTGAAGAGATGCTCTACCTCGCGATGGAAGACTTCCGGATCGACATCATGGTCGGCAAAGGGGCCGGCGCGACGAGCATCCCGCTCGATCTGGCCCCGTTCACGCTCGTGGGCGCCACGACGCGCGCGGGCCTGCTCCCCAACCCGCTGCGCGACCGCTTCGGATTCACCGCGCACCTCGAGTATTACGAGCCCGAAGAGCTCGAACGCGTCCTCGAGCGGTCGGCCCGGATGCTTGATGTTCCGCTGCCAGCCGAATCCCGTGCCGAGATCGCCCGGCGTTCGCGAGGAACCCCGCGCATCGCCAACCGTCTGCTGCGACGAGTCCGTGACTACGTCGTGGTCCACGGGGGAAGCGCCACCGCAGCATCCGTAGACGCAGCCCTCGACCTCTACGACGTCGACGCGATCGGGCTCGACCGACTTGATCGCGCCGTCCTGGAGGCGCTTGTGCGCCGTTTCCACGGGGGGCCGGTCGGACTCAACACGCTCGCCGTGACCGTCGGGGAAGAGGCAGACACCATCGAGTCCGTCATCGAGCCCTACCTCGTGCGGATCGGATTCATGGGGCGTACGCCGCGCGGGCGCGTGGCAACTCCCGACGCCTACGCGCACCTCGGCGTGCGTCATGCCGATCAGACGCTGAGATTCGATGACCTATAATTCCTGGAGGCTTTGACCCCCACGCGGCCCGACGTCTGCGCGGCCGCACCCGAAAGGCGCCCCTCTTCATGAACTTCCAGGATTTCTTCCTCAACTACGGTCTGCTCATCTTGCTGGGCGCCCTCCTGGTGTTCATGTTCTGGAACTCCAGTCGCCGCATGAAGAAGCAACGCGAGGAGCAGGCTCAGAAGGCTCGCCAGACCGTTCCGGGAGCCGAGGTACTGCTGCAGGGTGGCCTCTACGGCACGATCGTGGAGTTCGACCCCGACAATCTCGACCAGCCTGCGGTGGTCGAGATCGCTCCCGGTGTTGACATCAAGGTGCACAGCCAGGCAATTCTTCGTGTCATCACCCCCGCTGACGAGGTCGAGGACGAAACCGATGACGGGTTCGACGACATCGTCGACAACTATCACGAGACCCACGACGGCGAGTCGTCGGACGCTGTGACCCCGGACGCGGAGCCGGCAGCAGAGACCGACACCGACGGGCGTGACGGCGACACCAAGCCCAACGCCTGATCCTTCCGAGAGCATCCCGTGGCCGCATCCACTCCTGTTCGCCGTGCCTGGCGGGCCCTCACCGGCCTGCTGACGATCACGGCGGTACTGTTCGGCATCAACGCCCTCGGCGTCTACGTTTTCAACGCGAGCTCGTGGACCCCTGAGCTCGCTCTCGACCTTCAAGGTGGCACCCAGATCATCCTCGAAGCGCAGACTGCAGACGGGACGAATCCGTCGGCCGAGCAGATGAATCAGGCCGTCACGATCATCCGGCAGCGCGTTGACGCATCCGGTGTCGGCGAAGCCGACGTCACCACAGAAGGTGGCAAGAACATCGTCGTCCAGATTCCTGGTCAAGCTGACGAAGAGACGCGGCAGCGCATTGAGGCGTCAGCGCAGCTGCAGCTGCGTGCGGTTCTCTACTCCGGATCTCCGGCGACAAGCTTCGTGGGCGATGACGGCGAGTCCACTCCGTACCCCACGCCGGATCCGGCACTCGAATCCACGCCCACGGTGGAGCCCACGAACGGGAGCGACCCCGCGTGGATCACTCCTGCGCTCCAGGCCGAGTTCCTCGCGTACAACTGCGCCGATCCGGCCAATGATCCCGCTAACGCACCGACCGACGAGCCCCTCATCACCTGTGATGCCAACGGGACGGTCAAGTACATCCTCGGGCCGGTAGAGCTCGACGGGTCGTCGATTGTGGATGCGACCAGTGGACTTGAGCAGACCTCCGGACAGTGGGTCGTCAACCTTCGTTTCGACGAAGCGGGAACCGAGACGTTCGGTCAGATCAGCCAGAGACTGTATGGTGCAACGCCACCGCTCAACCAGTTCGCTTTCGTCCTCGACGGCTACGTACTGACTGCGCCCTCGATGAACGGCGTCATCCTCGACGGGCAGCCGAGCATTAGCGGCACCTTCACCCAGGAGACGGCGAAGGTCCTGGCTGACCAGCTCAAGTACGGCGCCCTGCCGCTGAGTTTCGCCGTCGTGAGCTCTGACACGATCTCGGCAACCCTAGGATCGCAGCAGCTGCAGATCGGTCTGATCGCCGGTCTCATCGGCCTCGCCTTGGTCGCCATCTACTCGCTGATCGTCTATCGCGCACTCGGGTTCGTGATCATCGCATCCCTGGTGGTGATGGCGGTTCTCACCTACGTGATGCTGCTGATCCTCGGCTGGCGCATGGGCTTCCGACTCTCGCTCGCGGGTGTGGCCGGTCTGATCGTGTCGATCGGGTTCACCGCTGACTCGTTCATCGTCTACTTCGAACGCATTCGAGACGAACTGCGAGACGGCAAGTCGATCACGGGCGCCGTCGAAGACGGCTGGTCGCGGGCAAAGCGAACGATCTACATCTCGAAGTCGATCAACATCCTTGCCGCTGTCGTGCTGTACATCCTTGCGGATGCGACGGTGAAGGGCTTCGCTTTCACTCTCGGGCTCACAACGGCGATCGATGTCCTCATCTTCATCCTGTTCACCCACCCGGTGATGCAGCTGTTGGCTCGAACGCGATTCTTCTCGTCCGGCCACCCGCTGTCGGGCCTCGATCCCGACGCGCTCGGCGCGGTCTACCGGGGCCGCGCGCAGTTCCGCGCGCCGGTTGTGACGCCCAAGACGGCAGCCGAGAAGCGGGCGTCCCGGTCGCGGGGCGAAGCCGCGCGTCGCCAGACGATAGCCGAGCGCAAGCTCGCCGAATCTCGCACACCCGGGTCTACCCAGCCCACCGAGGGAGAGGACACCCCCTGATGCGCTCTCTCAACCAGCTCGGAAACGACCTGTACAGCGGCAAGACCTCCTTCCCGTTCGTCGGCAAGCGGCGACTGTGGTTCATCATCGCCGCGGTCCTGGTGATCGGCTCAGCGCTCGTGCCCTTCATCCGGCCGATTCAGTTCTCGATCGAGTTCACGGGTGGATCGCAGTTCACCGTTTCGGGAGTCACCAACCCCGATCAGTTGATCGCGACCGAAGCTGTGCAGTCCGTCGTGCCCGGCGCGACGACCAAGGTTGCAACCGTTGGAGCTGAGACCGTTCGTGTCCAAACGGACCAGATGACGGACGCCGAGACGCGAGATGTTGCGGCGGCGCTTGCCGAGGCTTACAGCGTCGACGCGAGCGAAGTGACCACCTCGTTCATCGGCCCGAGTTGGGGTCAGGATGTCACGCGCCAGTCGCTGTGGGGTCTTGCGATCTTCCTCGCGCTGACGTTCATCATCCTTGCGCTGTACTTCCGCACCTGGAAGATGTCCGCGGCGGCGATCATCGGTCTCGTCGACGTGCTGGTTATTACGGTCGGGATCTACGCGCTCTTCGGCTTCGAGATCTCTCCCGCGGCAGTCATCGGGTTCCTCACGATCCTCGCGTACTCGCTGTACGACACGACTGTCGTGTTCGACAAGGTCCGCGAGAACACGTCCGAAGACGGAGAGATATCGGGTCGAACCTTCGGTGAGTCGGTGAACCTGGCTGTGAATCAGACGCTGGTGCGCTCGATCAACACCACCGTCGTTGCGATCCTGCCGGTCGGTGCGATCCTCTTCATCGGTGCATTCTGGCTCGGCGCCGAGACGCTGACCGATATCTCGCTGTCGATCTTCGTCGGGATCATCGTGGCCGCCTATTCGACGCTGTTCGTTGCGGCACCGCTGTTCTCGCTGTTCCGCGAGGGCGAGGCGCCCATCCGCCAGCGCGACCAGCGCGTCATCGCTGCCCGCGAACAGGCGGTAGCTTCGGCCTGATCGCCTCAACCGCGGCGTAGGATATGGGCTCCAGCGAAGGGAGGGCTATCGGGTGACCGAGACCGTCCCGCCCGCCCAGAGCGTACCTGCGGGCTCGTCGTCGCTGTTGCGGCTCGTTCCGCGCATCTTCTCGCGGGCCGCGCGCCGCGACGACGTCGAGAAGCTCTTGCGCACCGTCCGCACGCACCATCCCAAGGGTGATCTGGCGATCATCGAACGTGCGTACGCGATCGCAGACCGCGCGCATGCGGGACAAAAGCGACAAAGCGGCGAGCCCTACATCACGCATCCCTTGGCGGTAGCCCAGATCCTCGCAGATCTGGGCCTCGGACCCAAGGCCGTGGCCGCCGCGCTCCTGCACGACACCGTCGAGGACACCGGCTACTCACTTGACGCACTCACTGCCGAGTTCGGCGACGAGGTGGCGATGCTCGTCGACGGTGTGACCAAGCTCGACAAGGTCAAGTACGGCGAGAGTGCCCAGGCCGAGACCGTGCGCAAGATGATCGTTGCGATGTCGCGCGACATCCGTGTTCTGCTCATCAAACTCGCCGACCGATTGCACAACGCCCGGACCTGGGGCTTCGTTCCGCCCGAGAAGGCCCGGAAGAAGGCGACAGAGACCCTCGAGATCTACGCGCCGCTCGCGCATCGCCTGGGTATCCAGACGATCAAGTCCGAGCTGGAAGACCTCTCGTTCGCGGTTTTGCACCCGAAGCTCTACGCCGAGATCGAGAGCCTCGTCAAGCAGCGCACGCCGCAGCGTGAGAAGTACCTGCAGAACGTGGTCGACGCAGTCGACTCCGATCTGCGTGAGCTCCGCATCCGCGGGCGCGTGCTCGGCCGCCCAAAGCAGCTGTACTCCGTGTACCAGAAGATGGTGGTGCGGGGTCGCGAGTTCGACGACATCTACGACCTCATCGGCATCCGGATTCTTGTCGCATCCGTGCGGGATTGCTACGCCGTGCTCGGTGCCATTCACGCACGGTGGACGCCGCTCCCGGGGCGGTTCAAGGACTACATCGCCACGCCGAAGTTCAACCTGTATCAGTCGCTGCACACGACGGTGATTGGCCCCGAGGGGCGCACTGTCGAGATCCAGATCCGCACCCACGAGATGCACCAGCAGGCCGAATACGGTGTGGCGGCGCACTGGAAGTACAAGGAACGGATGGCCGGCGGGAAGGTCGACGACAAGGCCGTCGACGCGGATCTCGCCTGGCTCGCGCGGATTTCGGACTGGCAGGCAGAGACCGCCGACCCCGGGGAATTCCTCGACTCGCTGCGCTTCGAGATCGGTGCCAAGGAGGTCTACGTCTTCACGCCCAAGGGCCGTGTGATCGGGCTTCCGGCAGGGGCCACTCCCGTGGATTTCGCCTACGCGGTGCACACCGAAGTCGGTCACCGCACGATGGGCGCGAAGGTCAACGGGCGCCTTGTTCCCCTCGAATCAGAGCTCAAGAGCGGCGATGTCGTCGAGGTGTTCACGTCGAAGAACCCGGATGCCGGGCCCAGTCAAGACTGGTTGAGCTTCGTCAAGAGCACCAGGGCCCGCAGCAAGATCCGCGGGTGGTTCACGAAGGAGCGGCGCGAAGAGGCGATCGAACAGGGCAAGGAGTCGATCGCGCGCGCGATGCGACGCCAGAACCTGCCGCTCCAGCGACTGATGAATCAGGACACCCTGAGCGAGGTCGCCCACGGTTTGCGCTACGAAGACGTCTCCGCGCTCTACGCAGCTGTCGGCGAAGGACACGTCTCGACCCAATCCGTCATCGAGAAGGTGACGGCGCTGGTCAGCGCCTCCAACGACACCGCAACGGGCCCAATCGACCTCCCGCACGTGGGGCGCTCGCGCCAGCCGCGAGCAGGAGACTCGGGTGTCCTCGTGCGCGGCGCGCCCGACATCCTGGTCAAGCTCGCGAAGTGCTGTACTCCGGTTCCCGGCGACGAGATCCTCGGCTTTGTGACGCGGGGGAGCGGCGTCTCGGTCCACCGCGCGGACTGCACGAACGTGGCCTCGCTGCGCTCAGACCCCGAGCGTCTCATCGAGGTCGAGTGGGCACCGACGACCAAGAGCGTGTTCCTCGTGCAGATTCAGGTCGAAGCTCTCGACCGGTCGGGTCTGCTCAGTGACGTGACCCGTGTGCTCAGCGAGCACCATGTGAACATCCTGTCAGCGTCGGTGTCCACGACGAACGACCGCCTCGCCCTGAGCCGCTTCGTCTTCGAGATGGGTGACATCGTGCACCTGGACCGCGTCCTTAACGCTGTTCGCCGCATCGACGCCGTCTACGACGTCTACCGCGTGACGTCCTCGTAAGTTTCCCGGGCCCGCAGGATCTCGAGAGCCCGCACTTTGTGTGGGACCGTGCCGGCGTTCTCCAACCAGCGGATCCCCGCCCGGAGGGTCTCAGGATCTCGCGCGAAGCCGTCGAGGGCTGCTCCGTGGTCGGTGTCGCCGACGCGGGCAAGGTCTGCAGCCGTGCGTGCCGGCGTCGTGACGAGCACCCCGCCGATGCGGCAGAGGTCGGCCTCGGGGAGGTAGCTGTCGCGGTAGTGGAGCCGGCGATGGATGACCCCGTGGATGCGGTGCGGCACCGCTCGCTGCACGGTATGCCGAGCCGGCGGGTCGCCGATGGCACCGTACACCCAAGCTGCCGAGAGGTGTGTCGCTGCCATCAGGTCGCGAAGCAAGCGTCCGAGAGATGCAGCTCGCGCGCTCGGTGTTTCCACGGTGTCGGCAGGCATATACGCGGCGTCCACCTCGATGAGGTGACCGTCGAGCCGCGCGGCCGACAGTTCAGCGAGCGAGAGCCGCTCGTCGACGAAGTACAGGAACGGCGAGGTCATCCCCGCAGTCTGCCCGGGGCAGACTCGGTCGACGGTGCGCTCGTCTCAGTCTGTGGAGAAGTCCTGGTCAGCCCTCGAGGGCGCGAAGCCATGCCCGTCGAGCGTCCAGCGCCTCGCTTGCCTTCTTCATCGCGCGCTGATCCTTGCGGGCGGTGGCCTCGGCAAGCTCGGCCTCGAGCTTCTCGATCGCGTCGTAGAGCTGGCGCGTCATGTCATTTGCGCGCGCCGTCGTCTCAGGGTTGTTGCGGGTCCACTCGGCATCCTCCCGCGCACGAACCGACACCTCGATCTTGCGCAGTTCGTCGTCGAGGGCACGTTCCTGCTCGCGGGGGAAGATCCGCCCGATGTCATCCCACGACCGCTGAATCGCGGTGAGAGCGCTGCGTGCGGCGGCAAGATCCGCCATGTCGAGAATGGGACGAGCGCGCTCGATGAGCTCGCGCTTCGCGTCGATCTTCTCCTTCGAGGCTTCGACTTCCGCGGCCTCGCGACCCGCACGTGCCGAATAGAGCGCATCGCCTGCCGCCTTGAATCGTGCCCACAGGGCGTCATCGACCTTCTTGCCGGCGCGGCCTGCGGCCTTCCACTCGTTCAGAAGGTCGCGGTAGGCGCCGATCCCGTCTTCGCCGCGCGGCGCCAGCGCCTCCGCGCGCTCAACCAACCGGTTCTTGCGTTCGCGTACGGCCTTGTGAGCCTCGTCGAGTTCGGCATAGAACTCTCGGCGGTGCTTGTCGACGGTAGCCCGAGCGTCCCGGAACCTCTTCCACAGCGACTGCGAGATCGACTTGGGAAGGTGAGGACCGTTCTGCTGGTGCGACTGCCACTGGTCGAACAGCGAACTCATCTCAGCCGAGGCTGTCTTCCATTGCACGGTCTTCGGGTCCCGTGCGGCGATCGCCTCGGCCTGCTCGACGAGCTGCGTCCGCTCGGCGATCGCGGCATCGACGGCCTCACGCGCCTGGGCCGCCTCAGCGGCACTCGCTTCGGTCAGCGACGCGGTGAGAGCATCGACGCGGGCGCTCAAGGCCGCAAGGTCGCCGACCGCGGATGCTCCGGAGATCTTCCCGCTGAGGATTGCGGCCGTCGCGCGCAGATCGGCGGCACTGGCACCGCCGCGGCGGTGGCGAACTTCCAGAAGCGTGACCTCCGATGCGAGGTCGGCGAACTTCCGCTCGTAGTAGGCCAGGGCTTCCTCGGCGGTGCCGTCGGGATATTGGCCGACGACGCGCCACTGGTCGGCTTCGCGCACCGAAACCGTGCCGTCGTCATCGACGCGGCCCCAGGGCTGATCGACGGGGGTGGAGGACGAAGCTGTGTCTGACACGGAAGGCACCTCAATGCGGCGGAGCCGCCTGCGGGGGGATGGACGCTTAAGCCTAATACGGAGCGCTGCCGCCACCAGGGTGGATGCTGCAGCGATGTCGTGGCGCCCGGCTAGCCTGGGGTCTATGGCGACTACGGCGGGGCTCTTCTCTGGGCAAACCCCGCTGCCGGTGCGGATGAGACCGACCTCTCTCGACGAGGTGGCGGGTCAGCAGCATCTGCTTCGACCCGGCGCACCGCTCGTCGTGCTTGCCGACCCAGACGGTGGTGCGAGAGCCGCGACATCCGTCATCCTCTGGGGTCCACCGGGCACAGGCAAGACCACCCTCGCCCAGGCAGTCGCGCGCTCGTCGGGTCGCCGCTTCGTCGAACTTTCGGCTGTCACCGCCGGCGTCAAGGACGTTCGCGAGGTCATGCAGGAGGCCCTCACCCAGCGCGATCTCTATGGAGCCTCGACGATCCTCTTCCTCGACGAGATCCACCGATTCACGAAGGCGCAACAGGATGCCCTGCTGCCCGGCGTCGAGAACGGCTGGGTGGTCTTGATCGCAGCAACCACCGAGAATCCCTCCTTCTCCGTTGTTTCGCCGTTGCTGTCCCGGTCACTGCTGTTGACCCTGCAGCCGCTGACGGATGCCGATCTTGCCGGGCTCATCGATCGAGCGGTCGCCGATGCACGCGGCCTCGCCGGTGCCGTCGCCCTGACCGATGAGGCACGCGCTGCCCTGGTACGGCTCGCCTCCGGGGATGCCCGCCGCGCTCTCACAGCTCTCGAGGCTGCGGCATCTCTCGCCGAACCGGAAGCTGACGAGGAAGCCGGCACGATCACCGCCGAGCACGTTGCGCAGGCTGTCGATCGCGCGCTCCTTCGCTACGACCGGCAGGGCGACGAGCACTACGACGTGATCAGCGCGTTCATCAAGTCGATCCGCGGATCGGATCCGGATGCCGCGCTGCACTACCTCGCGCGCATGATCGAGGCGGGTGAGGACCCGCGCTTCATCGCGCGCCGTCTGATCATTTCGGCCGCTGAAGACATCGGCCTGGCAGATCCCCAGGCCCTTCCGCTTGCCGTTGCTGCTGCGGATGCCGTGCAACTGATCGGCTTCCCCGAGGGACGCATTCCCCTCGCTGAGGCGACGGTGTACCTGGCAACGACGGCGAAGTCCAACGCCGCGTATCTGGCTATCGATGCCGCGATCGCCGACGTACGCCAGGGTGGTGGCGGTCGCGTGCCGCCGCATCTGCGTGATGCGCACTACCCGGGGGCGGCGCGACTCGGCCATGGGAAGGGCTACCGCTATCCCCACGACGACGAGCGCGGGGTGGTTGCGCAGCAGTATCTTCCCGACGCACTTCGTGACCGCAGCTACTATCGCCCGACCGCCCGCGGCGCAGAGCGGGAGATCGCGGCGCGGTGGAGCCGTATCCGCCGCATCCTCGGCAGACCTGACGAACCTGGCTCGGGTGCCGCTTCCGGCGCCAACTGACCGCTCTGGTAGACTTGTTCGGTTCGGAACCGAGTTTTCGGATATCCCCACACTCGAGAAGAACCCCTTCGGTGCGCTGCGACGTGCGAATCGAGGCGGAGTGCGGGATACGTCCATGAGCCGCGAAAGACGCGGCCATGTCATCGGAAGGAATCCTTCGTGCCTACGAAGTCCCAGGATCGCCGCAAGGTGCGCATGTCGCGTGCCCTCGGCGTCGCACTGACCCCCAAGGCTGCTCGTTACCTCGAGAAGCGCCCCTACGCACCGGGTGAGCACGGCCGCACCAAGCGCAAGGCCGACAGCGACTACGCCGTTCGCCTCCGTGAGAAGCAGCGTCTGCGCGAGCAGTACGGCATCCGCGAGAAGCAGCTTCGTATCGCGTTCAACGAGGCCCGCCGCAAGGACGGCCTGACCGGTGAGAACCTGGTCGAGCTGCTCGAGATGCGCCTGGACGCGCTTGTGCTTCGTGCCGGTTTCGCCCGCACCACGGCGCAGGCCCGTCAGCTCGTCGTGCACCGCCACATCCTCGTCGACGGCAAGACGGTCGACCGTCCGTCGTTCCGTGTCGCACCCGGCCAGCTCATCCACGTCAAGGCAAAGAGCGAAGGCCTCGAGCCGTTCCAGGTCGCCGCAGCCGGCGGACACGCAGAGGTTCTGCCCCCGGTTCCGGGCTACCTCGAGGTCGAGCTCGACAAGCTCCACGCCCGTCTCGTGCGTCGCCCCAAGCGCGTCGAGGTTCCTGTGGTCTGTGACGTTCAGCTCGTCGTTGAGTACTACGCGGCGCGCTAAGCGGCGCGTAGTACAGCCGCGAAGCGGCCAACAGCACTGTTTCGCGGCGCGCTAAGTGTACTGCCCAGGGAGGTTGTTTGATCTGGCTTCCCTGATGTGACGAGAACCTCCCGGCAGAGTGGAGCTGCTACCGCATCCGCTCTGAACCAGGAGGTTCTCGTGTCTCACGCTAACGCGGCGCTC
>Ga0209958_1002277_pt1 | contig 11122 bp, 11 predicted proteins | sample ThiBio_inoc_plan_FD_183942 | JGI IMG/M metagenome (GOLD analysis project Ga0209958, IMG submission 183942) | Wastewater bioreactor microbial communities from Cape Town, South Africa - Thiocy_inoc_plan (SPAdes) | ecosystem: Engineered > Bioremediation > Thiocyanate > Unclassified | place: South... | reverse complement strand
CACTGGACCTGCTCGGAGCGCGCGTTGACCAAGGGTGGTTTTTCAGTCCATAATCATGTCCATCTCGGTTCGCCGAGTGCGGAAAACTCGTTATCAATCAACGAGTTGGGAACACGATGAGGTTCCCATCGCCCGCTCCAGCACAGGCTGGCTCTTTCTCTCCCCCGTTTCCCCTTTCAATCCTGCACACCCCTGCCCGCTCACAGCGGCTGCAGACTGCGCGCGCTCTCGAAATACCGGACAGCCCCGGTGAGCGGGTCCGTGAATTCCAGTGACCGTGCCAGGAGCTGCAAGGGGCGCGAGAAATCGCCTTCGGGCGGGTCGTTGACTTCGGGGTAATAGGGGTCATTGCGCAGCGGCAGGCCCAGCGCGGCCATGTGCACGCGCAACTGGTGGCGCTTGCCGCTGACCGGCTCCAGCAGGTAGCGGGCCCAGGGGCCTTGCGTCTGCAGCAACTGCATGCGCGTGTGGCTGTTGGGCGTGCCTGGCACCTCGTGCATGAGGAAGAATGTGCCGCTTTCCTCCAACCTGCTGCGGTGCTCGCGCGGAAAGTGCAGGTCGGCGCGCCAGGGGGCAATGGCCTCGTACTGCTTGCGGATGGTCCGGTCGCGAAACAGCCCCTGGTAGGTGCCGCGCGTGGCGCGCTGCACCGAGAACAGTACCAGCCCGGCGGTGTCGCGGTCGATGCGATGCAGAGGCGAGAGCTCCGGCAGATGCGGATAGCGCTGGCGCAGGCGCACCAGCAGGGTGTGCTGCAGATAGCGCCCGGCCGGCGCGATCGGCAGGAAATGCGGCTTGTCGGCCACAAGCAGATGTTCGTCGCAATACAGCACCTGCGCCTCGAAGGGAATCACGGCCTCGTCGTCCACCTGGCGGTAGTAGTACAGCCGTATGCCGCGCTGGAACGGGCGCCCGGGCGCGACTGCAGCGCCGTACTCGTCGACCACCTCGCCACACGCCATGCGCTGCTCCCACTCCGCGCGGGAGACAGCCGGGATGCGCTGCGCCAGAAAATCGAGCATGCTGCCGCTGCCCGCCGACGGTAGCACCACGCAACTGGGCTGCACACCCGCGCGCTCGGGCAGCACATCGGGACGGCTGGGGTTGTGCATGGCGGCCGATCGGCGAACGAGACTGCGGCGGGTGCGTGCCTGCGCAGGCCTCAGGGCGTGCCCAGGCTGCGCACCCAATCGCACCAGCGGGCTGCTGCGGCAGCCTCCGGGCTATCGCGCTGCTCCAGCAGGTGCGGCCAGCGGCGCTGGCAGCCGTTGGCGATGCTCTCCAACTGCCAGAGTGCTTCGCGCACCACGTAGGCCAGTTCGGACAGGCCTTCGTCGTCCCCCTGCAACTGCTGCAGCAGCACCTCGTGCTGCTGCGGATGCGCGCCGGCCTCGGCCAGCGCCCGCTTGAGCATGCCCAGGCGTTCGTTCACAAAGGCCAGCGGGCCTTGCGGCGGTGGCTGGTCCGGGCCCATATCCTGCTTGACCTGCTCCCATTGGTCAAAGGCCTGCGTGAGCTGCGCGCCCAGGCTCTGAAGCTGTCCGTGGGTCGGCATGGCGCGGTGGGGCCCCGCTCCAGACTCCTCGTAGAGCAGGGGCAGCACATGGGCAACCAGCGGGGCGGGAAACTTGCGGTGGTTCAGGCGCAGCATCAGCGACAGTTGCTGCGCCGGTTGGTCTGGGTATTTCTCATAGAAGGCAGCCACCACTTCTGCCAGCAGAAGGATCTGCCCCATGGGGGAAATGTCGCGCCCCTGCAGGCTGCGCGGATAGCCTGTGCCGTCCATGCGCTCGTGGTGCTCCAGAATGGCCTCCTCCACGGTGGAGTCGTAGGCCTGCACGTCGCGCACCATGAGCATGGCGGTGACCGGATGGGCGATCAGGTGCTTGCGCGCGGCTCCCGTCGGCCGGTGGCGCGGATCGCGCCAGGCGGGGTCCATGTGCAGCGCACCCAGGTCATGCAGCAGGCCGGCAGCCGCCAGGTCGGCGCAGGCGCGCGCGTCCATGCGGCTGCGCAGCCCCAGGTACAAGGCCACGAGCATCATGCGCAGGCTGTGCGCGAACAGGTCGGGCATTTGCTCGCGCATGACGGTGAGCTTGAAACCCAGGCGCGCCGGCAGCACGGCCTGCTGCAGGGGGGCCACCAGTGCGTCCGGACTGCCCAGCGCCTGGCTGAGCAGCGCCGCCAGGCTGTCCGATGCGCACATGTCGGCGGCAGCCTGCTGCACCACCTGCAGGGTGACGGCGTTGTCCACCGTCAGGTGTGTGTCCATGGGCTCGCGCAGCTTGTGCCGCACCAGCCGGTCGTACATGCGGCTGTCGATGCGCGCGCCCTTGTCCACGAGCTTGATGCCGCTCGCGCTGTAGATGGCGTCCTGCGTGACCACCGCACAGCGCTCGGCCATGTCCGTCACGCTGCGCAGGTAGGGGACACTGTCGTGCGCGCTGGCACCCGTTTGGAGCAGTTCGTCGATCATGGAAAGTGCGGGGAAAGAGCCCGAGCCTGTACTGTATACATAAGCGGATTGCCGCCCGCAGCACTAGGGCGCTGCGCCTGGCGGGGCAGCCAGGCGCGCGGCGCAGGTGTTGCGCCATTGCAGCACGGCGGCGTCGCCCGGGTCGGTACTCTCGGCAAGCTGCGGCCAGCGGCTGTGCGTGGCATCGACGATGTGCTGCAACTGCCACAGCGCCTCGCGCCCCAGCAGGGCGAGTTCGGCCAGGCTTTGCGCGTCGCCCCGCAGGTGGGGCAGCGCCTCGGCCTGCTGCTGAGGGTGGGAGCCGGCCTCGAACAGGGTCTTTTGCAGGGCGGCGAGCCGTTCGGCCACGAAAGCACAGGCCTGCCCGGACGCCGGCAGCAGCGCCTGCGCCGGCAGCGGCGCGCTGAGCGTCTCCCACACACTGAAGGCCTGCGACAGCAGGGCAATGGTGTTTTCCACGTCCTCCTGCGCCACACGCATGTCCTTGTGCAGCACACCGATCTGCAGCACGGGCAGCAGGCAGGCCACGAGCGCCGCCGGATACTTGCGGTGGTTGAGCCGCAGCGTCAAGGACAGGCGCTGCGCCGGTGCTTCGTCAGCGTATTTCTCGAAAAAGGCCGCCACCATCTCGGCCACGAGCAGGATTTGCCCCATGGGAGAGATGCGCTCGCCTGGCAGGCCGCGTGGGTAGCCACTGCCGTCCATGCATTCATGGTGCTCCAGCACTGCCTGCGCCACGCTGCGCGGATAAACGTTCTGCGCCTGGATGAGCTGCATGGCCGTGACGGGGTGCGCCGCCAACTGCTTGCGCCCTGCCCCGGTGATCCGGTTGGCGGGGTCGTGCCATACCGGGTCCATGTAGAGCGCGCCCACATCGTGCAGCAGCGCGGCACAGGCCAGGTGCACGCAGTCCCGGTCGCTCCAGCCGGTCTGTATCCCCAGGAACAGGGCCGTGAGCATCATGCGCACGCTGTGCGCGAACAACGCAGGGTGCTGCTCGCGCATCACCGTGAGCATGAAGGCCAGCGGCTGGGGCAGCAGCATGGAGCGTACGGGGGCCAGCAGCCTGTCCTCGCCGCGCTCGTCCGCCAGGGCGTAGACCCACAGGCCCGCCAGCGTGTCCGTCTGGCAATGCAGGCGCGCCACCTCCAGCACGGACTCCACGGTCACCATGTTCTCGACGGTGAGATATGCGTCGAAACGCTGGCGCAACTGGTGCTGGCGCAGGCGGTCATGCACCTGGCGGTCGACGCGCAGGCCCTTGTCCACCAGCTTCATGCCCTTGAGGTTGTAGATGGGCTCCTGGGTCACGACGGCGCGGCGCTCGGCCATGTCGGTCACGGCGCGCAGGTAGTGGCGGTCGTCAGGTGCGCCATCCACAGGCAAGGCGTCGGGGCTCTGGTCGGGGTCGGTCATGCGGCAATCGTCGGCCTGGTCTAGAAGGAACTATACGGCAACGCTGAACCATTCCCTCGCGCGCCGCGCCCGCCTGGAGAGCATGCAGAAAAAAGCCGGGCGCTGCGGCCCGGCTGGTATGCAAGCCGCGCGGGCTCACTGCAACAGGGGCACTCCCGTCTTGGACTGCAGGAAGTCAAAGCTCACGCCCGGTGCTAACTCCACGACCTTGAGGCCCTGGGGCGTCACGTCCATCACGGCCAGGTCGGTGATGATGCGGTTGACCACACCCTTGCCCGTGAGCGGCAGGGTGCAGCTCGGCAGGATCTTGAGGTCCTCGGTACCATCCTTCTTGCGCGCCACATGCTCCATGAGCACGATCACCCGCTTGACCCCCGCCACCAGGTCCATGGCGCCGCCCATGCCCTTGACCATCTTGCCCGGGATCATCCAGTTGGCCAGGTCGCCCTTGTCGGTGACCTGCATGGCACCGAGGATGGACAGGTTGATCTTGCCGCCGCGGATCATGGCAAAGCTCTCATGGCTGCCGAAGATGGACGAGCCGGGAATGGTGGTCACGGTCTGCTTGCCGGCGTTGATCAGGTCGGCATCGACCTGGTCCTCCGTGGGGAACGGGCCTATGCCCAGCATGCCGTTCTCGGACTGCAGCCACACCTCCTTGTCGCCGGTGTAGTTGGCCACCAGCGTGGGAATGCCGATGCCCAGGTTCACATAGAAGCCGTCTTCCAGCTCCTGCGCCGCGCGGGCGGCCATTTGGTCTTGGGTCCAGGGCATGGTCAGGCTCCTTTGGATTCGGTGATGGTGCGCTTCTCGATGCGCTTTTCGGGGTTCGGGTTGTGCACGATGCGGTGCACGTAGATGCCGGGCAGATGGATCTGGTCAGGGTCCAGGGCGCCCGTCTCCACGATCTCCTCCACTTCCACGATGCACACCTTGCCGGCCATGGCGGCGGCCGGGTTGAAGTTGCGCGCCGTCAGGCGGAACTGCAGGTTACCGCTCTTGTCGGCGCGGTGCGCCTTGACCAGCGCCACGTCGGGCACCAGCGAGCGCTCCATCACGTAGGTCTCGCCGTCGAACTCGCGCAGCTCCTTGCCCTCGGCCACCATGGTGCCCACGCCCGTCTTGGTGAAGAAGGCCGGAATGCCCGCACCGCCCGCGCGCAGCTTCTCGGCCAGCGTGCCCTGGGGCGTGAACTCCAGCTCCAGCTCGCCCGCCAGGTACTGGCGCTCGAACTCCTTGTTCTCGCCCACGTAGGAACTGATCATCTTCTTGATCTGGCGCGTCTCCAGCAGCTTGCCCAGGCCGAAGCCGTCGACGCCGGCGTTGTTCGAGATCACCGTGAGGTTCTTCACCCCGCTGTCACGCAGCGCATCGATCAGTGCCTCGGGAATGCCGCACAGTCCAAAGCCCCCCACGGCCAGCAGTTGGCCGTCCGCGACCACGCCCGCGAGGGCCTGGGCTGCCGAAGGAAATATCTTGTTCACAAAAGTCTCCTCATCATTTACGGGATACCGTACGATACTACTTACTTTTTTACGTAGTATTCCCTAGATATTTGCACCATGGACGTTGACTACCGCCTGGCTTTCGAGATGGCCCCCGTGGGGATGATCGTATCGCGCAACCGCAGCATGGTGGATTGCAACCGCCATGTCTGCGAGATGTTCGGCTACTCGCGCGAGCTGCTGCTGGGCCAGTCCTTCCTCATGCTCTACCCCAGCGCCGACGAATACGAGCGCCTGGGCGCGCACATGGCGCCCATCCTCAACGCCAAGGGCCTGTATTCGGACAGCCGCATCATGAAACGCGCCAACGGCGAGCTGTTCTGGTGCCACGTCTCGGGGCGCGCACTCAACCGCGACACCCCGCACGCCTCGGGCATCTGGAGCTTCGAGGACCTGAGCTCGCAGCGCCCCATGCGCGCCGAGCTCACGGGGCGCGAGCGCGAAGTCTCCGCGCGCCTGCTCGAAGGCCTTACCTCCAAGGAAATCGGCAAGGCCCTGGGCATCAGCCACCGCACGGTGGAGATCTACCGCGCACGGCTGATGCGCAAGTACGGCGCCTCCACCGCAGCCGACCTGGTGCACAAGCTGCTGTCCGGTTGATCGCCCGTATGATGACCGGCGTCACCCACGAGCACGGAGGCCCCTCTTGAACGCCCGCTACCCCGTTCCCACCCTGGACAACATCCCCGAAGACATCCGCACGCGCATCCTGGCCGTGCAGGAAAAGGCCGGCTTCATTCCCAATGTCTTTCTTGCGTTCGCCCGCCGCCCGGCCGAATGGCGCGCGTTTTTCGCCTACCACGACGCGCTGATGGCGCCCGAGACCGTGGGCCGCAGCAGCAACCTCAGCAAGGGCGACCGCGAGATGATCGTGACCGCCACCAGCGCCGCCAACCAGTGCCTGTACTGCGTGGTAGCGCACGGCGCCATTCTGCGCATCTACGAGAAAAAACCCCGCGTGGCCGACGAGGTGGCGGTGAACTACCGCAAGGCCGACATCACGCCGCGCCAGCGCGCCATGCTGGACTTCGCCCTCAAGGTCTGCCAGCGTTCACACGAGATCGAGGACGCCGACTTCGCTGCCCTGCACACCCACGGCTTCGACGACGAGGACATCTGGGACATCGCCGCCATCACCGCCTTCTTCGGCCTGTCCAACCGCATGGCCAGCTTCGCGGGCATGCTGCCCAACCCCGAGTTCTACCTCATGGGGCGGCTGCCCAAGCAGTCGTAACCGCTATTGATTCAATAGCTGGTAGCGCTTACCTGGTAAGCGCTACAGGCCAAAAAACCTGAAATTTCACACCCTCAGGGCGTCACCAGCGCGCGCATCCAGTCCGGCAGCGTATGCGCCTTCTGCTGCGGAAAATCCACCCACATGGTGGTGGCGCCGCCCGCGGCGCAGATCACGCCGGGCTGGTCGGTGCGCTCCAGGGTGCACCAGGTCTCGAAGGTGGTGCGGCCGGGGTCGCTCACGTACATCTTGGCCAGCACCTCGCCTGGGTATTCGAGCTGGCGGTAGAAGTTGCAGAAGGCGTTGACGATGACCGGCCCCTGGCCCTGCGGGTCGGGGTTGCAGCCCACGGCGCGCATCCACTCCACGCGCACCGTCTCCAGGTAGCGAAAGTACACCGTGTTGTTCACATGGCCCATGGCGTCCATATCGCCCCAGCGTATGGGCAGCACCATCTCGAAAGCCAGCTTCCTGACCTCGGGCAGCTCGTATTTCATGGCGCCCCCGGGGTTCAGACGGCAAAGCCGTCGTCGGCGGCAATGATGGCGCCGTTGATGAAATGGCTCTGGTCGCTGGCCAGCATGGCGATGAGCGCGTCCAGGTCCTGCGGCTGGCCCACGCGCTTGCGCGGCAGCATGGCCAGGAGCTTCTTGCCCTGCTCGGTGTCCCAGTGGCGGTGGTTGATCTCGGTGTCTATGTAGCCCGGGCAGATGGCGTTGGTATTGATGCCATAGCGCCCCCACTCCAGGGCCATGGCGCGCGTCATGTGCACCACGGCGGCCTTGCTCATGCAGTAGGCGCCGATCTGCGGCAGCACCTTCAGGCCCGCCATGGAGGCAATGTTGATGATGCGCCCGCCCGTGAAGCTGCCGGGCGCCGCACCCTGGGCGCGCGCAATCATGCGCCGCGCGACCTCCTGGGCCACGAAGAAGGCGCCCTTGGTGTTGGTGTCGAAGATGAAGTCGTAGTCCTCGGGCTGCACGTCGAGCAGGCGCTGCGTGGTCGATACGCCCGAGTTATTCACCAGGATGTCGATGGAGCCCATCTCCGTTTCGGCGTGCGCCACGGCAGCCTTGATGGAAGCGTGGTCCGTCACGTCGAGCTCGACCACGTGGGCGTCACCACCCTCGCCTTCGATGCGCGCACGCAGCTCCTTGAGTTTTTCGATACGGCGGCTCGCCAGAACCACGCCGGCGCCGGCGCGTGCCAGCGTTCTGGCAAACTGCGCCCCCAAGCCGCTGGATGCCCCGGTGACGAATGCAATGCGTCCCGACAAATCGATGCTGTACGCCATTTAGAGTTTCTCCACTGAACAAAAAGAACGACCGTTCGATTTTCACCGAACGCATGCATACAATCGGTCACCCTCAGGACAGGGCGAAACACCCGGTCTGCTGACAATCTTCCCATTATCAAACGCCCCGACGAGAAGCATATGACCCCAGAAGAAATCCTCGCCCAGTTCGGTCCCCGCGAATCCATGGAATACGACGTGGTGATCGTCGGCGGCGGCCCCGGGGGCCTGGCCACGGCCATCCGCCTCAAGCAACTGGCCGCGGAAAAAGGCCAGGACATCTCCGTCGTGGTGCTGGAGAAGGGCTCGGCGCCGGGCGCGCACATCCTCTCGGGCGCCATCATGGACCCCAAGGCGCTGACCGAGCTCATCCCCGACTGGAAGGAAAAGGGCGCCCCCCTGCACCAACCCGTCACCGACGACGCCTACAGCTTTTTGAGCGAGCGCTCGGCCTTTCGCGTGCCCCACATGTTCCTGCCGCCGTTTGCGCACAACCACGGCAACTACATCGTCAGCCTGGGCGCCGTCACCCAGTGGCTGGGCGAGCAGGCCGAAGCGCTGGGCGTGGAGATCTTCCCCGGCTTTGCCGCCGCCGAAGTGCTCTACAACGATGATGGTTCGGTCAAGGGCGTGGCCACCGGCAACATGGGCCTGGGCAAGGACGGCGAGCCCACCGAGAACTTCCAGCTCGGCATGGAGCTCTTGGCGAAGTACACCATCTTCGCCGAAGGCGCACGCGGCCACCTGGGCAAGCAGCTCATCGCGCGCTACCAGCTCGACGCCGGGTGCGACCCGCAAAGCTTCGGCATCGGCATCAAGGAGCTGTGGGAGATCGACCCCGCCAAGCACCAGCCCGGCTTCGTCATGCACACCGCCGGCTGGCCCATGGAAAACGACACCTACGGCGGCGCCTTCCTCTACCACCTGGAGGGCAACAAGGTGGCCGTGGGCTTCGTCACCGGCCTGGGCTACACCAACCCCTACCTGAGCCCCTTCGAGGAATTCCAGCGCTGGAAGACCCACCCCAACATCCGCTGGTACTTCGAGAACGCCCAGGGCGAAGTCACGGCCAAGCGCCTGTCGTATGGCGCGCGCGCCATCAACGCCAGCGGCCTCAGTTCCCTGCCCAAGACCGTGTTCCCCGGCGGCGCGCTCATCGGCTGCGACGCGGGCTACCTGAACGTCAGCCGCATCAAGGGCAGCCACGCCGCCATCAAGACCGGCATGCTCGCGGCCGAGGCCGCCTACGAGGCCGTCACCGCCGGGCGCCAGCACGACGAACTGAGCGCCTACCCCCAGGCCTTCGAGCAAAGCTGGCTCTACACCGAGCTCAACAAGGACCGCAACTTCAAGAACTGGTTCAAGTACGGCTTGAGCGTGGGCACGCTGATGAACGGCTTCGAGCAGTTCGTGCTGCGCGGCCACATGCCCTGGACGCTGCACCGCGACAAGGCCGACCACGAGTACTTGAAGCCCGCCAGCGAGTGCCAGCCCATCGACTACCCCAAGCCCGACGGCAAGCTGACCTTCGACCGCCTCTCCAGCGTGTTCATCAGCAACACCAACCACGAGGAGAACCAGCCGGCGCACCTGACGCTCAAGGACGCCGGCGTGCCGGTGCGGATCAACCTGGCCCAGTACGCCGGCCCCGAGAGCCGCTACTGCCCGGCCGGGGTGTACGAGTTCGTGCCCGACGAGACCGCTGGCGGCAACGCCCAGCGCCTGCAGATCAACGCGCAGAACTGCGTGCACTGCAAGACCTGCGACATCAAGGACCCGACGCAGAACATCGTGTGGGTCACACCCGAGGGGGGCGGCGGGCCGAACTATTCGGGCATGTAATCAAAAAACCATAGCGCCTGGCGCTGAATGGGCCTGCGCTGCAGGCCTTTTTTATTCCGAATCCACCGCCGCCAAAAACCTGCTCCCGCAGTGCGATGCCAAGCCTGAGCGCGCCAGGAATTGCTGCACCGCAGTAAACTGGATTGCGCGGGCCGGGGCCGTTCCTGTTCCGGTCCGCGCACCCATCAGTAAACGCAAGAAAGACAGGTTGAGAGATGCAGATGAAGAAGTTGCCCTGGATGGCCCTGGGAGCCGTCGCCCTGGCCGTAGCCGCCGTGGCCCCCGCAAGTGCCCAACAAAAATCCGTGGCAGTGACCGCCATCGTGGAACACCCGGCGCTCGATTCCGTGCGCGACGGCGTGCAGGCCGCCCTCAAGGAAGCAGGCTTCGAGTCGGGCAAGAACCTCAAGTGGCAATACCAGAGCGCCCAAAACAACACCGGCACGGCCGCCCAGATTGCGCGCAAGTTCGTCGGTGACAAGCCCGATGCCATCGTCGCCATCGCCACCCCGTCGGCGCAGGCCGTGGTGGCCGCCACCAAGAGCGTGCCCGTGGTCTTCTCTGCCGTGACCGACCCCGTCGCCGCCAAGCTCGTGCCCAGTTGGGAGCCCTCCGGGACGAACGTGACGGGCGTGTCCGATTTGCTGGCACTGGACAAGCAAATGGACCTGGTCAAGCAGGTCGTGCCCGGCGCCAAGCGCGTGGGCATGGTGTACAACCCTGGCGAAGCCAACTCCATGGTCGTGGTCAAGGAGCTGCAAAAGCTCCTGCCCACGCTGGGCATGACGCTGGTCGAGGCCGCAGCCCCGCGCTCGGTGGACGTGAGCAGCGCCGCGCGCAGCCTGATCGGCAAGGTGGACGTGATTTACACCAACACCGACAACAACGTGGTGTCGGCCTACGAGTCCCTCGTCAAGGTGGGGCAGGACGCCAAGATCCCGCTCATCGCCTCGGACACCGACAGCGTCAAGCGCGGCGCGATTGCCGCGTTCGGCATCAACTACCGCGACCTGGGCGAGCAGACCGGCCGCATGGTGGCGCGCATCCTCAAGGGCGAGAAGCCCGGCGCCATCAAGCCCGAGCTCAGCACCAAGATGGAGCTGTTCGTGAACCCCGGCGCCGCCGAGAAGCAGGGCGTGAAGCTGCCCGAGGCGCTGATCAAGTCGGCCGCCCAGGTCGTTCAATAAAATACCGCTGCTTGCACGGCTGTACAAGAGCCCCCTCGGGGCAATGCCAGTAAGTTAAGCAAAGGCCCTTCGGGGTCTTTGTTGTTTGTACAGTGCAGGCTTGATCAATTGAGCTTTGGCCATAGAGGTCAAGCGATAGCCAATGCTGCTGCAAGAGTACCTGAACGA
>Ga0209958_1002275_pt1 | contig 11125 bp, 11 predicted proteins | sample ThiBio_inoc_plan_FD_183942 | JGI IMG/M metagenome (GOLD analysis project Ga0209958, IMG submission 183942) | Wastewater bioreactor microbial communities from Cape Town, South Africa - Thiocy_inoc_plan (SPAdes) | ecosystem: Engineered > Bioremediation > Thiocyanate > Unclassified | place: South... | reverse complement strand
GCTCGGTGCTGGACGCCATGCTGGAGGCAGGACTATCGCCCGATCACAGTTGCCGCGAGGGGCTTTGCGGCGCTTGCGAAACGCGCGTTCTTGCGGGCGAAGTGGAACACCTCGACAGCATCCTTACAACTCCTGCCGCAACCGCCACTGCCCGAAGTGCCAATCCAGCGCCGCGCGGCGTTGGCTGCAGGCACGCACCGTCGATCTGCTGCCAGTGGAGTACTACCACGTGGTCTTCACACTGCCAGCGCCCATCGCCGAGATCGCGTACTTCAACAAGGAGGTGGTCTACGGTCTGCTGTTCGATATCGCCGCACAGGCCCTTCTGACCATTGGCGCCGATCCGAAGCACCTGGGCGCTCGACTGGGCGTGACATTGGTGCTGCACACCTGGGGCTCGGCACTTACACATCACCCGCACGTCCACGGCATCGTTCCTGGTGGTGGCGTGGCGCGGGACGGCGAGCACTGGATCACCTGCCGTCGCGGGTTCTTCCTGCCGGTGCGCGTGCTCTCTCGGTTGTTCCGGCGGCGCTTCCTCGAAGCGCTGCAGCAGGCGCATCGCGATGGCCGACTGCAGTTCTTCGGTGAGCACGCTCCACTGGCCGACAACGGAAATCGTTTCTCGTTGCAGAGGAAGAGGGCTCGCTGCGAGATGCCGCGCCACTCGACGATCTCCAAGCGGACGGCATGCGCCACGCTGTCGGCGACGATGTCGGCCAGGGGAAAGGCCCTGCGCGTTGCGATGACAGCCTTCGGGTCGATGCGTTGACCAGCCACGCGCACAGAGATGTCTTGATAGTCGGCGAGATACAGCGCAAAGACTTCCGTTAGCGACTGAATTCCTGTCTCGGACTCAAATGCCCGGAAGTCCTTGCGCGGCTCGAAGATGGTCATGGGCGCCACCTCGGTCAGCCCTTGCTGGCCGAGAGCTGCTTTGCGCGCTCGCTGGTCAGGCGGGACTTGCACCCGACGATGGCCAGTTCCATGGCGGTGCCACCAGCAATGTCGCCTTTCGAGTCGACCTCGATTCGCTCGGCCGAGCAGGTTACATCACGTGTCTTGATCCATTCGCGTTGCTGGTCACGTAGGGCGACTCGCTGTGCGTCGGTCATTGTTGCCCTTGCGGCCTGATAGGCCTCATTGAGCAGTTTGTCGGCGGCTTGGTACTCCTGGGTTGCGATAGCCCCCGCGTCAGGCACAGCGGTTGTCGGGGATACGGGGGTGGCGGGCTCGGGCGAGGGAGCCGTGGCAGATGGCCCATTCTTGGCCGCTGCCTCCGCGGCCAGGACCTTTTCCTGCGCATCACTGATGTAGAGGGCGCTGGCCACGCCGGCCACCACCTCCGTGAAGGTCCGGAAACCTCTGGCTTCGACGCGGGTGGTCGATCCGTCGTCGGAAAGTTGGACGCGGTAGTCCAACCGCAGCCGCGTGATCCGGAGACGGAGAAGCAGTTGGCGCGCGTTCAGGTGGCGTTCGGTGCAACTGTCAGAAAGCATCGACACGACAAGCTCATCACGCAGGAGGAACTGGCGGAGCGAGCCAGCCTGCACGCGAACTACATTGGTTCCGTGGAGCGGGGCGAACGGAATGTTTCGCTGTTCAACATCTGGCGCATCCCCCATGGACTGGGAATGACGGCCGCTGACTTGGTGGCCGATCTACCTACCCCGCGCCGCAAAGGGGCGAAGGCCTAGGTTACGACGGTCCTCTGCGACTGAGGCGGCCAAACTGGGTGCAGAAGTCTCGCCCCGTATCGCGCAGTCACCCCGCCGAATGATGGGTGAAGGGATGGGGAGGGTGGCCGAACTGGCCGAGAACCCTTGAAGGACAACAAGGGGTGGCGGTGGTCGTAGGCCGCGCTGAACCCGTCTCAGGGTCCAACGCGCACTTGAGCCGTCGGTTGTGATGCCTCAAGAGTTTCGCTGCAGCGAGCCATGAGTGCTCGCCGCTCGCCAACCTTTAAAAAAACGCGCGCGCGCACGCGCGCACGCGCGTTTTAGAGAGGAGGTATCGCGGTGGGAGTTGGCAAGCGGGTCCACTGACCTTGCGTAGTGCTAGGTGGGTACGCGCCTGTCCACCTTCACCTACGACGGGGCGGGCCGCGCCACCAGCACCGAGCGCGCTGGTGGGGTCAACCGCTACGAGGTGAGTTACGGCACGCCGCCTGGGGTGAGTACGCAGATACAGACCGATCCCACCACGGGCTACAGCATCCGCCGTCAGGCGGCGGTGGCGCCGCAGGGCACACAGGTGACGGGTCCGAATGGACAGCTCGGCGATGTCGGCGCTGCGCTTGTCAATGGGGTGGCGCAAGTGACTTCCAGCAGCCAGCCGGCGGGCTCGGGCTGTGCGGCTGAGTACGACGTCAATGGGGTGCCGCTGTACGAGACGATCTACCTCAACGGCTACCCGGTGGGGGTGCTCAAGCAAGCGGGGAGTGCGGCCAACGCGGATGTGAGTGTGCAGCTGTACAACCTGTATGCGGACCACATCGCCACGGCGCGCATGATCACGCGCCAGGACCATGCGATCGTGTGGAGGTGGGACACGGCAGAGGCCTTCGGGGGCACGCCCGCGGAGGAGAACCCATCGGGTCTGGGCGTATTTACGTACCACCAGCGCTTCCCCGGGCAGGTGTTCGTTGCCGAGAGCGGGCTGCTGAAGAACTGGCACCGGGACTACAACGCCAGGCGTGGGCGGTACATGCAGTCCGACCCCATCGGGCTTTATGGGGGGATCAATACCTACGCGTACGTCAACGGGAACCCACTGAGCTACACGGACCCTGAAGGTCTTTTTCCTTGGTGGGCTATCGGCTGGGGTGTCGCCAACGGCTTGATGACTGGGTACCAGCGGTGGCTTGATCCTTGTGCGTCATGGGGGCAAATTGGCAGAGACGTTGCAGGCGGTTTTGCGTCGGGCTTCATAGCCGGCATCGTGCCGATTACAAGCATGACTGCGGGGCGCGCGATTCTGGCGGGCGCTGCAGCCGGGTACGGTGGCTCCCAGGCATCCAGTCTGATTGGCTCAGGGTCCATGGCAAGTTCTGGCGCCGCGATGCAGTTGACGTTACTTGGCGGGCTGGGAGGTGCGGCGGGGAACATGTCTGGACTCGGAGCAGCGCTCGCGAATACTCGCCTTGGCCTTCCGGCCACCAATGCACTGTTTGCCGGTGACAGGTTGGGAACGGGCGTTGGAGTTAGGGTTAGCGCCCTCGACACGGCCAGCCAGTTTTCACCTGCATGCCGAAGTAACGCTGACAGGCCTCTACAACGTGCTGGAGTAGCTACGCAGTGGTGAGGCGCTAACCGCCAAGGAGAAGGTCATCCACGAACACGGCCTGGTGGGCGTGCTCAAGAGCCTGCACGACGAGCTGGACGCTGCCGTGCTGCAGGCCTACGGCTGGACCGACCTGAATTTGCCATCCGATACCGACACGCTGCTGGTGCGGCTGGTCGAGCTAAATTCCAAGCGCGCGGCCGAGGAGGCGGCCGGCACCATCCGTTGGCTCCGCCCCGAGTTCCAGAACGCCGGCGCAGGCGTGCAGGAGGCCATTGACAGCGAGACGCCTTCGGATGATCTTGATGAGGAGCCGGAACAGATCGTTGTTGCCAAGCCCACTTCGCAGCGTCCATGGGCATCGGGCATTTCGGAGCAGATCAAATCCGTCGCTGACGTCCTGTCCACGTCGGGACGAAGCCTGGATCTGGAAGAGGTTGCCAGTTTGAAGTCCCCTCGATTTCCTGCGCCAGTCGGAAATAGAGGTTGGGGAAGCGCCTGCTACAGAGGCGAAATGGCTAGACCAGGCTAGTGGTCGTGATGAAAGAATGGCAAGGGTTCGTTGAGAGCCCTTGCTGCCATGAATCTTCCTGCTCATCACGCTATCGCCCGTGCCGAAAAGCGACTGGGTAACTGTATCCGCCAAACTCGCCGCCGCCGCGGCTGGGCCCAGCACGAGTTCGCGTCACAGCTTGACATCTCCATCAGCACGGTTCACCGCATTGAGCGTGGTGATCCGGGTGTCTCTCTGTGGATCCTGATGCGCGGCGCGCTGCACCTCGGATTGCTGAGGGAGGTCAACCGGCTGCTGACCATCCGGCAACGGCAGTACCGCGGTTGGCGTGGCCGTAGTGGACATTCGACGCCTCGCGTGGCCGCGGTGGCTTCGCCTGAGCAAGCGACGGCCGACGCTGGCGCGATGCCTGAAAACCCCCAGCAGTTGCCTCATGAGCCGCAAGCTCGCCTGTTGGATCACCTCACGGTCTACCTCGGGCATGCGTCTCTGGCTCTCGGGAGCCTGAAGGTCTATGCCCAGAACGACGAGGTTTTTTCCGAGTTCGCGTACGACGAGGGGTGGCTGAACAGCCCCCGCTTCTTTCCCGTCTCACCAGATCTGGCCCATGCGGCAGAGCCCCAGCGGTTCACGTCGCGGCCGGGGGAAGGCCTCAACGTTTTTGCAGTATTGGCAGATACCGCGCCGTCTGGCTTTGGTCTGCAGGTGATGAGCAAGGCCAGCGAGAGTGGACTGCTCGCGGCGTCTCATGGGGAGGGTAGGGCGCTTCGTGCTCTGGAGGGGTTGAAGGCCGTGCCCAACGTCGCGCGCCTGGGCGCCTTGCGGCTCGTCTCGCCAGAGGAGTCGCCGGACGAACTCCCTCATGCGCGTCGCACGCTCCCCCGCGAATCCGATTTGCCTTCCCTTGCTGGGGCTGTTCACGCCCTGGAGGGCGGGACCGCGAGCTCTGCGCAGCTGCAGCTGCTGATGACGAGCGCGACCGCTCTTGGCGGCTCGCGCCCCAAGGTCACCTGGTTGGGCAAGGGCAATGAGCTTTGGATCGCAAAACTCCCCAAGCGCTTCGGTGACTCTCTGTCCAATCGCTCCGAGGCCCTGGCCATGTCGCTGGCCGAGATGGCCGGGATCGACTGCGTTGCGGTCACCCTGCGGCATTCGCCGTCAGGCCCCTTCCTGATCGCACCGCGGTTCGACCGGGAAGGAGAGGGCAAGCGCAAGCACGTCCTGTCGGCCCAGGGCATGCTGCTCGCTAGCGAGTGCGATGTCATCAGCCCACTGGAGCTCTTGGGTGTGATGCGCGAGCGGTGCCTCGATTTCCCATCAGACGCCCGCAAGCTGTGGCAGCGTCTGCTGTTCATGGGCCTCATCCGTCAACCGGGCGATGAGCTGCGCAAGATCAGCTTTGTCTACGTGGGTAACAGCCTCTGGCGCCTTGCGCCGGCGTATGGCCTGCGCCTGCATTCCTTCACGATGCAGTCGTTGCAGGCGCAGCAGTCAGCTGGGCAGGGACTGGAGATGAGGCTCTTCCCCTTGATGAAGGAGTCAACCGCATTTGGCATGGAGCCTAAGCAGGCACTCGATCAGTTGCGTTGGCAGCTCAACGTGCTCGCGCGTTGGAGGGATCAGGCGGGCCTGCCGTCGGTGGGCATGAGCCAGCTCGACATGGCGCAGTTTCAGCACGCGATGAACAAGACGACCGTGGAGGGTGCAAGCCTTGCAGCGAAATGTGGGCGCGAGCTCGACATTGCTTAGCCTCAAGGCTGCAAGCCCAAGCCGCAGGGCCTCAAATGTTCCCGCCCGCCTGATTCGACGTGTTAGGTGATGGACGCCAGCAGATTCACGATCGGTGCGTCGTGGGGGCTTTTGAGGATCTCGGGCAGCTGCGTTGATGGCACGAGCATCACCGCCTGCGTCTCCCAGCCCATGTCCGCCGGGCTACCCCCGACCCGCTCGGCAAGGTAGTAGCGGGTGTAGCTCTGGGTGCGAGGAACGTCGATGAGGTGTTTGATCAGCCTCACCTGCAGCCCGCTCTCTTCGAAAACCTCCACCAGGGCCGTCGCCTGGGCCGACTTGCCGTCCATCGTGCCCTTCGGAAAAGTCGCCTGGTAGCCCGCAAAAGCGTTGCTGGGCGCGACGATCCAGATTCGGTCATCTGCCTCGCGGATGACCGCACCGGCGGCCTTCTTGTAGCCGTTCGGGACTTCGAAGGGCGGCTCAACAATCGATTGACTGGCCGCCAGCGCTTCCCAGCCCTCGTCAGAGGTGGGGGCGTCTGACCAGCGCCTGATTGCGATGCCGTTCACTGAGGCCGGCATTTCGCCCTCGGGTACCACGCAGGCGGTCGTGCTCGGATCTGACCAGGCGGAGAGGGGAGTGGGGCTGCTGGGGTTCTTCAGGCGTACTGGCGCACCATCTTCGCCGGGCCTGGGGTGGAAGACAGGCGCGCTCATGAGGAACCTGCCCCAGCCGACCGCGCACGGCCGCGCTTTGTGGAGGTGCTCGTGAACACGCTGGGCTCTTGCTGGAGCCGGTAGAGGACATCCCACACCCCGTGATACAGGTGAGCCCGGGCGGCACCCTGGCGCTGCTTCACGGCATCCTTGAAGTTCGAATAGTCCAGGGTCTCGGCGAGCCGCGCCATGGCGGCAGCAACGGCCGATTGGGGCGCGACCGCCCTGAAGCGATAGTCATTGACCGAGCTCTCCTGAATCGGGCCCAGTTCCGGGAGGTACTGCGCTTGCAGCGCCTCCAGGTCCGAGCGCACGCGGGCACGGACGGTCAACGTCTTGTTTTTCGTGTTCGTGGACTTGCGCACCACGCTGAAGAATCCCACTGGTGTTATGAGCCACATCGCTTTTCTCCCTTCATGAACGCGTTTGCCGTCGCTCAGGCCTCGGTGAGCCCGCGCGGTGGCCCTCCGACCACACACCGCCAGTGGTGAGTGCCCGATTCCCTTGACCCGCCCGCTGAGTCCACCCGCTCATAGAGCTGAGCTCTCCCCCATCCCGGTCGCACCCCATCGACCAGGGTGCACACCTCACACAGGATGCCCCAGGCATGGCCGCGGGCGGTCAGCGCCGCGTCGGTAAAGAAGCGCTCGCCGGCCAGGGGCCGACCGCAGCTGTCGCAGGCCACTGGATCACCCGAGTAGCTCACTCCCTCGGCCCCATTGCTCAAAGGGCTGTGCCGAACAGCGATTGACCGTCCCACCCACTCAGCCCCTTGGCCTTGAATTTCTCGAAGTAGGCATGGTCGACGGTGTAGGCTTGTTTATCCACCATCGATAACCCTGGGGTGACCCCCAGTCCCTTGTCCTTGAGCAGTTTGATCAAGCGGGAGATGTCCACCAACTGGATCGGGACCTGACCAGCTCGGCGGGCTTCCTCTTCAGCCTTTACGGTAAAGGTTGAAGTCGTAAAGAAGATGCCGTGCTGGTAGCCATGGTCGATCGCACCGCGAAACTCCCGAATTTCGGCTGGCTGCACCTTGTTGTCGGGCGCGTACTTCTTGCACTGCCACGCCACCCGAAACGACACCAGCGCCATCGAGTCGACCGCGAAGGTCGCCGTGCCATCGATCCCACCATCGCCGGCCTTGGCGGCGCCACCAAGCCCTGAACAAACCGCCGTGCCCAGGGCTGAACAGGGCAGTAAGGCCTTGGGCTGGCTGGGTGGCGCAGGCTCATGGCGTGAGCCTGTGCCACTGGATGAAAGCCCATGTCGGAGTGCCTCTGATCCAGTGCAAACCACGATGCCGCGCCGCTGAAAAATTGTGCAATGATCATGGTTGTATTAATTGGTAAGCGCGCAGCGGAGGGAGGCGTGCCCAGCCCCGGCCACAAGGGGAAGGCACTCGGCAACGGCCCCGGCGTGCAAGAGGACATGCATGGCCAATGACCGGCTTCACAAACTCAGCTCGCTCGTCCAGACGCGCCCCGGCATCAGCCTGCAGGACATCATGGACACGCTCGAGGTGTCGCGCGCCACGGCCAAGCGCGACATCGAGGCGCTGCGCGACCGTTTCGATACGCCCATCGTCTACGACCGCGACATCGGCGGCTACCGAATCGATCCTAGCCAACTGGGCCAGGGGGCGCAGGTGGCGCAGTTGCCCGGCCTGTGGTTCAGCCCCGAAGAGGCTTACGCGCTGCTCACCGCGCAGCAGCTGCTCAGCACCTTGGAGCCCGGCCTGCTCGGCCCCCGGCTCAGACCGCTAACTGAAAAGCTCAACAGGCTACTGAGCTCGGCCGGCCATTCCGTCGAGGCGGTGCACACGCGCGTCAAGGTGTCGCCCGCGGGCAAGCGCCGCCTCAAGCTCGACGCCTTCCAGTTCATTGCGGCCGCCACCCTGCAGCGCAAGCGGCTGCGGTTCACGCACTACAACCGCCAGAACGGCGAGCGCAGCGAGCGCCATGTCTCGCCGCAGCGCCTGGTGCACTACCGGGACAACTGGTACCTGGACGCCTGGTGCCACCAGCGCGAGGCCTTGCGCAGTTTTTCGGTGGACGCCATCAGCGATTGCCGGTCACTCGACGAGGGTGCGCTGACCGTGCCCGACGCCGAGTTGCAGGCCACCATGGAATCGAGCTACGGCATCTTCCGCGGCCGGCCCAAGGCCTGGGCACGGCTGCGCTTCTCGCCCGAGCGCGCACGCTGGGTCAGCCGTGAGGTCTGGCATGCGCAACAGCGCAGCCACATCGAACCTGATGGCTCCTTCGTGCTGGAGGTGCAGTACGCGGACGAGCGAGAGCTGGTGGGCGACATCCCCGCTTCGGGGCGGATGTGGAGGTGCTGCAACCGCCGAAGCTGCGGCGGATGGTGCAGGGGGCCGTGGTGAGGGCGGTGGAGAGGTATCTGGGATGAAAGCTGGTCGCCAAACCCCATGCGGTGGGCTCGCCTCACGTAGCGCCAAGGTAGCCAACGTCTGTGCTCGGCAACTGGCAGTGAACAAATAATGCAACTCCAGCACGGATAACTCAGATGCCCGGCCAGTTCCACAAGGAGCGAGTGTTTGCCAAGACCAGGAGAGCGTCTCTGGCGCAGGTCAGAGGCGCTGCCAGTATGTCCTTGCTGTCCGTCAAGCGAAACTGTCTGGTTCAGCGTGACAAGCGTCAGAGAATCGAACGAGGCGCTCCCAGGCTCCCCCATTCGCTGGCGAGCGCGTCCATCTTGCTTACAGAAGTCGCACCCCCGGTTTCCCGAGGATTGATGGGGCGTTTCCTGGCAACACGCGCCCATGCTGGATTTATCGGGTATCAGGTTTCAAGGTGCCCTTGCGCAGGAATCATGGTGACATGAAAACTTCACTCAGCGAGTCCGGAACTGGCAAGGGCGGCGCACGGCACTCGAACACATCGGAACAGCGTCAGGTCTTCAATGCCCATTCCAGTAATTGACCTCTTTGCAGGCCCCGGTGGGCTTGGTGAAGGGTTCTCCTCGCTTCAGGACCACAAGCGCGAACCGGTCTTCACGATCGGCCTCTCCATCGAGAAGGACCCCATTGCACACAGGACCCTGATGCTGCGCGCGGTCTTTCGGCGACTGCGTGGCACCAAGCACATCAGGCACTACTACTCCTACATTCGCAACGAGATCGATGAGGCCACCTTCAGGAAGGTTCCGGCCGTTGCGGAAGCTTTCGTACATGCGGAGAGGGAGGCTCGATGCCTTGAACTGGGCAAGACGGACGAGGGTGCCCTCGATGACGAAATCCGTGCAGCCCTGGGTGGTCAGGAAACCTGGGTGCTCATCGGAGGTCCTCCATGCCAGGCTTATTCGCTGGCAGGCAGAGCGAGGAGAGCCAACGACCTGACGTTCTCCGAGGATGTGAAGCATTTCCTGTATCGGGAGTACCTGCGGATCATCAAGGTCCACCGCCCGACGATTTTCGTCATGGAAAACGTCAAGGGGCTTCTTTCGTCTCAGCACTCGGGAAGTCCCATGTTCGAGCGAATCCTCGGTGATCTCTCATCGCCCGCGCCCGGACTGGAGTACGAGATCCGATCCTTCGTCAAGAAGGGTGACAGCGGAACTCTCGCACCGGCCGATTTCGTCATTCAGGCGGAACACCATGGCATTCCGCAGTGTCGACATCGCGTCATTCTTCTGGGCGTACGCAAGGACGCTGGCATAGCTCGCCATGACCTGCTGCCGGTCGGGAAGCCGGTGTCGGTGAAGCAGGCCATCGGCGACCTTCCCTCGATCCGCAGCAGGCTGTCGCGGAACGACTCGCTCGAGTCATGGCGGAAGGCCGTCCTTGCAGCGCCCTCCTTCGTCAAAGGCTGGGACACAGCAAATGAAGATCGCTTGATCGATCTGATGTGTGCATCCGCCGAAGCGGCCACATGGACTGGAGCAGGAAAACCGTTCGTACAGAAGCCCGGGCGAAAGCCGAAACTCAAGGAACTGACGGAGCTGCAGCGCTGGGTGCACGACAGGAACCTCGGTGGCTACTGTCAGCACGAGGCGCGCGCGCACATGCCGTCCGATCTTGCCCGCTACCTCTTCGCGGCATGCTTCGCACAGTCGCAGAAGTACTCTCCACGGCTCGACGTTTTCCCGCCGCGGCTGCTCCCGAACCATGTCAACGTGACACGCGATAGGGAGATCACGGAGGTAATCCCTTTCAAGGACCGATTCCGGGTGCAATGCGCCAGGGAACCTGCAACGACCATCGTCTCGCACATCGCAAAGGACGGTCACTACTACATCCACTACGACCCGACCCAGTGCCGGAGCCTTACGGTCAGGGAGGCCGCCAGACTGCAGACCTTCCCGGACAACTACTTCTTCGCAGGAAACCGGACGGAGCAGTACACCCAGGTCGGCAATGCCGTGCCGCCGTTGCTTGCCCTGAAGTTGGCCAGGGTCGTGCGCGGTCTGCTTGCAGGACTCGCACGCAAGCACAGACGAAGGTCAGGACCTGCATCCGGATTCAGCCGGGAGTGCGCGGCTGCAATCATCCCTCCTGGTCGCCACGCCGCACGGGATCTGACCCCGACGGAACAGTGAGCCGCCCGGTATGAGGACGCAGGATGTTCCACGACTGAGCCAATTCTTCAGGACGGCCATCGTGACAGGCGTCGAAAGCGCGGTGCGGATCCACATCAACCGGGGCGACGACATCAACGCCCGGGACGGGAAGGGCCAGACTCCCCTCATGCTCGCCGCGGCATACAACAACGCGGCCATTTGCGAACTCCTGCTTGTCGCCGGCGCCGATCCCGGTTTGCTGGATGATCTGGGGCGCACTGCCCTGGACATTGCACAGGCAGCGAGGGCTGTTGATGCAGCGTCGACCATCCAGGCGGCGTGCATGTCGCGGAAGGTGGCG
>Ga0209958_1002272_pt1 | contig 11133 bp, 10 predicted proteins | sample ThiBio_inoc_plan_FD_183942 | JGI IMG/M metagenome (GOLD analysis project Ga0209958, IMG submission 183942) | Wastewater bioreactor microbial communities from Cape Town, South Africa - Thiocy_inoc_plan (SPAdes) | ecosystem: Engineered > Bioremediation > Thiocyanate > Unclassified | place: South... | reverse complement strand
CAGGGTGAGGCAGTCCACCACCACCAAGGTGTCGGGCGACGCGTGTTCACCCAGTGCCTCGGCCAGCGCCAGCGGCGCCTCCACCGTGGCCATGCCGGGCACGCGCTCGGCGCGCTCCCGCTGGTGCTGCGCGATGCGCGCGCGCATCTCCTCGTCCCAGGGCTGGCCGGTGGCGATCAGCACGGCGCCGCGGCCGGCGCCGGCGTCCAGCCACCGGCGCGCCAGCGATTCGGCGCGGCGCGACTTGCCGCTGCGCTGGCCGCCGAGGATGAATTCGCTGCGGGCGATGGTCTCAGCCATGGCGCGCGCTCCAGTCCATCACGAGACGGTGCAGCCGCTCCACGCCGTCGGTGAGCGCGGCCGGGCCGGGCTGCAGGATGTCGGCCGACTTGATCTCGTGCAGTTCGCCGTCGCGCACGGCGGGCACGGCCTGCCAGCCGGGCCGAGCGGCCACGCGCTCGGGCCGGAACTTCTTGCCGCACCAGGAGCCGACGACCATGTCGGGCGCGCGATCGACGATGCGCTGGGGCTCGCCGATGATGCGGTCCTTGCCCAGCGGCATGAGGGCCAGTTCGGGAAAACAGTCGTCGCCGCCGGCGATGCCGACCAGCTCCGACACCCAGCGGATGCCGCTGATGCAGGGCTCGTCCCACTCCTCGAAGTACACGCGCGGTCGGCTCGGCAGGGCGCGCCCCGCCTCGGCGATGGCCGCCAGCCGCGCCCGGGTGCGCGCAATCCAGGCCAGGCCCTGCTCGGCCTGGCCCACCACCGCGGCCACCTGGTAGAGCATGTCGAAGATCTGCGCCACGCTGCGCTGGTTGAAGACGGTGACCTGCACACCCGCGCGGATCAGCGCCGAGGCGATGTCGGCCTGCAGGTCGGAAAAGCCGAACACGCAGTCGGGCTCCAGCGCCAGGATCTTGTCGATCTTGGCGTTCAGGAAGGCGCTGACCTTGGGCTTTTCCTCGCGCGCGCGGCGCGGGCGCACGGTGTAGCCCGAGATGCCCACGATGCGCGCCTCCTGCCCCAGCAGGTAGAGCCATTCGGTGGTTTCTTCGGTGAGGCAGACGATGCGCTGCGGGCCGAGCGTGGCGGTGGTCACAGGAACACCTCCGCGCGGCTCGCAGCGCTGCGAGCCCCTTCGGGCGGTCGGGCGGTGTTCATGCAGAAGCCTCCGGCAGGAACAGCGAGGCGGTGGCCGCCGGGCTGGAAGGGAACCAGGCGTGGAAGTAGCTCGCGCGCAGGCCACCGGCCTGGTACAGGGCCTCGCCCGCGCCGCCGCGCTGGGGCACCGTGCGGCCGATCGGCGTGAGCGGCGATTCGGTGCGCGAGTGGTGGAAGGTGTGGCCGCGCAGCGCGCCGGCCGGCAGGTCCAGCCGCTGCGGCCCGAGCGCGACCAGGCGCGGCTGCATCGCGGCCTGTCCGGGCAGCAGGCCCCACATCGCATGGGCGCCGCCCTCGTGCGTGCGCAGTTCGTCCATGAGCAACAGCATGCCACCGCACTCCGCCCACACCGGCCGGCCCGCTTGCAGGTGCGCGGCCAGGCCGGCGCGGCAGCGCTGGCTCGCGGCCAGTTCGGCCGCGTGCAGTTCGGGGTAGCCGCCGGGCAGCCAGACGGCGTCGCAGGGCGGCAAGGGCTCGTCGGCCAGCGGCGAGAAGAAGGCCAGCTCGGCGCCCAGCCCGCGCAGCGTGTCCAGGTTGGCCGGGTAGATGAAGCAGAAGGCCGCGTCGCGCGCGACGGCGACGGTGCGGCCGGCCAGCGGGCGGCCCGGGTCGGGGCGCGGCGCGGGGGCCTCGAAGGAGACGGTCCAGCGCGCCAGCGCGGCGCGGTCCATGCCGCCCAGGGGCGTGGCCGCCAGCGCGTCGGCGGCGGCGTCGAGCCGGGCCAGGGCGTCGGGCAGTTCGGACGCGACGGTCAGGCCCAGGTGGCGCTCGGGCAGCGAGAAGGCGGCGTCGCGGTTCACCGCGCCCAGCCAGCTGTCGCGGTCCTCGCCCAGGGCGTCCTGCAGCAGCTGGGCATGGCGCTCGCCCGCCACGCGGTTGGCCAGCACGCCGGCCCAGGGCAGGCCGGCGCGAAAGTGGCGCAGGCCGAAGGCCAGGGCGCCGAAGGTGCCGGCCATGGCCGAGGCGTCGATCACCGCCAACACCGGCAGGCCGAAGCGCCGCGCGAGCTCGGCCGCGCTGGGCTCGCCGTCGAACAGGCCCATCACGCCCTCGACCACGATCAGGTCGGCCTGCCCCGCCGCCTCGTGCAGGCGGGCGCGGGCGTCGTCCTCGCCGGTCATCCAGAGGTCCAGGTTGTGCACCGGGTGGCCGCTGGCCAGCGCGAGCCAGTGCGGGTCCAGGAAATCGGGCCCGCACTTGAAGGCGCGCACGCGCCGCCCGGCGCGCGCGTGCAGCCGCGCCACGGCCGCGGCCACGGTGGTCTTGCCCTGGCCCGAGGCCGGGGCCGCCACGAGGATGGCCGCTGCCTGGTGCCTCATCGCTGGGGCGCCCACTGCAGGGTGAGGTAGGCCGCGCGGCCCGGCTGGTTGTAGCCGTTGGCGGTCTGGTAGTCCTTGTCGCCCACGTTGTTCAGGCGCAGGGCGAGCGACCAGTCTTTGTTGATGGCGTAGCGCGTGTACAGGTCCAGCGTGCCGAAGCCGGGCAGGCGGATGGTGTTGGCGGCGTTCTCGAACCGCTCCCCCACCAACTGCAGCGAGGCGCCCCAACGCCAGGCGCCGAAGCGGTGGTCCAGGCCGGCGCTGAGGGTCTCGTCGGCGCGGCGCTGCAGCTTCTGGCGCGTGCGGACGTTGCGGGCGTCGAGCAGCTCCAGCTGCGTGAACCACGACCAGGCCCCGGCCTCGCCGGTGTAGCCCAGCGACCAGCCCTGCATGCGCGCCTGCGGCACGTTGGCCACCGCTGGCTGCAGGGTGATGAAGCCGCGCACGCGGTTGTCGAAGCGGGTCAGCTTCACCTCGTGCAGGCCCTGGGTGTAGGTCAGGCCGATCTCGCTGTTCTTGCCGCGCTCGGGCTGCGTGGTCGGGTTGCCGGTGAAGAACGGCGACACGTAGTACAGCGTGTTGAACGACGGCATCTTGAACGAGGTGCCGTAGGCGATGTGCGGGCGCCAGTTCGGCGTGAGCTGGTAGCCGTAGCTGGCGAAGCCGGTGGTGGCGCCGCCGAACTGCGAGTTCTGATCGCGCCGCAGGTTGGCCTGCCACAGGTGCTGGCCGACGCCGCCGGTCAGGCCCAGGAAGACGGCGTCGGTGGTGCGCGAGTTCACCGCGTAGGCCTGCGTGCCCGACACCGCTTCCTTGATCGACTCCGCGCCCACGAGCAGCGTGCCGAGGCGGGTGCTCCAGTCGTGCTGCAGCGTGATCTGGGTCTGCGAGGTGTCGAACACCGAGGGCGCGCCGGGGGCGCCGAAGCTGTCGGTGTCGTCGTCGCTGCGCGAGACGTTCAGGCGCGTGCGCGAGTCGGTGGACCATTGGCGCTCCAGGCCCCAGCCGAGCACGCGCGTCGTCGCCTTGGAACGGGCATCGAAGGTCCCTGGCCCCTGATCGAAGCGGCTGACGCCGTCGGCCTGGGTGAAGTTCAGGTCGGTGGACCAGCCTTCGCCGAGGCGCCAGCGCAGCGAGCCCGAGACGCTGTCCTGCTTTACGCCATCGCGGTCGGGGTTGTAGTTGGCGCCGATGCGCGGGTTGGTGGAGGAGAAGCCGTCTTCGCTCAGGGAACTCAGGCCCAGGCTGTAGGTGAAGCTGTCGGTGCCGCCGCGCAGGCCGGCGGCCAGCTCGCGGTGCCCTTCGCTGCCGACGGTGATCCGGGCGTCGGGGTGGAAGCCCTTGACGCCGCCCTTGGTGAAGATCTGCACCACGCCGCCCACGGCGTCGCTGCCGTAGAGCGCCGAGGCCGGGCCTTTGAGCACCTCGATGCGGTCGATCAGGCCGAGCGGGATGTTGTCCCAGTTGGGCGTGCCGGACGTGGACGAGCCGTAGCGCACACCGTCGACCAGCAGCAGCACATGGCGCGTTTCGGTGCCGCGCACGAACAGGCCGGTCTGCTTGCCGCGGCCGCCGTTGGCGCTCATCTGCAGGCCGGCCTGGCGCACCAGCACCTCGGACAGCGTGCGGCCGGCGGCCTGCTCGAGGGCCTGGGCGTCGATGACGACAACGTCGCTGAGCAGCTCATCGCTGCGGGTCTCGACCCTCGTGGCGGTGACCACGGTTTCCTTGAGGGTGGCGTCGGGAGCGGTCTGGGCGTGGGACGCGGACACGCCGAAGGCGGCCAGCAGGGCCAGCGGGAGCGCGGCCTGGGGCGCGCGCGGGGCGGGGATTTTCATGGTGAACAAGCGGTGGCACGCCCTCACCGCCTTCCCCGACGGTGCATGGGCATCACGGCGGCACGCCCAAAGACGCACCGCCACCTCGCTGGCCGGTATCCGGGCTGGCAGACCAACCACCCTCGCCTTCCCAGCCGGCGCGCGGGGCGCCGGCCAGTGGCGGTGTGAGGGTGGCAGAGCATCCGGCGGCTTGGGGCCGCCGGCCATCTCGTCTGCTTACCGTTGCGGGGGCAGCGCAGGTTAGGTTCGCCGCCGCTGGCAGCGCGCCCTCCTGCTTCCCGTTTAACCGCGGCGCGTGAACCACGCCGCGAGCACCAACGCCCGTGATTCTAAGCAAAGCCTTTGGTGACGCCTACAATGCCCCACGCCCTTCGCCACGCAAAGACCATGGCCGCGCCCTCGCCCATCGACCAGATCACCGACAAGGTGGAGCGGCTGTTGCTGCGCCACGAGGAGCTGCAACGCACCAATGCCTTGCTCGTCGAGCAGGTGCATGCGCTGCAGGCCGAGCGCGACTCGCTCAAGTCGCGCCTGATGGCGGCGCGCGCGCGCATCGACGCGCTGCTGGAGCGGCTGCCCGGCGCCAGCGCCGAAGAACGCAAGGAGCGCACATGAACCGGCCCGGCTTCAAGCAGATCGAGGTGCAGATCATGGGACAGAGCTACCTGCTGTCCTGCCCCGACGGTGGCGAGACCGCGCTGCTCGACGCCGTGGAGCGCGTGGACACCGCCATGTGCCGCATCCGCGACGCGGGCAAGGTCAAGGCGCGCGACCGCATCGCCGTGCTGGCCTCGCTGAACCTGGCGTTCGAGCTGTCGCAACTGGAGCGCAAGGAGGCCGAGCGCGAGGCCGAGCAGCAGCAGTTCCAGGCCTCGTCCTTCGCGCAGGCCGAAGGCAGCGCCTTCGCCGAGGCCGGTGGCAGCTTCGAGCAGGACGCCATCGATCCGCAGACGCTCTCGCGCGTCGAAGACCTCATGCGCCGGCTCGATCAGACGCTCGACAAGGACGGCCGGCTGCTCTGACGAACGCCGCGTGAATCCGCCGCCGCCCATCAGCGCGCGCGGCCACACCGACCGATGGTCCGCAGGGCTTTCCCGGTGCTTCTAGAATCAACCCTGTCTGCAGTGTGTGCCGGGTTCTCATGTCCTTGAACCAATGCTCATTGAGCCCGGGCTTGGTACATTGCGCGGCTGGTGCGAGCGTCTCGCGTCAGACGAACCCGACGCCGCGCTGCCCTTGCCCACCTGAACCCCGGTTCAGGCCAACGACCCGGCGCTCACTTGCAGACACCTTTTCATGCCACTTGAACCCCTGTTGATCGCCGAGCTCGCGCTGCTCGGCGTGGGGACCGGATTCCTCGCGGGCCTGCTCGGCATCGGCGGCGGAATGCTGATGGTCCCGTTCATCACCCTCATCCTCAACGGCCGCGGCGTCGCGCCCGACCTGGCCGTCAAGATGGCCATCGCCACCTCGATGGCGACCATCATCTTCACCAGCATCTCCAGCGTGCGCGCGCACCACAAGCGCGGCGCCGTGCGCTGGGACATCGTGAAGCGGCTGGCACCGGGCATCGTGCTGGGCGCGGCGCTGGCCAGCCTGGGCGTGTTCGCGCTGCTCAAGGGCTCGTGGCTGGCGCTGTTCTTCTCGCTCTTCGTGGGCTTTTCGGCCACACAGATGCTGCTCGACCGCAAGCCCCAGCCGACGCGCACCATGCCGGGCACGGCCGGCCAGCTGGGTGCGGGCGGGGTCATCGGCTTTCTGTCCGGCCTGGTGGGCGCGGGCGGTGGCTTCGTCTCGGTGCCCTTCATGACCTGGTGCAACGTGCCCATCCACAACGCGGTGGCCACGAGCGCCGCGCTGGGCTTTCCGATCGCCTTGGCCAACGCACTGGGCTACGTGGTCTCGGGCCAGGGCGTGAGCGGGCTGCCGGCCGGTTCGGTGGGCTACATCTACGCGCCGGCGCTGGTGGTCATCGCCAGTGCCAGCGTGCTGATGGCACCGCTGGGCGTGCGGGCGGCGCACGCGCTGCCCATCGCCACGCTGCGGCGGGTGTTCGCGGGCATCCTGTACGCGCTCGCGGCGTACATGCTCTGGAAGGGCCTGGCCGCTTAAAGCGCGGTCGCGGCCACCACGATCCCGTCCTCGTCCGCGTAGAGCCAGTCCCCCGGGCGCACCCACACGCCCTGCACCCGCACGGCGACGTCGCGCTGCCCCTCGCCCCGACGCTGCGTCGGCAGCGGCACCGGCGCCAGCGCGCAGATGCCCACCTCGCTGCCGGCCAGCTCGGCCACGTCGCGCACGCAGCCGTCGATCACCACCCCCGCCCAGCCATTGCGCGCCGCCGCCGCGCCGAGGTTGCCGCCCAGCAGCGCACGGCGCAGCGAGCCGCCGCCGTCCACCACCAGCACCCGTCCCTCGCCCGCGCTTTCCACCGCCGCCTTCACCAGCGAGTTGTCCTCGAAGCACTGCACCGTGCTCACCGGCCCGTGGAAGCGGCGGCGCGCGCCGAAGTGCCGCCACACCGGCGGCAGCACCCGAAAGGCGCCGCTGTCGTCCGACTTGTGGGCGTCGCAAAGATCGCAGGTGGCGGGGGAAGGCGTGTTCATGGCGGGCTCCGCACAGAGGGGTTTCGACTCGCGCGCATTGTCGAGACAAACCCACCGGGCGCGCGCCTGGGCGCCCCACTGGAACGCCCCACGGGCCGCACACCCCCGAGGAGTGTTGTTTTCCGCGCCAAAAAGCGCGGTTTCCCCCTGGACACCCCTCGCAAAACCGCGTCTTCCTCCTTGGAAGCCGCGTGCAACTCCATTAGCATCATGTCGCTTGTGTGAGAGCGCGTTTTCCGCAAGCGAACACATCAACTTCTAGAAGGACATCCACCATGGCAACTGCGAAGAAAGCCGCCGCGAAGAAGGCCCCGGCGAAGAAGGCCGCTCCGGCCAAGAAAGCCGCTCCGGCGAAGAAGGCCGCCCCGGCCAAGAAAGCCGCTCCGGCGAAGAAGGCCGCCCCGGCCAAGAAGGCCGCTCCGGCGAAGAAAGCCGCCCCGGCCAAAAAGGCCCCGGCGAAGAAGGCCCCCGCCAAGAAGCGCACCCCCAACGCCGCCTTCATGAAGGCCCTGACCCCCAGCGCCGCCCTGGCCGCCATCGTGGGCGCCAACCCGCTGCCGCGCACCGAAGTGACCAAGAAGGTCTGGGACTACATCAAGAAGAACAAGCTCCAGGACTCGGTCAACAAGCGCATGATCAACGCCGACGCCAAGCTGAAGGAGATCTTCAAGAAGGCCCAGGCGTCCATGTTCGAGATGACCAAACTGGTCAACGATCACCTCAAGTGATCCCCCAACCGCCCGTGACACGGCGGTGAACCCGACAAAGCCGACGTCCCGTCGGCTTTGTCGTTTCTGCTCGTTCATCGGGCATTGGCTCCATCGCACGAATTCGATTGTGCGAAACTGAATTGTTTGTCACATCCGCTTGCATGGTCCCCTCGCCCGCGCCCTCCTCCCCCGAGCCTGCCTCGCCACCCCATGGCCAGGCCGTCGAGCTGCCGCCGGTGCAACACAAGACCGTGCTCGTCATCGACCTGGTGGAATCGGTGCGGCTGATGGCGCACAACGAGGAGCAGGTGGTGCGGCTGTGGCGCGGCTTCGTGCACCACGCCACCACCGAGGTGTTACCCCCGCACGGTGGCCGCCTGGTCAAGAGCCTGGGCGACGGCCTGCTGGCGGAGTTCGAGCACCCGGCCCAGGCGGTGCGCGCCGCGATGGCGCTGCACCGCCATTTCGACAGCGCCAACCAGAACCTGCCGGCGGCCCAGCAGTTGCACCTGCGCGCCGGACTCAACGCCACCCAGCTCTACATCGACGACAACGACATCTACGGCCAGGGCGTGAACCTGGCGGCGCGTGTGGCCGACCTGGCCGCACCAGGCGAGACCGTGGTCACCGCCAGCGTGTACGACGCCATCGTGGTCGGCATCGACGCCGACGTGCAGGACCGCGGCGAGAGCTACCTCAAGCACTGGCCCGAGCCGGTGCGCACCTGGACGGTGACGCCCGTTGCCGCCCAGGGCGCGGTGCCGCGCATGCCCGCGCCCGAGGCCGCCACCAGCGACTTCCGTCCCAGCATCGCGGTGGTGCCCTTCGAGACGCGCAGCCACGTCGCCGAACAGTTCGTCATCGGTGACCTGCTGGCCGACGGCGTGATCACCCAGCTCTCGCGCAGCCCCGACCTGCGGGTGATCTCGCGCCTGTCCACCAGCGCCTTCCGCGGCCGCCAGGCCACGGCGGCCGAGGTCGGCCAGCGACTGGAGGCCGCGTACACGCTCAGCGGCAGCTACGTGAGCTACGGCGACAAGGTGGTGATCAACGCCGAGCTCTGCGACAACCGCCGCGGCGAGGTGGTCTGGGCCGATCGCCTGGCCGGCGAGGTGATGGACCTGCTGCAGACCGAGAGCCAACTGATCCACCAGCTGAGTGAGGCCTGCTCCGAGGCCTTGCTGCACCACATGGTGCAGCGCACCCTGGTGCTGCCGGTGCCGCAGCTCGACAGCAACGCGCTGATGCTGGGCGGCATCACGCTGATGCACCGCTCCACGCCGCGCGACCTGCAGCGCAGCCAGCAGTTGCTGGAGGCCGTGGTGGACCGCCACAAGCGCGTCGCCACGCCCTGGGCCTGGCTGTCCAAGTGGCACATCATGCAGGTGGTGCAGGGCCTGACGGCGGAGCCCGCCCATGCCTTTCGCGAGGCGGTCAGCGTGGCCGACCGCGCACTCGATCTGGAACCGCACAGCTCGCTGGCCATGGCCATCAAGGGCCACGCGCTGTGTCACCTGGGCGAAAACATAGGCGAATCCCAGCGATTGCTCTTCTCCGCCACAGACGCCAATCCCAACGACCCCATGGCCTGGCTGTACCGGTGCGTCTGGTCAACGATGTGGGGCAATACGGCGGATGCCATTCCCGAGGCCTCCCGGGCATTGGAGTTGTCTCCACTGGACCCACAGCGCTACTACTTCGAAATGATGCTGGCCGCCAGCCACCTGGGCGCGGGAGAGCTGGAGAAGTCCATCCAGCATGGCGAACGCTCGCTGAAGAAGAACAGATACCACCTGCCGACCATTCGTACGCTGATGACCGCGCACTACGAATTGGGCCAGATCGAGCGGGCGCGCGAGATGTTCGGGCTGGTCAAACAGCTTCAGCCGTCGCTCACGCTGGCCACGTATCTGCAGACGGGAACTGTGAGCCCGACTCGTCAGCGCACGGCAAAAGTTTTGTCAGCCTTAGGCCTCAATTAACCAGCAGGAAGGAGAGAAGCAATGAGTGGAGGATTCAGCGGAGGATTCAGCGGCGGCTTTAGCGGCGGGTTCAGCGGCGGGTTCAGCGGCGGCTTCGGGGGCAACGCCCCAGGCGCCCTGGCGTCCGCCGACGCCCTCACCCTCTCGCGCGCCGCCATCGTCGGCCCCTACGAAGGCCCGGTGCTGCGCATCAAATGGCCGGCGTTCAACGACCCGGCCAACCTCAAGCGCTGGGACAACGGCCCACGCGTGCAAGCCATCGGCTCGGAGCTCATGGAGGGCTTGAGCTTCGATACGAATGCGCGCCAGTACCGCGCCGAACTGACATACGCCCGCCAGGGCCGCCCGCAGCCGCTGGTGACGCTCAAAGGGCCGGACGAAGCCCTGCTGAAGAAGCAGCTCTCGCTCGTCGCCGCCTACGCCGACCTGCGCAGCGACCGCTCGCTGGAGATCACCGAGCAGATGGGCTATCCCATCCCGTTCTGGGGCTCGGTCGTGGGCCTCACCGCGCACCGGCACAAGTACACGCTGCAGTTGCTGGAGGTCGGTTTGAACCTCACGTCCAGCGTCATCCAGCGCTTCAAGTTCATGTTCTCCACCACCCGCCCGGTGGAGTTCTCGCCGCAGATCCAACCCATGATCCCCACCCCGGGGCACGGCGCCTGGCCCAGCGGACACGCCACCGAGGCCTTCCTGGCCGCGAACCTGCTGCAGGCCCTGCTGGACGCCGGCATGCCCGCCACCGCCCGCCACCCCGGCAATGGCCAGGAAAGCCGCGAGCAGCTGCAGCGCCTGGCCGCGCGCATCGCCGTCAACCGCACCGTGGCCGGCGTGCACTACCCGGTGGACAGCGCCGCCGGCCGCCTGCTGGGCACCGCGCTGGCCGAGTTCATCGTGGCGCGCGCCACCAGCGGCAAGGTGCACGCGCGCGGCTTCAACTCCGCGCTGTTCCACGAGCCCGACGGCGCGCCCAAGGACTTCAGCCTGAACGACCCCATGGACCACGCCAGCGGCTACCCCTACACCCGCGACCCGCGCGCCCGCGCCGTGGGCGAGGCGCCGCTGCTGGCCTGGCTGTGGCAGGAAGCCGTGAAGGAATGGCCATGAGCGCCGCACGGCCGCCCGAAGGCGCTCCTCGCGCCGCAGCGCCTGGCGCGGAGGCGCTGCCATGAGCTGGAAGCCCCTGCCCAAGGGCGAGTTCACCGGAATCGATTGGTCCGCCCCTGGCGCCATCGATGGCATGGACCCCTACCTGGCCTGGGCCGAGGCCGACGGTTTCATGGGCTACCACGTCCATGGCCGCGAGCCGGAAAAACTCAAGTGGCTGCCCATCGTCATCGGCCTGCACGAAGGCGTTGACGTGCGCCAGCTGGTGAACGCCACCGCCACCCGCTGGCTGCGCGTGCCCCTGGCTTACCTGCTGGTGCCGGGCCTGCGCCACTGCAGCGCGCGCGTCTCGCGCGAGTTCTTCCGCCACTGGCGCCACGACCCGGCGCTGCGCGCGCTCATCGAGC
>Ga0209958_1002267_pt1 | contig 11179 bp, 10 predicted proteins | sample ThiBio_inoc_plan_FD_183942 | JGI IMG/M metagenome (GOLD analysis project Ga0209958, IMG submission 183942) | Wastewater bioreactor microbial communities from Cape Town, South Africa - Thiocy_inoc_plan (SPAdes) | ecosystem: Engineered > Bioremediation > Thiocyanate > Unclassified | place: South... | reverse complement strand
AAGAGTTCAAGAATCTAATAAAACAAATTCTCATCAGATTGGTTTATTTCCTTTGCTAATTGACAACTATTGACTCTATTTAATTTTACTCCACTTAAAGTAGAAGGGCAGCTATCACTTGTCTAATCACAGAGGAAAAAGATTTCCCTTTCTCTAAATTCGAGACTTATAAATCCATAGTTCCTCAAGAATTACTACAAAATCTTAAGGATTACTTCTCTTATCCAATTATTGAAAAGCCTATGACATTGAGATCAGACTAAAAAAAGTAGAATCTAAAAAATAAAGGTTATCTATATTCTAAAGCTATGTTTACCATTATTATGGAAGGTGATCTCGCTGCAAAAGCACGATATCATTATATTATTGGTCCATGGAAAGGTGGGGACGTCTCCTCAAACCTACTATATTCACCTAGTCGAGAAAGACAATACAATAAGTTGCTTTTAAAATCAATCATCCGAAATGAGATTTCCAATGAGATTAAAGCCTCTTAAAAAGTTTATGAAAAAAATTACGTTACTAATCAATCTAAGGCTGTTTATTAGCCAATCTAACTTAATACAAGTAAATTTTATCTCATAATTTTAGAAAAAAGAACCAGAAATGTATAGAAAAAACAAGCTGTTGAAACACAAATTAAACTGCTTAATATTCCTTTGGTTGTTGAATATCAAGCTTCAATGCAAAAAGGAGATCAATCTTCAATGATAAGAAAAGTCAGTCCTTCGCCCTCAAAAAAAGGTCCAGGTTATACAAAAAGTGCTAGCCAGACATCTTATGATGGCAGAGGAGTAAGAGTCTCACCTTCTCCACCAAGCCATATAATCCCAGGACCAAATATTATAGGCTTCAATGGATTGACTCAACAACAACCTCAACAATATAATGGAAGCCAAATTCCTTCAAGTCAGCCAATTGTTCAATAAAATTTATCTCAAATGGGAGTGAATGGACCAATGACAAGTATGATACCTCCCCAGTCAGTTCAACAGCAAATTCCAATACAGACAGGAATGCAAAATACAAGGTGGATGTCACCGACCAAGCAACAATATACTTAGCAACAAGGAATCGGTGTGTCACCTACTACTAATGAGCCTCCACAATATCCAAATCCTTATTATAGTTCTAATCAACCACAAAAACTTCCTTAAGTAAACCAAATTCCACAAACTCCGGGGACAATTTATCCGTAATTGCAAAAAGTTGGTTCATTTTAGACAAATGGAGGAACAATGAGAAATGGTTCGAACTCAGCTCCAAGATCAAATGTCCCTTATGGTGGTGGAATGGGAAATTATCCACCACAGCAATATTATCCAAACAATCCTCAATATCCTGGTGGAGGAAAAATGTATGATAACAGATCACAATCGCCTTATCAAAAACCCTATCAACAAAATCAAGGATATCAGCGTAATTACCAACAACAGCAAGGAGGATCTTATTATCCTCCTCAAGGACAAGGACAGTCATATGGCGGTTATAACCAAGGTGGACGTCAAGGGGGATATCAACAACCAAACCGTCAATACCAAAACCAATATGGTTACGATTACCAACAAAGAGGCCCTCAACAACCAAATTATCCTCAAAACCAATATCCTGTACAGCAACAGTCTTATGGATATCCAAATCAATAGGAATAAAGACTTTTCAATGAAGCCATACTTTTAGTTACTGAATTGAGAGGAACTCTTCCAGAAAATTTAAAAAATGACAAGAAAAATAGACTTAATGTAATTCTTCATAGTAATATTCGTGTTCAAAATCGCGTTAAGGAGTATATCAGTACTTTAAAATGAAAATACAATGGTAAAAGATTATCATTGGGTATTTGTGAAATGATCATTATGTAAAAAATGTATTTTTTTAATTAAATTTTTTATTCTTAAAAAATGCACAAATCTATAAAGTATTATGTTTCTTTGAATTTAAGTAATGTTTTATTAGTTTAAATTTTATTAGAAACTTAAATAACGAACAGTTTAATTTTGAATTCAATTTTAACTCATTGAAAATTCAAATCTTACCTCCTAATTTAAGCTATGAAATCCAGAACCAAATCAACCAAATAAAATCTTTCTATCATTGAAATGTCAAAGCCGCGAAAGAAAAGCGAAAGCAAAAATTAGTCCAATAAACAAAAAATATCAGGCTCAATAAACATTCAACCTACTTCAGTCAATAAATTACTATCAAAGCCCGGAAAATAAACTTAGTAGGCAAAAAAATATTTACAAAAGACATTGAATTTATTATCGCATCGTTTCAATCTAGGATCAACCGCTTTCCTTAAAAATAATCCATCAGTTAGTGTTTTAAATTTATCGACTTCAGTCTATAAAATTGTAAAAGAAAATGTATCGACAATGAAAAGATAAAATTCTTTCAAATAAAACATTTCGCCAAACTTAATTAATCTAAAAGGCAAGCAGTCTAAAATCCGTGACTAAATTCTTAAGGATCATGATTTAGAGCATAGTACTAAAAATAGTGATAGTAGAAGGGTTATTATGAGCTAAAAGTAACATCAACATAAACCACGATCTTCAAGTGCGATGGAAAATCCTTCAATACTCTAAGTTTCTTCTATTTGCCACAATCAGAGCTCAATAAATTGTAATATTGCTCCATCAAAATAAAGCAGTATTTTTGTTAAAAGGAGATCAAATAGTACCTTAGACAGTTATTTTAGGGAAAAATTTGGTACAAATGCTTAAGATGTAATTTTTTATTTTATTTTTAGGAGTAAGCAGTCTAAAAGAAACTAAGAGTGATCAAAGCGCTCAAAAAGTCTCAATAAATAGTAAACAAAAGTAATAGAAGTCAAGTACAAAGCAGTACGATATTGAACAATTGCGACGTAAATTAGAAAAGCATAGTTATGTAAAAATTAAGAGGTCGCAATCAAACATAGAAACTCAGATGATTAAAGTCAGCTATTCCAAAAAAATTGTCTGTAGCCAATTTATTGAGTTTGATATTTTTTTACTTATACTACACGAAAATAATTTGATTGAAAATAAACTAAAATTCTAATTTCAATATAGAAAGCATTTATACTTATTTCCATAGAAATGAATTTTCTATTTAATCTAAATATAAAAATCATAGAAGAAAAATGTAAAAACTATCAATACCCATAACAACTACCTCTGATTAATAAAAAGTCTTAGAAATCACATCCAAAACTGCTCTTTTGAAAAAGAGACTTGTTAAAACTTGGACTGCACAAGAGGATTAAAAACTTGTTTCTTTGTATTAACAGTATCCCAAAAAATGGAACATTATCTCACAAAATATGAAAAATAGGAATTAGAATCAATGTCTTCATAGATTCAGAAGAATCTGTCGACTTGGTCAAAATAAAAAAATATGGAGCCCTCAATAAGATTAAACCGTTTTACAAATGATTCAATAGGTCGGACATAATTGGCGTGCCATCGCCCAAAAATTAGGCACCAAGTCTGGTAAACAAATCCGATAAAGGTTCATTAACAAGCTCGATCCAACAATTAGACGATAAGAATGGACTTAAGAATAAGATTTGAAAATTATTGAGCTTTACACAAAAATGGGATCAAAATGGTGCTAAATCAGTAAATGTTTGGCAGGTCGACCTTAAAACAGAATAAAAAACAGATTTTATTCTTACATCCAAAAAAATTACGATTTTAAAATCAAAGAAAGTCATCAAAAGCCAAATGAAGAAATTATGGACAATAAATAAAATAGTAGCCCAAGGACAGCTGGAGTGAAATTCTTAATAGAAAGAAATTCATCGCTGAAAATGTAAAAACGCCAGAGTATTTCAAGCGGTAGCAAAATTTTCGGATAGCGCGAACAGAACGTTCAAGATTAAAAATTGGAGGAATTAATGAAGTAAGATCCTAAGCACTAATTCATTGTTGGATACTAAAAAATGGAGTAAGAAAAATAGAACTATAACAGTATGAAAGAGATAAACGATTAATGTTTTTACAAGTATGAACCAAGCCAGAATAATAACGATTTACTATACTTTGAGGATAATTGACTTATCTCCTTTGAGCCAAACAGGCAATAATCATATTTACTTGATACTTTTTGTATATTGATATTGACAAATTTCCCTTATCAAAAATAAAAATAGATCAAAAAAGAACTTTATGAGAAAGTGATTATTGATAATTTATAAAAATATCAAAAATAATAATGATCAAGGCATTGGACATTAAATCAAACGAAGTAAATTATATCACCATTCAAGGGATTGTTGTATGCTTTCTTGGGATGGAATCGATGTGGCACTGACATTGAAAGATTCTAAAACTGTAAAAAAACCGGTATTCCATATAATAAAGATCCAACCGAATGCTATAATGAGGCTAAAACTCTCCAACAATGTTATGGACAACAAGCGTACAATATTTACATTTATTTTCAGAATGAAAGTCGAGCCATTGTGCTTACCAATCTTCAATGACGCAAAAGAATGCCTTTTCCAAGGTAAAAATACATTTTATCGATTTTATAGGTGACAGTCATATTTGGAATTGTAAAGAAGAAATCAATGAATTCGTATATTGTAATCAAAAGCCACAAGAGTATATTGAGTTCTTAAAGCAATCTACACCTCAACAAAGACTCCCCAAAAGATACGATTTCGTTAATAACGAGGCCAGATACGACTGGAATTGATAAACACCTAAAATATTCAATTCAATACATTTTTATATACTTTTGTAAGAGTAAAAGTGAAATTCTAAATATTTAAGACTTGTTTAAATCATGAAGAATAAAAATAAAAAATGAAAAAATTGATGAAAAAATAAACTAAGCATTTTAAAACCCAAAAATTTAATATTAAGCCAAAAAATTTGTATTTTTTTTATAATAATTACTTATCAACCAATAAGTTGAAGCAATTTCTAATGATGATATTTTAATCAATCATGACTTCCCCGTGGATGTTTGTCATAGTTACTCTGAACTATTGCTTCACTAACTTCTTTATTTGTTACTTATTTCATTTTATTCGTTTTTTTATAAAAATGTGAGTTTTTTCGTTAACCAATCAAAATTTATAAGAAAATTTTAATAAATGCAAAAATACGGCAATTTTTAACATGATTTCGAAACATAAGGTAAAAATGAGGACATTATGAATTATCATTCTGAAACTTTCAAGCATAGATGAAAGTATCAGGTGGTGGGATGAATCCTTTTGGTGGAAGTCCAGTTAATGGATCAGTTCCAATTGGTCTTCTAAAAAGTAAGATATGGGGTTATGGCTTGTGTAATTCATAATGAACCCAGCCTCGAGATTGTTGTACGCCGAGATTTCTCCATTCCTTAAATTAAAAAAATAAATACATTTTATTGAAGTAATCTTGACCTTGGCATTTTCTTATAAACTTCTTTGGGGAGAAGGACATGACGATATTCATAACTTTCGTCTTCGTACTTGTCTGAGTATTAGATTTCGTTTGGATAGTGAGGCATTGTATTTTTTCAACGGTTTTCTTAATTTTATAATTTAGAGTTAAATGACTGTTAATTTCTAATTTGATTTGAAGTTAGAATCGAGAACATAACTGATTTTTTATCAAATTTTAAATGCATTGTATTTTTTGTCTTAAAATCTTATTTACTAATTAACTTAAAACTTTGCAAATTAATGAAGCCTTTTTTTATTCATAAAATTTAGATATGAAGAAAACTTTTTCTATATATGATCGTTTGGAAAAACTATTAAAACCTTGTATTCTGTAATTTTAATCGAACATTTATTAAAGATTTTCGGCCTATTTTTTTTAATTAACGACTTATATATATGCTATATAGTTGTAAAAGATATTTTAATAGGATTGCATGAAATAAATCCAATCCAAAACTTATATTTAAGAAGAATTCAATCCTTGAGAAAAACAGGATTCCCTTAAACAGTTATTTTTACTTTCCATTGTCTCTTGATGAGCTGATTATTTATTTAACAGTTTCATAAAGTTGTGTATTGAAAAATATAAGATTGGCAAAGTTTATATATAGAAACGAATCACGTTCATTTGTGGGAGACAACTCTTTTGAAAATTTCGAACAATTCTGGTTTGGCGACTTTACCGTCGTTGTTCTTATCAACAGCTGAGATGAATTGGTTGACTTCTTGTTGGGTAACTTGTCTTCCTTGTCCCATATGTTTCAAAGCATCGTTGATCAATTGGGTGATTTCGTTGGCTTCAAGAGTTCCACTTTTGTCCTTGTCATAGGCGTCGAAGACGGCATTGACTGCGTTTCTAAGATCGTCGTCTGAGTAACTCATGATTTGTTTGATATAAAATCTTTTTAAAATGATTATGAAAACTTATCTAATTTACAGCACTTATATGTAAAATTTAATTAACATATATATGGGATTTTCATCTATAGATTTTTATTTTTGCATAACGATAAAAAAGTTTTCATTTGTTTCTTTAAGCTCTTTAGAACAAAAACATCATGTTTTTTAAGACCACTTCTTCATATTCTAGTTTTTCCTTGCTAAAATTTTGAATACCATATAAAAAATGGATCAAATCATAGAAATTCCGTTTGATGAATAATGAAAATTTTAATTTCTAAAATAACAAATTATAAATCTAAACCTTCATAACAATCATGGGTGGACAAAATGCCAAACAACTTCAAGGCTAATCCTTAGTTCAAATAGATCATCCTAAATTTGAGAACGCTAAAATTTTAGAGTAAAAAGGAAACATTAGTATGATAACAATGATGAGTATTGAGGAAAGATAGTATTTGAAATGGAAACAATAAATAGCAGTATTAAAGCTAGATCCTGAGTATTTACTGATGCCTAAAAATCATCAATTCAACACAAAAGGATTTTGCGGCTCTACAGGCACATTAACTGTAATTTTTTATTTACCATTTCAGGTCGCGTACGAATATTTCCCATATCTTTTGTTAGAAGAGATATAAAATAGAAAAAAACGTAGTTCTAAATTCTAGTAATGCGAACTATGGTTCCTACTCTTTAGTTTATCAGCCGCTCAAATTTAAATGAAAAAAATATTCGATTCGAAAATCGGCGACGTTCGCCCACAAAATATCTTTATCAATCAAGAAGGGCAGATTAAAGTTTCTTGTCTTAACTCATGGCCCAAGTAAAGCAGTAACTTTTAGAAAACTTTTGAACATCAATTGACATTAATATCTCCTTAAGATATGAATAAACTTTAATTGGGAGGTATGGATGACGTTAAAAATTATCAATCAGAAATTTTTTCAATCGGTATGACAATATTAAGCGCTGCGATGTTATGTGATTTTAGCGATCTTTACGATTTGAAAAAAATGAAATTCCGCTACGAATAAGCGAACGAATACTTATCAGAATGGAGAGGCAATAATGTCTATTCATAAATATTCACTGCATTTATCAGTAATTTATGTTCCTTCGAACCTGAAAAGAGACTGACTTAGAAATAGTTGTGGTCATGGATAAATAAATACGAAGAGGAAATTAAAAACAAAGACGACTTTGTTATTGAACATGCTCCTATTAAAATTGAAAAGGAAATTCAATAATTGAGAGGATAGTCAAATATTAATATGTTACAGGATCAAGGCTATGGAATGATGCCTCAACAAATGATGCAAATGCCACCTCAATACAATCAACAACAAAATATTCCTTTCCAATAAAAATCTATTGTTTTCCCTTTTATGCAAGGAATGCAAGGCATTCAAGGTATGCCTGATCAGAGATTCATGGCTCAACAACAAGCACAACAAATGACTAACACAAGAGCGCCTATGACTATGCCTTCATTAAATACTACAAATCTACAAATGAACATGCCTCCAGGAGTGATAATGTCTCCAAGATAAGGCCTTCCTCAACAGCCTGTATCAAAAAATATGGTTTAATCTATACATCATAACATTCCTACCGCTGAATCTATGTACACACCTATTCCAGCAAATATGATAGAACAAAGATTTGCAAATTTACCTGGACAAGGACAATATGTTCCGCAAACGTCGGGTTATTTGCCAAGTCAACTTCCTATGCAAAGCCAATTACCTATGCAAAGTCAACTTACTGGGCAATTACCGCCTGGAGTCATACCTGGTAGAGGAATCCCAACACAAGGTTTTGGAATGCCAACAGCCGTTCAAGGTGGTCAACAAAGAATCGTATCACCTCAAGGTCAACAATTTTATCCACCTAATATGATGCCTAATTCTCCAACAAATGGAAATTTCGTTTACACTAGAAGAATTATCGATCCTAAAAATGGTGGTGTTGTGGCTTAATAAAGAATTGCAGAAGATTAATATCAACGTGGAGTAAATAACTTAGAATAACCTCAATAAGAAGAATATTGAAAACTATCAAAATGATTTCTTATGTTTTATTTTTGCGATCATTTTTCCCTTTTTAATTAGACAATTTTTTGAGATATATTTTTCGGATTTTAAGATAAATTTTTAAGTTTGTTTCAATAAAATTGAAAAATCTCCAAATAATTATAATCAATAGGATCATAAATAATAAACACAAATGCACTCAAGAGTATTCAAGAATCTTTTCAGATTTTCCACTCAAAATAATCCAGTTCAAAAATACACTTATGCACGAGACATCCCAGCCTCAGTTCAACGCAATCACATGAACTTATTTACCGCAATCAACTCTGCAATTGACATTAGTTTAGAAACTGATCCAACGTAAGTTTGTTTATAAAAAAAGAGCAAAAGTTTTTGGTGAGGATGTTAAGTTTGGTGGTGTTTTTAGATGCACAAGCGGGTTATTGTAAAAGTACGGAGTCGATAGAGTTTTCAATACTCCATTATCTGAACAAGGTATTGCCGGATTTGCTATCGGTATGGCTGTTGCTGGGCATACTGCTATCGCTGAAATTCAATTCGGTGATTATATTTTCCCAGCTTTCGATCAAATCGTTAATGAGGCTGCTAAATACAGATACAGATCAGGTGGACAATTCGATTGTGGAAAATTGACTTTCAGATCTACCTGGGGTGCTGTTGGTCATGGTGCTCTTTATCACTCTCAATCACCTTAAGCTTATTTCAGTCATACTCCAGGTCTTAAGGTTGTCATTCCAAGAGATCCTATTCAAGCAAAAGGTCTTCTTTTGGCTTCTATTAGAGATCCAAATCCAGTCATCTTTTTCGAGCCTAAAGCTCTTTATAGAAATGCCGAAGCTTAGGTTCCAGTTGGAAATTTCGAGCTTGCCCTTTAAAAAGCTGAAGTCGTTAATGAAGGAAAGGATATTACAATTATCGGATACGGAAATTTGATGAGAACAATCGAAAAAGTCAGAGATATGTGCTTAAAAGAAAATATTTCAGTTGAAGTTATTGATCTTCAAACTATTTATCCTTATGATGCAGAAACCTTAATAAAATCAGTTCAAAAAACAGGAAGATGTATTGTCACTCATGAGGCTCCATTAACTGCAGGTATTGGAGGATAAATTTCCGCAAAATTGCAAGAAAAATGTTTCTTAAATTTGAAGGCTCCAATTACAAGAGTCTGTGGATATGATACACCATTTCCACTTGCCCAATAACTCATTTACTTGCCAACTTAATGGAAACTTTATGAAAAAGTTAAGCATTTAATGTCATATTGAAAGGAATTTTATTCTATTTTATTTACTTTTATATTTTTCTCACCCAATAAAAAAATTAAATCGATAGGTAAAATGAAATTTTGATAAATTATTGAAGTAAATGATTAAGAATATACGGCCTTTTTAAGAATAGGTATTGAGTATTGAAATAAGTGCATTGATAGAAGGATATTGGATAATTTAAATAGAAACTAAATCATTTCAAAAGATGGATCCGGCGTGGGATGAGATTTTAGGCCAGAGTTCTGAGGCTTCTTTGGCGACTGGACCAGTGATGGCGCTACCTTTGGTTTATCCTTTATTATTGACAATAACTCCGGCGTTGTCTTCGAAGTAAATGAAAGTACCGTCAGGTCTTCTCCAAGCTCTTCTTTGTCTGATGATGACAGCTGGGTGGACTTTCTTTCTGAGTTTTTGAACACCCTTTTTGACTGAACAGAGGACAACATCTCCGATAGATCCAGCTGGTAATCTATTGAGTCTGCCTCTGACGCCTTGGCATGAAATAATATACAAGTTCTTAGCTCCTGAGTTATCAGCGCAGTTGAGAACAGCAGCAACTGGAAGTCCTCTTGTGACTCTTAATTTAACACCGACGGCACCTGTTTGACTTTTTTTAGCCATTAATCTTTAAAATAATAATAATCAAATATTCCTATTTTATAATTCACTTATTCATTTTTTATTCATCTTTTTATATATAACCTAATCCAATATTTTTTTCTGACTTTATGTTAATTTTTAAAAAAATATTATTTTTAGAGTAAATTTAAGTGAAATATCGTCTAAAAAATTCAATCCAGCTATTCTTATGCTTGCTTTACATTAACTTAATAGAGAGATAAAAAAATATTGACTAAATTCGGATATTTTTTAATATGAAACAGATAAATTATCTTCCTAAGCTATTTCTTTATAAAAAAAAATGAAAAACTTCCAAAAAATCATTTTTATCTATAACCTTAGAGAAAGTCAGTACTATCACTAATCTATGAATCTTTTACAGGTACTACTTTGGCTGTTCTTATTATGGATTATACAGATTTTTTAAATACTTTATCTAATGACTAATCAATATTCAGTAAAAATTTTTACGGATTTTACTCAAAGTTTTTTAATTTATCATGATTTAAGTCTGATGGTGGAATAACTTGCCTTCTATATCCGGGGTTTTCTTATTATTTTTTTGTTTATACTGGCTGATGAATTAAAACTGGATCTCGAAGCGCAGGTGAATGATATTTAAATGTTATTTTTAGGCGATTTTTAGGAGTTTATTGGTTGGTTGTCCGCATAAATCTGGGAGAGTTTGGTGATTTTTTCCTTATCAAGTCATGAATTTAACGGGCATCTTAGTTGATCTACCCAAGTACAGGCTAAGACTTTATAAGTTTGAAATTCTTTGGTTGTTTTTGTTACTTAGCAATTTAAGATGATATCTGTTTAGTCCTTATCTTTATTTCAAATGCTTTAGGATCTTTTAGAACACTGTCTTAATCACTTTTTGAAAAAAGAGTTGTTTTTAATTT
>Ga0209958_1002261_pt1 | contig 11190 bp, 7 predicted proteins | sample ThiBio_inoc_plan_FD_183942 | JGI IMG/M metagenome (GOLD analysis project Ga0209958, IMG submission 183942) | Wastewater bioreactor microbial communities from Cape Town, South Africa - Thiocy_inoc_plan (SPAdes) | ecosystem: Engineered > Bioremediation > Thiocyanate > Unclassified | place: South... | reverse complement strand
CCCCAACCCCAACCCCAACCCCGTTGCAAATAAACACTAATAAGAAAAATTATCAAAATGTCTATACTTAAAATTATACATCTTCATATTAATAAACACCTAAATAAAAACTCTAATCTGATATGGTCACGAAACTCAATCAGCAGTTCAAAAGGCGGTCTTAGTACTATTGATCAATTTTGAATTCATTCAAAAGAATTACTCTTTCATAAGGTTCTTTAGAGTCTTGATTTTATCTATGTTTCAATTTATCTATTCAAATATTTACATGCGTAAAAAAGAGGCTTAAAATATGTAACTTTGCCTTAACTCATAAAATTATTTTATTTTATTACACTAACTTTACATAAAAACTTAATAATAAATTCGTTAAAAAAATTACTTACTTTACAATATTATCTAAAAAAGATTGAGAGGTAAAAGAAATAAAATGACAGAACATTTACAGTCAGCCCTTGACACAGAGATAAAGAAGCGTATCAATCATGAAAGCCCCACCAAATACGATATGGATTTTTATTCAAGAAAAATTAACAGACTCTAAGCTGATAATAATGACATGCATTAAGAGCTCAGTAAATTAAGGGTCAGATTGAGAAGGGCCGAAGATTACTAACTTAAATATGAGTTATTGCTTAAACAATTATGCACCTTACAGTCGGACATTGACTTCAAGGATAAACAAATTGCTGACATGAAATCCAAATTATAACAGGTGCAAATAAACATGAGGGAAAAATAAACCAAATCTACCAACTGGTAAGCCAAATTGTTATAAATGCAAAACTAACTCAACCGATGGAAGTAGCGAGCATAATAAGCCTAACAATCTAAGCTCCAAATGGTCATGGAAATTAAAGACAAACAAACCCTATAAATTAAACGATAAATTTAAACATCAAGGAGGGAATTCAATGACAAATAAGAAAATTATATCTTCCAGATCAGGAGTCTTAGAAAAATAGTTGATGAGAAACAAAACATTTAAACTGTTGTAAAAAACAGAGTATAAAAAGTAAGGCAGTAAAAAGATTAAGAAATCTCAAGGCTCAGAGCGACAATGGATCAAACAAAATATTAATGCAAACAAACTATCGAGTAAAAAAATAACTAAATTTAGCAAATGAAATAAAAGTTCTAAAAACTCTTCAACTTTGAACTATAAAATATTCACAAGTCTCAATAAGACGAGTCATAACTTTTCAATATAGAAATGAATGGACTCAGAGAACTTATTGGAATAAAAAATGACTAAATTCAACGATTATTAAGGTAGTTAAGATAAGCCAACGATTAAAATGACAAATAACGAGAATAAATGAACGAATAAATCAATATCTTAAGAGAACAACTGTACAAAATCGAAAGAGAAAATTAACTCGAACTTTATGCATTAAAATAAAGACTAACAAAAATACACTCACAGGATATTGCCGAAATGGAAAATAGGTACCAAAACATGATATAATCACTAAAAACATAACGAAAATAACTGGAAGAATTTATTAAAGAAAAAGATAAAATTTTAGAGGCATAACATAAGGAGTTGTAAAGAATAAAGGCTGATTACATTGACAGATTGAAGTAAAGGTAAAACAGAATTTAACAGCTTATGGACAGAATCAAAACATCAGGTGAAATGAATTAAAGTGAAGTTAAAAATTTGCATCAGTCTTTCCATAAAATAGAGTCATAAAAATAAGTTATGTCCACATAATATCAAGCGAATGTGGGATTTTTAAACAACCAGTTAGCAAAGCAGACAGCCATGAACGAGTCCAAAAATTAACAAATTAAAAAATTGCATTAATAATTGGCAAGGGTCAAAAAGGAACATAACGGAGTGGTGTTAGAAATATAAGGCAGATGGAAATAATAGCGTAGATAGTGGCAATAAGCAAGGGATTAGGACAGGAAAAGATACGAGTAATTGTAAGAAAAAGTAAGAACAAAAGAAAGATAATGGAAAGCAAAATAAAAACAGCTTCAAAGATAAATTGACAAACTTTAACGATAAAACAAAAAGCTCGAATTCATTATCAAGTAAATGTAAGCCGACACATAACGACTCAACCAGTACATCAAACAAATAGATGACCAGTTAAAACGCTAATACAAAAAGAACCAAATGGGCACGTTAGACAATGCAGGTATAAGGAGATAATTATCTGCAGAGCTTGATCGGCAAAAGAATTAACTCGATGCTATAATGAGGATGGAAGTTGATCAACAGAAAAAGAAACTTTAAACTGAAATGACAAGATTGAAAAATTAAAACTAAAAATTACAAACATAAATGGTTAAAAAGAACATTCTTTGTTAAAACCTTTAATAAGAGCTCAAAAAACTTCAAGCTCTCAATAAAAATATTGAAATTATCAATAAAGAAAAACTCATTCAGTATTAAAAGAAAATGGCCACTCTTAATCAATAAATCAATCTCACTCAAAATCTCTATCAGGCCTTTCTAGAAACTAAAGCCAGAAGTGTTAAAAGTGGTGGATCAAATTGATAAAATCCTAAATAAAAGTATGACTTTAATTGAAGTAAAGAAAAAAAGATCATTAAGTGTGTGATATTTTAATAATTTTTTGTATCAATCAATTCATCTTCTTCTGTAAATCAATTGTAAAGTAAAATAAGAAGTACTAAAATTTCATAATCATAAAAGAAAAATCTAAATATAAAAGAAAGAAAATTGCATACAAAATATCACTAATTTATTTACAGAAATATTAATAAGAAAGACCCTCACTTTGACGGCTTCTCTCTTATGTACGTTTCACTGTCTTTCCTACTCTCCCCCATACTGATTTAGTTGTTTGATTTCGATTACACTTCATCCTGACGATTCGCATTTTATTTGTTTTGCTTTTATTATTATTACTCTTTCATAATGAACGCTGCCCTTGCAATATTTTTGGCTTTTCTGAATACAAACATTTCATTTATCATTATGAAAAACAGGGCCAATAACAGTCCAATTATCGATATTACCATAAACACAATGTGGGGTATGAAATTAGAGTCAGTAATCGCCGTAGTTGGTGGACGATTGACTTATTTTGGCATGAAAATAAATATGATGATGAGAATGATAGGTACAATCAACCCAATTATTGAGTAAATCTCAGGGTTTGATGAACTCCTGCATAACAAGCACCATAAAACACTGAATACAACTGCAATTATTATGATAAAAGTGCCCACTCCAATACCGAATATCCTCCCGCTTGAGTTCTGGCAATTTATACACAAAAATAAGCTTATAATTATGAACGTCTTCATCGTTAAAGATTCATTCGACTTTATCATTTTTATTAATACTTTTGCTATGCTTTTTTTATGAAATTTAAATCAAAACCTCAAAGTTATTAACTAAAATCTTTAATTTTTTTGAAAATTTGATAATTTTGAACAAAATACCTTTTACTTTAATTAAAAAAATACATGTGCAATAATATTCTAGAAACCTGTAATTATAAATGTTCAAAAGTTACTAAAATACAATCTTAAATATTCAAAAAAAATGCTCTAGGTGGGGATCGAACCCACGACCGTCGGCTCATAAGACCGACGCTCTAACCAACTGAGCTACCAGGGCTTCTCAATCATTATCCCCTCTCTTTTCCTATATTCTGTTTTCAAATATACACTTTTTTCATCTTTTTATCTCATATCTTTTTGATAAAGGATACTCAACCTTTAAACATGGAGAAAAAATATGATTCTACCAATTTGCCTTTCTATCAAAATAAAAAAGAAAGAAAAACTTTATAAAGTCAACAAATCACTTCGAGTTATCAACAAAAAGATCAAAAAAAAGAGAAGGAAAGTAAATAAAAAAAGATAAATTTTAAAATATTGAATTTAGTTTATAAATTTGAAAAACTTATTAAAAAATAACTAACAAAATGGGGCCTCGTCAATCATCATAAAGCCGTTCAAGATAGCAGTAGTTTTTTTAGAATTACGAGATCATTCAATAATTACCAAACGAAAACATTCGCTTTTTGTAGCACAAACAAACAAAAAAGTAGTATCTTCTTAGAGAGTTGACTTACAATTCTAAACAGGAGTACTTAAAAGCTATCGAAACCATAAAAAACAAACGTTAACAATTAAAAAATTCTGATCATGTAATTCCTTTGACCGAGTATTTTTAAAAAGAAGAGGATCAATATTGCTCTACTTTTTATAAACTTTACGTATTATACGAGTATCCTCAACGGACATTGGATGATGAAATAAATGAAAGAAATTTGAGGAAAAACCCTTTCAGTGAAACTTAACTCTGGTCAATTTTAGCCAGCTGCATTTTAGGTCTTAGTCACTTACAAAAGAAAGGAATAAGACACGGTAGTTTGAGATCAAGCATGATATTTTTATCACAGTAAGGTTTAATAAAGATAAGCGACCCGTTTACAACAGGATGTCAGACAAATTATTAAACTTTACTGAACAAACGTAACAGTCGTCACATTTATTTGTCGCCATAACAGACATAAGCATTGTCAGGTGAGCTGATATGTCCAGCAAATATAAACATTTACAAAAGCGATATTTTCACATTGGGAATGATAATGTTGTAATGCGGATTGTTACAGTATCAAGATGAGTGCTATCGGGATGAGTACTCAAGGATACATATGGAGACACTGTAATACAACAAAAATAGGTTCAGAAAAATATACTCTGATGAATTGGTCAATGTATTGAATTACATGTTGGGGGAGGATGCTGGAACAAGGCCAGAGTGGATTTAACTTTAAAATTATGTCATTACTGATAACACCACCAAATCTTTTATCAGTGAGGGCAGAAAAAGCAATATTATTGGACACTCAAAACCTGTAAGTGTAAATATCAATACAAGAGGCTCAGTCAATGACATGCAACAACCTTTAACTGGAATTAAGCCAAACCAAATAACAAGTAATCCCATCAGTATGCCCAATAGAACCTCTATTACACAAAAGCCAGGTGCTTAAACCAAGCCATCGACAACAAATGTTGCCAACAGAGGAATTGGGATCAGTACTTCCAAACCTTCAAGTATTATTAATTATTCATCCTCATCCAACCAAAACATGATCAATCGATTCTCATAAAATTCATTACCTTTTACTGAGACAAAGCCCTTAAATAAACCCAACTTTCCTGTAGAAAATGTACCAACTATGATGAGAAAACCTATTAACCCCACAATTCCTTCATATCAAAATTATCAAACACCACTTCCGATCTCAAGCCTTCCCTCATCAATATCAACATTACCGAATTTCACTAAACAATTTATAGCTTAATCACCTGTAAAGAACCAAATTTTAGCAAAAAACTTTGATATTCAACCTGTTAATGTGAGCAATATTTCTGTAACAAGACCATTCAGAAGTGTATTTCCCAATCCAACTTATGTCACAAAAACTAAAGTTGATTAAAATTTGGTTCAAGTTGACGAAGACGACCAAACAAGCAGAGCAGAATCCGACTTTAGCAATACTTATAACAATTCTCAAAACCAATTTGTTCAAAATTAAGCGCTTCCATTTTCAGCTATTAATGGACAATTCACCTCTAATAATTTCATGGGAAATACAGTAAACCAGACTCCATACCAGTACTAAAACAAAAATATTCAAAGTGTTACTAATTTTACACCTCTATCAAATAATCTTCCAAATTCTTATAATGTCAGTGGTCAGAATTCACCACCTGCTACGGATCTCGGATCAAAATCAAAACTTCCTCAAGGGGAGTACGTGATTTAAACATTCAAATTAGGTTCAAGATATGAAGGATATAAATTAAACGGTCTTAGACATGGACAGGGCAAGTTCTATTATCAAGATGGTGGTATGTATGATGGAAACTGGGTCCAAAATAAAATGTAAGGATATGGAAAGTTGTATTATCAATCAGGTACTATTTTTTATTATCTTAGGTAAAATAGCTTACGAAGGATAATGGATCCAAGATCAATTTACAGGACATGGAGTACTTTATAACTAAAATCCTGATCCTTTAAATCAACCCTTCAATTATTAAAACTTTGACAATGTAGAAGAGTTTTGGTCAAAATATGAAGGAAATTTTCTTGAAGACAGTAAAAATGGTCATGGAATTTTATACTTATCAAACGGTGAATATTTTTAAGGAAATTTCGTTAATGATAATGCATAAGGTGAGGGAGTCTATACAACAATGTCAAACAAAAAAATAAGAGGAGTTTGGGAAAATAATATGCTGGTAAAACAGCTATGAGTATCATGGGCAAATCAAAGTGTAAATTAAAAAGTATTCAAAAGTAAATTTGAACATATGATTAATAAGTTTTTTACAATTTTATTTTGTTAAATACGATAATAATTGTATACTAAAAGATGCAATAAATATTAGAAAAATAGAACATATCCAGATAAATATAAACAATAAAAAGTAGCGATGAGATATAAAATAATGGTATGCGTTAGATTAGATTTGAATTTAAATTATTTGATTAAACCAAATGATGAAGGAAAGTAAAATACGAGGTAATGACAACGTGAAAGTTATCGTAAGAGTACGTCCGCCCTTGCAAAGGGAACTCGAAGGAGATATTTTCATATCAACTGTTCAAGTACATCCAGACAGAAAAAGAATCCAACTATTTGAATACTACAATTTATAAACTCTCAACTCCGAAGATTTAGAGTCTTATATCGACAACCCTTACAATTACTCAAAACATTAGTACACCTTCGATCATGTGTATGATGACGAAGCCTCTCAATAATAAGTTTATGAAAATACTGCTCGATTGTCAGTCTGCAGTGCGCTTTAAGGATATAATGCGACAATATTTGCATATGGACAGACTGGTACAGGGAAAACTTACACCATGTAAGGTTTTAGATACAACATGCATGATGATGAAAGAGGTATTGTACCCAGAGCAGTCGAAGATATCTTCAGATACATTCAATCATGCTAAGACTAAGATGTAACTTTTCTATTTTATTTTAGACAACTTTCATGGTCAGAGCTTCATATATCCAGATTTACAATTAAGTAATTTCCGATTTGTTGAGAACTGAAAAGAAAAACCTTCAAATTAGAGAAGATATGAGGAAGGGGGTCTATATTGAAGGCGTATCTTAATGGGCAGTTGTTAGGCCTCAAGAAATTTTATAACTGATGAAAATTGGAGCTAAATCCAGAGCTACTGCAAGAACCAACATGAATGAATCATCCTCAAGATCCCATGCAGTTTTTATCATTACCATCGAGCAAATGAGATAAATTTAAGATGAATCAAACTTTAAGGAACTTAAAGTGGCCAAATTAAATTTGGTTGATTTGGCAGGTTCATAAAGAGTCAGAGTCACAGGGGCTGAAGGAAAAAGACTGACTTAATGTAAAAAAATCAACTTGAGTTTAAGTTGCTTGGGAATGGTTATTGCAGCTTTAACTTAAAACAAACATCAAGAGCATATTCCTTACAGAAACTCAGTTTTGACGAGATTGCTTTCAGATAGTTTGGGTGGAAATTGCAAGACAACCATGTTGACAATGATCTCTCCAGCACCTGAGGCTTTTCAAGAAAGTCTTTCATCTTTAAAATTCGCTCACCGAGCCAAAAGTATTAAAAATAAACCAGCCATTAATGAGGACTTGGACCAAAAAGCACTGATCAGAAAATACGAAACATAACTACGCAAACTTAGAGGCGAATTATAAGAAAAAAACAAAGTTCTCATCGACAAGTCAAAACTTATCCAATTAGAAGAGTAAAAGAAACAGATTGAAGAAGATAAGCGAAATGTAATGAAGGCTTTGCAACAAAGATCAAACGAATTTTTCAAGTAAAGAGAGTAAAAAAAGATGCTTGAATAAAAGATAAAAGCCTTTAACTCTCAACTTATTCATTCAGGATCAAATGGCGCTTCAGTTTAAAAGATTTTGAATGAGCAGAGAAAAATGATAAGTGAATATGAGAAGAAAATAAAGCAGTTGTAAGAAGAGCATGGGAAGAACAGTTCTTCTTCATAATTTACAAGAGAATTATTTGAGAAACAAAGCCAGATATTGAACTCATTGACAAACAAATTAAATGAAAGGGATGAAGTCAATCAACACCTTAATGAATAACTTTATGCATATGATCAAATTACCAAATAAAGAGAGGAACTTATTGAATTGAAAAACAATCGAATTCGTCAATTGTAGTCGTTATTAATGAAGAATAACATCCCAATTCCAAAAGAGTTCTAAATGATGAACAGTTTACAGAAACATTCAACGACAGGATCGAGTAATGCTGATGGGGTTGAACTTTAAGGGTAAATTACTTACAGTATTACATAAAAAAATCTAAAAATTTCATAAAAAGAAATCAACGCATTGAAATAAGTAAATGGCCAGCAAAAACAATAAATTGTCAGATTAAAAGAATAACTTCAAAAACAATCCAATAGAAAACTTTCTGAAGATCAAACACCCATTATCAAACCAAATCTTTAAAGCTTTAAAAAAATCAAAGACTCAATTGATGCCATTACTAACGGACTTAGAAAGAAGTAAAACACTGACATGAAACTTATCATCAATGAAATCTTCAACATTAAGAAAATTGTATAACAAAATACTTCATGAACACAACTAAAAGACTAATGAGTCTTTTTTTTTAGTGCAGTAATAATTTTTTATATTTTTTGTGTTTTCAATTAATTAATTAAAGCTAAAAAATATAACCATCAAAACAAAATAATTTAAATATCTAAAAAACTATTTCAAATTTTAAGAAATGTAACATACTCAAAAGATCGAAAACGAACATGCCGATTAACAAATTGAAGTTTCTGGCTCTTAAATCGAATCCAACTCTGAAAACAATAATTAATTTGGTAACTCATAAGCTTATACAGAAGATAATGATAATGATATCAAAGAACCTATGAAAAAGTCCAATGTCAATAACTACGATGCATAAAAAAGTGTTAACATCGAAGGTGGCTACAATGCTGAATAATATGCTCATCTTCAAGTCAGCAAGGAAGTTAAAGAACTTTTCAAGTCCATTCAAAAGTAAATATTAAAATTTATTTTCTCAGGTACACTCCAATCTTGACCGATATCGATACAAAATTAAAAGCTTTCATTCCAGATTACATTCCAGCTGTTGGTGAAGTCGATGCATTCCTTAAAATGCCCAGACCTGACGGACAGCCTGAAGTTCTCGGTTTGAACATTCTCGTAAATTTATAATTTAACAAAGGATGAACCATGCTTAAACCAATCAGACAAAGCTAAAATTGAACTTATGATGATGAATAACAGAAAACAATACATTGGAGGAAAATATTCAAAAGTTCATTCAATCGAACAAGCAGAAAAAAATCCAAAACAGATTTTATCATGGATTTCTTCTGTTGGCGATGTACATAAAAATAAGCAACCACCAACAGTTTCATACACAAAGCACATGCCTGATATCGATTCATTAATGCAAGTATGGCCTCAATAAGTTGAAGAGATGTTTTCAGAAGTTTCATTCCCTTCATAATAAATTGACCTTTCATTGGCAGAATACTCGAAAATAGCATGCAACCTTATTGACATTCCCGTCCATTAAGGAACAAATAATTCAGTTGTTTAATCATTGCATGTATTGTTCACATTATACTCTGCGTTTAAAGAAAATCAACATTTTAATGTGGATAATGAATCAAATATGTACCAAGCATGAAAATCCCATTTTAAAGTGTGTTGCTTTATAAATGAAGTTATTTTACTTTTTCTTATTCTTATTATATTTAATTAAAATTTTATTAAAGATACAATAATTAATAAAAGTGAGTTAAATAAGATGCGACAAAGGATAAAAGCTCTTTTACTGATTTCAATCTTTATGATTCTGTCTTCCAACATGTAATTAACTTCGAATATAAGCAATTATATTCCAACATATTTTCTGAACTCTTCAAAACTTATTGAAAGCAATCATAGGCAAATGCTTTATAATTGGATAAACTTTGGTAATCCAAGAACTCATTTACTGTGGAGAGGATCTGAAAATCAATTTAATTGGACCAATATCCATAAGAATATTGATAATTGGGGATCTCTTTTACTAATTATTAAATCTAAAGGAAGTTTTCTATTTGGAGGATTTATTAGCGAGGGTTTAGATATTTCTACTAAATCTGAGATATATACAAAAGATAGAAGTGCATTTATTTTCAGCTTATCAAAAGGAACAGTTCATTATCAACGCAATAAAACAAATCCAATCATTTTTAATTCAAAATAATACATTTCATTTGGTCATCGAAGTGAAGGACAATCGAATTGGGACGATATATCTTTAAGATATTCATGTAATGTGGATAATTGGAGTTACTCAGATTTTGGCTGGGCTTTTATTCCTCCAGAAGGAATGCTCCCTGGCACTCCTCAAGCTCAAACATATCTTGCTGGAAGTTATCGTTGGATGTGTGAAGATGTTGAAATTTGGGCTGTGATTGATGCATGATTTCTATTGCATTGTATTGTATTTAATTTAATTATTTACTTCTTTTAATTTGGTTCTTTTATAGAATTATAGAAAATTTATAGAAAAATCAATAATAACATTAGAAATCGCTCTGATAAAATCTTTAAAGACAACATATTTTCTTATTAAATGAGCCTCAAGTAACTAACAAAATCTATCAAGTAAATGAGCAACCTTTAATAAAATCCGAATCATTATTTACAAAATTACCATAAGCTTATCAAAGTAAGATATTTTTTTAAAGTCAGATGAAAAAGCTACTTGCTGATACTTAACAGAAAATGTTCAACAGAATTAAACTTTTTTAAAAAGCAAGTGAGAAAGTTCTTAAGAAAAAGCAAAATGAGAATAATTTATTTTCTAAATTTTAATAACTAAAAAGGAAGGATCAGTCATTTATACGAAATCAATAACGTCCAAAAACAAGATAAGAATTAATAAGACCAAAAACTCAATAAAAATTACAAAGATTAAAAAATATGCATTCAAACTAAAATCTTTTTGAGTTTATTCATCCTCTTTGTCGATAGAGTGAAATGAAGCATCATTTAGATTCGCCACCCAAAAAAGTTTTGATTGAAAGAATAAACTAGTAAAGAATGAAAAATGCTAAAATGATAAAATAAGACAGATAAAGGAATAAGATTATCATATAA
>Ga0209958_1002260_pt1 | contig 11193 bp, 7 predicted proteins | sample ThiBio_inoc_plan_FD_183942 | JGI IMG/M metagenome (GOLD analysis project Ga0209958, IMG submission 183942) | Wastewater bioreactor microbial communities from Cape Town, South Africa - Thiocy_inoc_plan (SPAdes) | ecosystem: Engineered > Bioremediation > Thiocyanate > Unclassified | place: South... | reverse complement strand
CGAAGCGCAGATACACGCGGCGGCCGCTGACCTTGACCACGTCGCGCGGCCCGACCTTGCTGCCGATGGCGGCGGTCTCGCCGTTGACCTGCACCCGGCCCTCGGCGATCCATTCCTCCATTTCGCGACGCGAGCCGAGGCCGGCCGAGGCCAGCGCCTTCTGCAGGCGTTCGCTGGGGGCTTCGGGCGCAGTCGCCTGCTGTAGACGGCTCGCGGCACGCCCCATGGGGGCGGTGGGCGAACGGCGGATGGGGGATGGGCGAGTAGCCATGATCAAGGAATCTCGGTAACAACGCTGGCGCGGGCGGTCTCGATCACCGCGCCAAACGTCCGGGGAGCGTCATTGTCCGTCAATTCCGCGCGCAATTCAGGAATCAATGCAGTTTCATCCGGGGTGATGAGATTCCCCAGTTCTTCCAGCGGCGGCAGTTCGGACAGCGAGACGAGTCCCAGGTCGCTGAGAAAATGCCCAGTGGTGCCGAACAGCGCCGGGCGTCCGGGGACGTCGCGATGGCCGATGGCCTCGATCCAGCCGCGCTCTTCCAGCGTCTTGACGATGTTGGGATTGACCGACACGCCGCGGATGTCCTCGATGTCGCCGCGCGTCACCGGCTGCCGGTAGGCGATGATGGCCAGCGTTTCCAGCACCGCGCGCGAGTAGCGCGGCGGCTTCTCGTTCTTCAGCCGCGACAGCCAGGGCTGCATCTCGGCGCGTGTCTGGAAGCGCCAGCCGTCCGCCACCTGCACCAGTTCGACACCGCGGCCATGCCACTGGGCACGCAGTTCGTCGAGCGCGCGGCGCAGCACGTCGCTGGCGAGGCTTTGACTGGACGCATCCTGCTCGAACATGCGCCTGAGATCGGCGAGCGACAGCGGCTCGACCGCCGCCAGCAGAGCCGCTTCCAGTACGACCTTCAGATCATCGGGGTTGTCATTCGGTTGCAGATTCATGCAGCTTCACGTAAATGGGAGCGAACGGCTCGGCCTGCGTCACATCGAGCAGGGTTTCCTTGGTCAGTTCCAGCACTGCGAGGAAGGTGACCACGAGTTCATGCACGGTCGAAGACTCCGGGAACAAGTCCTTGAATTCCATGAACTCGCCCGGCGTCAGCCGTTTCAGGATGCGGCTCATGTGCTCGCGGATCGACAGCTCCTGGCGACCGATGCGGTGATGGGTGCGGTTCTTCGCGCGCGACAGGATCGCCAGCCAGGCGGCGGCGAGCTCTTCCGGATGCAGGCTCGGCAGACGCCTTGCCGCCGCCGGCAGGAACACGCTGATCGTGTCGAAATCGCGTCCCGCCTGCGGCAGGGCATCGAGATGCTGGCCGGCCAGCTTCATCTGCTCGTATTCCAGCAGGCGGCGCACCAGCTCGGCACGCGGATCCTCGCCCTCGCCCGCCTCCTCGGCCTGCTCGCGGCGCGGCAGCAGCATGCGCGACTTGATGTCGATCAGCATCGCCGCCATCAAGAGGTATTCCGCCGCCAGCTCCAGCCGCGTCGCGCGCGCCGCCTCGACGTAGGCCATGTACTGCCGGGTCAGCGCCGCCATCGGGATGTCCAGCACGTCGAGGTTCTGGCGGCGGATCAGGTACAGCAGCAGGTCGAGCGGACCCTCGAAGGCGTCGAGAAAGACTTCCAGGGCGTCGGGCGGAATGTAGAGATCCTGCGGCAGTTCGGTAAACGGCTCTCCCCGCACGCGGGCAGCAAATGGCGCAACCTGTATGAGGAGCGTATCGGACCCTGACATGGCATGCGATTTTACACCCCAATTCGTCGATCAAAGCCGGAAACATCGACTCTGGGCTCCGCCACGTTCTGATGCCAACGCCATGTATTGTCCAGGAGGCATCGGTATTTCGCTCAAATGCCAGTCTATGGGTATGCCCCGTTCATCCGGCAGAGGTACAACCGGTTTGCAGGTACAGAATGTCTGCATCGTATCCAGCCCGCGCCCTGCCGCCTTCACAACGGCTTCCTTGCGCACCCAGATGGCGCAGAATGCCTGTGCCATGTCCGTTCCCTGCTCCAGTTCGAGCCGTTCCTGCGCTGAAAAACATTGCCGTGCCACCGCCAGGCAATCGTCTCCTTCCATCCGGGATTCAAGGTCGACCCCAACCCGCCCCCCCCGTGAAACAGCCAGGGCGACCTGATCTCCGCAGTGGGAAAGATTGAAGGCGATCCCGCCCGGCCCGCTCAATTCCGGCTTCCCGAATGCACCGTAACTGAACGTAATGTCGGCAGGCAGCCGATTCAGCAGCCTTCCCAGAACCTGTCGCAACAGACCCCGTGTACACGCATATCGCAGGCCATTGCGGGGGTTCGCGTAGCGTGCGGCCCGCTCACGCTCGGACGGATGCAGTGCGTTCAGCCCTGCTTCAAGCGCCTCCCGGTGATCGGCCAGACCCAGAAACAGAACGTGGACCGTATCCTCATGCAGTTCGAAAAATTCCGGCGGAATATGCATGCGTCAATATGCAAGCGGGTCAGGCGGCAGACTGGCCGAGAGTGCATGCGCCAGCGCTTTCGCGTTTTCGCCGTGCACCATGCTGCCATGCCGGCCCGGAATCATGTGCAATGTCAGCCCGCCTTTGAGCAAGGACGTCCAGCCCGAACTGGGCCGGCTCGTGCCGCCGATGCGTTCGGAAGCCTCGAAATATACGGCCGACAAGTCACAGCTTTGCGGCCGATAATTCCACATGGCCCATCGATGGCTTTCGCCGAGGCTGCGCAACGAACGCATCCGGCCCAGTCCCAGCCGACTCAGCACCGCGTGATACACGCGCTCCTGAATTTCCCTGACTTTTCCTGTCTTGATCAGCCTGCTCCAGCGGCGCAGGTGGCTCAGCGCGGATTCCGGATGATCGGATGTGAAGCTGTCGAGCAGGAAGAGATGCACGTCGATGCCATCCTGCATCAGGCGGCGCGCCATTTCATACGCCACCAGGCCACCGCTCGAGAACCCGCAAAGCAGATAGGGGCCGTCCGGCTGGATGCCGCGCATGGAATCGATGCAGTACTGCGCCATGGCCTCCACGCTCGTATCCGGCGCGGAAGAGCCGTCGATGCCACGGGCCTGCAGTCCATAGACGGGCCTTCCCGTCTCGATATGCGACACCATGGGCTCGTAGTGGAACAGGTTGCCGCCTCCGATCGTGTGCAGACAGAACAATGCCGGCGCCTCGCCGCCCGAGCGCATGAGCAGTACCGGGCTGGTTGCCGTGGCCGACTTCTCGGTCAGCAGGCGTGCCTGTTGCGCAACCGTGCCCGCGCCATACCAGAGCGTGTTGAGATGCGGCTTGCTGCCCAGGGCCTGTTGAATGCGCTCCATCAACTTCACGGCCAGCAGCGAATGCCCGCCGAGGTCGAAGAAGTTGTCGTGGATGCCCACCCGCGGCAGCTTGAGCGTCTCGGCCCAGATTCCGGCAATCGTGGTTTCGATCGGGGTGCGCGGGGCCGCGTAGCCACGGGCTGCCGATTCCTGAACCGGAATCGGCAGCGCCTTGCGGTCCACCTTGCCGTTGGGCGTCAGCGGCAGGCTGTCGAGCACGACAAACGCAGTCGGAACCATGTAGTCCGGAAGGCTCGCCTTGAGACGGGTGCGCGCAAGCCCGGCATCGACCCCCCGCCCTGCGAGATAGGCAACCAGCCGTCTGTCGCCGGGACGGTCTTCGCGAACGATGACGAGGCTCTGCCGGACCGCAGCGTCCTCCTGCAGGATGGCTTCGATTTCGCCCGGCTCGATGCGGTAGCCGCGCAGCTTGATCTGATGGTCGATGCGGCCGAGAAATTCGACGACACCGTCCGCGCGCCAGCGCGCCAGATCCCCCGTCCGATACAGCCGCTCGCCCGGCTGGAACGGCGAGACGACGAAACGCTCGGCGCTAAGCTCCGGACGATTGAGATAGCCCTGCGCAAGACCCGCCCCGCCAATGTACAGCTCGCCCGCGACTCCAATGGGCGACGGGTTGCCGTGCCCGTCCAGGACAAAACAACTCGTGTTCGATATGGGACGGCCAATGGGAACCACGGCGGCATCTGCTGCCAGGTCGGGGATTTCGAACCAGGTGGCAAACGTGGTTGTTTCGGTCGGGCCATAGACATTCAGAAGCCGTCTGGGTGGCGCGGTGAGCGCCAGGCAAACAGAGGGAATGTCGGCCGCCTCGCCACCGAACAGAACGTCATGAACGCCGCTGAATATAGCGGGGCGTGCACGCACCATCTCATTGAACAACGCGGTCGTGATGAACAGCTTGCTGACCTGTTCGTGTCGCAGGGCAGCATCCAGCTCGCTCGGGGATAGCATCGTGTCGCGCGGCAGAATGGCCAGCCCGGCGCCATTCAGCAGCCCGCCCCATATTTCGAAAGTGGCGGCATCGAACGAGGCATTGGAAATCTGGGCCACCACATCGTCCGGCGTCCATACGACATAGCCCGCATTGCACACGAGCCTCATGACGCCCCGCTGCGTCGCCATGACGCCCTTGGGCTGCCCGGTGGAGCCCGAGGTGTAGATGACGTAGGCCAGGCTGTCCGGGCCACCGGCCACGGGCAGGTCGCCGTCCGGCTGGCCGGCCCATTGCGCACTGTCGCCGTCCAGACTCAGCAGGTGCGGTACCGCGGGCAGCCGCGCCTTGAGTCCGGATTGGGTCAGGACGACCGTTGCGCGGGTGTCGCGCAACATGAAGTCGAGCCGCTCCTGCGGATAATCAGGATCGAGCGGGACGTAGGCTCCACCCGCCTTGAGGATGGCAAGCATGCCGACGACCAGGTCGAGGGATCGTTCGACGCACAGCCCGACCAGGCTGTCGGCACCCACGCCCAGAGCCCTGAGGTAATGGGCCAGGCGGTTGGCGCGGGCGTTGAGCTGGGCGTAGCTGAGGCGCTGCTGGCGGAACCGGACGGCCGTCCGCTCGGAGTTGCGCCGGACCTGTTCTTCGAAGCGTTGTGCGATGCTCCGGTCGTCCGGGTAGGCAACGGCGGTGGCGTTCCAGTCGTGCAGCAGCTGTTGCCTTTCGGCAGCATCAAGCAGGGGCAGTTGCCAGATGGGGGTGTCAGGTGCCTGGCTCAGGTGATCGAGCAGGCTCCGGTAGTGCCGGGCGAGACGCTTGATGCGGTCGGGATCAAACAGGTCGGTGCTGTATTCGAGGATGCCGTGGAGTTCATCTCGTGTTTCGGTGAGGGAAAGCGAGAGGTCGAATTTGGCGGTGCCGTTGTGCAGGGGCAGGCGTTCGCTGTGCAGGCCGTGCAGCCGGAGGTCGGCTTCAGGGGTGTTCTGCAGGACGAACATGACCTGGAACAGGGGGTTGCGGCTCAGGTCCCGTTCGGGCTTGAGTTCTTCGACCAGTTTCTCGAAAGGCAGCTCCTGGTGGGCATAGGCATCGAGTGCGTGGCCGCGGGTACGCGAGAGAAGCTCGCTGAAGCGGGGGTTGCCGCCGAGGTCGCCGCGCATGACGAGGGTGTTGACGAAGAAACCGATGATGCCTTCGAATTCGGGGCGGCTGCGGCCGGCAACGGGGGTGCCGACAGCAATGTCTTCCTCGCCGCTGTAGCGCATGAGCAGTACCTGGAAGGCCGCCAGAAGAACCATGTAGAGCGTGGCATTGTGCTGGCGCGCCAGTCCCTTGAGGGCGGCGCTCAGCCCGGCCGGCAATTCGAAACGCTTGACTCCGCCACGGTAGCTCGGGCGGACGGGACGGGGGCGGTCGGCCGGCAGTTCGAGCGGGCGCAGACCCCGCAACCGCTCGCGCCAGTACGACAACTGCCCCTCCAGTACGTCCCCGCTCAGCCAGCGGCGCTGCCACTCGGAATAGTCGGCATATTGAAACGGAAGCAGCGGCAACCCTGAATCCCGGCCTTGAACATGAGCGGAATAAGCCTGGCCCAGTTCGCGCACGAAAACGCCGCGTGACCAGCCGTCCGACACCATGTGATGCATGACGACCAGAAGTACGTGCTCATCGTCACGCAGGCGCAACAATACGGCACCCATCAGAGGAGGCACAGCGAGGTCGAAAGGCCGGTGGACGACGGCGTCCAGACGCGCCCGGCATGCAGACCACCGTTCGCTCTCTGGCAAGCAGCTCAAATCCACGAATGCACACTGGAAGGCAACCGATGCCAGACGCTGTACAGGACCGCTCTCGGTTTCATGAAAACCGGTTCTCAACGCACCCTGCCGCTCGATCAATTCGTTTATCGCCGCCCGCAGCGCTTCGAACTGCAGTGGGCCGGCGAGCCGCCATGCCTCGAACACGTTGTACAGCGGATCGTCCGGTTGCAAGCGATCAATCAGCCACAGGCGCTCCTGGGCAAAGGACAACGCAGCCGGCCCATCCGTCATGCGTTGCTCAAGAAGCACTTCGCCGGGCAAAGCCCCATGCAATCCGCCCGCAAGCCGCTCCAGCAGCAAACGCTTGTCGGGGCTGAGCCGAGCTATCTGCTGATCGTTCAAATCGGCCATGCGCATCGCCTCACAAGCGGGACAGCGGGATATCGTCCCGTGTGCCGGCCTGAATCAGGGAGGGGCGTGCACTCGAGAAGGCCGGCTGCAGGCTTTCCGGCAGGGCGGGGTGTTCCGGGCTGAAATCGGACGACTGCATGACTCAGCTTCCGCGCAGCTGTAGACCGGACAGATTCTGATGCAGCAATTGATTGCAGCTCGCCACGCTGACCTGGCCGGGCATATCCAGGGGCAAACGACCATCCGCCGCCAGCAGCGATTGCATTGCAGTGTCGATGGCGGCTTGTGCGGCAAACAGACAAGGCGTGCTGTAATTCACCAGGGAAACGCCGGCCGCATGCAATTCGGTGAGCGTGGCCGGCGGCGACTTGCCGCCGGCAATCTGGTTGAATACCAATGGACGTTTCACGCGTTGCTTGACTTCCGTCAGCATCGACAGGTTCTTCACGGCCTCCATGAGGATGGCGTCTGCGCCGGCCCGGGCAAACGCCTCGGCACGGCGCCGAGCCTCGCTGTCGTCGGTGGCATCGGTCCGCGCCACCACCAGCATGTCGCCGCGGCAGTCCAGTACCTTGTTCAGCTTGTCGAGGTAGGCATCCAGTTCCATGATCTGCTTGCCGTCAAGATGGCCGCATCGACGGGGGCGCAGCTGGTCTTCCAGCACCACGGCCGAAGCACCGATCCGGGCGAGTTGCCGTACCACATGGCAGGCCACCTCGGTATCGCAATAGCCGTCGTCGATATCCACTACGATGTGGTGATGCGGCAGCACAACGCGCAAGCGCTGGACAAAGGCGAGCATGTCAGTCCAGGTGATGAAGCCGATATCGGGCATGCCGTAATGGCTGGCCGCAAAGCTGAAGCCGCTGACGAAAATGCCCTGAAAATGCCGGCCGGCGATGCTGGCGGAAAAGCTGTCGTAGACACCGATCAGCGGGACGGTCTCATCGGCGGCGATGGCCTGGCGCAAGCGCATCCCCGGGTGCATCGCCTCCAAGCCAGCCGGAACGGATGGGTTCATCAAGGATTCTCCCTCAACAAGCGCGCAACCTCCTCGTCGGACAATTGCTCGACCTGCGCGATCAGATTTGCCATGCGCGCCCGCAGCGCCTCTTCCAGGGCGGGGGCGAGTTGCGCAACCGTAGGGTGTTGGAACAGGACGGGAATCGGCATGTTCACGCCGCGGTCGCGGTTGATTCGGCTGACGATCTGCGCCCCGCGCAGCGAATCCCCTCCCAGGGCAAAAAAATTGTCGTTCACGCCGACCGGCCCACATTCCAGCACCGCCTGAAAAAGCCTGGCCAGAAACCGCTCGTCCTCCGTTCTCGGTTCGACATGGCGCTGAACCAGGGCAGGCGCGAGTTTTTCATACAGGGTGCTGCGCTGTATTTTTCCGGTCGCGCCTTTGGGGATTTCGTCCATGAAAACTATGCGGGACGGCACCTTGAAATCAGCCAGCCGTTCGAATGCATGCCTGCGCAATGCGGCCTCGTCCGCTGTTGCGCCCGTGCGCAATACCACTGCGGCGACCAGGTCCTCCCCCAGCGTATCGTGCGGAACGGCGAACGCGGTCGCCTGTGCAACCGCCGGATGATCCAGCAAGGCTTCATCCACTTCCCGCGGCGAAATCTTCTCGCCTCCCCGGTTCACGATTTCTTTCAGGCGTCCCGAAATGAACAGATAGGCTTCGTCATCCAGATAGCCCTGGTCACCGGTGCGGAACCAGCCATCCGAATAAGCCTTGGCATTGGCCTCCGGATTGCTTTCATATCCGGCGGTCACACCCGCACCGCGAATGGCGATCTCGCCGCGCTGTCCGCGCTTCAGCTTCTGTCCGGCTTCGTCCAGGATGGCGACGTCGACGCCGGCGGCAATCCCGACCGAACCCGGCTTGCGCGTTGCGGGCGGCAGCGGGTTGCTGGTCATTTGGTGGGAAGCCTCGGTCATGCCATACGCCTCAATGACAGGTGCTTGAAACAGGTCTTCGATTTCATGCAGCGTGCGCGGCGGCAGTGCCGACGATGAGGAGCGGACAAAACGGAAAGCATGCTGGGGCGCCGTGCGACGATATTCAGCCCCGCGACTGACGATGGCTTGATGTATGGTTGGCACGGCCGTGTACCAGGTGGGCTGATATTCGCTCACCCAGTCAAAGAACCGATCTGCAGCAAAACCCGGCGCGCAAAGGATGCTCCCCCCCCCTGCCAGGGTGGAGAGCAGCGCACCGACCAGTCCGTGTATATGGAATAGCGGCATCACGTTCAAACACCGGTCCCGACCGTCCAGGGACAGGAAGCGTGAAATGTTCGTCGCCGACGACACGAGATTGGCATGGGAAAGAGGCACAATTTTGGGCCGGGAGGTCGTGCCCGAGGTATGCAGGATGAGTGCAGTATCCCGGGCCATATCCGCATCGCCCTGCTGCAAGAGTACGTTGTGCCCGGGTGGGGATACTTCGAAGCAGCCAGCGGGCCGCTCTCCATCCACCCGCAAATCGATCACGCTCACGCCCAGTTCGGTTGCCACTTTCCGGGCCGGGCCGTCGTCGCTTTCATGCATCAGCACTGCGCGGGCATGGAGGTCTTGCAGATAGAAACGGAATTCCGCTTCCTGATACGCCGGATTAAGCGGAGCGCAAACTGCGCAGGATGCCACCGCCAGAAATGTCGTGGCCATTTCCGGGCCATTGGGCAGCACCACCGCTGCCCGATCGTTCGGCCCGATTCCCAAACCTCTCAGGCGCTTGCCGACATGAGCTGTCAGTTCCCACAAGTCTGCATAGCTCAGACTGTTACGCCCAGGCGCCAGAATGGCAGGAGCATGCCCTCTGCTTTCTGCCTGCTGCCTTAGAAGGGAGGGTAAATCAGCGCATTCAGCCGCATGGTAATCCATGTCTCAATTTACCCTTTTCACCATGATTGTCGCAAGGCGAGTTTGCCTTGCATACCGGTCAACAGCGAGAATCATGCCAGCCTTGCCGCGGCGATGGAGTCGGCCAGACGGTGAAGCGGACAATCGGGAGAGGAATCAAGTCGCCAACTTGATCGGCATCCGGAATTTACCTCAACATGGCTGCCCGTTAAAGATGAAAGGCTGCGCCGGACAAGCGCGAGCCGGCTTCGACGCCATGAGCGGAAAACCAGCCTCCTGGCATTTCCAGGGCGTATCTGACAGGAACGGGAGAACAGTGACGATCCAGTGACATGGGCGCCATCTCGGCGACAGCCAGTACCTCACCTTCATCGGAGAGAAAAGCGATGGAAAGCGCCAGCGGCGTATTTTTCATCCAGAAACACATGATCTGGAGTGTGTCCTGCGCGAACAGCATGCCTTGATCTTGCGCCAGGGATTTTCTGCCCATCAGACCCTTGGACCTTGCCGCAGAACTGGACGCCACTTCCGCCAATATGGGCTGTCCCTGCCAGAAAAGGGTGATATGGCGATATTCGAAGTGGGAAGAAGCGCCAAGTGTCAGAGCCGTCAGCAGGATAAGGGGCCCGCTACGAAGCATTATTCCCGCCCTGAGAGAGAAAACACCACCTCCGCCACCTCCCGATACCGCTTCGCGAAATGCACCGTCAGCCCGGCGCGGATGTGCCCGGGCAGCTTGTCGAAGTCGCGCCGGTTGGCTTCGGGCAGGATGAGTTCAAAGATGCCGATGCGGCGCGCGGCGATGACTTTTTCGCGGATGCCGCCGACCGGCAGCACCTGGCCGGTGAGGGTGAGTTCGCCGGTCATGGCGAGCGGGCGCGGGATCTTTTTGTTCTTTGCCAGTGACAACAGTGCGGTGGCCATGGTCACGCCGGCGCTGGGGCCGTCCTTCGGGGTGGCGCCTTCCGGCACGTGCAGGTGGACGAAGCTCTTATCGAAAAAGGTTTCGTCGGCGCCGTAGGCCTTGAGGTGCGAGGCGACGTAGCTGTAGGCGATCTCGGCGGATTCCTTCATCACCTCGCCGAGCTTGCCGGTGAGTTTGAAGCCGCGGTTGAGGGTGTGTACGCGGGTGGCCTCGACCGGCAGCGTGGCGCCGCCCATCGCGGTCCACGCGAGGCCGGTGACGACGCCGACGCCGGTGATGGGCTTTTCCTTGGTGAACACGGGTTTGTCGAGGTAGGCCTCGACTTCCCTGACCCCGATCCGGATCGGGGTGGCTGCGCCGCCGAGGATTTTCACCACGGCCTTACGTGCGACCCGCCCCAGCTGCTTTTCCAGGTTGCGCACCCCGGCTTCGCGGGCGTAGCCTTCGATCACGTGGCGCAGCGCGCCTTCGCTGATGGCCAGCTGGTTTTTCTTCAGCCCCGCCCGCTCCAGCACGCGCGGCCACAGATGGTGCTTGGCGATCGCCACTTTTTCCTCGGTGATGTAGCCCGACAGACGGATGACTTCCATGCGGTCGAGCAGCGCCGAGGGAATCGAATAATCGTTGGCGGTGCAGATGAACAGCGTCTTGGACAAATCGAAACGCACGTCCAGATAATGGTCGAGGAAGTCGGCATTCTGCTCGGGATCGAGCACTTCGAGCAGCGCGCTCGCCGGGTCGCCCTGGTAGCTGGCGCCGATCTTGTCGATTTCATCCAGCATGATGACCGGGTTGGCCGATTCGACTTCCTTCAGCGCCTGCACGAACTTGCCCGGCATGGCGCCGATGTAGGTGCGGCGGTGGCCCTTGATCTCGGCCTCGTCGCGCATGCCGCCGACCGAGAAGCGGTAGAACTTGCGCCCCAGCGCCTCGGCGA
>Ga0209958_1002255_pt1 | contig 11217 bp, 5 predicted proteins | sample ThiBio_inoc_plan_FD_183942 | JGI IMG/M metagenome (GOLD analysis project Ga0209958, IMG submission 183942) | Wastewater bioreactor microbial communities from Cape Town, South Africa - Thiocy_inoc_plan (SPAdes) | ecosystem: Engineered > Bioremediation > Thiocyanate > Unclassified | place: South... | reverse complement strand
GCCCCCGCCGGCTCCGCAACGGCGCCCTCAGCGGGCCCCGGCCCGTCGTTGATCTTCGATGCGACCGACGAGAGCTTCGGTCAGGTGCTCGAGCTGTCGCGGTCCGTGCCGGTCGTGGTGGATCTGTGGGCCGAGTGGTGCGGTCCCTGCACGCAGCTCAGCCCGATCCTCGAGAAGGTCGTCACCGAGCTCGCCGGACGTCTGGTGCTGGCCAAGGTCGACGTGGATGCGAACCCGCAGATCGCCCAGGGCTTCCGCGCGCAGTCGATCCCCATGGTCGTCGCCCTCGTTGCGGGTCAGCCCGTTCCGCTGTTCACCGGCGCGGTGCCGGAGCAGCAGGTACGCGACGTCTTCGCCCAGCTGCTGCAGCTGGCAGCCCAGAACGGCGTCACGGGCACCGTCCCCGTCGACGGCGCCGAGTCGGCTGAACCCGACGAGCCCGCACTGCCCCCGCGACACCAGGAGGCGTTCGATGCGATCGAGGCGGGCGACTACGCGCGCGCCGTTTCCGCGTATGAGGCGGCGCTCGCGGAGAACCCGCGCGACGAGCAGGCTCAGGCCGGTCTCGGCCAGGTGCGCCTCCTGCAGCGCGTGCAGGGGCTCGACCTGCAGCAGGCGAGGGATGCCGCGGCATCCGCGCCCACCGACATCGAGGCCCAGTTCGCCGTCGCCGATCTCGACATCGCCGGCGGTCACATCGACGACGCGTTCGCGCGGCTGCTCGACCTGTTCGCGGCGCTGCCGTCCGATGAGCGCGGCGCCGTCCGCGACCGCCTCATCGAGCTCTTCGGACTCATCGGGAACAGTGACGCGCGCGTCATCCGTGCCCGCGGCCGGCTGACCTCACTGCTGTTCTGACACCGACTCTTCCGGCATCGGACGCCGGCACCTACGCCGGGCGGCCGAGCCAGAGGACGCCGAGCGGGGGCAGAACGAGTGTCGCACGTCCGTCGTCATCGGCGTGCACCGTGCCGAAGTTCCCCACTCCCGAGCCGCCGTAAGCCTGCGCATCGGAGTTGAGCAGCTCCCGCCACGCTCCGCCCGCCGGCAGGTCCAGGGCGTAGTCGTGAAGGGGAACACCGGAGAAGTTGCAGACCACGACGACGGTGTTGCCGTGGTCGTCGACGCGCGCGAAGGCGATGACGTTCGGGTTCCAGGTGGGAGCACCCAGGCGCCGGAACGCGGAGCCGTCGCTGTCGCGCGCCCACAGCGGTGGGTTCTCACGGTAGACGCGATTGAGCGCGCCGACGAAGTCGAGAAGCTGCCGGTGCGGAGGCTGATCGAGCATCCACCAGTCCAGTCCGCGGCCCTCCGACCATTCGGACAGCTGCCCGAAGTCCTGCCCCATGAACAGCAGCTGCTTACCGGGATGGCCCCACATGTACGCGAGGAAGGCGCGGGTGTTGGCGAGCTTCTGCCAATGGTCTCCCGGCATCCGCGTGAACAGCGTCCCCTTACCGTGGACGACCTCGTCGTGGCTGATCGGAAGGATGAAGTGCTCGCTGAAGGCGTAGACGAACGAGAACGACAGCTCGCCCTCGTGATGGCCGCGGTACATCGGGTCGCGCTTGATGTACTCGAGCGAGTCGTTCATCCAGCCCATGTTCCACTTGAACCCGAACCCGAGGCCACCGGCGCTGGTGGGCGAGGTGACGCCGGGATAGCTGGTGGACTCCTCCGCAATCATGGCGATGCCGGGGTAGCGCTTGTATGCCGTGGCGTTGACCTCCTGGAGGAACCGGATCGCCTCCAGGTTCTCTCGTCCACCGTAGATGTTCGGCTCCCATTCGCCGGCCTCGCGCGAGTAGTCGAGATAGAGCATCGAGGCCACGGCATCCACCCGCAGACCGTCGACGTGGAACTCCTCCAGCCAGTAGAGGGCGTTGGCCACCAAGAAGTTGCGCACCTCGTTGCGGCCGTAGTCGAAGATGAGCGTGCCCCAGTCCTTGTGCTCGCCGCGGCGGGGATCGGGATGCTCGTACAGGGGGTCGCCGTCGAAACGGGCCAGCGCGAACGCGTCCTTCGGGAAATGGCCCGGAACCCAGTCCATGATGACGCCGAAGCCGGCCTGGTGCAGTCGGTCAATCAGGTGGCGCAGGTCGTCGGGACTGCCGAAACGGCTCGTCGGAGCGTAGTACCCGCTGACCTGATACCCCCACGAGCCACCGAACGGATGCTCGGCCAGGGGCAGGAACTCGACATGGGTGTATCCGGTCTCGGTGAGGTACGCGATCAGCGGCTCCACGACGTCTCGATACCCGAGCCCCGGTCGCCAGGATCCCAGGTGCAACTCGTACGTCGACATCGGCTGCGAAAGCACGTCTCGTCCGGCGCGTGAGGTCATCCACTCCTCATCGCCCCAGCGGTACGCGCTCTCGGTCACGATGGACCCGGTCGCCGGAGGAAGTTCGGCACGCTGTGCCATCGGGTCGGCCTTGAGAATCCACCCGCCGTGGCGTGTGAGGATCTCGTACTTGTAGACCGCGCCGGAAGAGAGCCCGGGCACGAACAACTCCCAGACGCCGCTGGAGCCGAGGCTGCGCAACGCGTGCCCCTGGCCGTCCCACGCGTTGAAGTCGCCGACGACACGCACAGCGCGCGCATTCGGCGCCCAGACAGCGAACGACACGCCGCTGACCGCGTCGTAATGGCGAACGTGGGCACCGAGTGCCTGCCAGAGCTGCTCATGGCGACCCTCGGCGATCAGATGACGATCGACGTCACCCAGGGTCGGAAGATGACGGTACGGATCGTCGACGCGGTAGTCGGCGCCGCCCTCGTAAGTGGCCACCAGTTCGTACGCGCGGGGCTGCGTGGGGCTCTGGCCCTCCCAGATTCCGGCGCGCACGTGCTCGAGCGGGATCTCGGTGCCGTCGTCCGCCACGGCCGTGACCGATGATGCCATCGGCCGGCGTGCGCGGATCACCCACGACCCGTCGGTGCGTCGATGCGGGCCGAGGATGTCGTGCGGGGCGTGGTAGGAGCCGGTCGCGACCGTGTCCAGGACTTGGTCGGAGATGTCGCTCATCGGGTCTCCTTCACGTGCAGGATGTGGACGGGTTCGTCGAACGCGTCCAGACGGACGAAGTTGTCCTGGTTCCAGGTCCACGTCGCGCCCGTCACGAGATCTTCGACGACGTAGTCGGCGCCGCGCGCCACGCCGAACACGGTGGAGTCGATGTGCACCGTGGTCTGGCGAGTCGAATGCGGGTCGACGTTCGCGACGACGATGATCGTGTCGTCGACCCCGTCGACGCTCAGCGCCGCGGGCAGGTGCTTGACGAAGACGAGGATCGCGTCGTCGTCGCTCCAATGGATCGAGATGTCGCGCAGCTGTCGCAGCGCCGGGTGAGCGCGGCGGATCTCGTTGAGGCGCGTCAGGTAGGGAGCGATGGTCAGTCCCTGGGATGCCGCGGCATCCCAGTCGCGCAGCTTGTACTCGTACTTCTCGTTGTCGAGGTTCTCCTCGGACCCGGGCCGGGCCACGTTCTCGATCAGCTCGTAGCCGGCGTACACGCCGTAGGAGGCGCCTGCGGTGGCGGCCAGGGCTGCGCGGATCTTGTAGGCGGGACGGCCGCCGTACTGGAGGTACTCGGTGAGGATGTCGGGCGTGTTGACGAAGAGGTTGGGCCGCATGAAGTCCGCGGTGTCGTGGGAGATCCAGTGGAGGAACTCCTCCAGCTCCGCCTTCGTGTTGCGCCACGTGAAGTACGAGTAACTCTGCTGGAACCCGGCTTGCGCAAGCGCCTGCAGGGGGGCCGGACGGGTGAAGGCTTCGGCCAGGAAGACCACGTCGGGGTGTTCGGCGTTCACCGTGGCGATGAGCCACTCCCAGAACTGCAGCGGCTTGGTGTGCGGGTTGTCCACGCGGAAGATCTTCACGCCCTGCGCGATCCAATGCCGCACGATGCGGAGGACTTCGGCGCGGATACCGGCGGGGTCGTTGTCGAAGTTGATCGGGTAGATGTCCTGATACTTCTTCGGCGGATTCTCCGCGTAGGCGATCGTGCCGTCCGGAAGCGTGGTGAACCACTCCGGATGAGCCGCCACCCACGGATGGTCGGGGGCCGCCTGAAGCGCGAGGTCGAGCGCGACCTCGAGTCCCTCGGCGCGCGCCGCACGCACGAAAGCGCGGAAGTCGGCGAGCGTGCCGAGATCGGGGTGCACGGTGTCGTGGCCGCCGGCGGCCGACCCGATGGCCCAGGGGGAGCCGGGGTCGCTCGGACCCGCGGTCAGCGTGTTGTTGGGTCCCTTGCGGTTGACCTCGCCGATCGGGTGGATCGGCGGCAGGTATAGCACGTCGAAGCCCATCGCGGCGACGGCGGGCAGGCGCTTGATCGCCGTGCGGAAGGTGCCGCTCTTGATCGACCCGTCCTTCAGCCGCTTCGCGCCCTCCGACCGGGGGAAGAACTCGTACCAGGCGCCGACGCCCGCGCGCTCCCGCTCCACCCGCAACTCGAGGTCGGGACCTGTCGTGAGGAGCGACTGAACCGGTCGGGCGCGAAAGGCGGCGCGGATCGCAGGATCGCGCATGACCGCCAACGCCTCGTCGTCGCTCGTACTCTGCTCGCGCAGTGCGCGGGCGGCAGCGTTCAGGGCAGTGCGCTCGGCGGTGGGGCGGTCCTTCTCCCGGGCCGCGTCGGTGAACAGTCTGGCGCCCATCTCGCGCATAAGCGGCGCATCGACGCCGGCCGCGATCTTGAGCTGCGCTGCGTGATCCCACGTCGCGACATCGTCGCCGAAGGCCTCGAAGCGAAACCGCCAGATTCCCTCTTCGAGCGGCGCGATGTCGACGCTCCAGCGATCGAAACCGTCACCGAGCGGAGACAGCCGATGCAGAGACTCCTCTCCCGAGGGGGAGAAGAGCCGCACGTGCACGCCGATCCGGTCGTGACCCTCGCGGAAGGCGGTGACCACGAACGGAACCGCCTCGCCGGAGAATGCGGACGGTAGAAACAGCGCGTCCGGGACGGACGGGTGCGGCAGCGCCATCGGGATCCGTCCTGCCCGCGTGTCGGTCACGCCGCGCCACGCCGTGGCCGGGCGTACCGGAATCGGTGCAGCGCTGCGCAGCGTCGTCGCGCGAGGAGGAACGGAAGAAGCGGAGCGCGTCGTCGAAGCCACGACTCGAACCTACCGCCGAACCCCGAACGGGCACACCATCGGGAGTCCGGTTCGCGTCATTGCATCCGGAACAGGTGGAGCGCGGTGCCCGGCAGGGTGAGGACATCGCCCGGGGCGAACACCGGCTCGGTCGTGTCGGGACGATCCGGCACGCTCGACCAGAGCGACACGTAACCGGCCACGCCGTCGATCGTGGGGAGGGTGACGTCCACCGCGCTCTCGGTGCCGTGCACGACCAGCAGGATCCGGTTCGGATCCTCCTCTTCCGGTGTGGATGCCGCGTCGTACTGCAGGGTCCGGTGAACGGGATCGGTCCATCGCTCGATCGACATCGTCTCGCCGTTCTCGTCGTACCAATCAATGACCGATGCGCTGGGCACGACGTGCGCGTCACGCGCGAAACGACGCGGTCGCAGAGCGGGGTTGTCGCGGCGCAACTGGATGAGCCGACGCACGTGAGCCAGTAGGTCGTCCTGCCACGGAGCGTGCTCCCAGTTGAGCCAGGTCAGAGGCGAGTCGTGGCAGTAGGCGTTGTTGTTTCCTCGCTGCGTCCGCCCGAACTCATCGCCCGCGGTCATCATCGGCACACCGGCCGACAACAGCAGCGTTCCCATGAGGTTGCGCATCGCCTTTCGGCGCGTCGCCAGGATCGCCTCGTCGTCGGTGCGCCCTTCGGCACCATGGTTGAAGGAACGGTTCGTGTCGGCGCCGTCGCGGTTCTGCTCGCCGTTGCCGAGGTTGTGCTTGACGTCGTAGGAGACGAGATCACGCAGGGTGAACCCGTCGTGCGCGGTGACGAAGTTGACGCTCGCGAGCGGTCCGCGCTCGGCGCTGAACGTGTTCGACGAGCCGGCGAGCCGGGTGGCGAAACCCCCGATGCCGACGGGCGACGTCGAGGCGCGGCGGGCGTAGTCGATATCGCTCAGCCAGAAGTTGCGAACGCGGTCGCGGTAGCGGTCGTTCCACTCGGCCCAGCCCGTGCCGAAGTTGCCCGTCTGCCAGCCGCCCATACCGACGTCCCAGGGCTCGGCGATCATCTTCAGGCCCGCGAGCGACGGATCCTCGACGATCGCCCGAAGCAGCGGGTGCTCAGGATCGAACGCGTTGTCGCCACCACGCCCCAGGGTCACCGCCAGGTCGAAGCGGAAACCGTCGATCTGCACGTTGTCGGCCCAGTACCTCAGGGAGTCCAGCACGAGACGCGCGGCGGCGCGCGTCGCCGTGTTGACGGCATTACCGCACCCGGTAACGTCGATGTAGGCGCCGTCGTCCTGCTGTCGGTAGTAGCCGCGGTTGTCGATACCACGGAAGCTGGATCGCGGTCCGCCCAGACCGAGCTCGGACGTGTGGTTGTACACCACGTCGAGGATGACCTCGATGCCCGCGGCGTGGAGATCGCGAACCATCGTCTTGACCTCGCGCAGCACCGCGTCAGGGCCGGCGGCGACGGCGTCAGCGGTCGCGTAGGGGGCATGCGCGCTGAAGAAGTTGAGGGTGTTGTAGCCCCAGTAGTTCGTCAGCCCCTGATTGAGAAGGCGCGGCTCGGTCTCGAACGCGTGGATCGGCAGGAGTTCGACCGCGGTCACACCCAGCCCGCGCAGGTGCGCGATCATCGCCGGATGCCCGAGTCCCGCGTACGTGCCGTGCAGCGCCGGCGGGATGTCGGGGTGCCGTTTGGTGAGCCCCTTCACGTGGGCTTCGTAGATCACCGTCCGGTCCATCGGCGTCTGCGGACGCGCGATCCCGTTCCAGTCGAACTCGTCGTCGACGACGGTCGCGCGCCACTGGCCGATACGCACCGGCACCAGGCCTCGCGCGTAGGGATCGAGGAGCAGGCTCTCGGGGTTGAAGGTCTGCCCGGGGCCGGCCGGACCCGTGACGCGAAGCGCGTAGCACGCGCCGACGCGCAGGTGCGGCGTCGTCACCTCCCAGACGTCGTCGCCCGCGGGGGTCAGCGGGATGCTCGCGGTGATCCAGTCGAGATCGTCCGCGTCGAAGACGACCAGATCGATCCCAGTCGCGTCCTCCGACCACACACGAAGGGTCCCGCCGTCGGGCCCGAGGGTGACGCCGAGCCGGTCATAGGCAGGCCCGAGGAACGGTGCGGGCGGGGCGGGGTGGGCATCGACGATACGGGACGGCTTCGGGCTGGCCATGCGCTCTAGAGTAGTGACGCGGTGAGTCCGCGTCGTCACGAGTGCGGGAGCGTCATGTCGATCTATCTCGACCATGCGGCGTCGACGCCCCTGCGCGAGAGCGCCCGCGAGGCATGGCTGGCAGCGGCGACGCTGACGGGCAATGCGTCGTCGGTGCACGGTGCCGGGCAGGCGGCTCGACGGCTGCTGGAGCACTCGCGCGAGCGTATCGCCGCGGTGCTGGACTGCGACCCGATCGAGGTCGTGCTCACCTCCGGCGGGACCGAGAGCATCAACCTGGCGCTGAAGGGTCTGTGGTGGGGCAAAGCCGGCGACCGTGAGGCCGTGCTGCTGCCCGACGGCGAGCATCATGCGAGCATCGACACCGTCGACTGGCTGCGCGCGCGGGGCGCGCGCGTGCGCGCCGTCGCGCTCGACCCGGTCGGCCGCATTCCCCTCGACGGATTCCGGACGGCGCTGACCGCCCCCGCTCCCGCGGCGTTGGCGACCGCCCTGGTCGCCAACAACGAGGTCGGAACCGTTCAGGATGCCGCTCAGCTGGCGGCCGCCGCCGCCGCTGCCGACGTTCCGCTTCACCTCGACGCCGTTGCGGCGATGGGTCACCTGCCGGTGTCGTTCTCCGCCTGGCGCGGAGGCGCCGCGCCCGGCGTCGGTCTCGTCGCGCTCAGCGTCTCGGGGCACAAGGTCGGAGCGCCCGTCGGCACGGGCGCCGTCGTCGTGTCGCGTCACGCCCGCATCGCGGCGCTCTTGCACGGCGGCGGTCAGCAACGCGGACTGCGCTCGGGCACGCAGGACATCGCCGGCGCCGCGGCGCTGGCTGTCGCCCTCGAAGATGCCGAGGCCGAACGCGTCGGCGAGCAGAAGCGGCTGGTGGCGCTCGGCGATCGGCTCTGGTCCGGCATCCGCGCCGCGATCCCGGCTGCCGAGCTGCTGGGCGATGCTCGAGACCGCCTCGCCGGCAACGTGCACGTCCACCTGCCGGGGGCGGTGGGGGAGACGATGCTGTTCTTGCTCGATCAGGAGGGGATCTCGGTCTCGACCGGATCAGCGTGCCAAGCCGGTGTCGCGGAGCCCTCGCACGTCGTGCTCGCTCTCGGGCGCGACCAGGACGTGGCACGGTCGGTACTGCGGCTCACGCTCGGGCGCACCACCGTCCCCAGTGATGTCGATGCGCTGCTCGCGGCTCTCCCACGTGCGTACGCCCGGGCGACGAGTGCCGCCCGGCCGCGTCGGCTCGGCGCCGACGGCGTGCAGCCCTCGTAGACTGGACCGATGCGTATCCTGGCGGCCATGAGCGGCGGAGTCGACTCCGCTGTCGCCGCGGCCCGCGCGGTCGACGCCGGTCACGACGTCGTCGGCGTCCACCTCGCGCTCTCGCGAGCGGGGGGGACGCTGCGCACCGGAAGCCGCGGCTGCTGCACGATCGAAGACGCGATGGATGCGCGCCGTGCGGCAGACCGGCTCGGCATCCCCTTCTACGTCTGGGACTTCTCCGAACGCTTCCGCGACGACGTCATCGACGACTTCATCGCCGAGTACCGCGCGGGCCGTACGCCGAACCCGTGCATGCGCTGCAACGAGAAGATCAAGTTCGCGGCCCTGCTCGAACGGGCGCTCGAGCTCGGCTTCGACGCCGTCTGCACCGGTCACTACGCGATCCTTGTCGACGGGCCGGACGGGCGCGAGCTGCATCGGGCGAGCGACGAGGCGAAAGACCAGTCCTACGTGCTCGGTGTGCTCACCGCGCCCCAGCTCGCGCACACGTACTTCCCGCTCGGATCGACGCCGTCCAAAGCCCTCGTGCGCGCCGAAGCGGCCGAGCGCGGGTTGACGGTCGCCCAGAAGCCGGACAGTCACGACATCTGCTTCATCCCCGACGGCGATACCCGCGGGTGGCTCGCCGAAAAGGTCGGCACCGCGCACGGCGACATCATCGACCGTGACGGCGCGGTTGTGGGAAGCCACGACGGCGCGCACGGGTACACGGTCGGACAGCGTCGCGGTCTGCAGCTGGGCGTTCCCGCGTCCGATGGCAAGCCGCGATTCGTCCTCGAGGTCCGTCCCGTCTCGAACACGGTCGTCGTCGGTCCGAAGGAGGCGCTGGCCACGGCGGAGATCTCAGGCTCTCGCCACAGCTGGGCCGGCCGAGCGCCGCAGGATGCCGAGTTCTTCTGCCATGTGCAGATCCGTGCTCACGCCGAACCGGTGCCGGCGTCCGCGGTGGTCCGCGAGAGCACCGTGACGGTGCGTCCCGAGACGCCCTTCGACGGCGTCGCGCCGGGTCAGACCGCGGTGCTGTACGACGGCACGCGGGTGATCGGGCAATTCACGGTCGACCGCACGGTCTCGGCCGTCCCCATCGCCGGTTGAGCTCGACCCCCGTCAGCGTGCGACCGCGGGCACCGGGCCACGCGCGGCGCGCAAGGGGCAGGGCGATGTCGGCTGCCCCACCTACACTGGCCGAGTGACGGATGATGAAGTCTCCCTTCCGACGAACCTCGACGACGCCCGCCTCGACGCGGAGCGATTGACCGACCTCATCCTCGGCGCCCGCGACGCGTACTACGGGCGCGACGCCGAGATCGTCGACGACGCGACCTACGACGGGTGGGTGCGGCGGCTCGAAGCAGTGGAGCGCGCCTTCCCCGAGGTGCAGGGACAGGATTCGCCGACGCAGTCGGTGGGCGCGGCGCAGAGCTCGATGTTCGCGCCCGTCGAACACGCCGAGCGCATGCTCAGCCTCGACAACGTCTTCAGCGCGGACGAGCTGCGAGACTGGTGCACGAAGACATCGGCTGCCGCGGGACGACACGTCCGTTGGCTGCTGGAGCTGAAGATCGACGGCCTGGCCATCAATCTCCGCTACGAGCACGGCGTTCTCGTGTCGGCCGCCACCCGCGGCGACGGCCGGGTGGGCGAGGACGTCACCGTCAATGCGCTCCAGGTCGCGGGCATTCCTGCACGACTCGCGGGTGAAGGGCATCCTCCGATCGTGGAGGTGCGCGGCGAGGTCTACATCCCCGTCGCGGCCTTCGACGAACTCAACGCTCTCCAGGCCCGGTTGCGCGAGCGTGTCATCACGGACGGTCGTGAGCGCGGAGGCGACGAGGAGAAGCTCACCCGAAGCGCCGCCCGCCGATTCCCGGCATTCGCGAACCCGCGAAACGCGGCCAGCGGCGGCCTTCGCCAGCAACTCGACAAGAAAAGCGGCATGGAGCTCGAAGCCGGACGCGCCCGGCTCGCATCGCTGCGGCTGCTCGTCCATGGGATCGGGGCGTGGCCGGAGCCGCCCGTGTCCTCGCAGAGCGAGGTCTACGCCCTGCTCGCGACGTGGGGGCTGCCGACGAGCACGTCTTTCCGCACCGCGGACGACATCGACGGCGTGGCGGCGTTCGTCGCGTACTACGGCGAGCATCGCCACGACGTCGAGCACGAGATCGACGGCGTCGTGGTCAAGGTCGATGAGCTGGCGCTGCACGGTGAGCTGGGCGCGACCAGTCGTGCCCCGCGATGGGCCATCGCGTACAAGTACCCGCCGGAGCAGGTCAACACGAAGCTGCTGGACATCGTCGTCTCGGTCGGCCGCACCGGCCGGGCGACACCCTTCGCCGTGATGGCCCCCGCCCGCGTCGCGGGCTCGGTCGTCCGGCAGGCGACGCTTCACAACCAGGACGTCGTCGTGTCCAAAGGAGTTCTCATCGGTGACACCGTCGTGCTGCGCAAAGCCGGCGATGTCATTCCCGAGGTGCTCGGTCCCGTGGTCGAGCTGCGCGACGGCACGGAGCGGGCATTCGTCATGCCGACCCGGTGCCCGGAATGCGGCTCGACGCTGGCACCCGCGAAAGACGGCGACATCGACCTGCGCTGCCCCAACACGCGCGCCTGTCCCGCCCAGGTGCGGGGACGCGTCGAGCACATCGGCTCCCGTGGCGCCCTC
>Ga0209958_1002253_pt1 | contig 11221 bp, 16 predicted proteins | sample ThiBio_inoc_plan_FD_183942 | JGI IMG/M metagenome (GOLD analysis project Ga0209958, IMG submission 183942) | Wastewater bioreactor microbial communities from Cape Town, South Africa - Thiocy_inoc_plan (SPAdes) | ecosystem: Engineered > Bioremediation > Thiocyanate > Unclassified | place: South... | reverse complement strand
TTTTACGATTTACTCTGACTTACAGCAGAAAAAGTTAATGATTGAGCAAAATGTGCAAACCCAATTGGTATTGGATGAGTTATTTATTCAATTAATGAATGTTGCTTAAGTAGATTTTAAAAATATTTTAATTAAATTTATAGGCTTAACCTTCTGAACTAATCAGGAGGGTAAGTTTTTATCATGCTTATGTAAAGTTTGTATATAAATTGTTCGGTGCTCTTTAAACCTTATTAAAAGTAGATAAAATGTGAGTTACTTCACAATAATATTAAAAAATAAGGATTATAGAGATGAAAATAACATTTATCGCGATTGTTTTGTCATTTGCAATCATACCTAGTATTGCAATGGCTGAACCGAAATTTGTATCCAATATTAATGGCTCCTCGTTTGCGATTAATGCTTCAAATTCAGGTTCTCAAGCATACGAATGTGTGTATAGCTATTCTTTCAATCATGCTCAAGGCTCGGTAGCGAGTCAGTTCAGTGGTAAGTTTTATATTGAAGCTGGGGTGAGTAATATTTCCGTAATTTCAAGAAATACAGATCGAATGATTAGCACATTGGATTTTGATTATAAATGTACTGAAAAATAGTCATGCATGAATTGAATGCCGACTAAAAAACCGCTTAGAAGAGCGGTTTTTTTATGGAAAAAATTTCCCTTACAGAGAATGTTAAAAATTCACATATATAAATAAATATGTTATTTTTTCACATGGCGTTTTGCTAGGTATGCTAGGGAATTTAGATATGCACATAAAAACACTTTTGGTCGCTTTAAGCTTTTTATCATTGAGTGCTTGTCAGACATTGGATTCAGCAATGTCTGCAACGGATGGAATTTTAAATAAAACTGGAGATATTTTGAGTGGAGACTTTCGCGGCTTAGGGCCTGCAAAGAAAGCAACACTTTCTGAAATCTGGAGAGATTGGCAACAAAACGAAATTACGGCAAAACGTAAATGGGATGCTCAGCGTCTTGAAGTGCCGGGAATCATTACTCGGATTACCAAAACGGGTGAAGTAATTTCTCAAAACCAAATTGCGATTATTTTTAAAGATCCAAGTAATAGCAAGTGTAAAGGGCAAGGTCTGACTCGCGATGATTTAAAAGTAAATACAGACAAAATCAGTAATCTAAAAGTCGGTGATCGAATTACCGTGACGGGTGTGCTTGGTACTACTGAATCGAAATGGGCAACACAAGGTGAATGCTGGTTCTCATTTGATAAAGCTGAAATTGTGAAAGCAGCAAAATAATGAATTTGATCGGGATGGTAAGTCGGCCTTACTATCTCGGTCAACTTAATTTTTTATAGGTTTGAAGTGTCGTTATCATCTTCACTTCTTACAGCAACAGGCGTGTGATAAATTAAGTTCAATTGATTGTTTTTAAGGAGGTAGAATTTTTTAGCATAGATATCCGTTCCATTCACCTGAACGGAACCATAGCTCACCAATAATAAGCTATTGGGGTGGATATCAATTAATTTTTCTCCAGTTTCACCACCGAATATTTTGAGAATTTTTCCTGTTCTCTTGCTAATTAAGGTCAGGCTGAAACACATTGCACCACAACCCCAACCAACTGCGACATATTCTCCAGCATAGTCAGGTTTTTGTTTTAGTCCTTCTGATAACCGTGTTCTAAACAAACGAGCATCAGCATCACTCATGTCTAATTTTGCAGTGGGCCCTTTATAGATTTGCACTGGATAGTCAGTGAATTTGGGTTGTTTGTCCAAAGTCTTTGCAAAGGGCACAGATGGGTTTAGTAAGTAAACACTACATAAGATGATTAGGCTTATTCTTTTCATTCTAAACTCCTTTTGATCTGCCTTTTTATGTTTTAATCGAGTAGGTTCAGTCAGCTTTGATGAATTGTCATCACGGTTTAAACAATTCTTTCTAGAATTTATGGCTTGTTTAAATAAAGCGTAGGTTGATTGTTTTGCTCGGGTTTTATTTAAACATTATTTGTTGTTTGTTCGATTGTTTTCTATAATCAAGCCATAAATCGAGTATAGATTTTTTATTAGACGGTCACCAATGAGAATTTTCTAAAATTATGTATGGTTAGTAATATTTTTAGATTTATCAATGGTATAAAATTATTAATATGTGAGTGAATTCAGTTTTTGACAGGGGAATGCTATGCAACCACAAATGATGGGCGGAATTATACAGGTCAATATTCCAGATAAAACCACATTGCAATCCAGCTATATGCCTTTTGTTGTGGGTGGTGGTTTGTTCGTACCGACGAAACAAGCCGTTAAAATGGGACAAGAGGTGTTTGTATTGGCAACCTTGCCCGAGCAATCACAAAAGATTCCTTTGACCGGAAAAGTGATCTGGATTTCGCATAAACAGACGCACTTTAAACCACAAGGCTTTGCAATCCAGCTTGTGGGTGAAAAAGGTGTGTATTATAAAAACGAAGCTGAAAAATTATTGGCGGGTATGAAAGGCTTGGATCGTCCAAGCTATACGATGTAGTTGTAAAGAAAATAGGAAGAAAGAGTGTTTGTTGATACGCATTGCCATCTAACCATGTTAGATCTAAGTCCTTATCAAGGGGATTTAGATCAAGCACTTGAACAAGCGCGACTTGCAGGTGTGTCCAAGTTCATGGGGATTTCAGTTGATCTTGATGATCATGTTAAATTAGCTGAAATTGCTGCTCGACATGAGGATGTCGGTTATTCAGTCGGTGTGCATCCTTGTGAGGACGCGCATATCATGGCGCGTGCAACAACGGATTATCTCGTCAACCTTGCTCAGTCAGACAAAGTGTGGGCCCTAGGAGAAACGGGTTTAGATTATTACCACAGCACCGATTTTGTTGCTGAGCAAAAACGTTGTTTTGCACGTCATATTGAAGCATCAAAAATTGTTAAAAAGCCAGTGGTGGTACATACCCGAGCAGCGAAGCACGACACTGTAGATATTATTCGGGCAGAACAATCTACACACGGCATTCTGCATTGCTTTACCGAGGACTGGGAAACGGCAAAAGCGGTTCTGGATTGTGGGTATTACATTTCCTTTTCTGGTATCGTCTCTTTCAAAAATGCACAAGACTTACGTGATGTTGCGAAGCAGGTACCCCTTGATCGTTTGTTGATTGAAACGGATAGCCCTTATTTAGCACCTGTGCCATATCGAGGTAAAACCAATGAACCAAAATACGTTCCTTTTGTAGCAAAAGCATTAAGTGATGTATATGATAAATCGGTTGAAGAGATTGGCATGATTACAACACAAAATTTTGAGAATCTCTTAAATTTGAAGTAAACGGTTTTTGATGTACTAGGAAAGAGAGTTATTACGTGAAAATGGATCGTCAGGCTCAGTTTAGAGCACGAGAAGTATTAATTTTTCAAATCGCGGAGCAACTCCTATTAGAAAATGGCGAAGCTGGTATGACGCTGGATGCCTTGGCAGCCGAGCTAGATCTTGCCAAAGGTACGCTATATAAGCATTTTCAAAGTAAAGATGAATTGTATATGCTGCTCATTATCCGTAATGAGCGTATGTTATTGGAAATGATTCAGGATACGGAAAAGGCTTTTCCTGAACATTTAGCATTCTTTATGCTGCATCATTTACATCACCCCGAACGCACTGCGTTATTTCATCAAATTGAAGAACGTCTTTCGACAACGGGTCAGGGCATTCAATTGCTTTTTAGTGAGTTGTATAAAGTACGCCGACAGCGCTTACGTATCATCATTCGGATGACCGAGAGTTATTTATTAGGGATCAATAGCACCATGACTACTCGTGATTATCTCGCCTCAATCTGGTCGTTGACCTATGGTGCTGCGGTTATTTTGAACTCAAGCTTCTATCAGCGCTATTTAGGTTCTCGGGATACTTTACGTGTCGCCTATATTGAACAGGCTTTGGCCTTACCTAAGTTACTCGAATCGGCAATGCCATAGTTGAAAAGATAATGAAATCACCACCGCATTCGCAAAGAGCTTTTACCCTGATTGAAGTCATGGTGGTGATTGTTATTATGACCATCATGGCGTCTTTGGTAGTGTTAAATATTGGTGGGGTTGATCAACGCCGAGCAATGCAAGCTAGAGAAATGTTTATTCTTGATCTGAAAAAAATAAATAAAGAAGCAACAGATCAGGCCAAAGTTTTTGCTCTAAATACCCAGAATGCCACCGATATTGCACCATTTAACTATAACCTATTTGAATACCATGATCAAAGCCGGGAACAGATTCAGCAGGCAGACCGTACTTGGCAATTGTATAAAGAATTTAAAACGCGCCAATTGCCTGATCGTGTGTCTTTTAGTATCCAAAGTCTAGATACCGCGACTTATAACAAAGCAAAAAATGAAGACTTGTTAGGTGGTAAAGCCCCACAACTGATTTGGTTTGGCAATGGTGAAGTGAAACCAGTTCGGATTCAGTTCTATTATGAGCAACAACCGATCGGTCATGAGTTAGAGCTAGATCATTTGGGTAAAATAGATGAAAATTAAATATTCAGATGAAAGGGGTTCATCTTGCGCTCAGGTGAAGGATTTTAATAATAGAAGCATAGATTCTTCTCCTACAGCAGGGCCGAGCGGCGCTCGTTTTAATCATACCCACGCCGAGCATAGCTCTCCGTCTTGCGCTCAGGTGAAACGTTGTTTCACTCATCCTCGCTCAGGATTTACCTTACTCGAAGTGATGGTGGCCTTGGCGATCTTTGCCGTTGCAGCCATTGCCCTAACTAAAGTTGCGATGCAGTACACGCAGTCAACTTCAAATGCGATTTTAAGAACTAAAGCACAATTTGTCGCAATGAATGAAGTGGCGATGATGGAGATCAATCAGGAATGGCTGGATGGAACACAATCCAAGCAAATCACTTCCCAAGGTGAAACCTGGCAAATTGATAAAAAAGCACAATCGACCATTAGCCCAAAAATCCAACGAATCGAGTTGCAAGTCAGCTTATTTAATAATGAACAAGGTAAGGTCGAAGCGGGTGTTACCAATCTTGTGTTCTTTAATTATCCTGCAAAGGCGAGAACACAATGAAATATCATGCGAATCATCGCTCTTCACCTCAGTCTGGTTTTACTTTGGTGGAATTGTTGGTTGCCATTGCAATTTTTGCGGTACTTTCGATGTTGGGATGGAAGGTTTTTGATTATCTATTAAAAGTAAAAGATCGAAATGCAGAACATGAAATGCATTTATTCGCCTTGCAAGATGCCTATCAACAGGTTTTAAGAGATAGCTTACAGATTATCCCCTTGACGGCAAATGATGGGCGGCAGTTGCAAGCGGCCTTTGCATTGAATGATCAACATTTTGCATTTAGCAAAGCTGGGGTTTCAGATCCATTGAAACAGGGACTCTCACCCTATGAGCGCATTGAATACCGCTATGATTCAGCACAAAAGAAAGTGTATCGCTTAAAGTATTCAAATTTGAATATTCCGAATCGCGTACAGCCGATTTCAAGTACGCTGCTGGATAATGTAGACCAATTTAAAGTGATGGCTCTGAATCCCCAGGAACTGACGCAATGGCCTGAAAATATCAGTGATCCGAACAATATCGCTGAGCTAAAAAAATTACCTTTAGGGTTAAAAATACAATTAACTGTTGCCGGCACAGATTATGAATGGGTTTATAGTCTGCTGAATACACAGATATATTTGCAGTCAATAGGAAATTCGGGTGGTACGGGTGAGGGTACAAATTCACCTAATAATAGAGATGGATCAAATTCATCTAATCCTACTCAGCTTCCAACACAATGAGCAAGAGGCATATCCGGTGATTAGAAAAGCTCGAAGTTATGGAGTTGCTCAGAGTGGCATTGCATTACTCACGATATTGGTTATGGTTGCCTTGGCAACGATTTTGGCAGCGACGATTGCCAAACGGCAAACCAATACCTCCGAAAATACAGGCTATTTGATGCGTCAAAATCAATCGCTGCTCTATGCGAAAAGTGCGGAAGCATTTTTCTCCGAACTATTGATCCAAGACAGCGATAATGGCGGTACGATTGACCATTTGCAGGAAAACTGGGCCAAGCCGATGCCGCCGTTTCCTGTGGAAGATGGTTTGGTATCAGGACGTTTAATTGATGAGTCGGGAAAATTTAACCTCAATAATTTGGTCAAAGCAGATGGCAATCAAGTTGATGATTCGGCACGGCGCTGGTTTGAAAAATTGTTACAGCGGGTTGGTTTGCCTGCTGAGTTGAGTCAGGCAGTCATTGACTGGCAAGATAGCAATGAAGAGGTAACTGGCGCGATGGGCGCTGAGAGTAGTTATTACCAAGGTTTAGATCCTGCGTATTTAGTACCCAATACAAAATTCCATAGCGTTGAGGAACTTAAGTTGGTGAGGGGCTTTGAAGGTAAAAACTATGACTTGATTAAACCCTATGTCACGGCTTTACCTGAACAAACCAAAGTAAATATCAATACCGCCCCCGCATTATTGCTTGCCAGTATCGATCCGAAAGTGGATGTTAAAACAGTAGAGCAAGAACTAAAGCGTAAGCAAACAGAGCTCACTTATTTCAATAATGCAGAAGATTTATGGAAGTTAAGTGTTTTTTCTGGAATAGAACAACAAAATAAAACTGATGCGGCAGCTTTACTAGATAGCAAGTCTAATTATTTTACCGCACAAATTGAGGTTGTTTTAAGCGAACGCAAGCGTCAATTTAGCAGTTCTTTGGTGAGAAAAGATAAGCAAGTCTCTGTTTATTCAAGAAGTCTTGTACCATTTGAGTGATTTTAAGGATTGATTTATCAAATGGTGACAAGATTTAAAATCAATCCCAATGCACGTTTTTTTGCTTTATAATAAAATTCGTTTGCAGATAAAAGATTAGCTTGGTGCATGTTAATTCGTAAATTATTTAAGTTTGAAAATGCTCATATTGTACGTAACTGTACATCGGACCGCTGTAAGCGTTCGATTCATGGGCATAGCTATAAAGTTGAATTATTATTAAAAGCGTCAAAGTTGGATCATGGGCAAATGGTCTATGACTTCGGTCTGTTAAAAGGCGTAATTAAAGAACTGTATGATAGTTTTGATCATGCAATCTGTTTTTGGCAGAAAGATGATCCTGCCTATATTGATGCATGTAAAACATTTAGCGCGCGTTGGATTGCTTTACCTGTTTCGCCATCGGCTGAACAGTTTTCCCGTATTTTCTTTTATCTTGCCCAACAGGTATTGAACTCAACCACTACTCAAAACGGTGAGGGTGATGTGGAGGTTTATTCTGTTATTGTGCATGAAACGGATACAGGTTACGCACAAAGTTTTCAGGAAGATATTGATAATGCACAAATGGGTGCATTAAGTCTGGATCAAATTGTGTTTTCAGAACAAGTGCAGGCTGAATGGAGTGATGTTCAGATGTATGAAAATCTGAAAAAAGGTATCAAGTTCCAAAACCCAAACGTAGAATTACAAGTTAATATTTGAGTGCTTTTGCACGTATTTGAGTGAATTTATTTCAAGGAATGTGGATGCAATTTACTGAACAGCAGCAGGACAAATTAAGTAAAGTTCAGTTGGACGAGTCTTGGAAAATCTCATTATCAGAGTTTTTGCTTAGTCAAAAAATGGATAACTTGCGTGAGTTTTTACAGCAAGAAAAACTTGCTGAAAAGACCATTTATCCACCGAGTAAACAGATTTTTAATGCACTGAATACCACGCCGCTTGCTGACGTTAAAGTCGTGATTTTAGGCCAAGATCCATATCATGGTCCAAATCAGGCCAATGGTCTAAGTTTTTCGGTACAAAGGGGGGTTGCATTACCGCCATCTTTGCGTAATATTTTTCACGAATTACATACTGATTTGGCTGTACCGATTTCACGTCATGGCGATTTGAGTAAATGGGCAGCACAAGGGGTACTGTTACTCAACAGTGTACTCACGGTAGAAGCAGGACAGCCCACTTCACATCAAAAACAAGGATGGGAAGATTTTACCGATACAGTGATTGATGTATTGAATGAGCAGCGTGAACATGTGGTGTTTATTTTATGGGGTGCGTATGCACAACGTAAAGGTCAACGTATTGATCGTAATAGACATCTTGTTTTAAGTGCAGCACACCCATCCCCACTTGCTGCGAATCGTGGTGGCTTTTTTGGCTGTAAAGTATTTTCTAAAACCAATCATTATTTGAAACAACATGGCATTGAGCCTATAGACTGGCAATTGGACGCATAATGACTTCTCCTGATTTAAATAGCTATCATCCAGATTTGGTTATTGAACACGCAAAAAATGGTTGGCGAATCATTCGTCTTAATCGCCCTAAATCTTTGCATGCCTTAGATGAATCGATTGTCACTGCACTGCTTCAAGTTTTTGAAGATTTTCATGTCGACGAGACAGTGAAAGCAATTTGGTTTGATTCAACCACACCTAAAGCATTTTGTGCGGGTGGTGATGTCCGCAAATTACGCCAGTTGGTGATTAATCAGGAAGTTGATGCGGCAAATCAATTCTTCCAGCAAGAATATGCACTTGATTTACTGTTACATAATTATGCTAAACCGATTGTAGTGTGGGGCGAAGGTTATGTGATGGGTGGTGGGCTCGGTCTATTTATGGCTGCACCATTTCGCCTGGTCACGCCTTATTCACGTCTGGCCATGCCAGAAATCAATATCGGCTTATACCCAGATGTGGGTGCGAGCCGCTTCTTGGCAGATCGTGGTCAAATTGGCCTATTTACAGGATTAACAGGTTCAATCATGACCGCCGCTGGGGCGTTCAGTATAGGTTGGGCGACGCACATCTGTGAAGCGCAACGCGATAATGTCTTGCAGAAAGTTTTGAATGTAGACTGGAACCATTATCCAGCAGGCGCATTTAGAGCAATTGACGATACCTTGAATAGTTTGCATCGTCCTGTTGCATCTGGGCCGTTACAAAATTCAATCGATGTGATTCATAGCGTATGTCGTGGACAAAGCTTTGAATATGACTACCAATCAATTATTGGTTTGAGCGATGCAAGTAGCGACTGGTTGCGTCAAGCCAGTGAAAACTTACAAAAAGGTTCACCAAGCACGGCTGCAATTACATGGTTGTTGTGGCAATGGGGCAAGCAAGGGCATGCTTGGGATGAGGTTTTTGCACTTGAGGCTCAAATTTCAGATTGGAAGATCCGTCATCCAGACTTTGTCGAAGGTGTACGTGCACGTTTAGTGGATAAAGACTTGTCTCCAGAATGGCAAGCAACTGAGCAACTGAGCTTGAAGGGTATTTTAGGGGATTGTCCTCCAATCACTAATATCGAAAGCTGGAATGTATTGTTGAAGCAATATAGTGTTATTGCCTGAGCCGTATGAATTCTGAAAATCGTAATGATGAATATTGGATGCAGCTTGCCTATGAGCAGGCTGCATTGGCCGCAGCACAAGGTGAAATCCCTGTGGGAGCAATTTTAGTGAGTCATGGGCAGGTGATTGGTGCTGGATATAATGCACCGATTACGCTTTCCGATCCAACCGCGCATGCTGAGATACAAGCCTTACGTGTTGCGTGCCAGTTATTAAATAACTATCGATTGCCAGAAGATACCACGCTCTATGTCACCCTTGAGCCTTGCACCATGTGTGTAGGTGCTTTAGTGCATGCACGTGTTCAACGTGTCGTATTTGCCACAACCGAACCGAAAGCGGGTTCTTTAATCAGTGCAAGACAATTACTTGATAGTGGTTATTACAATCACAAATTTGTTTTTGAGCAAGGTTGTTTACAAGCACAATGCTCACAGCAACTGAGTGATTTTTTTAAACAGAGACGGGAAGAAAAGAAGAAAATCCGTTTGTCAAAAACGTCCTTAAATGATTAAAAATGTCTTTAAGATTATGGCAAACTAAGCCTCCAATGATTTTGGGTCACATAAAAAGGCAATGTTATGCGTAATGCAATTACTGTAAAAAAAGAATTCAATGCACCGATCTCTGAAGTTTTCGACTTATTGTCAAAACATGCCACCTACAACAAGGCATTTGCACCTTTACAAGTGGTTCGCGTAAAAGACTCGGCTGACCCAAAACGCCCTGATGGCATTGGTTCAATTCGTCGTATGGGGTTTGGTCCGATCAAACCCTTACAAGAAGAAATTACCTTGTTGGAAGAAAATAAACGGATCGAATATAAACTGATTAATAATCCATTGGTGAAGCATCATTTAGGTCAAATCGATTTTAAAGAAATCACGCCTTATATTACTTTGGTAACGTATAAGATTGAATTTACAGCAAAAGCACCTTTAGTCAGTAAATTAGTTCTTGCACAACTCAAAGCAGCGATTACACTAGGCTTTTCAAAATTAGCCAAATCAGTTGCTTCATAAGAGATGGGAATGACAATTCATATTATTACGATCGATGGTCCTAGTGGTTCGGGTAAGGGTACACTAGCCGCTAAAATTGCAGCACATTATCACTTTAATTTATTAGATTCTGGTGCGTTGTATCGTTTACTTGGATTGTCATTGTTCCAGCATGGTTTGCTTGATCGCATTGATGCAAATTTAGATCAATGTGTTGAGTATGCGACACATTTGGATATCGAATTTAAAACGACTGAAGCAGCGACATTGATTTTTCTTGAGGGTGTAGATGTCACTAATACTATTCGGACTGAACAGGTCGGAGAGTATGCCTCTAAAGTTGCCACTGTGCCTGCATTAAGAAAAGCATTATTTGCACGTCAGCGTGCATTTATTCAAGCGCCTGGACTGGTAGCTGATGGCAGAGACATGGCAACATCGATCTTTCCAGAAGCTCAAGCGAAAATTTACCTAACGGCTTCGGCTGAGTCTCGTGCAGAGCGACGCGTAAAACAGTTGCAGGGTATGGGGCTTGATGCTAAAATAAGCGACATTTTATCTAACATACAGGCTAGAGATAAAAGAGATATGGAGCGTACAGTTGCTCCGCTCAAGCCCGCTGATGATGCGTATGTCATTGATAGTTCTACAATAGGCATCAATGAAGTATTTCAGTTGATGGTTGACTATATCAATAGCCGTATAAAATAGATACACAATTTTTTTATCAGTTGAAGCATTGCTTGATCAGATTTTTTGGACAATGTAACAACTTAACTAAACCGGCCTTGTCTGATCCAAGACCGCGGACTTTATCAGGTATATCATGACCGAATCTTTTGCAGCCCTCTTTG
>Ga0209958_1002243_pt1 | contig 11261 bp, 8 predicted proteins | sample ThiBio_inoc_plan_FD_183942 | JGI IMG/M metagenome (GOLD analysis project Ga0209958, IMG submission 183942) | Wastewater bioreactor microbial communities from Cape Town, South Africa - Thiocy_inoc_plan (SPAdes) | ecosystem: Engineered > Bioremediation > Thiocyanate > Unclassified | place: South... | reverse complement strand
GCGGGCGCTGTTGTGGTCGGGCTCCTCGCAATCGGGATTCTGCGCCGCGGGCCGGCATTGCACGGCACCGCCCGGTTTGCGCGCGAAGGCGAGATCCGGCGGGAGGGCCTTCGCGACGCTGCCGGCATCGTTGTCGGCCGCAAGGCTGGACGTTTCCTGATATTCGGCGGGAGCGAGCATGTTCTGCTCGAGGCGCCCACGCGAGCGGGCAAGGGCGTGGGCGTCGTCATTCCCAATCTGCTGACCTGGCCAGACTCGGTGGTCGTGCTCGACGTGAAGCGGGAGAACTGGGGCGCAAGCGCCGGTTATCGGGCAAGAGCCGGTCAGGCTGTGCATCTGTTCGACCCGCTCGACGCGGAGGGGCGGACGGCGCGGTACAACCCTCTGGCGCACATCAGGCGGACCGATGACACCGAGGTCGTCAACGAGCTGCAGAAGATCGGGGGCATGCTTTTTCCGGCGCCGGAGCGATCCGATCCCTTCTGGGCGGAGGCGGCGCGAGCAGCCTTTGTCGGCGTCGGCGCCCTGGTCGCATCCAATCCGGGACTGCCCTTCACGCTCGGCGAGATATACCGCCGCCTCACGAGCGGTGATCCCAAGAGCGACCTTCCCAGGGCGCTCGAGGAGGCCGGCAGGGTGGGCCAGCGCCTCAGCCAAGCCTGCGTGTCCGCGATCCAGGATTTCACCTCGGCCTCGGACAATACCTTTTCCGGAATCAAGCAGACCGTCACGGCGCGGCTTAATCTCTGGCTCAATCCCATGGTGGATACCGCCACCTCGGAGAGCGACTTCGACCTGCGCGAGGTGCGGCGTCGGCGCATGTCGATTTACCTTGGCGTGTCACCTGACAATATCGACCGCATCGCGCCGATCTACAGCCTGTTCCTGCAACAGCTCGTGGATCTCAACACCCGCGATCTCCCTGAGGGCGCGAGCAATGTCCCGGTCCTGGTCCTGCTCGACGAGTTCGCCAGGCTCGGCAAAGCCTCGGTGATTGCGAGCGGCTTCTCTTACGTCGCCGGCTATGGCCTGCGCCTGGTTCCGGTCATTCAGAGCCGCTCCCAGCTTCGCGCAATCTACGGTCCCGATGTCACCGACGAGATCATCGCCAATTGCGGCCTCGAGGTGGTCTTCACGCCCAAGGAGCTAAAGGTCGCGAACGAACTCTCCGAACGGCTCGGCTTTTTCACGATGAACGTGAAATCCCGCAGCCGTACCATCCACGGGCTGCTGGCGAACCGAAGCATCTCAGAATCTGACCAACGCCGCGCGCTCCTACTGCCGCAAGAGCTGATGCAGCTGCCGAAGAACGAGCTCCTGCTCCTTCGCGCCGGCATCCCCCCAATTCGGGGGCGCAAGATCGCCTATTACCGGATGCCCCGTTTCACGCGGCGAGTGATCGCTCCGCCCGTCCTGCCCGCACGTCCAATTGCGGCAATGCTTTCTCCCCCCGCGCCAGCTTCAGGGCAGCAGGGCTCTGGCACGTCTGGGCTGAGCGGCACGCGACGGCAACCGGCGACAAGCTCGGGGGGCGCCATACAGGAGGAAATTGCGATGCGGGAAATGACCGAAGCCGAACTGGCAGGCGCGGCCGAGATCACGGATGACATGCTGGTTCTGGGCGACCTGGCCGAACTGCCGCCCCCGGGCGACGAGGCCGCCGCGATCGCCTTCGTGTCGGCGATGGTCGAGCGGGCACTTTTGCCACCGGTCGGGCAGCCATCCACATCCATTATCCAGGAAAGGACAGCCCATGTCCGCTGAGAAGTCCGAGAATTCGCGGGGCGCCAGGAAGCGCGCCAATGCCATTTCAATCGGTGAAGGTCAGTCCGCACCGCGTTTTGGGAAAGACATGCGTGACGACATTCCCAAGGATCCCGGCACTCCTGACAAAGGCAAGGAGTGGGCGGGGGTTGAGCCCCGATCAATTTCTGCCGGCGACATACCGGAGCCCCTGCAAAAGCGCTACTTTTCGTCGACCGGCAAATGGTCGGGCGAACCGGCCTACTTCACGACGGCTCAGACCAAAGAGCCTGCATTTCGGGACCAAGGGCGGCGTCTTGTCACCTCCAGCGAAAGCGAAGAGGTCGTGCGCGATCTCGTTGCCATCGCTCGCCACCGCGGGTGGTCGCACGTCCATGTCACGGGCAGCGAGACGTTCCGAAGGGCCGCGTGGCTCGAAGCCAATCGCCAGGGTTTGGAAGTACGGGGATATCGGCCGAGCGAACGGGATTTGCAGGAGCTGGACCGCATCCGGCGCGAGGCTAGCCGCAACAGCATCGCGCCCACCGTCACTGCGTCGGCCTCGCGCGAACTCGATCGCGGCCCCCGTCAGGCGCCGGAAGGATTGAGGCGACCGTCTTCAGCACAAGCCCGTGAGAAGAATTCGCGCGCGGCCCAGAGCCAGCTCCGTGTGATCGAGGCGGTGGTGCGCACGGCGCTGTTCGACAATCCGGAAGCGGTCGCCAGGGTCATGAAGGTCGCGAACGACAAGGTACAAACGCATCTGCAGGCGGGGCGGCAGTTTCAGGCCGCGAAAGTGCGGGACACATCCGTCCGGACAGTTGAGCCATCCGGCCGCAAGCGGCAGGACGTAGGCAAGGAACGGCCGCCGCTGCAACGATCGCGCGGCCGCTGATCGAGAAGCACCGAGCCTGGCAATGCGCGGCGCGGCGTGCCGCATAAACAGCATCGCCTAACCGGGTGCAACAACCCTATATGCTCGCCTTTGTGGCCATGTAAGGACATAAACAGATATCCACTTGCCCCGCAGGTCCACCATTTATTTCCATTTATTCGGCAGTGATTGGTGAATTAAATGTGGAAAAATGCCCCTCGCTGATATAGCGATAAATGCGAGGGAGACGCGCTTGGCTGTGGCCGTGATCATCACCACTTGTACGAACCGGAAGCGAAAAGAGGTCGCTCCCGACCTCCGCATTTGCGCGGTGGAAACAGCGTCGCTTACTGAAGTGGCCGGGCAATGGGCAAAGCGACTGGCTTCGGCGGGAGAGTGCTATTTGCCTGCCGCGATCTACGGCGGAAGAGGCTTCCAAGAGGCTCGGAGCGTCGCTGGCGTGCTCGAAGCGCGCCTGCTTATCGTTTCGGCCGGCCTTGGATTGGTGGACGCCACGACGCAGGTGCCTTCTTATGCTTGCACGATCATACCTGGCTCGACCGATAGCGTAGCATCGAGAGTGCGCGGGGCGTTTTCCTCACCGCAGTGGTGGTCTGCGCTCAACAAGGTCTCGCCGTTCGGGACAAGCCTTCTTGAGGCTCTCCGAAATACCAAAGGCCTTATTCTCGCGGCTCTCTCGGACGCCTATATCGAGATGATCGCGGACGACATGCTGACATTACCCGAAGCGGTTCGCGCTCGCTTGCGGTTGTTTACGCGCGCTCCGATGGGCCGGATAAATCCAGGCCTTCGCTCGTCAGTAATGCCTTACGATGAGAGATTGGATGGCCCCGACAGTCCGATCCCCGGCACAATAAGCGACTTCTCTAGCCGCGCCGCGCGGCATTTCTCGGATGTAATTTTATTGCCGAACGACACCCGTTCGCCAGCGGAGCATGCGCGCGAGGTGCGGAATGTCGTCGGCGCTTGGCGAAAGCCCGAGCGTCCAGCGCGCTTGCGCCTGGAAGATCCCGCGATCCTCGAAATCCTGCGTGCCCATTGGGATGATGCCAAGGGGATGTCTCTTCCCCGACTCCGGGGTGAATTCAATGTCGCATGCGAGCAAGGCCGCTACGTCGGCCTGGCTCGTATCATTCGGAGTGAGCGAGCATGACTGCACGCGAATATCTCAGAGTTCGAGCCGTGAAAGCGGAGCAGGGTCAGGGTACTGGCGTCTTCGCATTCTTCCTCTACGGCGCCGATATAGACCGCATCGCGGATATCAGCCGTGTCCGTCGAGAAGATCAAGAGTTGAAGGGGTTTCAACGCCGCGAGATCCGCGAGCACGTCAAGGAAATCACGAGCTTTCTGGACAGCGGCCCGGTCCTGTTTCCGAACGCCATCATCCTGGCGCTTTCGCCAGAAGTCGATTTCGCGTCAGCGCGTGGTCGTGCGCCGGGGAACATGTGCGAAGTTGGCGACGCTGGCACCCTTAGCATCCCCCTTTATCCCGAGGGAGGAAGGGCGGCTTGGATTGTCGATGGGCAACAGCGCTCGCTTGCTCTGGCTGCGGCCAAGAACCGGCAGATTGCCGTGCCGGTTATCGGCTTCGTCTCAGATGAGGTTGCCACGCAACGAGAGCAGTTCATCCTCGTCAATAAGTCGAAGAAACTGCCCACCGGTCTCATCGATGAATTGCTGCCAGAGGTCTCGGTTCAGCTTCCCAGAAATCTCGCGGCACGCCAACTCCCGAGCGAGCTCTGCAATGCGTTGAACAGCGATCCGAAGTCGCCGTTCCATGGCCTCATCAAGCGGGAATCCGATCCCAAGAATGGCACAGGGATAGTGAGCGATAACGCTCTGATCGAGGCGATGAAGGCAAGCCTGCGCACGACCGCCGGCGCTTTGGGCCAGTTCAAGCATAATGGTGACGGCAACGACACAACCGCCATGTACGAAACGCTTATCACGTTCTGGACGGCGGTTCGGGACACCTTCCCCGATGCATGGGGTAAGTCACCAAAAGAGAGTCGTCTCATGCACTCCGTGGGAATCAGGGCAATGGGGGCCTTGATGGACATGATCATGTTTCGCGCCGACGGCATTGCTGACAAGGCGTCCGTTGTGCGGGACATCCTCGGGCGCCTTGCGCCGCAATGCCGCTGGACTGCAGGCCGCTGGGAGGGCCTCGGCCTTGCGTGGAATGAATTGCAGTCCACACCGCAGCATATCAACAAACTGAGCGAGCATCTCATCCGGATGGAGCGGGAATTGGCGAGGATGCCGGCATGAAGTTCATCTTCGCCGACAGCCTGGACTATGTTGACCCAGCGTTCGACTTTATCGCCGACCGTAGCCCAGCCGAGCGTCAACCGTATTGGGATGACGCATATCCCCATGAGATCCTGGGTTATGCGCCATATGACGGGGTTCTCGTGTCCCGTGGCATCGTGGGCGATCATCGCGTGAAGGGGAAGTACACCGCGAGCCAGGCTCGGCGTTTTCATCTGGTCGGCGTTCGGAAATTTTTGCGCTTAGATAAGCCAGAGTTTGCCCATCTCGATATATTCGGTGACTGCGGCGCATTCACCTATGTCCAGGAAGAGCGGCCGCCCTATTCGCCGGCTGAAATGGTTGAGTTTTATGATGAATGCGGCTTCACGCACGGCTGCTCCGTCGACCATATCATTTTCGATTTCGATCCGGCCGGGAAGGCGCTTGAGGGCGGCTCCGATGATGCCAAGACCCGGTTCGATATCACCCTTGAGAACGCGGATGCCTTCTTTCGCGAGGCGAGGGCAATCGATGCTGGCTTCACCCCGCTTGGCGTGATTCAGGGATGGTCTCCCGGAAGCATGGCAGAAGCAGCCAGGCGCCTTGTCGCAATGGGCTACGATTACCTAGCGCTAGGTGGCATGGTGCCGCTCAAATCGCCGGAGATCAAACTCTGCCTAGAGGCAATTCGAGCAGCCGTGCCTTCGGCCACCCGCCTGCATATCCTAGGCTTCGCGAAGGCGGACGATATCGATAGCTTCCACGGCTATGATATTGCCAGTTTCGATACAACTTCTCCGTTGATACGTGCTTTCAAGGACGCCAAGCAGAACTATTATCTGCCCGGTGAGGGCCTGGGCCTGCGCTACTTCACCTCGATCCGGGTGCCGCAGGCGATCGAGAATCCAAAATTACAGCGGGGCGTGAAGAAGGGCATGTTCCGGGCGGAAGAACTCATTCGCCTCGAGGCTCTCGCGCTGGACTCGTTGCGGGCTTTCGACCGGGGCGAAGCGGAACTCGAAGACACGTTGCACAATGTCCTCGTCTACAGCGCTCCTCTCGTAGAGGAGAAGCCCTACGAGGACTGCAAGGGCAGCGTATCGTTAACACGGCTTGCCCAGCGTTACCGCGCGACCCTCGCCGAGCAGCCGTGGAAGCAATGCTCCTGCAAGATCTGTCGGGACGCTGCGATCGACGTGATCATCTTCCGCGGTAGCAACCGCAACAAGCGGCGGGGAATCCATAACCTCGCTGTCTATCAGGACCACATTGAACGATTGGATCTAAAGCGTGCCGTCGACTGACTCTCTTTCCTTCTTCGCAGTCCAGGCGAAGCAAAGCAGCGAGCACACCGTGCTGACGTTCGCGGCCCGAGCGGCTGACGTCCTGCGCTTTGCATTGATCGATCGTATCGGTCGCGATGCCCAGGGTGAACTGAGCGGCTTCCAGCGGCCGCAGGTCGCGGCGCATATCCGTGAAATCCGGGACTATCTCGAAAAGCCTGACGCGGTGCTCCCAAACCCCATCGTGGTGGCTTTCACCGAACAAACGAACGTCGAGGACCTCGGGAATGGGACGGTACGCCTGACGATCGACATGAGCCAAGGTGTCCCCGGCCTTGTGGTTGACGGCCAGCAACGTCTCACCGCTCTGTCGGAGGTCGATCGGGATTTCCAGGTCTTCGTCTCGGCCCTTATTTGCCGCGACGAAGCTGAACTCCGGCGGCAGTTTGTTCTGATAAACAACACCAAACCGTTGCCGAAGTCGCTCATTTACGAGCTCCTGCCGTCGGTCAATGATCTGCCCCCGCGGCTGAGCCGCAGGTCGGTTGCCGCCGACCTCACTGCTCGTCTGAACTTTGAGCACACAGCGCTGCAGGGCTACATCAAGCAGCATACCCAGCCGGACGGCATTATCGCCGACACCGTCGTGCAAAAGATTATCATGGAATCGCTGACCAATGGGGTGATGCGCGAACTCATCGACACGCCACGCGGTCGCGATCGGTGTGTTCGGCTGGTCTCGAACTTCTTCGAGGCCGTGAAGAAGGTGTTCCCCGAAGCGTGGCACGGGCAGAAGCCCGCTACCTCGCGCCTTCTCCATGGGGCGGGCATCCAGGCGATGGGCGATGTTATGGAAGTGCTTGCCGCTCGCATGGACGCAAAGTCGGTGGAGGATTTCCGTGAAGGTCTCGAGTGCCTGAAGGGACGAACGGCCTGGACCGGCGGCGAGTGGGAGATCGGCGGCGAGATTCGCCGTTGGAATAGCTTGCAGAACGTCAATCGCGATATCGCGTTGCTGAAGCACTATCTCGTTTCGATCGTGAAAGCGGACCTACGGAAGCGCGCGCGCATCGCCCCCACACCTCTGTTCGAACAAGCGGAGGGAGCTTGATGGCCTACGCCGTCAAGGAGATATTCAAAACGCTTCAAGGGGAAGGGGCGCAGTCCGGCCGCGCGGCGGTCTTCTGCCGCTTCGCTGGCTGCAACCTTTGGTCGGGACGCGAAGAGGACCGGGCGGGTGCTGCCTGCATTTTCTGCGACACTGACTTCGTTGGAATGGACGGGACGGGCGGTGGGCGATTTGCCGACGCGGAGGCGCTTGCGGTAGCGATCGAACGAGAGTGGGCTGGACCCGCCCACAAGCGGTATGTGGTGTTGACGGGTGGGGAACCTCTTTTGCAGGTCGATGAAACCCTCGTTGCCGCGCTCCATGGGCGTAGCTTCGAAATCGGCGTCGAAACCAACGGCACGCAACCCGCGCCCGAAGGGATTGATTGGATTTGTGTCAGCCCAAAAGGGCGGGCTGAACTTGTTCTGCGGACGGGCCATGAGCTGAAGCTGGTTTATCCTCAGGCCGAGGCGAGGCCCGAGCACTTTGCGGGCCTCGAATTCGAGCATTTTTTTCTTCAGCCCATGGATTCACCGATGGCATCGGCCAACCTCGAAGCCGCCATCAGCTTCTGCACCGAAAACCCGCAATGGCGCCTCTCCATCCAGTCTCACAAGATGATCGGAATTCGCTGATGTTCGAACTGAGCAAGCAGTTTCGCTTCGACGCTGCCCATACGCTCGACCGAGTGATCGAGACCGAGTCCAGCCGGCGCATCCATGGCCACAGCTATCGGGCGGAGGTGTTTGTAAGGGGGAGGCCCGACCCGGCGACAGGCATGGTCGTGGACCTCGGCTTACTTCAGCGGACGATGGAGGGAGCACGCGACGCTCTCGATCATCGCTTCCTGGACGAGATCAACGACCTTGGTCCGGCGACGATGGAGAATCTTAGCCGGTGGATCTGGAATCGGCTGTCGCCAGTGATCGGCAACCTCCACAAGGTCACCGTTTATCGCGACAGCAGCGGGGAGGCATGCTCCTTTTGGGGTGAGGAGGTCGCGGCATGAGTAGTGCAGACGGCAGCGCACTGGTCTTATTCTCCGGCGGGCAAGACAGCGCTACGTGTTTGGCTTGGGCCCTCGACCGCTTCAACCACGTCGAAACAATCGGCTTTGACTACGGCCAGCGCCACCGTGTCGAACTCGAAGTCCGAGACCGGTTGCGCGCAGGCATGATGGAGATACGGGCTGACTGGCGAACCAAGCTCGGGACCGATCACATGATCGAACTCGCTGCGCTTGGGCAGATCAGCGACACCGCGCTGACGACCGGCGTTGAGATTGCAATGGCAGCGAGCGGTCTGCCCAACACCTTCGTTCCTGGCCGAAACCTGCTGTTCCTTACATTCGCGGCTGCGGTCGCATATCGACGCGGTATCAAGCACATCGTGACAGGGGTCTGCGAAACCGACTACTCTGGGTATCCGGATTGCCGCGATGATACGATCAAGGCTCTCCAGGTGGCTCTCAACCTCGGCATGGAACAGCGTTTCGTGCTCCATACGCCGCTCATGTGGATCGACAAGGCAGCGACTTGGTCGCTTGCTTACGCGCTGGGTGGACCGGACTTGGTCGATCTTGTCCGTGTAGAATCGCACACGTGCTATCTCGGCGATCGGGGAACGACGCATGAGTGGGGTGCGGGCTGCGGCCACTGCCCAGCTTGCGAATTACGACGGGCTGGTTGGCAGGAATTTTCCGCCAGATTGGACACTTAGGACGGCAGATTTGAGGTTGGCAGCCAGCGCGACCTTATTAGAGTAGCCTCGAGAGCGATAAGAGGGGATTCGCTCGCGGGGGATCTGATCTGTTTCAGGGGATGCTAGTAGGGCTACCCGGGCACAAGGGTGTCGGGAAATTAGAAGCGGCGGCTGATGGTCGTTGCTCCATCTCTGTTTTCTACTCGCTCAATCGAAGAGAAACGATCGAATGCGATGTTTCTGAGATTGAGCGTGCCTACCTAAGCCCGCAAACCCGAGCCTATGTTCGTGATGGTGATCGCACGCGGGTCGGGCGCGTCAGGGATTATCTCCAGCATGAAAATGGGCTTGTCACCTATGAGATTCGCTTCCCCAACGGGAAGCAGGAGGATTTCAACGAACTCGATTTGTTCGTCCGTCCGTGGAATGCCCCCGAAGATCCGGCTGAGATGCTGGCGGCGGGCGGCGCTGAAAGCCAATTTCTTCACGACCGACGTCAAGCGGCGTTGACGCCGCTGCGCGGGTTGAGCAGCGCTGCGCAAGGCCTGACCGCACTGCTGTCAGCTGGGATCGACTTTGTGCCGCACCAAGTTGCTGCCGTTCGCCGCGTCCTAAGCGACCCTATCCAGCGTTATCTGCTAGCTGATGAGGTAGGGCTCGGCAAAACGATCGAGGCCGGCCTGATCATCCGGCAGCATCTTATCGACAATCCCGATACGGAAGTGCTGATCGCCACCCCGTCGGCGCTATGTGAGCAATGGCGGCGCGAACTTTCCGATAAGCTCCGCCTCGATCAGTTCGGCGCACCCTTCGAATGCTGCTCGCATACCGATATCGCGCGGGTCTCGCGGACACCCGATGTTCTGGTGGTCGATGAAGCGCATCACCTGGTCGGACTTGACGATGGCCCGCTGGCTGCTTCGGCGGCACGGCTGCGCGAACTCGCCCGCGATGTGCCAGTGCTGCTGCTGCTTTCCGCTACGCCGCCACTTGGCGAAGAGGCCCGGTTCTTGGCACTGCTCAACCTGCTCGATCCGTTGACCCATCCGCTCGACGACCTCGACGGGTTCCGCCTGAAACTCGAACAGCGCCGTGCAATCGGCCGCTTGCTGCTCAGTCTAGACCCCGACGCTTCAGGGATCGTTCTGCGCCAGCGCGGTGCCGAGCTTGTCCGTAGCTTTCCCGACGATCCCGTCGTCCAGGATCTAGCCCCGCAGATGATTGCCGCGACGCGAGAAACGCCCGAGCGACTTGTCGACCTGTGCGGCGCGCTCAAAGAGCATGTCGCCGACAGCTATCGTATTCACCAGCGCCTGATCCGTTCGCGCCGGGCCGATGCCCAGGGATGGGAGTTTCGACCGCGCGGCCCGGACGGCGGCGCCATGACCCACGTGCGCACTGAAGGCGATCCGAGCGACGACCTGGCGGTGCTACTCGGCACGCTCGAGGATTGGCGATCGGCCGCGGTCGATTCGCTGGTCGAGGGCGGCGAAGGGGCGCCGCTGCTCTCAACGCGCTACCGTGATCTGCTGGGCGCGGTGTCCGAAGGTGCCGATGCGTTTCGTGCCTGGCTGGCAGCCGCCACGCCGATCTTCGCCGGCGAAGCCGAAATCCTCGATGCGCTGCGCGACCAGGCCGAGGAGTATGACGATGCCGATCGCATCGAGACCATGGTCGAAAGCGTGCGGCGGCTGATCAAGACGCTGCGAATCGACATCGATCATCCCAAAATTGTGGTGTTCGCGACCACGACTGGGCTTGCGGCAGCGTTTCACGAAGCCCTCGAAAACGGGCTCGATGACACGCCGTGTCTGCTGCTCGTCGAAGGCGGCGAAGCAGGGGACGATGACGAAGACGGCGTCGGGGCGTTCGCGCAAGCACCCGATACCGCCGTTCTCATCGTCGATCGTTCGGCCGAAGAGGGCCTCAACCTCAGCTTCGCCGACGCCATCGTGCATCTCGATCTTCCGATGAGTGCTGCTCGGATCGAACAACGTATCGGCCGTCTCGATCGCTATGGCCGACGCCAGGGGATCATCCGTCACCGGATCCTGCTGCCCTCGGACGAAGACGAAAGCCCCTTTGCCGCTTGGCTGACCTTGCTTGCGGACGGTCTGTCGATCTTCCACCGCTCGATCAGCGATGTGCAGTTCCTCCTTGAGGATTTCGAGACCCGCGTACTCGACGCACTGCTGTTGACCGGGCCCCATGCATTGGTCTCGTTGACCGAAGAAATCCGCAGCCAGATCGCCGACGAACGCAAGTCGCAGGACGAACA
>Ga0209958_1002237_pt1 | contig 11296 bp, 8 predicted proteins | sample ThiBio_inoc_plan_FD_183942 | JGI IMG/M metagenome (GOLD analysis project Ga0209958, IMG submission 183942) | Wastewater bioreactor microbial communities from Cape Town, South Africa - Thiocy_inoc_plan (SPAdes) | ecosystem: Engineered > Bioremediation > Thiocyanate > Unclassified | place: South... | reverse complement strand
GAGCAGCAGGATCGTGGGAGTCATGCGCGGAAATTTCCCCCGGCCGGCCGAATCTTGAAATCCCGGCGACTCCGACGCGGATCATCCCGGGAGACGGTGGATTCTTTGACAACTCGTCAGGATCAGGCCCAGGGCCCCGAAGGGCGGGCCCTCCGGCCGATACTGTTCGGCACGACTCGCATGGGGAAGCGACGGGGCGAGCCCGACGTCCCCTCTCCCGCCGGGTGAGGGTCGTGGGATTCCAAGGTTGGTATCGCGATCGACGCCTTCTCCCCTTGAGGTGCTCCGTCGAAAACATGGGAGGATGGTGATGACAAGCATCCTTCTCCCCTCGTGGGAGAAGGTGGCCGAAGGCCGGATGAGGGGGCAACCGCCGTCGCATCCCCGGGCCGACGCCGGTTTTGAATCCCATGGCTCGCGGTCGCGCCCCCCTCATCCGCCCCTCCGGGGCACCTTCTCCCACGAGGGGAGAAGAGGGGATTCTGCTCCCACTCCCATGCTTTCGACGGAGCAAGAAGGATGCTCGGCGTCGTCTCTCCCGGATATCGCGCGGCCGGCATGCCCTCCGCGCTCCCGCGACCCTCACCCGCCGCTTCGCGGCCGCCCTCTCCCGGCGGGAGAGGGGACGGATGGACGCGAAAAACCACACGCATTTCGACGATCAAACCCAAAAAATCGGGCCCATGAATCGTTGTAAGATGTTTTGTGTCAAGGTGAAACGAGTCCTGGTCTTTGCGGCGTCCGCGGGCGAACGAACCCCAGACGGACCGACCCGCGGGGGGCGGTTCAGAACAACTCCTCGATGGGCCGGCCGCCGTCGGCGACGATGAACTGGGGGCGGCCGTTGGCGTCCTGATAGTAGGCGTCGAGCGGGACGCCCATGTGGCGGTAGATGGTGGCGGCGAGGTCGCTGGGGGTGACGGGGCGGTCCTTGATGTGGCCGCCGTCGGCCTCGGTGGAGCCGATCACCTGGCCGTGCCGCAGGCCGCCGCCGGCCAGGCACATCGACATCACCGCGTTCCAGTGGTCGCGGCCGTCGGTGCTCCCCTGCGTCCCCATGCGCGGGGTGCGGCCGAACTCCCCCATGGCGATCACCAGCACGTCGTCCAGCATCCCGCGCTCGGCCAGGTCGGAGACCAGCGTGGTGACGAGGTGGTCGAAGATCGGCAGCAGCGGCTTGAGGCCCTTGCTGATGCCGCCATACGGCGGGATGTTGTCGCCGTGGTTGTCCCAGGTGCCCGACGCCGGGTGGTAGCTCAGGTCGAGCGTGACGAACGCCGCGCCGGCCTCCACCAGCCGGCGGGCCAGCAGCGCCTGCTGGTGCCAGACGTGCTTGCCGTAGCGGTCGCGGACGGCCTGGGGCTCGCGCTCGATGTCGAACGCCTCCTGGGCGCGACGGCCCACCAGCAGCTCGACCGCCTCGCGGCCGTAGCGGTCCATCGCGGCCACGTCGGCCGAGTGGTCCAGCCTCGTCCGCAGGGCGTCCAAATCCTCCAGCAGCGCCCGGCGCGAGTGGAGCCGCTCCTGGGACATGCCGCCGGGGAGCTTGAAGAAGCCCGCGGGCGAGGTCTTGCCGGTCTCCTGGCCGACGTAGTCGACCACCGGCAGCTTGCTCGCCTGGTTGGCGATGAACGGGTCGAACCGCTTCCCCAGGTGCCCCGCGTAGGCGACGTGCGTCCGCGACGTCTGGAACGCGACGTACGGCGGGATCCCCGGCGCGTTGGCCCCGTGGTGCTTCGCCACGATCGATCCGATGGCCGGGTACAGGTCCTTGCTCGGCCCCTGCCGCGGCTCGGCGTCCAGGTTCGCGGTCTGGAAGACCTTGTTGGGCTCGTGGTTGCTGTGGCGGGCGTCGACCGACCGGATGATCGTGAACCTGTCGAGCATCGCGGCCTGCTTCGGCAGGTGCTCGCAGATGCGGACCCCCGGCAGCGCGGTGGCGATCGTCCCGAACGGCCCGCGGTTCTCCAGCGGCCGGCCCGGCTTGGGATCCCAGGTGTCGATCTGGCTGGGCCCGCCCGCCATCCAGAGGAGGATGACCGCCTTCGACCCCGGCGGACGGACGCCCTCGGCCGTCGCGGTCGACCTCAGCCGCAGCAGGTCCGGTAGCGACAGCCCGGCCAGCCCGGCCAGCCCGGCCTTGAGCATCCCCCGACGGCTTGCGACCACCAGGCCCTCGCGCTCTCTCGCGTGGAAATCGCCGAACGCGTGGGCGTGGCCGTGGGCCGGTCCGCTCATGGGAAGTCCTCCGTGGGAGAGGGAGGATGTTGGATGAAGGTTGAACGTCGGCTTCCAGGATACTCGGGCGGGCCGTCCGATCCCACCCGAACCCGGTGGATGCGAGGGGTTTCGGCGAGCCGGCGGCGATTGACAGGGTCCGCGCGACCGTTAGAATCCTCGAATGGCCGCCACCAGGATGAGCGCCCCACCGGAGGGAGACCCCCCGATGCCCCGCCTTCGCCCGACGTCCCTCCGGCTGCTCGCGGCCTGCGCCTGCCTCGTCGCGACGGCCCGCGCGCAGGAGCCGTCGGCCCCCCCCGCCCCGACACCCGCCGCGGTCGCGGCCGAGGCCACGAAGGTCGATCCGACCCCGGCGGCCCCCGAGATCACGCCGGCCGCGAAGCCGGCGGCCGACGGCAAGCCGGGCGTCGACCGCAATACGATGCGGCGGCTGCTCTTGACGGCGAACCCGATGCTCTGGCCGCTGGCGTTCTGCTCGATCCTGACGGTCGGGTTCGCGCTGGAACGGTTCCTGGCGCTGCGTCGCGGGCGGGTCGCGCCGGCGGACTTCGTCGACCGCTTCCTGGAGCGGCTGGCCGCGGGGAAGCTCGACCGCGACCGGGCGCTGGAGCTGTGCAAGGCCCACGACTGCGTCGCCGGCCGGGTCTTCGGCCACGCCGTCCGCGCCTGGGGCCGGCCGGGGGCGGAGATCCGCCAGATCGTCGCGTCCGACTCGGCGGGCGAGGTCGTGGAGATGAAGCGGAACCTCCGCGTCCTCAACGCGATGGCGACGCTCGGCCCGCTGCTCGGCCTGCTGGGGACGGTCGTCGGCATCATCCAGTCGTTCGACGCCCTGGGCGGGCGCGCCGGCCCCCAGCGCGGCGAGATGCTGGCCCAGGGGATCAGCCTGGCGTTGATCGCCACGGCGTTCGGCCTGGCCATCGCCATCGTCGCGGTCTCGTCCTACTACTTCCTCCTGAATCGGGTGGACGTCCTCACCCGCGAGATCGACGAGCACGCCCGGGAGGTCGTCGACATGGTCGCCGTCGACTTCGTCCGGCACCCGGGCGTCGAGCGCCGGATCCCCCTCGGCCCTCCCCCCGACGCCGCCCGCCCCCAGGGATCGCCGATCGCCTGACCGTCCCGGCCCGTGGAGGATCCGCCATGCTGTGCAGCAGCCGCCAGGCCCAGGACGAGTCGCCGTTCATCAACATGACGCCGATGGTGGACGTCATCCTCTGCCTGTTGGTGTTCTTCATGGCGGCCACCCGCCTGTATGATTGGGACGAGAGCGAGTTCGCGGTGAAGGTCCCCGAGGTCGCCGACGCCGCCCCCCTCACCGCCGCCCCCGACGACGTCGTCGTGAACGTGGTCGCGCCCGGGAAGGTCGCGATCGGGGAGGCGTCGTACGACCTCGACGGCCTGTCCGCCCTGCTCCGACGGGCCCGCGCGCGGTACGCCAACCAGGGCGTAATGATCCGCGGCGGGGCCTCGCTCGCCTACCAGGACCTGGCCGACGTGCTGTCGGCCTGCGACTCGGCCGGGATCCGCAACGTCCGCCTCCCCGTCCGCTCGCGCGACGAATCGAAGCAAGCCGGGGGCCCGGACGCCCCCTGACGAAGGATCGCCCTACCCCGCCCCCTTGGAGCCGATGATGGACCTCGTCCAGCAGTTGTTCGACTTCGTGATCCACTTCAGCCCCGCGTCGCTCAACACGCTCGCGAACGCGGTGGGGGGGACGTGGCTGTACGTCATCCTCTTCGCGATCATCTTCGCGGAGACGGGCCTGGTGGTCACGCCGTTCCTGCCGGGCGACTCGCTGCTGTTCGCCGCGGGGGCGGTCGCCGCCCACCCGGAGGCCCCGATCCGGATCGTGCCGCTGACCGCGCTGCTGATCGTCGCGGCCATCCTGGGCGACGCGGTGAACTACGCGATCGGCTGGTACGTCGGGCCCAAGGTGTTCTCGCGCGAGGACTCGCGGCTGCTCAACCGCGACCACCTGATGCAGGCGCACGAGTTCTACGAGAAGTACGGCGCGAAGACGATCATCCTGGCGAGGTTCCTGCCGATCGTCCGGACGTTCGCCCCGTTCGTGGCCGGGATCGGCCGGATGAACTACGGCCGGTTCGCCCTCTACAACGTGACCGGCGGGATCGCCTGGGTGGCGATGTTCCTGATCGGCGGGAAGGTCTTCGCGGGGAGCGAGATCGTCGAGAAGAACTTCAAGCTGGTGATGGTGGCGATCATCGTGGTCTCGGTCCTGCCGGCCGTCGTCGAGTTCGCGCGGGCGAAGATGAGGGCTCGCAAGGCGGCCGGGCCGGAGACGACGGCCGAGCCGGTCCAGGCGGCCGACGCCGAGTGATCGGGGAGGGGCCGCGGGGCGGGTCCGTCACTCGCCCCGGCGGTCGAGGGCGCGCTCCAGGTCGTCGAGCGGGACCGAGCCGAGGTCGCCCCCGAGCAGCGCGGTGAGCTGGAGCCCGACGAGGGCCTCGCTGGACCTCCGCCCCCCCTGGATCATGTTCAGGTAGGGCTCGGCCCCGATCAGCACGGCGCGGGGCTTGCCGTGGACGGTGAGGACGTAGCGGACCTGGTCGTTCTCCAGCTCGCGCAGGATGCCCGGCAGGTTCTGGTGCAGCTCCCGGCTGCCGATGATGCGAACGGGAGAGTCCGAGGTCTTTTCCGCCATGAACCGGGCCTCCGCCTGGCTTTCGGATGGTGCGACGCCCCCGATCCTCGGGGGGCCTCCGGCCGCGGAACGCCCCCGCCCTCCGCGAAACCTCGCGAGGATGCGGCCCGACGCTTGCGACGATGTCCGACTGTTCGTATGAAGATTCGTGCTACGGATGAGGGCGACGTTCCGCCCGATCGATGTCCATCAACGCAGGCCGGAGGGCCCGACGGCTCCCCGACTGCGGCGGCCGAGACGTGCATCCCGCGCGACGCGGTCCGACTATTTTACTAGGCCACGTCGCCCTTGCAAGTGTCCAAGCCGTCGCGGGGGCGTTTTGGGCCGTCCTCGGCCTCTCGTCGGGGCCGGGGCGTCTTGGTACAATCGGCGGCATGGATACGCGAACCGACGCCGCCCATTTCATGGATCGTGTCCTCGACCCCCTTGCCGGTTCCCTCAACGTCGAGGCGGCGCGGCGGATCCTCGCCCTGGACATCGATCCCGAGGTTCAGGCTCGCGTCGCGATCCTGGCCGAGTTGGCCAACGAGGGAGAGCTCACCCCGGACGAGCGGGACGAATACCTGAGCTACGTCGAGGCGGCCGATATGCTGGCCATCTTCCAGCTCAAGGCGGAGCGACGTCTCCAGGGCGGGGAGCGGTGATGGAGCCGGGGACCCGTGATCTCGTCCGGTCCCGCTCGGGCGGCCGATGCGAATACTGCCTCATCCGACAGGAAAACCTCAAGCTGGCCCACCACGTCGAGCACATCATCGCGCGGAAGCATGGCGGGGGCGACGAGGAATCCAACCTGTGCCTCGCCTGCGAGCGCTGCAACCTCTTCAAGGGATCGGACCTGTCGGGGGTTGACCCGGAGAGCGGTGAGGTCGTCCGGCTCTTCCACCCGAGGGTGCAGAGCTGGGCCGAGCACTTCGAGTTGCGCGGGCCGTTCATCGCGGGCCTCACCCCATGCGGCCGGGCCACCGTCCGGGTCCTTTCGATGAACGCGGGCCAGAGACTCCAGTTCCGCGCCGCCCTGATCGCCAGGGGGCGTTACCCTTGATCCATGGCCCGAATCCCCCGGAGGTGCGGGCATGCGCTCGGCGAACTGCGCGTCGGTCGTCGGTCTCTTCCTGCTCTCGTCCCTCGCCGCGGCCGTCGAGCCCGCGCCGACCTTCCGCGCCGGCGTCGCCTCGTGCGACGTCACCCCCGCGGGGCCGACCCCCATGTGGGGCTACGCGGCGCGGCATGACGCCCTGTCGAACGGCGTCCACGACCCCCTGATCGCGAAGGTGCTGGTGGTCGAGGCGGGCGGGACGAAGCTGGCGATCGTCGGCATGGACCTGGGCCGCGGGCCGACCCCCGCGATGATGGCGACGATCCGCGCGGCGCTCGCCCCGCGCGGGTTCGCCGGGGTCATGATCTGCGGCAGCCACACCCACCACGGGCCGGTGATCGAGCTGACCGACGAGCCCGGCCGCGGCCGGGGGAAGTTCGACGCGGCCGTCGCCTACGCCCGCGAGCTGCCCGAGACGATCGCCCGCGCCGTCGCCGAGGCCGACGACCGCCTGGAACCGGCGACGATCCGCGCCGCGGCGAAGGACGTCCCGCTGAACCGCAACCGGCACTCGAAGCGCTCGCCGAAGTCGACCGACCCGCGGCTGACCGTGATCCGCGTCGACCGCGCCGACGGGTCGCCGCTGACCCTGCTGGTCAACTTCGCCGCCCACCCGGTCATGCGGCCCTCGGGCGACCTGACGTTCTCCGCCGACTACCCCGGCGCGATGCGGGCCGCGATCGAGGAGGGCCTGAAGGCCCCGGCGATGTTCCTCCAGGGGGCCGGCGGCGACATGAGCCCGAACTCGCCCCCCGACGTGAAGGGCCCGGACGAGTTCGGCCGCGCCCTGGGCCTGGAGGCCCTGACGCTGGCCGAGGCCGCGAAGGCCGCCGAGCCCGTCCGGCCGGCGATCGCCGTGACGACGGAATCCCACGAGTTCGGGACGCGACTCGACCTGGCCAACCCGCTGAACAAGATCCTCTACGGCCGGGCCTTCTTCCCCGAGCTGGTCGAGAACGTCGTCTCCGAGTATGCCGGCGGCATGCGGCCCGAGACGACCACGGCGCTCCTGGGCGATTCCATCGGCCTCGTCGGCCTCCCCGGCGAGCCGTTCCACGCCCACGCGACTCGGCTCCGCGAGCGGGCGGATCTGCCGCACGCCCTGGTGCTCGGGTACTGCAACGGCCACTTCCTCTACTTCCCGACCATCGAGGCCACCTCCGAAGGGGGCTACGGCGCGGACCCCCGCATGTCGCCGATCGCCCTGGGCGCGGGCGAGCGGATGCTCGACCGCGCCCTGATCGCCCTCTATCGGATGCGCGGGAAGTTCCCGGGCGAGAAGTGACTCAGCGCGTCCCGCCGTTGGGGGCGGGCGCGGTGCGGGGCGTCGAGGACCGGGATCGGGAGACGGCGTTCTTGTAGCCTTCGACCTTGCCGCGGAACTCGGGCGGCGGGGCGAAGCGGACGCCTTCCTGGTTGTCTCGGATCTGGTCCTGGGGGATGTCGCCGCGGTCCTTGAGGGCGCGGGTGGAGATCGAGTGGTTGCCCAGGCCGGGCAGGTCCGCCGAGGCGCGGGCGTCCTCGCCGGAGGCCCCGGGCTGGACCTCGATCTCGCGGCCCTCGCCGGCCGGGGCCGACTTGACCTTCTCGTACTGCTTCACGAACTGCTCCATCTCGGCCCGGCTCATGCCGGTGGCGGCCTCCAGGTCGGAGGTGTCCGCCTGCTTGTCGAGCAGGTCGCGGACGGTGCGGAGGACGAGTTCCGACTGCGGCTGGTCGCGCGGGGCGACGGTCTCCTCGCCCGCGGCGTCGCGTTCCGGGGTGGGGGCCATCGGCTCGTCGGGCTGGTCGGGGAAGACCTGCGGCGGGGGGCCGCCGCCCGGCCCGCCGCCTCCGGTGGGGCTGGAGTCGGGCGTCCCCGCGCCGGCCTGGCCCGGCTGGCCCTGGCCCTGGCCGCCGCCCTGCGGCTGCTGACCCGGCTGGCCCTGGCCCTGGCCGGGTTGGTTCCCCTGGGCGCCGGGCTGGTTCCCCTGGCCGGGCTGGTTCCCCTGGCCTTGCGCCTCGCCTTGGTTCTTGCCCTGCTGCCCCTCGGCCTGGCCCTGGCCGCGACCCTTCGGGGCCGCCTGGCCCTCGCCGCGGCCTTTCTCCTGGCCCTCGCCCGGGCGACGTCCTTCGCCCGCGCCGGGCTCGCGACCTTCGCCCTCGCCCTGGCCGCGACCGGGCTCGCGCCCTTCCCCGCGGCCCTGGGCGGACTGCGGGTCGCGACCCTGGCCCTGGCCGGGTTGAGCGCCCTGACCCTGGTTCGGCTGACCCTGGCCCGGCTGCTGGCTTTCGCCCTGACCTGGGCCCTGCCCCGGTTGCTTGCCCTGACCCGGGCTCTGGCCCGGCCCCCGGCCTTCGCCCTGCTTCTCTCCCTGGCCCCCCTGCCCTTGACCCTGTTCCTGGCCCTGACCCTGGCCCGGGCTTTGTCCTTGGCCCTGTTCCTGGCCCTGCTGCCCGGGCTGCTGACCCTGGCCCTGCTGGCCCTGGTCGGCCTTCCGCCCCTGGGCCGCCTGCTGGGACTGGGCGTCGGACTGCGATGGGCTCTGGGGCTGCCCGGTTCGGGCGTCCTGGGCCTGGTTCTGGGCGGGCTGACCTTCGCGGCCGGCGGTGGGGTTGCCCGAGGGGGACGGCGTGGACGGGTCGGAGGGAGTCCGCGCGGAGTCGGGACGCGGCGTGGCCTGGGGCTCGTCGCTCGGCGAAGGCTCCTCGATGGGCTGGTCTTCCGGCTTCGCCGGCTTCTCGGCAGGCTTCTTGGGATCCTTGGGATCCGGCGAGCGGTGCTTGGGGTACTGCTCGTCCTTCTTGGCGTCGTCCTTCTTGGCGTCGTCCTTCTTGGCGTCGTCCTTCTTGGCGGCCGGCTCGCCGGCGTCGGTGCGGGACTTCGGATCCTTGGGATTCGCCTTGGGCTGGGCGTCCTTCCGTTCGGGCTGGTCGGCGCGGTCGGGCTGCTCGGCCGACTCGCGGGCGTCGTCGGACCGCGCGGCCTTCTCGGAGCCGTCGGGGCGGGTGTTCGGATCCTGCATGCGTTCGTCGGCCCGGGCGTTCGGATCGGCCTTCCGGACTTCGGCGGGGTCGCCCTCGCCTAGCTTCGGCTTGCCGGCGTCATCTTTCCGGGGCTCGTCCTTCTTCGCGTTCGGATCGCCGGGGCGACGCTCCCCGGGCCGAGGCTGGGCGTCGGGCTTCTCGCCCTCGGCGCTGGGCTTGTCGCCGGGCCGAGGTTGGGCGTCGGCCTTCTCACCCTGGGCCCGAGCGTCGGGCGACGAGGGGTCGCCCGCTTGCGGGTTGCGCGGAGCCTGACCGGCCTGGGGGCGGGAGCCGTCGGGGCGAGGCTTCTCGCGACCCTGCGGCCCGGCGTCCGGCTTCGGCGTCCCCTGCTGGGGCTGGCGGCCGGCGTCGGGGCGGCCGGGCTGCTCGGGCTTCGCGCCGGGCTGCGAGGGGTTGGCGCGGTCGCCCGCGGTCGCCTGATCGGGACGAGCCGGGTTCGCCCCGTCGTCCGGCGCGTTCGGGTCGCGCGGTCGGCCCTGGGCCGGGTCGCTGGGCTTGGTGCCCGGACGGCCGGCGTCGGACTCCGAAGGCTGCGGAGCCGTCGACGGTTCGCCCGGCTTCCGGCCGCCCTCGTTTTCACGAGACATGCCGGTCGGCTGATCCTGCCGCCCCTGGCCCTGCTGCTTCTGACTGGTTTGGCCTTGCTGATTCTGGCCGGACTGGCCCTGCGGGCTCTGGGATTGGGACCCTTCTTCGCTGCGAGACTGGGGATCGACCTGGCCGGGCTGAGTCCGTCCGGCCTGCTTCTGGGCCCCCTGTCCGGGCTTGCCGCCGCGATCCTGCCCCTGTCCGGGCTGGGGCGAATCGTTCTTTTCGTCGCCGGGCTCGCCGACTTGACCTTGCGACGTCGACGAATCCGGTTCACCCGCCTGTCCGGGCTGGCGACGCCCCTTCGAGGCGTCCTGTTCGCCCGCCTGCCCGGGCTGCTTTCGCTCGCTGGACGGGACCCGTTCGTCGGGGCGTCCCTGAGACGCGGAGGGGTCACGGTCATCGGGCTGGCTGCGGTCCTTCGACGGATCGCCCTGGCCGGCGCGGCCGGGCTGACGGTCGTTGGCGTTCGGCTGGTCGGGGGCGTCGGATCGGCCGTCGTTCGTCCGGCCGGCCTGGCCCTGCTCCGGCTGACCGGACGGCTGCCGATCCCCGGGCCGGCCGGAGGGCTGGGCGTCGTCCCGGCCTTCGGCGGAATCGGACCGGCCCGCGTCCGAGGCGTCGCCCGGCTTGCGGCCGTCCGGGGACGAGGCTTCGCCCTGGCGGTCGCGGCCCTGGCTGGCATCCCTGGAGGTCTCCCGGTCGCCGGGTTCGCCCTCGCGGGCTTTCGGATCGCGGCCCTGCGCTTCGGCCTCGCCGGGATGTCCGCCCGGCTGGTCGGCGTCGGACGGCTTGCGGCCACCCTGCTTCGGGTCCGCCTGGCCTCCCTCGGGCTGGTTCTTGGGGGTCCCCTCGCCGGCCTGGCTCGCCTCATCTCCGGGCCTGGGCTTGCCCTGGGCGTCCTTCGCGGCCTCGCGATCGCGACCGCCGGCCTGGCCCGGATTCTCCCGATCGCGGGCGTCCTGCGATTCGGCTGGATTTCGCCCGGCCTGGCCCTGCTCCGGGGCCTGGGCCTGGCCGGGCTGGCCTTGCGGATCCCGGCCGGGCTGGCCCTGACGCCCCTGGGGCGGCGGGTTCGTGCCCGCCTCGCCCTGGCGCGTCTGGGGCTGCTGGTCCTGGTCCCGGCCCGCCGCATCCTGCGCGTCCTGGGCCGGGCCGGCGTTGGGGTCGCGCTCGCCCGGCTTGACCTCGTTCCCGGGGTCGTTCGCGCCGGCGGGGCGAGGCTGCTGCGGGGGCCGGGCGCCGGCGGCGTCGGGCGGGTTCATGCGGGGGCGTTCGCCGGCGGCGCCGTCGGACTGGGCGGCGGGCGGATTGGTCGCGTCGGGCCGTCCCGGTTCGCCAGGGCGGTCGGCGGTGGGCTTGTCGAGGAGGCCCTTCTTGCGCAGAACATCTTCCATCCGTCGCATGCGGGGGTCGGCGGCGGGGTCGGCGGGCTGGCCGGGCTGCTGGGCGTCGGCCTGCTGCTGTTCGTCGGGACGGGCGTCGCCGGGTTGGGGGGCGGCGCCGGGGTCCCGAGGCTGGGGGGCGGACGAGGACTCGCCGCGGTCGGGGCCCTGGCGGCCCTGGGGTTGGGCCTCTCCCTGAGGCTGGCTCTCGCCCTGGGAGGGCTCGTCGGCCTGCTGGGTCGGGGGCTGGTCGGCCGGCGGCTGGTCCAGAGGCTGGTCGGCGGGGGGGGGCGG
>Ga0209958_1002233_pt1 | contig 11308 bp, 15 predicted proteins | sample ThiBio_inoc_plan_FD_183942 | JGI IMG/M metagenome (GOLD analysis project Ga0209958, IMG submission 183942) | Wastewater bioreactor microbial communities from Cape Town, South Africa - Thiocy_inoc_plan (SPAdes) | ecosystem: Engineered > Bioremediation > Thiocyanate > Unclassified | place: South... | reverse complement strand
CGATCCTGCGCGCATCGAGCGGGCTGGCGATCGGCCGCACGTCGGCGCCGGCCGCCTGCGCCTCGGCCAGGGTGCGAATCTCGCCCTTCTTCACGTTGACCGGCACCCGCAGCATGTCGCCGTAGGCAACCAGGATCACGCGGTCCTTGAGCGCCAGCCGCATCGCCTGATAGACGTCTTCCTCCGGACACACGCACACCGGGCAGCCGGGGCCGGGCACCAGTTCGAGCCATGCCGGCAGCGCGCCGCGCAGGCCGGCGTGGGTAATCGAGCGCTCGTGGCCGCCGCATACGTTCATGATCTTGACCGTGCGGTCGAAGCCGAGGGCGTGGATTTTCTCCAGCCAGGCGCGGGCGTCGTTCATCATGCGCTGGCGCTGTGGAATGTCTGGCCGTCGCTCTGGATGGCGGGACGGCGCGACTGGCCGATGGCGACACGGGCGCGCTGCGCGGCGAGCTGCTCGCGCAGCCAGGCGAGCCACGCGTCCATGCCCAGATTCTTGCGTGCCGACAGCCGCAGCACCGGCGCCGGGTTGGCCAGGTTGCGCAGATGCGCTTCGGCCTTGTCCGGATCGAAGTCGTCGAGCACGGCCAGCAGGTCGGTCTTGGTCAGCAGCATGGCGTCGGCGGCGCGGAACATCACCGGATACTTGGCCGGCTTGTCGTCGCCTTCGGTGACCGAGAGCAGGGTGACGTTGAGGTGCTGGCCAAGGTCGAAGCTGGCTGGGCAGACCAGGTTGCCGACGTTCTCGATGAACAGGAGGTCGATGCCGTCGAGGCGCATGTGGTGCAGGGCATCGTGCACCAGGTGGGCGTCGAGGTGGCAGGCGGTGCCAGTGACGATCTGGTGCGCCTGCACGCCCTTGGCGCGGATGCGCTCGGCGTCGTTCTCGGTTTCCAGGTCGCCCTCGATCACGGCACAGGTGAATTCGTCCTTCAGCGCGCTGAGCGTGGCTTCCAAGAGCGCGGTCTTGCCGGAGCCCGGCGAGGACATCAGGTTGATCGCGAGGATGCCGCGGCGGTCGAAGTGCTCGCGGTTGTGGCCGGCCTGGTCGTCGTTCTTCGCCAGCAGGCCTTTCAGCACGGACACCGCGGTCGCGCCCTTGGCGACGGGCTTGAACGCGAGGTGCTTGTTTCCGGGAGTGAGGTTGCAGCCGCAGGTGTCACACATGGTCGGTAAGCGGTAAAGGGTGGACGGTGAGTAATCAGGAGACGGTTTCGAGTTCGACGCTTTCGAGCAGCAACTCGTCGCCGGAAATGATCTGGGTGTGCCAGTCGCCGCAGGCGCCACAGAGCAGGCGGCTCATCGCGGCTTCGGTTTCCGCGCCGCAGGTCTGACAGCGCACCTGGATCGGTGCGTGGGTGAATTCGAGTTCGGCGTGTTCCATGCGGCTGCCGGCAGCGGCGAGCGGAAATGCGGTCGCGAGAAGTTCAGGCACCACGCCGGCCAGTGGGCCGATACGCACACGGATGGCTGTGGCGCAGCTGGCTTGATGCTGGCCGATCACGGCATCCACCTGTTCGACGAGCGCCTGCGCGACAGCCAGTTCATGCACCGCTTTCCTCCAGGATCTGGTCGAGCAGCTCCCAGGTGGTACGGGCGTCAGACTCGGCAATTTTCTGGATGGCGTAGCCGACGTGCACCATGACGAAGTCGCCGACTGCGGGCGGTTCGTCCTGCATCATGAACAGGCTGACGTCTCGCCACACGCCCTTGGCCTGGCAGCGGGCGGTAAAGCCGTCGATCGATTCGATCTGCATCGGAATGGCGAGGCACATAAGCGGCAATCCAAAACTACACTCAAACCAGTATATGTGATTTTGCCGGCCCGGTACCCGTTCGGGAATATTACAAAAACATGATGGAGAAGAAGCTTGAGTGAATTACTTGGTTGTTATTCGAGAAGTGGACTGGTAGATTGAAACCATGAAAACGCTCGTGCTCGGCATCGGCAACACCCTGCTCACCGACGAAGGCATCGGCATCCATGTGCTGCAGGCACTCGAACCCGAGCTGGCAAATTGGCCCGATGTGACCCTGCTCGATGGCGGCACGCTGTCGTTCACCCTGGCTGGGCCGATCGAGGAAGCCGATGCGCTGATCGTCGTCGATGCGGCCAACATCAAATTGGAACCGGGTGGCTGGACCTTGCTGGAGGGGGAGGACATGGACGCATTCCTGATGAGCAATCGCAAGGCCTCGGTGCACGAAGTGGGGCTGACCGATCTGCGTGCCATTGCGATTCTGGCCGGCCACTGGCCCGAAAAACGTGCCATGCTGGCGATCCAGCCGCAGACCATCGACTGGGGCGAGACCCCGACTCCTGCCGTTGCCGCCGCCATTGCCCCTGCCTGCACGGCGATCCATGACCTGATCCGGGAATGGCAGCATGTCGCTTGACGCCATCCCCATCCACGTCATCAACACGCCGCCAGGCGAATCCGGCCTGACCGGCAACGCGCCGCCGCTCCTGCGCGAATTGCTCGAGCAGGTGCGACGCCTGCTCGCCACCGGCGAGCCGTCTGCCATCGATCTTTCCGCGTTGCCGCTGACGCCGGCTGATCTGGACTGGCTGCGCGAAAAACTCGGCGCCGGCGAAATCAGCGTCACCCTGCAGGCCAACGGCGAATCCACGCTGAACGAAACGGGCTGTCCTGGCGTGTGGTGGGTCACGCATCACAACGAGCAGGGCGCAGTGACGTCGCAGTTCATCGAAGTGACGTTCGTCCCCGAACTGGTCAAGGCCCATCCCCAGGATGTCGCCATCGGGCAGGAACAGCTTGAGTTAATGATTTCCGAACTCTAAAGTGAGTTGAGCACCAATCGTCCAGTGTTTTACGTCAGGAGACACGCACCATGCAGGGTCCGTTGATCGACACACTCGCACGGCAGGGCATCAGCCGCCGTACTTTCCTCAAATACTGCGCCACACTGGCCTCGATGATGGCGCTGCCTCCGACCGCGGGGCGTGCCATGGCCGAAGCGATGGCGGCCGCCCGGCGGCCATCGGTGATCTGGCTGCCGTTCCAGGAATGCACCGGCTGCACCGAGTCGATCACGCGTTCGCACTCCCCCACCATCGAAGGCATGATCTTCGACATGATCTCGCTGGACTATCAGGAGACGCTGATGGCTGCAGCCGGCCACCAGGCCGAGGAAGCCCGGCAGAACGCGATGAAGGAGAACGCGGGCAAGTATCTGCTGATCGTCGACGGCTCGATCCCGCTGGGACAGGACGGTGCCTATTCCTGCATCGGCGGGCGCTCCAATGTGGACATGCTGAAGGAAGCGGCTGCAGGCGCGGCCGCCGTCATCGCTGTCGGATCCTGTGCGTCCTTCGGCGGCATCCCGAAAGCCAATCCGAATCCGACCGGCGCGGTCTCGGTGTCCGACCTCGTCAAGGACAAGCCCATCGTCAACATTCCCGGATGCCCGCCCATCCCGGTGGTGATGACCGGCGTGCTGGCGCATTACCTCACCTTCGGCAGCCTGCCGGAGCTCGACGACAAGGGCCGGCCCAAGTCCTTCTTCGGCGACACCATCCACGACCGCTGCTATCGCCGCCCGTTCTACGACCAGGGCAAGTTCGCCAAGACCTTCGACGACGAAGGCGCGCGCCAGGGATGGTGCCTGTTCGAGCTCGGCTGCAAGGGGCCGGTGACGCATAACGCCTGCGCCACGGTGAAATGGAATGGCGGCACCTCGTGGCCGGTGGAATCGGGGCATGGCTGTCTGGGCTGCTCCGAACCCGATTTCTGGGACGGCGGCAGCTTCTATAAGGCCTTGTCGGCGCCGGCCGACCCGCTCAAGTTCGCCGCTGCCGCCGCGGTCGTGGGTGCCGGTGCCGGGGTGGCGGTCAGCGTCGCCAATCGGGTCAAGAAAAGCGCCGCCAAGGCGACGCACGAGCCCATCACGCTGGCCGACCTGGAGAAATGACCATGACCGATCTGCAATTTCTGACCTGGACCCGGGGTCCGGGCCTCGACATCGCCGTCGGCATCTTCCTCCTGGGCGTGCTGTGGCGTCTGATCGAAATCTACACGCTCGGCCGCAAGAAGGATCTCGCCGCACCGCGCCACGCAGCCGGCGCGTCCGGCCTGCATACGGTGTTCCGGCGTTCGCTGCCGCCGCCCGGGATGCTGAAGCGTTCGCCGGTCAGCTATATCGGCGGCTATATCTTCCATATCGGGCTGGCGATCATCGTGTTCCTGGGCGCCCCGCATATCCTGCTGATCCAGAACCTTGTCGGGCTGTCGTGGCCCTCGCTGCCCTCGCAGTTCATCGGCCTGACGGCCGTGGTGACGATGGCGGCGATGGTGGTGATGCTGGCCGACCGCATCAACAAGCCGGTCAAGCGCTTCCTCAGCACCTTCGAGGACTGGTTCACCTGGGCGGTGACCTTCCTGCCGGTGCTGACGGGCTGGATGGCGACGCAGCACCTGCTGCTGCCCTACACCCAGATGCTGGCGCTGCACATCCTCTCCGCGGAAGTCCTGCTCGTGGTGCTGCCTTTCAGCAAGCTGTTTCATGGCTTCACGCTGTTCGGTTCGCGCTGGTACAACGGCCGGGTCAATGCGCACAAGGGGGTGCCAGTATGAGCGCTTCACTCGAAAAGGGCATCCACGCCCTCAAGGAAGTCATCGACGCGCCCATCGCCAGCTATTTCGAAAGCTGCGTGCATTGCGGCCTGTGCGCCGAAGCCTGTCTGTTCCACACCGAGACCGGCGATCCGAAATACACGCCGATCCACAAGCTGGAGCCGCTGCGCCGTGTCTACGAGCAGGAATACACGCTGCTCGGGCGGCTGAAGAAAATGGTCGGCCTGTCGAAACCGGTGACTGACGACGAGCTCGACCAGTGGCAGGAGCTGGTGTACGACAGCTGCACCCTGTGCGGGCGCTGCTCGCTGGTCTGTCCGGTGGGCAACGACATCGTCTACATGGTGCGCAAGTTCCGCGAAGGCATGGCCGTGTCCGGCCACGTTCCCGACGGCATCCGGAGCGCGACCAAGCGCACGGTCGAGCTCGGCGGTCCGATGGGGCTGAAGTGGCCGGCAGTCGCCAACGTCCTCAAGCACGCCGAGGAAAACACCGGCTTGAAGATCCCCGTCGATCAGGCCGGTGCCGACTATCTGGTGCTGCTGTCATCGATGGAAATCGTCAACTACCCGGAATACATCGAAGCGCTGGCCAAGATATTCCACAAGGCAGGCATCAGCTTCACGCTCGCGTCCGACGCCTACGAGGCAACCAACGCCGGCATCCAGATCGGCAGTTCCGACCTGGCCAAGGTGATCGTCTCGCGCATCGTCGACGCCGCCGAAAAGCTGAAGGTGAAGAACGTGCTGTCACCCGAATGCGGCCATGCCTACATGGCAATCCGCTGGGAGGGGCCCAACCTGGTCGGCCGTCCCTTCGGCTTCAATGTCGTGCATGTGCTGGAGCTGCTCGACGAACTGCGCCAGAAGGGCGTGCTGAAGATGAAGGACAAGATCAAGGATCCGCTCATCCTGCACGATCCCTGCCAGATCGTGCGCCGCGGCGGCGTGCTGCAGGCGCCGGAACCCCTGATCCAGCAGGTTGCCGAGAACTACATCCCGATCGTCGACAAGCAGAAACTGAACTGGTGCTGCGGCGGCGGTGGCGGCGCGTCGGCGATCCACACCGAGGAGGCGGAAGCGCTGCGCGCCCAGGCGTTCAGGATCAAGAAGCGCCAGATCGAGGAAGCGGGCGTCAATACGATGGTGACCTTCTGCGCCAACTGCCGCATCACGATCGAGGAAGGCTTCGACCACTACGAAATGAATACCAAACTGCTCGGCCTGACCGAGCTGCTGGCGGAACACCTGGAGGACTGAATACATGACCACAGCACAACGCGTCGTCGTCGACCCGATCACCCGCATCGAGGGACACCTGCGCATCGAGGCGGAGACCGACGCCGGCGGCAAGATCACCCACGCGTATTCCGCCGGCACCATGGTGCGCGGCATCGAGATCATCCTCAGGGGCCGCGACCCGCGCGACGCCTGGGCCTTTGCACAAAGGATTTGCGGCGTCTGCACGCTGGTGCACGGCATCGCTTCGGTGCGCTCGGTCGAGGACGCGCTGCACCGCGCGATCCCCAGCTACAGCATCCCGCAGAACGCCGAGTTGATCCGCAACCTGATGATCGCGGCGCAGTATGTGCACGACCACGTGATGCACTTCTATCACCTGCATGCGCTCGACTGGGTCGACGTGGTGTCGGCGCTGAAGGCCGACCCCAAGGCCACCTCCCAGCTGGCGCAGTCGATCTCGGGCTATTCGAAGTCGTCGCCCGGCTACTTCGCCGACGTGCAGAAGAAGGTGAAGACCTTCGTCGAACAGGGCCAGCTCGGCATTTTCGCCAACGCCTACTGGGGCCATCCCGCCTACAAGCTGCCGCCGGAAGCCAACCTGATGGCGGTGGCGCACTACCTCGATGCGCTCGCCTGGCAGCGCGACGTGGTCAAGCTGCACACCATCCTCGGCGGCAAGAATCCGCACCCCAACTTCGTGGTGGGCGGCGTGCCCTCCGCCATTTCCGTGCAGATTGACGCGGGCCCGGGCAAGGGACCGCATTTCCGCGGCGGCCAGGGTGGCACCGCACTCAACGAGGTGGGGCTGCAGACGATCCAGAACGTCATCCGGCAGATGCGCGAATTCGTCGACCAGGTCTACGTGCCCGACACCCTCGCCATCGCCGGTTTCTACAAGGACTGGGCCGGGCGGGGAGAAGGCCTCGGCAACTTCCTGTCGTTCGGCGACCTGCCTTCGAAAGGCTTCTGGAATCCCGATTCCTATCTCATCCCGCGCGGCGTCATCCTCGACCGTGACCTGACCAGAATTCACCTGATCGATCTGGATGCGGACAACGAAATCCAGGAATTCGTCAGCCACTCCTGGTACAGATACAGCCAGGGCGACAAACAGGGCCTGCACCCGTTCAAGGGCGAGACCGAATTCAGCTACACCGGGCCAAAGCCGCCCTACGCACACCTCGATGTCGAGCAGAAATATTCCTGGATGAAGTCGCCGCGCTGGCAGGGCAAGTCCATGGAAGTCGGCCCGCTCGCTCGGGTGCTGATGCTGTATGCCAGCGGCAACGCCCAGGCCAGGGAACTGGTGGACATGAGTTTGAAGACCCTCGACCTGCCGGTCGACGCGCTGTTCTCGACCCTCGGACGCACCGCTGCGCGCACGCTGGAATCGAAGATCCTGGCCGATGCCATGCAGGGTTGGTTCGACCGGCTGATGGCCAACATCAAGGCCGGCGACGTACGCACCTTCAACGACCGGTACTGGGAGCCGGCGACCTGGCCCAAGCACATGCAGGGCGTCGGCCTGATGGAGGCGCCGCGCGGCGGCCTCTCGCACTGGATCGTCGTCGACGACGCCAGGATCAGCAACTATCAGGCAGTGGTGCCCAGCACCTGGAACGCCGGCCCGCGCGACGCGCAAGGCCAGCCGGGCGCCTACGAGGCGGCGCTGCAGGACAACCACGTCATGCACGACCCGAAACAGCCGATCGAGATTCTGCGTACCATCCATTCCTTCGACCCCTGCATCGCCTGCGCCGTGCACGTGACCGACCCGGCTGGCGAGGAACTGGTGCAGGTGAAAATCAAATAATGCCGATTGAAAACGGGGAACACGCAATGAAGCCGATGAAACCTGCACGCCCGATCGCACTGGCTGCCCTCTGCCTGTTTGCGGGCACAGCGTCCGCGCATAGCGGAAGTCATGCGCTCGCCGGATTCGCCGGCGGGCTGACCCACCCCTTGCAGGGACTGGATCACCTGCTCGCCATGATTGTGGTCGGCCTGTGGGCGGCACAGCAGGGCGGGCGGGCGCGGTGGGCGGTACCGGCCGCGTTCGTCGCTGCGATGGAGCTGGGCGCCGTGCTGGCCTGGATGGGCGGGGAACTGCCGCAGGTCGAAACCGCCATCGCCCTGTCGGTGCTGGCGCTGGGCCTGCTGGCCGCCACGCGGCGCCAGTGGACGGTACCGGCCGGCATGGCGGTCGCTGCCGTTTTCGCGCTGTTCCACGGCCACGCCCACGGACTGGAAATGCCGCAGGCGGCATCGCCTGCGCTGTATGCCCTGGGGTTCGTGCTGGCCACGATTTTCCTGCATGGCGTGGGGATCGCCGGCAGTCTGGCCGGCCGTCGTGCGGTGCAGGTGGCGGGAACGAGCATCGCAACCGCCGGCCTGGCGCTGATTTTCGCCATGTGACGCGGCCCCGGAATAGGCGCAAGTTGTAAGTTGCAAGATAAAAGTTACAAGTTACAAGTTACAAGGAAAAACATGGGGTTGCATACTATTTGCGATTTTCCACTTGAGGCTCGCAGGTGCTGCTTGAAGGCGCAAAATTGAAAAGGCCCACCCATTTCCGCGAGCCAAGCGCGATGCGGCTGGCCGCTCCACTCCTCTGCGCAGTTGACTAGAATGGTAAAAGCAAGACGCGCGAATAACTCTATTGGCAGTTGTCATGCCAGGCGCGTCGAGGAGGTCATGATGAACACCAGATTCAATGAAGTGTTTGTGCACATCGACGAAGCTCTCGACGAGGACAGCTTGCACAGCCTCGAAGAGGGAATCCGCCGGGACGCCGGCGTGGTTTCGGTGGGGCACAATCCGGAACAATCCCACATGATCATGGTGGTCTACGATTCGGAGTCCACCCGGGCTTCCAGTCTTCTCCACAGCATCCAGGAGCAGGGCCTGCATGCCCAGCTCGTCGGCCTGTAAGGATCGGGGGCCGATACGCCCGCTGCACGGGCGGCGGCAAGCTCAGTCCCAGCGGTTGTCGCGCACTTCCACCCAGCCCGCCACGATCCTGAGCGGAAAGGTGGCCACTGCGCAATAGGCCGGCGGAGCGGCGACTGCGCCGGTGCGCAGGTTGAAGCGGGCGCCATGGCGCGGACAGACGATCTCGTCGCCCCGGACTTCGCCGCTGGCGAGCTCGCCGCCATCGTGGGTGCAGGTGTCCTCGATCGCGCAAAACTCCCCATCGAGGTTGAACACCGCCACGGCCACGCCGTCGACATCGACGACGCGGCGGCTGCCCGGCGGCAGTGCTTCGATGCGCGCCACTTTTACCCAGTCGGTCATCACACCAGCCCCAGCTGCAGGCGCGCAGCCTCGGTCATGCGGCTTGGCTCCCACGGCGGTTCCCAGACGATTTCGACGTGCGCATCGCTCACTCCCGCTACCGCCTTGACGCTTTTTTCGACCTGCGCGGGAAAGCTCTGCGCCACCGGGCAGCCGGGAGCGGTGAGCGTCATGCGGAGGTCGACGCGGCCGCCGGCGCCGAGGTCGAGCGCGTAGATCAGGCCCAGGTCGTAGATATTGACCGGCAGTTCTGGATCGTAAATCGTGCGCAGGGCGGCGATAACCCGTGCACGCAACCCGGTTTGATCGAGGCCTTCCGCGGCCAGGCGCGCCGGGGCGTTCATGGCTGCGGCGCGGGCAACGAAGGCTGCGGACAGAACGGGGAGGGGCCTTCGGTGCACACCGTTTCCGTCCTGTGTTCGAGCGCAGCCTGCAGGGTATGCCAGGGCAGCGTCGCGCACTTCACGCGCATTGGAAACGCATGCACGCCTTCCAGCACGCGCAGCTTCCCCACGCCTTCCGTCGGGCCGTTTTCCGCCAGCATGCGATGCACCCGGCGGAACAGGGTTTGAACTTCATCCAGCGGCTTGCCCATGACCGCTTCGGCCATCAGCGAGGCGGAGGCCATGCAGATGGCGCAGCCGGCGCCCTCGAAACCGATGTCCTGGATCGTGCCGTCCGCCACTTTCAGATGCACCTGGACCTCGTCGTTGCACAGCGGGTTGAAGCCGTGCGCATGGTGGGTGCTGCCGCGCGGATTCCTGGGGTAGTGCCGCGGATGGCGGTTGTGTTCCAGAATGACCTCTTCGTAGAGGCTGCGCTGATCGGCCATCATGCTGTGCGCTCCTTTTCCGGTAAGGGCAACGCGGCTGCCAGATGCGGCTCCAGCCAGCCGGCGAGGCCGCTGCGCTCCGCAAGCGTCAGCGCTTCCGCGATGAACCCGCGCAGCAGCAATGCGCGCGCCGTATCGGCGTCGATGCCGCGGCTGCGCAGAAAGAACAGCTGCGCTTCGTCGAGCTGGCCCACGGTCGCGCCATGTGCGCACTTGACGTCGTCGGCATAGATTTCCAGTTGCGGCTTGACGTCGATTTCGGCGTGTGGCGAGAGCAGCAGATTGCGGCTGGATTGCTGCGCGTCGGCCTTTTGCGCGCCCGGCTGCACCACCACGCGCGCATCGAAGATGCCGCGCCCGCGCCCGGCGGCGATGCCGCGCCAGGTCTGGCGGCTGGTGGTGTGCGGCGCGGCGTGCTCGACATGCAGATGCTGGTCGATGTGGCGCCGCGCATCGGCGATGAAGAGGCCGTCAAGCTGGCATTCGGCGCCGGGCTCATCCAGATTCACCCAGGTGTCGTGGCGCGCCAGGCGGCCGCCGAGGCTGATCGACAAGGCATGGTAGCGGCTGTCGCGCGCCTGCTGCACCGCGGCCAGGCCGGTATGGGTGGCGGCCGCGCTTTCCTCGGCCAGCTTCAGGTGGGTCAGCCGCGCGCCTTCGCCCAGCACGATCTCGGTGACCGGGTTGTTCCAGTAGGGGAGGCCGGGGCTGCCCCGGTAGTGCTCCACCAGCACCGCCTCGGCGCCGGCTTCCAGCACCACGAGGTTGCGCACGTGCAGCATGGCGTCGGCCTCGCTGGCGCTGTGCACCACGAACAGCGGCGGCAGCGTGCGGCGGGCGGGAACGTGCAGGAACAGTCCGTCCCGCCACAGCGCGCTGTTGATCTGGGCCAGCGCCGTGCCGCTCGATATCCTGCCGGCAAGCTGGCCGAGGTATCGGGTCACCGGCGCAGCGTCGGCGTGCGCGGCAAGGCTGTGCGCTTGGACCACGCGCGATTCGGCATCGACCAGGCGGCCATTGCCGAATCGCAACAGCGTCCCGGGATAATCCTCGCTCGCAACGGTTTCCGGGGCCTGCCCCGGGGCATGCCATTCGGTCTGTTCGAGATAGGCGAGCGAGGTGTATTTCCAGTCCTCTTCACGCGCGGTCGGCAGCCCGCTCGCGAGAAAGCGCTCCAGCGCCTGGCGGCGCGAAGCGAGACGATCGGCCGACGCAGCGATGGCGTCGAGCGCCTGGCGGTAGCGGCTGGCAGTCTGCGTATTCATGGCCGCGTCTCCTCCTGCGCTTCGGGGATCAGCCAGCCATAGCCGCGGTTTTCCAGTTCCAGCGCCAGGCCGGCGTCG
>Ga0209958_1002232_pt1 | contig 11326 bp, 8 predicted proteins | sample ThiBio_inoc_plan_FD_183942 | JGI IMG/M metagenome (GOLD analysis project Ga0209958, IMG submission 183942) | Wastewater bioreactor microbial communities from Cape Town, South Africa - Thiocy_inoc_plan (SPAdes) | ecosystem: Engineered > Bioremediation > Thiocyanate > Unclassified | place: South... | reverse complement strand
GGCGCTTGTCCTCGTCGATGTCGAGCACCATGACTTCGACTTCGTCGCCCAGCTGCACGATCTTGGAGGGGCTGACGTTCTTGTTGGTCCAGTCCATTTCGGAGACGTGCACCAGGCCTTCGATGCCTTCCTCGATTTCGACGAACGCGCCGTAGTCGGTCAGGTTCGCAACCTTGCCGAACATGCGGGTGCCCTGCGGGTAGCGGCGGGCGATGCCGACCCACGGGTCATCACCCAGCTGCTTGATGCCGAGCGAGACGCGGTTCTTCTCGGTGTCGTAGCGCAGGATCTTGGCTTCCAGCTCCTGGCCGACGTGCACCACTTCGGACGGGTGCTTGACGCGGCGCCAGGCCATGTCGGTGATGTGCAGCAGGCCGTCGATGCCGCCGAGGTCGACGAACGCGCCGTAGTCGGTGATGTTCTTGACCACGCCCTTGACGATGGAGCCTTCCTTCAGGTTCTCCATCATCGCTTCGCGGTCGGCACCCATGGTCTCTTCCAGCACGGCGCGGCGCGACACCACCACGTTGTTGCGCTTGCGGTCGAGCTTGATGACCTTGAATTCCATTTCCTTGTATTCGAACGGGGTGGTGTCCTTGACCGGACGCATGTCCACCAGCGAACCCGGCAGGAAGGCGCGCAGGCCGCCCACCAGCACCGTCAGGCCGCCCTTGACCTTGCCCTGCACCATGCCGGTGACGATGCGGCCTTCGTTCATCGCCGCTTCCAGATCCAGCCACGCTGCCAGCTTCTTGGCGCGCTCGCGCGACAGCTTGGTCGCGCCGAAACCGTCTTCGATCGACTCGATAGCGACCGACACGAAATCGCCGACCTTGGCTTCGATCTCGCCCTGGTCGTTCTTGAACTCTTCGAGGGGAATCAGGCTCTCGGATTTGAGGCCGGCGTTCACCGTCACGAAGTTGTGGTCGATATCGATGATTTCAGCGGTGATGACTTCGCCCTGGCGCATTTCCTGATGCGAGAGGGACTCCTCGAACAGGGCGGCAAAGCTTTCCATGGAAGCGGGGGCGGAAGAAGTGGTAGCAGTAGACATTAAAAACCTTCATTTCCGTCGGCAAGGACGGGGTTGGTTGCACATCGCCGGCCAGCGGGCGCGGGCCGACACGAATCGAAATCAAGCTTGATGCATTACCTGCCGCGGTAGTGGCTCAGCACCGCCTGCACCGCCGACTCGACATCCATCCGGGTCGTGTCGAGCAATAGCGCATCCGGCGCGGGTTTCAGCGGTGCAACTGCGCGACCGGTATCGCGCGCGTCGCGCGCCTGCATATCCGCAACAAGGGCCGGTAGGCTAGCAGAGTTCCCCTTTTCGATCAACTGCTTATACCGCCGCTCGGCACGCGCCTCGGCACTGGCGGTAAGGAAGACCTTGGCCGTCGCATCGGCGAACACCACCGTGCCCATGTCGCGTCCGTCGGCCACCAGCCCGGGCGCCTGGCGGTAGGCGCGCTGGCGGTCGAGCAGCGCAGCGCGCACCGCCGGCAGCGCCGCCACTTGCGACGCGCCGTCACCCACCGCCTCGGCACGGATCGCGTCGGTGACATCCTCTCCCGCCAGCCACACCGTGCCGTCGCGGAATACCGCCGGCAGCGTGGCCGCCAGTTCCGCCACGCGGGCCGCATCGTCGAGCGCCACGCCGTGGCGCATCGCCGACAGCGCGGTCAGCCGGTACAGTGCGCCGCTGTCGAGGAAATGGAAACCGAGCGCAGCGGCGACCCGCTCCGCCACGGTGCCTTTGCCCGACGCCGAAGGACCGTCGATGGTGATGACGGGGACGGGAGTCATGGGCGACGTCACTGGGCAATCCCCGCAAAAACCCTGAAATACTCCGGAAAGGTCTTGTTCACGCACGCCGGGTCGTTGATGCGCACCGGCACGCCGCCGAGCGTCACCAGCGACAGGCACATCGCCATGCGGTGGTCGTCGTAGGTGTCGATGACGGCGTTGGGCGTCAGTTGTTCCGGCGGCGCGATGCGGATGTAATCCGCGCCCTCCTCCACCGTCGCGCCGACCTTGCGCAACTCGGTCGCCATCGCCGCGATGCGGTCGGTTTCCTTGACCCGCCAGCTGGCGATGTTGGTCAGCGTGGTCGTGCCGTCGGCGAACAGCGCCGCCACCGCCAGCGTCATCGCGGCGTCGGGAATGTGGTTGCAGTCGAGGTCGATCGCCTTGAGCCGGCCCGACTTGGGTGCGCGCGCCTCGATCCAGTTCGGCCCCATTTCGATCTCCGCACCCATCAACGCCAGCGCATCGGCAAAGCGCACGTCGCCCTGCACGCTGTCGCGGCCGACGCCCTCCACCCGCACCGGGCCGCCGCCGATGGCGCCCGCGGCGAGAAAATAGGATGCCGACGAGGCATCGCCTTCGACCCAGATTTCGCCGGGGCTCCGGTAGCGCGCCGCCGCCGGCACGCCGAAGCGCTGCCAGCCGTCGCGCGCGATCTCCACTCCGAAGCGGCGCAGCATCGCCAGGGTGATTTCGATATAAGGCTTGGAAATCAGCTCGCCCACGACCTCGATCGTGGTGTCGCGCTGGCGCAGCGGCAACGCCATCATCAGACCGGTGAGGAACTGGCTCGACACGTTGCCGCGCACCTCGGTGACGTCGCCGGCAATCTCTGCGGGATGGATTTTCAGTGGCGGAAAGCCTTCCGCGCCGAGATAGTCGATGTGCGCCCCCAGCCGCCGCAAGGCGTCGACCAGGTCGCCGATCGGCCGCTCGTGCATCCGCGCCACACCCTTCAATACATACTCGCCGCCCAACAAGGCGCACGCGGCGGTCAGCGAGCGGAACGCGGTGCCGGCATTGCCCAGGAACAGTTCGGCCTGCTTGGCCGGAAACGCACCGCCGACGCCGGTGATCTCGTAATCGTCGGTATCGCTCACTCGTGCCACGCCGACGCCCAGCGCGCGCAGGGCGTCGAGCATGACCCGGGTGTCGTCGGAATCGAGCAGCGCGCGCACGATGGTCGTGCCTTGCGCCAGCGCCGCCAGCAGCAGCACGCGGTTGGAAATGCTTTTGGAGCCCGGCAGGCGCACTGTGCCGCGCGCCTCGCCGCGTGCGGGCAAATCGAGAAAATCCATCAAGAATCCTGAGTCTTAATCCAGTTTTCGCGGGCATTGCGGGCGCGCGAAAACATCTTCAACAATGCATCAGCATCTCCCGCATTGACTGCCTGGCGCAGTGCTTGCAGCGATGCGAGGTAGGCATCCAGTTCGGCCAGCAGCGCCTCCCGGTTCGCCAGCGCAATGTCGCGCCACATCTCCGGGCTACTACCGGCAATCCGGGTGAAGTCGCGGAAGCCGCTGGCGGCAAAGCGGAAACAGGTGTCGCCGTCGGCGCGCTGCGCCAGCTCGTCCACCAGCGCGAATGCTGCCAGGTGCGGTAGGTGGCTGACCGCTGCGAACACGCGGTCATGCTGCGCGGCGTCCAGCGTTTCGACCTGCGCCCCGGCCGCCTCCCACAGCAGGCGCACGGTGGCAACCGCATCGGCATGCGTGTCGGCCTGCGGCGTCAGCACCACGCGCTTGCCCCGATAGAGATCGGCGCGCGCCGCACCGGGACCGCACTGTTCGGAGCCCGCAATCGGGTGGCCGGGCACGAAATCGACGAAGCGGTCGCCAAGTGCCGCACGTGCCGCCGCGACGACGTTGAGCTTGGTGCTGCCGGCATCGGTGACGACGGTACCTGCCTTCAGGTACGGCGCGAGTTGCCCGAGCACCGCCTCCGTCTCCCCCACCGGCAGTGCCAACAGGATGCAGTCGGCCTGCCCGGCTTCCGCCCAGCCGGCGGCGCGGTCGATCAGACCGCCTGCAAGCGCAGCTTCCAGGCTCGCCGGATTGCGCCCCACCCCCAGCACCTCGCGCACTGCGCCGGCCTGTTTCAATGCCGCTGCAAACGATCCGCCGATCAGGCCGACGCCGACGACGGCGAGCTTTTCGACGATCACAGGCACGTTCTCAGGGCATCGAGGAAACGGGCATTCTGCGCGGCAAGCCCGACCGACACGCGGAGGAATTCGGGCAGGCCGTAATTGTCGACCGGCCGCACGATCACGCCGCGTTTCAGCAGCTCGGCGTTGATCCGCGCGGCAGCGCCGACCTTGGCCAGCAGGAAATTGCCTTTCGACGGCACGGTTTCGACGCCCATTTCGGCCAGCCCTGCCACCAGTTGCGCCATGCCGGCGGCGTTCAATGCATAGCTGCGCGCCAGGAATGCCTCGTCGCCGAGCGCCGCTTCGGCTGCCGCCAGGGCGGGCGTGTTGACGTTGAAGGGATGGCGCACCCGGTTCAGCAGATCGATCACGCCGGCGCTGCCCAGGCCGTAGCCGACGCGCAGTCCGGCCAGGCCATACGCCTTGGAAAAGGTGCGGCTGATCAACAGATTGGGAAAGCGCGCCAGCCAGGCCGCGGTGTCGCAGCGCTCGGCTGGCGGCAGGTATTCGCCGTAGGCCTCATCCAGCACCACCAGCACCTGCGGCGGCACGGTTTCGAGAAACGCCTCGATCTGCGCCCACGGCAGGAAGGTGCCGGTCGGGTTGTTGGGGTTGGCGATCCACAGCACCCGCGTATCGTCGCGGATCGCCGCGCGCATGGCATCGAGATCGTGGCCGTAATCCCTGGCCGCCACCTCGATGCATGCCGCCCCCGCGGTCAGCGTGGCGATGGGATAAACGGCGAACGCATGCTGCGCATACACCGCCGACGCAGCCGGGCCGAGAAACGCGCGCGCCGCCATGTCCAGCACATCGTTCGAGCCGTTGCCCAGCACGATCTGATTCGCCGCGACCCCCAGCTTCGCCGACAGCCCCGCCTTCAGCGCAAAGCCGGCGCCGTCGGGGTACAGAGCCATGTCGTGCAGCGCATCCTGCGCCGCAACCAGTGCGGCGGGGCTGGGGCCGAGCGGGTTTTCATTCGACGCCAGCTTGACGATGTCGGCCTCGTCCAGCCCCAGTTCGCGCGCAAGCTCGGAGATGGGCTTGCCGGGACGATAAGGCGCGATGGCGCGAATGTGGGCGGGAGCGAGATCGCAACAATTCATGACTGTGCAGCGGGGTAGGAACCGAGAATCTTGAGGAAAGCGGCGCGCGACTCGATTTCGGCGAGCGTGGCGGCGAGTTTGGCGTCCTGCCGATGGCCTTCGCAGACGACGAAGAACAGGTATTCCCAGTTGGCCGAACGCGCCGGACGCGATTCGAGCTTGCTCATGGAAACCCCGGCGTCGGCCAGCGGTTGCAGCAATTTGACGATGGCGCCGGGCTGATTGTGCACGCCGACGACGAGCGAGGTCTTGTCGCGGCCGGACGGCGCGGCATCGGTCAGCGCCAGGACGAGAAAACGGGTGGTATTGCCGGCTTCGTCCTCGATGCGCGCCTCGACGACGGCAAGGCCATACAGCTCCGCGGCCGCATCGCTGCCAAGCGTGGCAGCCGCGGGTTCTGCAGCGGCACGCCGCGCGCCTTCGCTGTTGCTGACGACGCTCACCCGCTCGGCCCGGGGCAGGTGCCGGTTGAGCCAGTTCTGGCACTGTGCGAGCGACTGGGCGTGGCCATAGACGCGGTCGATGCCTTCCAGATCCGCGCTTTTGCGCATCAGGTTCTGGTGAATCGGCAGCATGATCTCGCCGCAGATCCTGAGCGGGCTGGCGACGATCAGATCGAGCGTGCGCGAAATCGCACCCTCGGTGGAATTTTCCACCGGCACCACGGCAAAATCGGCGCGTCCGGTTTCGACGGCGCGGAAACAGGCGTCGATATCGGCTTCGGCAACCGCCTCGACGGCATGGCCGAAATGCTTGTAGGCGGCAGCCTGGCTGAAGGTGCCGGCCGGGCCCAGGTAGGCCACGCGGATGTTCTGTTCCAGCGCCCGGCAGGCCGACATGACTTCACGGATCAGGCGCTCGACGGTGTCGCCGTCGAGCGGTCCCGGATTGGTTTCGCGCAGGCGGCGCACGATCTGGGCTTCACGCTCGGGGCGATAGATTTTTTCGCCCTTCTTGGCGCGCCCGACCTGTTGGGCTATGCCCGCACGCTCCGACACCAGCTTGAGGATCGCGTCATCGATCGTGTCGATGCGCGCGCGCAGCGACTTCAGCGCGTCGTCCATCATGCCGGCAAGTTGCGCACGGCAAGCACGCCGGAAATGGCTGCCAGCTGCTGCATCACACCCGGGACCACCGCACTGTCCACATCGACCAGCGTATACGCCATCTCACCCTTGGATTTGTTGACCATGTTGTGGATGTTGAGCCCCGCCGCTGCCAGCACCGACGAAATCTGCCCCACCATGTTGGGAACGTTGGCATTGGCGATCGCAATGCGGAAAGCCGATTCACGAGCCATGCTGACGTTGGGGAAATTGACCGAATTGAGGATGTTGCCGTTTTCCAGATAGTCGGCGAGCTGCTCCGCCACCATCACCGCGCAGTTTTCCTCGGCTTCCTCGGTGGAGGCGCCGAGGTGCGGCAGCGCGACGACCTTGGCGTGGCCCTTCAGCGCGTTGGCCGGAAAGTCGCAGATGTAGGCGTGCAGCTTGTTGGCATCGAGCGCCTCGATCACCGCGGCGTTGTCGACCACCCCTTCGCGCGCAAAATTCAGCAGCACGGCATCGGGGCGCATCGCGCCGATGCGCTGGGCATTGATGAGATTACGCGTGGCGTCGATCAGCGGCACATGCAGGCTGACGAAATCCGCCACGCGCAGCACGTCCTCGACGTTCTCCGCGCGCTTGACCTGCGATGGCAGGCGCCACGCGGCATCGACCGTGATAGCCGGGTCATAGCCGACCACGTTCATGCCCAGCTTGATCGCGGCTTCGGCCACGTAGGAGCCGATGGCACCCAGGCCGATCACGCCCAGCGTGCGGCCGGGCAATTCGCTGCCGGCAAACCGCTTCTTGCCGGCTTCGGTCGCCTTGTGCTGTTCTTCGTCGGTTCCGCTCAGGCCTTCGACGAAGCGCAGCGCCGGCACTAGGTTGCGCGCGGCAATCAGCATCCCGGCGATTACCAGTTCCTTCACCGCATTGGCGTTCGCGCCGGGCGCGTTGAACACCGGCACCCCGCGCTCCGACAGCTTCTTCACCGGAATGTTGTTGGTGCCGGCACCGGCACGGGCGATCGCCTGCACCGAGGCCGGAATCTCCATCTCGTGCATGTTGGCCGAACGCACCAGGATGCCGTCCGGGTCGGCGATGTCGCCACCGACGGTGTAATGCTCGGGCAGGCGCGCCAGTCCCTTCGCGGAGATGGCGTTCAGGGTCAGGATTTTGCGCGGCGCAGCCATCGCGGTCACCCCTGCTGTTTTTCGAATGCGTCCATGTAGTCGACCAGCGCACGCACGCCTTCGAGCGGCATGGCGTTGTAGATCGAGGCGCGCATGCCGCCGACCGAGCGATGGCCCTTCAGTTGCAGCAGGCCGCGTTCCTTGGCGCCCTTGAGGAAGGCTTCGTCGAGGGCTGCGTCTTTCAGCGTGAACGGCACGTTCATCAGCGAACGGTTGTCCTGTGCCACCGGCGAATTGTAGAAGCCGGTCGAATCCAGCTTGCTGTACAGCAGGCCGGCTTTTTCGCGGTTGGTTTTTTCCATCGCCGCGAGGCCGCCATTCTTCTTCAGCCACTTGAACACCAGCCCTGCCGTATACATGGCGAAGGTAGGCGGCGTGTTGTACATCGACTCGTTGTCGGCGTGGATCTTGTAGTCGAACATGGTCGGCGTGCCTTTCAGCGTCTCGCCGATGAGATCATCGCGCACGATGACGATGGTCAGCCCGGCCGGGCCGATGTTCTTCTGCGCGCCGGCGTAGATCAGGCCGAATTTCGACACGTCGATCGGGCGCGACAGGATGGTCGACGACATGTCCGCCACCAGCGGCACGCTGCCGGTGTCGGGGGTCCAGAAGATTTCCACCCCGCCGATGGTTTCGTTGGGGGTGTAGTGGACGTAGGCCGCGTTGGGGTCGAGCTTCCACTGGTCCTGCGCCGGCGCGTAGCTGAAGTTCCTGTCCTCGCTCGATGCCACCACGTTCACCGCGCCGTATTTCTTGGCTTCCTTGATGGCCTTCTTCGACCATTCGCCGGTGTTCAGGTAATCGGCGCCGGCTTTGCCGCGCAGGAGATTCATCGGCACCATGGCGAACTGGGCGGACGCGCCGCCCTGCAGGAACAGCACCTTGTAGTTGGCGGGAATGCCCATCACCTCGCGCAGGTCGGCTTCGGCCTCGGCGGCGATGCCCATGAATTCCTTGCCGCGGTGGCTCATTTCCATCACCGACATGCCGGAGCCGTGCCAGTCGACCAGTTCGGCCTGCACCTGTTGCAATACGTCCCTGGGCAGCACGGCCGGGCCGGCGCTGAAGTTGTAGATCGTCATGCTTTAGTCCCCCAATTCCTCTTCGTTGTCGGTTTCAGCCACTTTTTCCAGGCTGATCAAAGTCTCGCCCTTGTCCAGGTTGATCAGCGTGACGCCCTGCGTCGCGCGGCTCATCGCCCGAATTTCCTTGACCCGGGTGCGGATCAGCACGCCGCCGGTGGTGATCAGCATGATTTCGTCGTCTTCCTTCACCAGCGTTGCCGCCACGACGCGGCCGTTGCGCTCGCTGGTCTGGATCGCGATCATGCCCTGCGTCGCGCGTGCATGGCGGGTGTATTCGGCGATCGGCGTGCGCTTGCCGTAGCCGTTCTCGGTCGCGGTCAGCACGAAATCGTTCTCGTCTTCCGCCACCAGGAGCGAAATCAGCTTCTTGCCCTTGGCGAGCTTCATGCCGATCACGCCGCGCGCGGTGCGGCCCATCGGGCGCACGTCGTTCTCGTCGAAGCGCACCGCCTTGCCGCCGTCGGAGAACAGCATGACGTCGTGGCGGCCGTCGGTGATCGAGGCGCCGATGAGGAAGTCGCCCTCGTCGAGGCCCACCGCGATGATGCCTGCGGTGCGCGGACGCGAGAAGTCGCTCAAAGGCGTTTTCTTGACGATGCCGTTGCTGGTCGCCATGAACACATAGTGGTCGTCGTCGAAGGTCTTGACCGGCAAGAGCGCGTTGATCTTCTCGCCCTCTTCCAGCGGCAGCAGGTTGACGATCGGCTTGCCGCGCGCGTTGCGCCCGCCCTGCGGCACGTTGTAGACCTTGAGCCAGTACAGGCGGCCGCGGTTGGAGAAGCAAAGGATGTAGTCGTGGGTGTTGGCGATGAACATCTTCTCGATGAAGTCCTCGTCCTTGGTCCCCGCCGCCTGCTTGCCGCGCCCGCCGCGCTTCTGCGCGCGGTAGTCGTCGATCGGCTGCGACTTCATGTAGCCGCCGTGCGACAGGGTGACGACCATTTCCTCCGGCTTGATCAGGTCTTCCATCGACATGTCCTGCGCGTTCTCGACGATGGTCGAGCGGCGCGCGTCGCCGAACTGGTCGCGGACCTGGGTCAGTTCCTCGCGGATGATCTGGGTGATGCGCGAAGGATTGGCGAGGATGTCGAGCAGGTCGGCGATCTTCGCCATGATCTCCTTGTACTCGCCGATGATCTTGTCGGACTCGAGGTTGGTCAGGCGCTGCAGCTGCATTTCGAGGATGCGCTGCGCCTGGATCTCGGACAGGTGATAGCCGTCGGAATGCAGGCCGAATTCGGGGCCGACGTTCACCGGACGCGAGAACTCTGGGTCGATGCGCGCCAGCATCTCCTCGACCATCGCCGACTTCCAGGCGCGGCCGAGCAGGCGCTCCTTCGCGATGACCGGGGTTTCCGAGCTCTTGATCAGTTCGACGATCTCGTCGACGTTGGCCAGCGCCACCGCGAGGCCTTCGAGGATGTGGCCGCGTTCGCGCGCCTTCCTGAGATCGAACACGGTGCGGCGGGTGACGACCTCGCGGCGGTGGCGCAGGAAGGCGTCGAGCATTTCCTTCAGGTTGAGGAGGCGCGGCTGGCCGTCGATCAGCGCCACCATGTTCATGCCGAAGGTGTCCTGCATCTGCGTCTGCTTGTACAGATTGTTCAGGATCACGTCGGCGTTCTCGCCGCGCTTCAGTTCGATGTAGACGCGCATGCCCGACTTGTCGGACTCGTCCCTGAGGTCGGCAATGCCGTCGATCTGCTTTTCGCGCACCAGCTCGCCGATTTTTATCAACAAATTGGCCTTGTTCACCTGGTAGGGCAGCTCGTCGATGATGATCGCCTGCTTGCCGCCGCCCTTGTCGAGGTTCTCGACGTGGCAGGTGGCGCGCATCACCACGCGGCCACGCCCGGTGCGGTAGCCGTCGCGCACGCCGGCAAGCCCGTAGATGATGCCGGCGGTGGGGAAGTCGGGCGCCTTGACGAGGGCGATCAAGGACTCGATGTCGATCCCGGGGTCGTCCAGCAGCGCGAACAGCGCCGCGCAGATATCGGTGAGGTTGTGCGGCGGAATGTTGGTCGCCATCCCCACCGCGATGCCGGACGAGCCGTTGATCAGGAGGTTGGGGATCTTGGCCGGCAGCACCAGCGGCTCCTGCTCGGAACCGTCGTAGTTGGGGCCGAAGTCGACCGTTTCCTTGTCGAGGTCGGCCAGGAGCTCGTGCGCGATCTTCGCCATGCGCACTTCGGTGTAACGCATCGCCGCCGCGTTGTCGCCGTCGACCGAGCCGAAGTTGCCCTGGCCGTCGATCAGCGGGTAGCGCAGCGAGAAATCCTGCGCCATCCGCACCATCGTGTCGTACACCGCGGTGTCGCCGTGCGGGTGGTATTTACCGATGACGTCACCGACCACGCGGGCCGACTTCTTGTAAGCCTTGTTCCAGTCGTTGCCGAGCTCGTTCATCGCGTACAGCACGCGGCGATGCACGGGCTTCAGGCCGTCGCGCACATCCGGCAGCGCGCGCCCGACGATCACGCTCATGGCGTAATCGAGGTAGGAGCGCCGCATCTCCTCTTCGAGGCTGACCGGGAGGGTTTCCTTGGCAAACTGTTCCATAACCGGCTTTTATTGTTTCAGGCTTTAAAGCCCGCGATTTTAGCATGGCTGCCCGACGCGCCCGCCTTTGCCAAACCACGTCCAAACAGTGAGAATGCAGGCCACCATGAAAGCACCCGCCGACCTTCTTCTCCTGCCGCAATGGGTGGTGCCCGTCGAATCGGAAGGAACGCTGGCCGACCATGCCGTGGCCGTGCAGGACGGCCGCATCCTCGACGTGCTGCCCGCAGACGCCGCCCAGGCACGCTACGACGCCGCGCAGACGATCGCCCTGCCCGGCCAGGCGCTGATCCCGGGCCTCGTCAACCTGCACGGCCACGCCGCGATGTCGCTGATGCGCGGCTTTGCCGACGATCTGCCGCTGATGGCCTGGCTCAAC
>Ga0209958_1002231_pt1 | contig 11327 bp, 11 predicted proteins | sample ThiBio_inoc_plan_FD_183942 | JGI IMG/M metagenome (GOLD analysis project Ga0209958, IMG submission 183942) | Wastewater bioreactor microbial communities from Cape Town, South Africa - Thiocy_inoc_plan (SPAdes) | ecosystem: Engineered > Bioremediation > Thiocyanate > Unclassified | place: South... | reverse complement strand
GCTACACGCGGCGGGCCGGATTTATTGCGCGACGACGGGCTGAATCCACAGCTCGACGCGGCGATTGAGCTGGCGGCCCGCCTCGGTGCCGTTGTCCGCCCGCGGTTCGGTCTCGCCCTTGCCGTAGGCCTGCAGCCGCAGCGGATTGACATTCTGGCCGGCAAAATAATCGAGCACGGATTGCGCGCGGTTTTCGGACAGAGTCTGATTGGCTGCATTCGAACCGACGCTGTCGGTATGGCCGATCACCGCCACGGTGGTTTTTCCGTACTGGTTCAGCACCCTGGCGATCTTGTTCAATGTCGGCGTGTAGCCCGGTTTCAGCACGGAGGAGTTGGTGTCGAAGCCTGTGGTGGAAGTCATGCTGACCAGCAGGGCGTTGTCGCTGGCGCGTTTCTCCACGCTGATTTCGCCGCGCTGGATCTCGGCCTGCAATTGCTTCTGCAGATCCTTGGCCTGGGTGTCCATGTAATAGCCCACTCCGGTTCCCGCCAGGCCGCCGCCGACCGCGCCGATCAACGCGCCCTTGCCGCGATTCTTGTGATTGACGATCGCGCCCAGCGCCGCTCCGCTCACGCTGCCGATGATGGCGCCTTTCTGGGTGTTGCTCATGTCGCGGGAATCCCCCAGGTCGTTCGTCGCACAGGCAGAAAGCAGCAGTGCGGCCAGCAGGGGGGTCAGGAGTGCTCGTGTACGCATGGCGGAGGTTCGGATTCGTTGCGGGAGGCGCAAGTATGGCGCATCCGCCGGCATCGGGCGTAGCGGACATTTACCATTGACTTTTCCGCCTTCCGGCATCGGCGGCCCGTGCGCAGCCGCGCCCGGGCGCCCCGGTCCGCCCGCTACCCGGGCAGGAACAATTCCAGCAGATCGTTGAGGAAGCGCTGGCCCTGCAAGGTCGGCTTGAGATGGCCAGCGGCGGTCTCCATCAAGCCCCGCGCCTGCGCCTGTTCGAGCGCTGGCGCACAAACGAATAGCGGCAAGCCGGTGCGCTCCTCGAACAGCGCAGCGGGAACGCCGTCGTTGAGCCGCAGGGCGTTCATCATGAACTCGAACGGCAGGTCGCTGCGCGTGAGCGAGCGGACGTCGGCAATGTGGCGGCCCTGCCGAACCGCATCCATGTACTGCTGCGGATGCTTGGTGCGCATCTGCCGCAGGATGCGGTCGTGGAAACTGAGCTTGGAATGCGCGCCGGCGCCGATGCCGAGGTAATCGCCGAACCGCCAGTAATTGAGATTGTGGCGGCTGGCGTGATGCGGACGGGCATAGGCCGAGGTTTCGTAGTGCCGCAGGCCGGCCTCGGTCAACCTGGCTTCGATCGCCAGCTGCATGTCCGCGGCCAGGTCGTCGTCCGGCAGGTTCGGCGGTGCGCTGTGGCCGAACGGCGTGTTGGGCTCGAGCGTGAGGTGGTAGGCGGACAAATGCGGCGGCACAAATTCGAGCGCCGTTTCGAGATCGGCCAGCGCCTCGGCCAGCGTTTGCCCCGGCAGGGCGAACATCAGGTCGAGATTGAAGGTGTCGAAATGAGCGGCGGCCAGTTCGGCCGCGCGGCGAGCCTCGTCGCCGTCGTGGATGCGCCCGAGCGCCTCGAGGTGCTGCGGGTTGAAGCTCTGGATGCCGAGCGAGACGCGCGTCACGCCGGCTTCGCGAAACCCTGCGAACCTGGCCGCTTCCACCGTGCCGGGGTTGGCTTCGAGGGTGATTTCCGCGTTCGGGAGCAGCGGCATCAGCGTGCGCACGGCGGTCAGGATGCGGTCGATTCCCTCCGCCGAAAACAGGCTGGGGGTGCCGCCGCCGAAGAACACCGTGTGGATCGTGCGCCCCCAGACATCGGGCAGCGCGCGTTCCAGGTCGAGCAGCAGTGCGTCGATGTAGGCGGTTTCGGGAATGCCTTGCGCGGCGTGCGAATTGAAGTCGCAGTACGGACATTTCTTCACGCACCACGGCAAATGAATGTAGAGCGACAGCGGCGGCTGGACCCTCAGGCCGCTGCCGGCAAACCGGATGACGGATTCAGCCAAGCCGCTTCAGCTTGTCGGCCAGTTCGCGCAAGGCCTGGCCGCGGTGCGAAACGGCGTTCTTCTCGTCCTCGCCAAGCTCCGCGCCGGTTTTTCCAAACTGTGGCAGCAGGAAATACGGGTCGTAGCCGAAGCCGTTCTCGCCGCGCGGGGTGTCGATGATTTCGCCGTGCCAGCGACCCTCGGCGATCAGCGGCTCGGGATCGTCGGCGTAGCGCACCAGCACCATCACGCAATAATAGTGCGCGCGGCGGTTGGACTGGCCCGCGAGGGCGGCGATGAGCTTTTCATTGTTGCGTGCGTCGGATTTCGGCTCGCCGGCATAGCGCGCGGAATACACGCCGGGCGCGCCGTTGAGCGCCGCGACGCAGATGCCGGAGTCGTCGGCCAGCGCCGGCAGGCCGGTGTGCGCGCTGGCGTGGCGCGCCTTGGCGAGGCAGTTCTCGACGAAGGTGACGTGCGGCTCGGGGCATTCCGGGACGCCGAAATCGGACTGCGGCGCGGCTTCGATTTCGAGCGGTTCGAGGATGCGCGCGATCTCGCGCAGCTTGCCGGCGTTGCCGGAGGCGATGACGATTTTCTTCATGCCTGCAGCGCCTCGTATTGCGCTGCGGTGATCTGCGCGATGCCGGCGGTCGCCAGGTCGAGCAGGGCCTCGAGGGTGGCGCGCGAAAACGGCGTGCCTTCGGCGGTGCCCTGCACCTCGACGATGCCGCCGCTGCCGGTCATCACCACGTTCATGTCGGTGTCGCAGTCGGAGTCTTCCTCGTAATCGAGATCGAGCACCGTCTGGCCCTGATAGACGCCGACCGAGACGGCGGCGATGCTACCGGTGAGCGGGGTTTCGGCAAGCTTGCCGTCCTGCAGCAAGCCGGCGATCGCATCGGCCACCGCGACATAGGCGCCGCAGACGCTGGCGCAGCGGGTACCGCCGTCGGCCTGCAGCACGTCGCAGTCGATGTGCAGGGTGCGCTCGCCCAGCTTCTTCAGGTCGACCACCGCGCGCAGGCTGCGCCCGATCAGCCGTTGGATTTCCTGGGTGCGTCCGGACTGCTTGCCGCGCGCGGCTTCGCGGTCGCTGCGGGTATGGGTGGAACGCGGCAGCATGCCGTACTCGGCCGTCACCCAGCCCTCGCCGCTGCCCTTCTTATGCGGCGGCAGCTTGTCGAGCACGCTGGCGGTGCACAGGACGCGGGTGTCGCCCATCGTGACGAGCACCGAGCCTTCGGCGTGCTTGGTGAACCGGCGAGTGAAGGACAGGGCTCGCAGCGCATCGGGCGCGCGGCCGCTGGGGCGGGAAATCGGGGACATGGCGGGCAGTCGGGACGGAAAGCGCAATTTTACCGCGCCGCGCGTGCCCGCGCCCACCCGGAGCGGGCGTCGCTTATTTGGCGGAAATTTTCTGGATGGCCTGCTGGATTTCGGCAATGGCGCGCTCGATCTCGTCGTCCGACACAGCCGGCGTGCCGGACACGGGGCGCAGCGCGTTGATCTGCGTGGTGACGCCGCCGTCCGGCAGCGCCAGGGTGGAGATGGAATCCCTGCTCGGCATGCGCGCCTCGCCCCAGGTCATGGCGATCAGGCTGAGGTTGTCGCCGTGTGCGCCGCCGCGGAATTCGGCATGGTCCATCAGGTGGCGCACCGCGTCTTCGAGCGTGTAGGCATGCAGCAGGGCCGACACTTCCGGGATGCTGATCATCCCCCAGATGCCGTCGGTGCACAGCAGCATGGTATCGGCGTCGTGCAGCGGGACCGGCGCATTGCACTCCACCTGCGGCGCGACATAGCCGCCCAGGCAGTTGGACACCTTGTTGCGCTCCGGATGGTTGCCCGCCTCTTCTTCGCTGATGATGCCGTCGCGCACCAGTTGGGCGACGGCAGTGTGGTCTTCGGTGCGCGCGATCAGACCGCCGTCGCTGAACAGGTACAGCCGCGAATCGCCCACATGCGCCCAGTACGCGGTGTTGTCCTGCACCACCGCGGCAACGCAGGTGGTATGGGGGATTTCCAGCAGGTCCTGTTCGACCGCGTAATCGTTGATGGCGAAATGCGCGCGCGTGGTCACCTCGGCCAGGAAAGCCATCGGATCGTCCAGGCGCGGCTTGGCCATTTTCTGGAACTGCTCGGTCAGCGTCTGCACCGCGATCTGCGCCGCGATCTCGCCGTGCATGTGCCCGCCCATGCCGTCGGCCACCACCATCAGCAGCGCATCGCGGCTGTAGGAGTAGGCGACCCGGTCCTGGTTGTTTTTGCGCCCGCCCTGACGGGATGCCTGGTAGATGGTGAATTTCATGGTGCGCAGTCTAGGAGTCTGTCGGGCTTATGGGGTCGAAGCGAAAATTCGGCTGGGTGAGGACGGATTTTGCCGATTTTCCCGGTCGACAGGCACTCCTTTGAGCGGGGAAAAGGCGAAATATGGACCGTCCAGGCGGATTTGCAGCCGATTCATCATAAGTCCGGCAGGCTCCTAGAACAATTCCTTGCTCAGCGAACGCTTCAGGCTGCTCAAGAACGAAGTGCGCGGCGGCGCCATCGCGCTGCGGTCCATCAGCACTTTCTGCAGGCTGAATACGCTTTGCGGGCGCTCCATGTAGTTGAGCCTGAGGCAATGATCGATGGTCTCCAGCAACTGGTCGGAATAGGCGCCGCGCCAGTTGACCGTCGCCGGCACCAGCTTGTCGTTGAGCAGACGCGCATCCGCGGCCTGCGGCGGATAGCCCGCCAGACAGGCATAGAGGCTGGCGCCCACGCTGTAGACGTCGGTCCACGGCCCCAGCCGTTCGCGGTTGTGATACTGCTCGGGCGCAGCGAAGCCGGGCGTATACATCGGCTGCAGCTTGCTTTCCTCCTGGGTCAGCGTCTGCCGCGCCGCGCCGAAGTCGATCAGCACCGGCGAGCCGTCGAGGCGGACATACAGGTTGGACGGCTTGATGTCGAGATGCAGCAGCTTGTGCGTGTGCACCTCGCGCAGGCCGTTGAGCAATTGGGCGAACACGCGCCGGATGAAGCTTTCGCGGATGCTGCCGCGATTGGCCTGGATGTGCTGCTGCAGCGTTTTGCCGCGCTCGAAGCGCATCACCATGTAGACGGTTTCGTTGGCACGGAAGAAGTTGGTCACGCGGATGACGTTGGGATGGTCGATGCGCGCCAGCGCCCGGCCTTCCTCGAAAAAGCACTTCATGCCGTGGCGGAAGACATTGTTGTTTTCGGATGAATTGGCCTGCACGATGACCGAGCCCTCGGTGCGCAGCACCAGCGCCCCCGGCAGGTATTCCTTGATCGCTACCGACTGGTTGGCGTCGTCGCGCGCCAGGTACACCATGCTGAAGCCGCCGCCACCGATCTTGCGCACGATGGTGTATTCGTTCAGCCGGTAACCGTTGGGCAGCGCTTGATTGGGTTGAGTCGCCATAGTCGAACGTCTATTATCTTTGCCTGTTAATCGGCCATGCCGCAAAAACCCACCCCGGCTCCGCGCCGGCAATCGTTCCATAACCCACGTTCAGGCCATCCATGACCGCCAGCATGACCGGGTTTGCCGCCCACAGCCTCACCCTCGACCATGCCAGCGTCGGCATCGATCTGCGCAGCGTCAATCAACGCTTTCTCGAACTGCACTTCCGCCTGGCCGATGAGTTCCGCTCGCTGGAGCCGCAACTGCGCGACCTGATCAATCGCCGTCTCGCGCGCGGCAAGGTGGAGTGCCGCATCAGCCTGAACCTGTTGCCTGCCGCCACGCTTGATAACGGCCTCAATCCGGCCATTCTTGAGCGCCTTTCGCACTGGCAGGCCGACGTGCTGCAGCGCCTGCCGAACAGCGCGCCGCTCTCCGTCAACGAGATCCTGCGCTGGCCCGGCGCGGTGCAAACCGCCACGCTGTCGCAAGACGCTCTGAACGAAGCCACCCTGGAAGGCATGCAGGCGGCGCTGGACGAACTGATCGAGAGCCGCCAGCGCGAAGGCGGCAAGCTGAAACGGCACATTCTCGACCGGCTCGACGCCGCCGAAGCGCAGGTGGCCGGCTTGCAGCCCCTGCTGCCGGCGCTGGCCGCGGCGCAGCGCGACAAGCTGGCGGAACGCCTGCGCGATGCGCTGGGCGAAACCGGGCACGAACGGCTGGCGCAGGAAGTCGCGCTGGCGGCGCAAAAAGCCGATGTCGACGAAGAGCTTTCCCGCCTCGCCACCCACTTTGCCGAGGTCCGCCGCGTGCTCGATCAAACCGGCGCCATCGGCAAGCGGCTGGATTTTCTGATGCAGGAACTGCACCGCGAAGCCAACACCCTGGGCTCCAAGTCGGTGGCGCTGGAGACTTCGCGCATTTCGCTCGAACTCAAGGTGCTGATCGAGCAGATGCGCGAGCAGGTGCAGAATATCGAATAACAGAAACCCGGAACGATCATGACCCCTACCCCCAGCAAAGGTGTGCTTTATATCGTCAGCGCCCCCTCCGGCGCAGGCAAGACCAGCCTGGTCAAGGCGCTGCTGAAAACCGACCCGACAATCCGCCTGTCGGTGTCCTACACCACGCGCGCGCCGCGGCCCGGCGAGACCGACGGCCGCGACTACCATTTCGTCAGCCGCGAGCGCTTCGAGGCGATGCTGGCCGAGGGCGAGTTTCTCGAGCACGCGGAGGTGTACGGCAATTTTTACGGCACCTCGAAAGGCGTCATCGCCCGCGATCTCGACGCCGGCCGCGACATCCTGCTGGAAATCGACTGGCAGGGCGCAGCCCAGGTGAAGGCGCATTTCCCGCAATCCGCGTCGATTTTCATTCTGCCGCCGTCGTTCAATGCACTGCGCACCCGCCTCAACGGACGTGGACAGGACAGCGCCGAGGTGATCGAGCGCCGGCTCGCCGCCGCGGCTCACGACGTCGCTCATGCCGGCGCGTTCGACTATATAATTGTCAACGATGACTTCGACCATGCCTTGCAGGACCTGGTCGCCATTACCCGCAGCATTCGTCTCGAAGCGGCGCGCCAGCTGGACCGGTACGCCGCGCTGTTCGACGAATTCGGACGCATCTAAACCCGCACCGCCTGAAGCAGGAGTATCCCTATGGCCCGCATCACCGTTGATGACTGCATCGACATGTTTCCCAACCGTTTCGAACTGACGCTCGCCGTGACCTATCGCGCACGCCAGCTGGCGCAGGGTTCGCAGCCCATGGTCGAATCGAAGGACAAACCCATCGTTACCGCGCTGCGCGAAATCGCTGCCGGCAAGGTCGGACGTGAAATCCTCAACCGGGGCCGCGCCTGAGCGTGCGCCCGCCCATCGACCGGCGCACGCAAGCCGCGCGCCGGCGATGATGCGCGAATTTGAATCGCTGCGTCCGGCCCTGGCCTACCTGCCGCCGGACGAAATCGGCACCATCGAACAAGCCTACGAGTTCAGCCGTAACGCCCACGAAGGCCAGTTCCGCAAAAGCGGCGAACCCTATATTTCCCACCCGCTGGCGGTTGCAGGCATCCTGGCCGGCTGGCATCTCGACACGCAGACCCTGACCGCCGCGCTGCTGCATGACGTGGTGGAAGACACCCCGGCCACCGCAGGCGAGATCGAGACGCGCTTCGGCAAGGCGGTCGCGCTGCTGGTGGAAGGGGTTTCAAAGCTCGACAAACTGGCGTTTGCATCCGAGCTGCAGGCGCAGGCGGAGAACTTCCGCAAGATGCTGCTGGCGATGGCGCAGGACGTGCGGGTCATTCTGGTCAAACTGGCCGACCGCCTGCACAACATGCACACCATGGGTGCGATGCCGGCCGAAAAACGCCGCCGCATCGCCGCCGAAACGCTGGATATTTACGCGCCGATCGCCAACCGCCTGGGGCTGCATTCGGTATACCAGGAACTGGAAGATCTCGGTTTTCGCTACAGCCATCCCAACCGCTATCAGGTGCTGTCGAAAGCAGTCAAGGCGGCACGCGGCAACCGCCGCGAACTGGTCGACAAGGTCAGGATTGCGCTGCAGGAAAAACTCGAACTGTGCAAGGTCGAGGCCACCATCACCGGGCGCGAGAAACACCTCTACAGCATCTATCGCAAGATGCAGGAAAAAAACCTGGCGTTCTCCGAGGTGTTCGACATCTACGGCTTTCGCGTGGTGGTGCGCGACCAGCCCTCCTGCTACCTGGCGCTCGGCGCCCTGCACGCGCTGTACAAGCCCATCCCCGGAAAATTCAAGGACTACATCGCGATTCCCAAGGCCAACGGCTACCAGTCGCTGCATTCCATCCTGTTCGGCCCCAACGGCACCCCGATCGAAATCCAGATCCGCACCACCGACATGAACCGTCTGGCCGAGTCGGGCGTCGCTTCGCACTGGATGTACAAATCCGCCGACACTGCACTGAACGAGGTGCAGACGCGCACCCACCGCTGGCTGCAATCGCTGCTCGACATCCAGGCCGACCATGGCGACTCGCCCGAATTCCTGGAACACATCAAGGTCGACCTGTTCCCGGACGAAGTCTACGTGTTCACCCCCAAGGGCAAGATCATGGCATTGCCGCGCGGCGCCACGGCGGTGGATTTTGCGTTTGCCGTGCACACCGACGTCGGCCGCCACTGCGTGGCGGTGAAGATCAATTACGAACTGATGCCCCTGCGCACCCAGCTTCGAAACGGCGACCACGTCGAAATCCTCACCGCTGCCAACGCCAGCCCCAATGCCGCCTGGCTGAATTTCGTCGTCACCGGCAAGGCGCGTTCGCATGTGCGCAACTACCTGCGCAATACGCGGGTGGAAGAGGCGGCGGCGCTGGGCGAACGCCTGCTCAACAATGCACTCGCCACGCTCAATCCCGAAGCGGTCGTACCCGACTTCGCCATCTGGGAGCGGCTGGTCAAAGACTATGGCCTGCAAAACCGGCAGGAATTGCTGGCGGGAATCGGCTTGGGCCGCAAATTGCCGCTGGTGGTGGCGCATCAGCTGTTGCACGTGCAGGGCGAGAAAACCGGCGAACCGGCACACCCCCACGCCATCAGCATCCGCGGCACCGAAGGCATCGCGGTCGAACTGGCGCAATGCTGCCATCCGATCCCCGGCGACCCGATTCTCGGCTTCATCCACAAGGATCGCGGCCTCATCATCCATACCCACGACTGCCCTTCGATCCGCGCCTTCCGCACCGACCCCGACAAATGGCTGGATGTGGAATGGGAGGCCGAGCCCGGCCACATGTTCGACGTCTCGATCAAGGTCGTCGTCGGCAATCAGCGCGGCGTGCTGGCCAAGGTCGCGGCCGCGATTGCCGAGCACGGCTCCAACATCGGCAACGTCGCGATGGAAGAGGAAGACGGCAGCCCCTACACCGTGCTGTTCTTCACCGTGCAAGTGGAAAACCGCATGCACCTTGCACGCGTCATGCGCGGCCTGCGCGCGCTGCCCGACGTGGTGCGGATTTTCCGCATCAAGGGGAAAAAGGACGGCCGCGCCGCGCCCCCCCAATAAGCCCATCTCAACCACCTGGCACCAGGAACCCAGCATGAACAAAAGCATCATCCAGACCGCCGACGCGCCTGCCGCGATCGGCACCTATTCGCAGGCCGTGCGGGCCGGCCATACCGTGTACCTGTCCGGCCAGATCGGTCTCGACCCCGCCTCCATGCAACTGGTGGACGGCATCGAGCCGCAGATTCATCAGGTGTTCAAGAATCTGGCCGCCGTGGCTGCGGCTGCGGGCGGCTCGCTGGCGGACGTGGTGAAGCTGAACGTGTTCCTCACCGACCTCGGCCACTTCCCCAAAGTCAACGAGATCATGGCCGGCTACTTCAGCCAGCCCTACCCGGCACGTGCCGCGGTGGGGGTGGCCGCGCTGCCGCGCGGCGCACTGGTCGAGGCCGACGCGGTCATGGTGACCGGATAAATTGCCGCCTTGAAAGCGGCCTCACCGTTTTCCTTTCCCGTCAGTCCTGCGCTCGCCGCCAAACTCGCCAAGCTGGGCCTCGCGCGCGATGCCGACCTGGTGCTGCACCTGCCGCTGCGCTGGGAGGACGAAACCCGCGTGACACCGATCCGCGACCTGCTTCCGGGGCAGACGGCGCAGGTGCAGGCGGTGGTGCGCGAGGCCAGCGTCGCCTACCGGCCGCGCCGCATGCTGACGCTGACGGTGGAGGATGCCGGCGGCGTGCTCGGCATCCGTTTCCTGAATTTCTACCCCAGCCATCTCAAGCTGTTCCAGCCGGGCGCCAGCTTCCGCTTCAACGGCGAAGTCCGCGGCGGTTTTCTCGGGCTGGAGATGGTGCATCCGCGCTTTGCCAAGGCCGATGACGACACGCCGCTGCCGACGCAACTAACGCCGGTTTACCCCACCACGGCCGGCCTCGGTCAGGCCACATTGCGCAAGCTGGTCGAGCGTGCACTGGCGGCGCCAATCGCCGACACTCTGCCCGCCGACTGGCTGGCCGAACTCGATCTGCCTGACCTGCAAGCCAGCATTCGCCTGCTGCACCAGCCTCCGCTCGACTGCGCATTGAACGAACTCGAATCGCGCCGTCATCCCGCGTGGCAGCGGCTGGCCTTCGACGAGCTGCTGGCGCAGCAGCTGTCGCTGGCCAGCGCACGCCGGCAGCGGCAGTCGCGCCCGGCCCAGCCGTTACCGTCCCGGCAACAGCTGACCACCGGCTTCATCGGCACGCTGCCGTTCGCGCTGACCGCCGCGCAGGCGCACGCCTGGCAGGAAATCAGCGCCGACCTCGGCGAGCCGCACCCGATGCGCCGACTGCTGCAGGGCGACGTCGGCAGCGGCAAAACCGTGGTCGCGGCGCTGGCCTGCCTGCAGGCGATCGAAAACAGATTTCAGGCCGCCTTCATGGCGCCGACGGAAATTCTCGCCGAACAGCATTTCCGCAAATTGTCGCCGTTGTTGTCAGCACTCGGCGTGCGCTGCGCCTGGGTGTCGGGCAGCCAGCGCAAAGCCGAGCGTGCCGCGGCGTGGCAGGCGATTGCCGCAGGCGAAATCGATCTGGCATTCGGCACCCACGCACTGTTCCAGGAGGCTGGCAGCTTCGCCCGCCTGGGCTTGGCGGTCGTCGACGAGCAGCACCGTTTCGGCGTCGGCCAGCGCCTGGCGCTGATGCAAAAGGGCACGGAGCCACACCAGTTGATGATGAGCGCAACGCCGATCCCGCGCACCCTGGCGATGAGTTTTTTTGCCGACCTCGATGTATCCGTCATCGACGCGCTGCCGCCGGGACGCACGCCGATCGTCACCAAGCTGGTCAGCGCCGCGCGCCGCGACGATGTGCTGGCCCGGGTGCGCGAGGCCTGCCTCGCCGGCGGCCAGGCCTACTGGGTGTGCCCGCTGA
>Ga0209958_1002229_pt1 | contig 11331 bp, 15 predicted proteins | sample ThiBio_inoc_plan_FD_183942 | JGI IMG/M metagenome (GOLD analysis project Ga0209958, IMG submission 183942) | Wastewater bioreactor microbial communities from Cape Town, South Africa - Thiocy_inoc_plan (SPAdes) | ecosystem: Engineered > Bioremediation > Thiocyanate > Unclassified | place: South... | reverse complement strand
ATCCCCGGATGAGCCGGTTGGCCCGGACGTTCGCGTCCGGCTTCTTTCTGCTGCTGTGTGCGCTGTCGGCCTGGGCCCAGGTGGCGGTGCCCGAGCTGTCGCGCCGCGTCACCGACCTGACCGGCACCCTCGACGCCGGGCAGGTGGCCGCGCTTGAAGGCAAGCTGGCTGCGTTCGAAGCGCAAAAGGGCAGCCAAATTGCCGTTCTCATCGTCCCCACCACCCAGCCCGAAGACATTGCACAGTTCGGCATCCGCGTGGCCGAGCAATGGAAAATCGGGCGCAAGAAAATCGACGACGGGGTGATCCTGATCGTCGCCAAGGACGACCGCAAGCTGCGGCTTGAAGTCGGTTACGGGCTGGAGGGCGCGATTCCTGACGCCATCGCCAAGCGGGTGATTGCCGAAACCATCACGCCATATTTCAAGGTGGACGACTATTACGGCGGAATCGACGCGGGTGTGCAGCAGCTGATGCGGCTGATCGAGGGCGAGCCGTTGCCGGCGCCCAGCGCATCAGCCGGCGGCGGGGGCGATGGCCTCTTCGTCATCCTCATTGTCGGCGGTATCGTCACCGGCTGGCTGCTTTCCATGCTGATGAGCCGTCCGGCTGCGGGCGGCATCGCCGCGCTCGGCAGCGGAGTGGTGGGGGTGCTGCTGCTGGGCCTGACCCCGGTGCTGCTGTTCATTGCCGTGTTCGTGTTCGTCGGCGTGGCCACGGGATTCCGCCATGGCGGCGGCTGGACGAGTGGGGGCGGCGGATTCGGTGGCAGGGGCGGCGGCTCGTGGGGCGGTGGCGGCGGCGGATTCGGCGGCGGAGGTGCGTCAGGCTCATGGTGAAACTCAAGCGCTTGCTCAGGCATGTGTTCAGGCCGCCGTGGGCGTGGCGGCGGGCATTTCCGCAGGCCACGCTCGATGCGATCGAGGCTGCGATCCGTGCCTCCGAGGCCAGCCACGGTGGCGAGATCCGTTTCGCCATCGAAAACAGCCTCGCCGCCTCTTCGGTGTGGCGCGGCATGAGCGGGCGCGAGCGTGCGATCGAGGTGTTTAGCCAGCTGCGCGTGTGGGATACCGAGCACAACAGCGGCGTGCTGGTCTATCTGCTGCTGGCCGACCACGATATCGAAATTGTCGCCGACCGCGGCATTGCCGCGCGGGTGGAGGCCTCCGCATGGGAGGCGGTGGCGCAGGCGATGGAGGCCGCTTTCAGGCAGGGCGAATACAGGCGCGGTGCGCTGGCCGGCATCGAGCAGATCGGCGCGCTGCTGGCGGCGCATTTTCCGTTGTCCGGGGATTCATCCCCTTCCGGGGGCAATCCGGACGAACTGGCGAATCGCCCCGTTATCGTGTGAGCAGACGAGAAACAGCGTGCTGAGCAACTACACCTAATGCACGACATCGTGGCGATGCCGTAGCCAGATTGCCGTCATCACGCTGCTGATGAACAGCCCGAATACCCAGACGATGGTGTGGATGTGCCAGTCGGCGCGCACCATCAGGGCATAGGCGCCGGTCAGCACCAGGATGCTGATGTTTTCATTGAAATTCTGCTGGGCGATGGAATGGCCGGCCCCCATCAACAGATGCCCGCGATGTTGCAGCAGGGCATTCATCGGCACCACGAAATAACCCGCCAGCACGCCTGCCAGCAGCAACAGCAGCAGGGCCGGGATCAGGCTTTCCACCCAGATCAGTGCGATCGGCACGAAGCCGAGGATGATGCCGGCGGGCAGGACGCTGATGGCGCGCTGCAGGCGAACGAATTTGCCGGCCAGGATCGAGCCGATGGCGATGCCGAATGCGGAGGCGGCGGTGAGCTGGGTCGCCTGGTCGAGACCATAGTTCAGGTTGAGTGCGGCCCAGGCGATGATGAGCAGGCGCAGCGTCGCGCCGACGCCCCAGAACAGCGTGGTGACGGCGAGCGAAACCTGGCCGAGCGGGTCGCGCCACAGCAGCTTGAAGCTGTGCCAGAAGTCGTGCAGGACATACAGCGGCGACTTGCTGGGGAGCATGTGGTCGATCGGCAGGCGCGGGATGAACAGGTTGATGATGGCGGCGCCCAGATAAAGGCTGGTAATGGCGACGATGGCGAATTTGGGGGCGATGACCATGGCCGAGAGCCCGGCGCGGCTAAGTATGCCTTCCGCGAACTGCGGGTTGATGAGCGCGCCGCCGATGATGGCGCCGAGCACGATGGCGGCGACGGTGGTGCCTTCCATCCAGCTGTTGGCGACGACGAGTTTCTCGGACGGCAGCAGTTCGGTCAGGATGCCGTATTTGGCGGGCGAATACATGGCCGCGCCGATGCCGACGATGGCGTAGGCCAGCAAGGGATGCAACCCGGCCAGCATGGTGAGGCAGCCGGCGAATTTGACCGTGTTGGCGATGAGCATGACGCGGCCTTTGGGCAGGGCGTCGGCAAACGGCCCCACCAGCGGCGCCAGCACGATATAGGCAATGACGAAAACCGTTTGCAGCAGCGGCGAATACCACTCCGGCGCAGAAAAGAACAGTAGCAGGCCGATGGCCGCGAACAGCAGGGCGTTGTCGGCCAATGCGGACAGGAACTGCGCCAGCAAGATGGTGTAAAACGCGCGGTTCACGGTGTGGCCAAATCAGGGGCGGCGGCAGGGGGTATGGGACTGGCGCCCGGGCGCTGGCGAAAGGCCAGCGAATACAATGGGTTGGTTGGGAGCAGGTTTCAACACGGACGGGTTTGTGGTTGAATAAATTTCTTTTTTGACCCGGAGGCGAGGATTAATGGCCGACCGCAGACTGCAGGTATTCTACACCGTCGCCAAGCAGCTCAGCTTCACCAAGGCCGCGGATGTCCTTTATATGACCCAGCCCGCGGTGACTTTTCAGGTCAAGCAGCTGGAGGAGCATTTCAATACCCGCCTGTTCGAGCGCAGTCACGGCAAGATTTCCCTGACGCCCGCGGGCGATCTGGTGCTGGGGTATGCCGATCGCATTCTGGCGTTGACCGCCGAGATGGAAGCGCGCGTGGGCGAGTTGACCGGGCAGGTGACGGGCCCCTTGATGATCGGCGCGTCGACCACCATTGCCGAATACCAGCTGCCGCGCATTCTGGGGGAGTTCAAGGAACGCTTTCCGCAGGTGCAGGCGCGTCTGACCGTTGCCAACTCGGAAACCGTGGCGGCCAAGGTGGCGGATCATTCGCTTGATGTCGGCCTGATCGAGGCGCCTTCGCACAATCCCAACCTGACCACGCTGGCGTGCTGCGAGGACGAGCTGGTGATGATTTGTTCGCCCAATCATGCGCTGGCCTCGCGTTCGAGCGTGAACGCGCCCGACATTGCCGAACAGCCCTACGTGTCGCGCGAGCACGGTTCCGGTACGCGCGAGGTGGTCGACGATTTCTTCAAGAGCAATGGCGTCAATCCCGACGACCTGCACATCGAAATGGAGCTTGGCAGCCGCGAGGCGATCAAAGGTGCGGTCGAGGCCAACCTGGGCGTGGCCATCATGTCGGCTTCCACCGTCACTAAGGAAATCCAGCTCGGCACGCTGGTTGCGGTGCCGTTGAACCCCCGGCTGACGCGTGAGCTGTCGATGGTCTATGCGCAGGAGAAATTCCGCAGCAAGCTGCTCGATGCGTTCATCAGCTTTGTCGAAAACAAGTTTCAGCAGTGCAATGTCGATGTCATTCCGCTGAAACGCACGCTCAAGGGGCGCGGGCGCTGATGCGCGACAGCAAACGCCTGGTGTCGATATTCCGGTCGCTATCGGAAACCCGGCAGCAGGCCTTGCTGGAATATGCCGAGTTTCTGGCGGTCAAGGAGGGGGCCGAGGTTGCCGCAGCTCCGCCGAGCGAACCGCTGCCGATCCCGCGCCCCGAGCAGGAAAACGTGGTGAAGGCGATTCAGCGTTTGATGCAGACCTATCCGATGCTGGAACGCAACCAGATCTTTCACGAGGCCTCCGCGCAGATGACCCGTCACCTGGTGCACGGGGTGGCCGCGGCGGAAGCGATCGACGAACTCGAGCGGATTTTTGCGCGCCAGTATCAGCAGCATCTCGAAATGCTGCAAAAAGACCTGCTGTCGTCCTGACCCCGCGGGCGGCTTAGCCGGGCAATGCGCTCCCGCACTGCCAGCAGCTCAGGAAATTGCCGGGATTGCGCTCGCTGCAGTGCGGGCAGGTTTTTTCTTCGCCCGGTGCCGGGCTTGGAAAATCCGCCAACGCCTCGCGCGCATGGCGTTCTTGCGTGTCGTCGTCGACCCACACCTCCGGCTGTGCCTGCATGAACGGCAGCTCGCCCAGCGCACCGGCGGCATTGGCATTGAGGATGTGGTTGGCGATGCCGAGGCTGGACAGCATGTCGGCAGCCAACTGGGCGTCGAGCAGGGTGGGGGCGATGTGAACCCGCTTCATCGACGGGGAAAATGCCTCAGTTCTTGCGGCGGACGCGCACGATGAGGTCGATGCCCTCGGTCACCATGCCGGGCGGCAGCGGCGGCAGGCCGGAAATCCGCACATGCCCGGCATCGATGTCGGACAGCCTGCCGCTGTCGACCTCGTAGAGATGGTGGTGCGGGCGGGTATTGGGGTCGAAGAACACCTTGCTCGGGTCGACGATCACCTCGCGCACCAGACCCTTCTCCAGAAACAGCTTGAGTGTGTTGTAGACCGTGGCCTTGGAGGTTTCGGAATGGCGGGTATTGACGATCGCCATTACCTGATCGGCTGACAGGTGTTCCTGGCGCGAAAACAGCGCATGCGCAATCTCGATCCGCTGGTGGGTCGGATTGATGTCGTGGCTGCGCAGGAGTCCGGCCATGTTGTCGCGCGTGTAATCCATGGGGCAATCATAATCAGCAATCTGGACTTTGTCTAATTTCCGGAATAGGTATGACTGTTATCTGGGAGCGCTGCCGGGCGCGGCAAAATGCCAAAAACCGGTACAATCGCAGCCAGACTTTTTGGCCAGACTTTTTAAAGCAGAATCCTGTGCTTACGCTCACCCGCCTCGATAGCGCGCAGCCTGATTTCCAGGCGCGCCTTACCCGCCTGCTGCAATTCGACGATGCCACTGATGCCGCCATCGAGCAGACCGTCGCTGCGATCCTGCACGAAGTGAAAGCGCGGGGCGATGCCGCGGTGCTCGAATATACCGAGCGTTTCGACCGCCTGCCGGCCGCTTCCCTGGCCAGCCTGGAGCTGAGCCCGGCGCAATTGCAGGCTGCACTCGCAGCCTTGCCCGCCGATACCCGCCAGGCACTGGAAGCCGCGGCGGAGCGCGTGCGCCGCTACCACGAGAAGCAGGTCCAGGGTTCGTGGACCTACACCGAGGCCGACGGCACCGTGTTGGGGCAGCAGGTCACCCCGCTCGACCGCGTCGGGCTGTATGTGCCGGGCGGCAAGGCTGCCTATCCCTCGTCGGTGCTGATGAACGCGATCCCGGCCAAGGTGGCAGGGGTCGGTGAACTCATCATGGTGGTGCCGACTCCGGGCGGCGAACAGAATCAGCTGGTGCTGGCCGCCGCCGCGATTGCAGGTGTCGACCGCGTGTTCACCATCGGTGGTGCGCAGGCCGTGGCGGCGCTGGCCTACGGCACCGAGACCGTGCCGCAGGTCGACAAGATCGTCGGTCCCGGCAACGCCTACGTGGCGGCGGCCAAGCGCCGCGTGTTCGGCACCGTGGGCATCGACATGATCGCCGGCCCGTCCGAAATCCTGGTGATCGCCGACGGCAATACGCCGCCGGAATGGGTGGCGATGGATCTGTTCTCGCAGGCCGAGCACGACGAAATGGCGCAGGCTATCCTGTTGTCGCCCGATGCGGCCTATCTCGACGCGGTGGCGGCGGCGATCGACAAACTGCTCGAAGAGATGCCGCGCAGCGAAGTGATCCGCACCTCGCTCACCAACCGCGGCGCGCTGATCAAAACGCGCGACCTCGACGACGCCGTGGCGATCTCGAACACCATCGCACCGGAGCATCTGGAGTTGTCGGTGGCCGACCCCGACGCGCTGCTGCCCAAACTGCGCCACGCCGGCGCGATCTTCATGGGCAGGAACACCTGCGAGGCGCTGGGCGACTACTGCGCCGGGCCGAACCACGTGCTGCCGACTTCGCGCACCGCACGCTTCTCATCGCCGCTGGGGGTGTACGACTTCCAGAAACGCAGCAGCCTGATCCACGTGTCCGAGGCCGGCGCGCAGACGCTGGGGCGGATCGCCGCCACCCTGGCCTACGGCGAAGGTCTGCAGGCGCACGCGCGTTCGGCCGAATATCGCCTGATCCATAAATGAGCCGCGCCACGCGATGAGCCGATTCTGGAGCGCCGTGGTGCACGGCCTGACGCCCTATGTACCGGGCGAGCAGCCGAAGCTGGCCAACCTGGTCAAGCTCAACACCAACGAGAATCCCTACGGCCCGAGCCCCAGGGTGCTGGATGCTGTGCGCGCAGAAGCCGCCGACACATTGCGCCTGTATCCCGACCCCAACTCGGACCGGCTGCGCGCCGGCATCGCCGCCTATCATGGCGTGACGGCCGACCAGGTGTTCGTCGGCAACGGTTCCGACGAGGTGCTGGCGCATGCCTTCATGGCGCTCTTGAAGCACGACCGGCCGATCCTGTTCCCGGACATCACCTACAGCTTCTATCCGGTGTATTGCGGACTGTACGAAATCGCCCACCGTGCGATTCCGCTTACGCAGGCGTTCGAGATCCAGGTCGACGATTACCTGACGCCCAACGGCGGGGTGATTTTCCCCAACCCCAATGCCCCCACCGGGCGGCTGCTGGCGCTGGGCGAGGTCGAGCGCCTGCTGGCCGGCAACCCGGATTCGGTGGTGGTGATCGACGAAGCCTACATCGACTTCGGCGGCGAATCGGCGGTGGGCCTGGTCGCGCGCTACCCGCAACTGCTGGTGGTCCGCACCCTGTCGAAGTCGCATGCGCTGGCCGGCCTGCGCGTCGGCTACGCCATCGGCCAGGCGCAGCTGATCGAGGCGCTCAACCGGGTGAAGGACAGCTTCAATTCCTATCCGCTCGACCGCTTTGCCCAGGCGGGTGCGCTGGCGTCGATGGACGACCATGCCTATTTCGAGCGCATCTGCGCGAAAGTCGTGGCGACCCGCACCCGGCTGGTGGCTGAAATGGACGAGCTTGGCTTCGAGGTGCTGCCCTCGGCCGCCAACTTCGTCTTTGCCCGCCACCCCGCGCATGATGGCGCCGAACTGGCAGCCGCGCTGCGCGAGCGCAGCATCATCGTGCGCCATTTCAGGAATCCGGCCCGCATCGCGCCGTTCCTGCGCATTACGATCGGCACCGATGCGCAATGCGATGCGCTGCTCGCCGCATTGAAAGCCGTCGCGAACTGCTAGAATCCCCTAAAGCCTTATTTTTAGACGCCATGCGCACCGCCCAAGTCACCCGCAACACCCTCGAGACCCAGGTCACGGTCAGCCTCAACCTGGACGGCACCGGCATCGCCAAGCTTGCCACCGGCGTGCCGTTTCTCGATCACATGCTCGACCAGATCGCGCGCCACGGCCTGATTGACCTGGATATCCAGGCCTGCGGCGACCTGCACATCGACGCTCACCACACGGTGGAAGACACCGGGATCACGTTCGGCCAGGCGTTTGCCCGGGCGCTCGGCGACAAGAAAGGCATCCGCCGCTACGGCCATGCCTATGTTCCGCTCGACGAGGCGCTGTCGCGCGTGGTGATCGACCTGTCGGGTCGCCCCGGACTGGAATACCACGTCGACTACACCCGTGCGCGCATCGGCGAGTTCGACGTCGACCTGTTCCTCGAGTTCTTCCGTGGTTTCATCAACCACGCCGGGGTGACGCTGCACATCGACAATCTGCGCGGCATCAATGCGCACCACCAGGCCGAAACCATTTTCAAGGCGTTCGGCCGCGCGCTGCGCATGGCGGTGGAAGCCGACCTGCGCATGGGCGACGTGCTGCCATCGACAAAAGGCGCGCTATGAGGACAGCGGCAATATCAGGCGGCTGCGCGATGCGCGCCGCGCAAATCGAGGCGGCTGGCCTGTGAGCGTCGACATCGCCGTCATCGACTACGGCATGGGCAATCTGCGTTCGGTCTCCAAAGCCATCGAACACGTTGCGCCGGCGGCGACCGTGGCGGTGACTTCCGACCCGGCCGTGATTGCCGCAGCCGGCCGCGTGGTGTTTCCGGGGCAGGGCGCCGCACGCGACTGCATGCGCGAAATCGATGCACGCGGCCTGCGCCAGGCGATCGTCGATGCTGCCCGCAGCAAGCCTTTTCTGGGCATCTGCATGGGGATGCAGGTGCTGTTCGAACACAGCGAGGAAGGCGATACCGCCTGTCTGGGGATCCTGCCCGGCAGCGTGCAGCGTTTCCCGCACGAGGCGATGCACGACGGTCGAGGGAATAAACTGAAAGTGCCGCACATGGGCTGGAACAACGTCCATCAGGTGGTGCCGCATCCGTTGTGGGCAGGAATCGAGGAAGGCGCGCGTTTCTACTTCGTCCACAGCTATTTCGTGCAGCCGGCTTCGCCGGAGGTGATCGCGGGATTTTCGCATTACCCGTTCCCGTTCACCTGCGCGGTGGCCTCTGCGAACATGTTCGCCGTGCAGTTTCACCCGGAAAAAAGCCAGAATGCCGGATTGACGCTGCTGGGCAATTTTGTAACCTGGAATCCGGGTGCCTCTGAAACCGCCTGTGATATGTCCGGCGCGGCCTGCGCCTAATATTTACTCTGTACGACCCTGCTGATCAGCCATGTTAATTATTCCTGCGATCGACCTTAAAGACGGCCACTGCGTGCGCCTGGAACAAGGCGAAATGGACAAGGCGACCGTGTTCTCCGAGGACCCTGCGGCGACCGCCCGTCGCTGGAAGGAGTTGGGCGCGCGGCGCCTGCACCTGGTCGACCTCAACGGCGCCTTTGCCGGCAAGCCGGTCAACGACGCGGCGATCCGCTCCATCGTCGAGGCGGTGGGCGACGAGATGCCGGTGCAGCTCGGCGGCGGCATCCGCGACCTCGCCACCATCGAGCGCTATCTCGACGACGGCGTGCGCTACGTCATCATCGGCACCGCGGCGGTGAAGAACCCCGGTTTCCTGCACGAAGCCTGCGACGCCTTCCCCGGCCACGTGATGGTCGGGCTCGACGCCAAGGACGGCAAGATCGCGGTCGAGGGCTGGTCCAAGATCACCGGCCACGACGTCATCGACCTGGCCAAGCGCTTCGAGGGTTACGGCGTCGAGGCCATTATCTACACCGACATCGGCCGCGACGGCATGCTGACCGGGGTGAACGTCGAAGCCACCCAGCGCCTGGCGCAGGCGCTGTCGATCCCGGTCATCGCCAGCGGCGGTGTCACCAACCTCGACGACGTCAAGGCACTCTCCGCCGTGGCCAAGGACGGCATCATCGGCGCGATCACCGGCCGCGCCATCTACCAGGGCACGCTCGATTTCGCCGAGGCGCAGAAACTTGCCGACGAACTGGCGGGCGGCGTGTTCGGCGTTTAATTCATGCTCGCGAAACGCATCATTCCCTGCCTCGACGTCACCAACGGCCGCGTGGTCAAGGGGGTCAATTTCGTCGAACTGAAGGACGCCGGCGACCCGGTGGAAATCGCCCGCCGCTACAACGAGGCGGGCGCCGACGAACTGACCTTTCTCGATATCACCGCAAGCTCGGACAACCGCGACCTGATCCTCCACATCGTCGAAGCCGTGGCCGCCGAAGTGTTCATTCCCTTGACGGTCGGCGGCGGCGTGCGCGAAGTGGCCGACGTGCAGCGCCTGCTCAACGCCGGCGCGGACAAGGTCAGCATCAATACCTCGGCGGTGATGAATCCGCAGTTGGTGAAGGATGCAGCTGATCGATACGGTAGCCAGTGCATCGTGGTGGCCATCGATTCCAAGCGAGTGGGCGATCACTGGGAGGTCTTCACCCACGGCGGCCGCAAGGCCACCGGACTCGACGCCATCGAATGGGCGAAAAAGATGGAAAGTCTCGGCGCGGGCGAGCTGCTGCTGACCTCGATGGACCGCGACGGCACCAAGAGCGGCTTTGACCTGGAGCTGACGCGTGCGATTTCCGAGGCGGTCGACATCCCCATCATCGCCAGCGGCGGTGTCGGCAACCTGCAGCATCTGGTCGACGGCGTGCGCGAAGGCCGCGCCGACGCGGTGCTGGCGGCGAGCATTTTCCACTTCGGCGAGTACGGCATCGACGAAGCGAAAAAATACATGAAGCGGCACGGCATCGAGGTGCGCCTGTGAGCGACTGGCTCGACACCGTCAAGTGGGATGCGCAGGGGCTGGTGCCGGCGATCGCCCAGGATGCCGCTAGCGGTGAAATCCTGATGGTCGCATGGATGAACCGCGAGGCGCTGGAAGAGACTGCGCGCACCGGACGTGGCGTTTACTTTTCGCGCTCTCGTGGCAAATTGTGGCGCAAGGGCGAGGAATCCGGCCATGTGCAGAAGGTCAGCGAAATCCGCCTGGATTGCGACAACGACGTGGTGCTGCTGAAAGTTGAACAACTCGGCGGCATTGCCTGTCATACAGGACGACGCTCCTGTTTTTTTCAGAGGCTCGACCGCGACAAGCAGGGCGGCGAGCGCTGGGTGACGACCGCCCCGGTGCTGAAAGCCCCCGCTGAGATCTACCGCAAATGAGCGATATCCTGGATCGCCTGGCAGAGACGCTGGAAGCGCGCAAGGAGGCGTCGCCCGACAGTTCGTACGTGGCCAAACTGTACGCCAAGGGCACCGACGCCATCCTGAAGAAAATCGGTGAGGAAGCGACCGAGACCGTGATGGCGGCGAAGGACGACCAGGCGGAAAAGATCATCTACGAAGTCGCCGATTTGTGGTTTCATACTTTGGTATTGCTGGCACACAAGGGGCTGAAGCCGGCGGATGTGTTGAACGAGCTGGCACGCCGGGAAGGGCTGTCGGGTCTGGCGGAAAAGGCGAATCGGCATGAGTGACTGCATCTTCTGCAAAATCGTCGCCGGCCAACTGCCGTGCGGCAAGGTCCATGAAGACGAGGAAGTGCTGGCGTTTCACGATATCCACCCGTTTGCGCGGGTGCATTTCCTGATCATTCCAAAGCAGCACGTCGCTACGCTGGACGATTGCACGCCCGCACACGAGAAACTGCTCGGCAAGATGCTTCTGCTGGCGCCGCGCCTGGCCAGGGAGCAGGGGCTCGATACCGGGTTCAAGACCCTGATCAATACCGGACGTGGCGGCGGCCAGGAAGTGTTCCACATCCACGTTCACGTATTTGGCGGGGGTGACCCCGTTTCACGCAGTTAAGTCAAAAGGAGACGTATTATGGGT
>Ga0209958_1002227_pt1 | contig 11342 bp, 12 predicted proteins | sample ThiBio_inoc_plan_FD_183942 | JGI IMG/M metagenome (GOLD analysis project Ga0209958, IMG submission 183942) | Wastewater bioreactor microbial communities from Cape Town, South Africa - Thiocy_inoc_plan (SPAdes) | ecosystem: Engineered > Bioremediation > Thiocyanate > Unclassified | place: South... | reverse complement strand
ACCGGTATCCATCCAGTCGCATGACGAGAACGGCGAGGCTGTGACCATCGACCCGGATGACCTGAAGAAGCCGCTGGAGAAGATGAACAAGGCAGAGCTTTCCGCGCTGGCCAAGCAGTCGTGGGACAAGGAGCTTGACCCGGCCATGAACAAAAAAACCATGATCGACCAGATCGAGGAATGGCAGCACGAGCTGGGCTCCTGAGTCGAATAGCCGACCGCCTTTCATAATCGGCTGAAACACTGGGGGCAAAGCCTTGGCCAACATCAAGTATTCCGAACTGCTGGACGAAGTGCTGCCGTATCTGGCCGCTGACCCGTCCGACCCGGTGACGGAGAACGCCATCAAGCGTTCCGTCATCGAGTTTTGCTCCGGTTCGTGGATCTGGAAACATCTGCCCGATCCGCTGGATGTGGTGGCTGGCGAGAGCGCCTACGACCTTGAACCGCTGTCAGGCTCCGATGTGGCCAGCGTCATTGCCGCAGAGCTTGATGGCGTGCCACTGGCACCCAAGGACGTGGCCTGGCTGAACAAGGAAATCCCGCGCTGGCGCACCGTGGCCGCCCGCCCCAAGTATTTCACGCAGGTCGATACCGAGCAGGTGATTCTGGCCGCGCTGCCGGATGCCAACATCACGGCTGGCCTGACGCTGACGCTCGCGCTGCAACCGTCGCAGGCCGCCACCAGCTTTCCGAAGTGGATCTTCAATCAGTACCTCTACGTGCTGGCCGAGGGTGCGCTTGCCAAGCTGATGATGATGCCTAACAAGCCATGGACGGATATTCAGAACGGCGCCGACCGCCGCACCAAGTTCGAGGCCGGTATTGCCAACGCCCGCGCTTCTGCCGTGTCGGCACTGGGCAGCGCACCGCAGCGCGTCACCGCCCAACATTAAGGAACCGCCATGGGAACGATCATTGCCAACAGCGTCATCGAGAAGGCGCAGACCATCCTGCAAGACACGACCGGCGTGCGCTGGCCTGTCGCCGATGAACTGCTGGGTTGGCTCAACGACGGCCAGCGTGAGGTGGTCATCCTCAAGCCCAACTCGCACGTCAAGAACATTGCCGTACGGCTGGCCGCTGGCACCAAGCAGAGCCTGCCCACCGACGGCGTGCAACTGATCGACGTGGTGCGCAACATGGGCGCAGATGGCAACACACCAGGCCGCGCCGTGCGCATCGTCATGCGCGAGATTCTGGACGCACAGGTGCCGAACTGGCACATCGCAACGGCTTCCGCCGACGCGAAGCACTACGTCTATTCCTTGCTCGATCCCAAGAACTTCTACGTCTATCCGCCGCAGCCCGCCGCCAATCAAGGCTACGTCGAGATGGTCTATGGCGCGGCACCCGCCGACGCCACGCTGAACGGGCCGATCACGCTGGACGACATCTACCAGAACGTACTGGTCGATTACATCCTGTACCGCGCCTACAGCAAGGACACCGAATATGCCGCTGACCAGAACCGGGCAGCGACACACCAGAACGCCTATATCGCTGCGCTTACCGGCAAGGCAAAGGTGGAAGTGGGGGCCAACCCCAATTCAATGGCTCCGGCCAATCCCAACGTCACGCCTAACACCCGCTAACTGAAAGGAGCATCGAAATGGGCGCTTTTAGCAACTACCTCGAAGAAAAGATCGTTGAGCACTTCTTGCGCAACAACGCGATCACCCCGCCAACCACGGTCTATGTCGCACTGTTCGGGTCCGATCCGGGCGAAGCAACAGGCGGCACCGAGACGGCCTACACCGGCTACGCTCGTCAGTCGGCCACATGGACGGCATTGGACGCCAACGGCCAGACAAAGAACGTCGGTGCCTTGACCTTCCCGGCCAACGGCAACGCATCGGCCAGCGTGACCATCACGCATCTGGCGCTGTACGACGCGGCCACCATCGGCAACCGCCTGTTCTACGCTCAACTGTCAGCCCCCAAGACGCTTTCGCCGGGTGACGTGCTTTCGTTCGCCGCCAACGCAATCGTCTTTGGTCTTGACTAAAGGGTTGAGGTTTCCTCAATCCTGACGTGACGTGAACGGGGCAGTTAACGGATTCTCGATCAATGGCACGGTACTTCCCTCTTGGGTAGTCCGTGCTGTTGTCGTTGCCACTGCCGCCGCGACCGTTGCCAGCAGCGAACCGACACGCACTACCTACGCCTCGGCGCACGGTGATGCCGCCGTCGTCGTCTCGCTGACCCAGACGCACACCATTCAGGCGCGTGCCATCGGCACAGCCTCAGTTTCATCCAGCATCGAACCGACGTTGAAGTTCGCCGGTTCCAGCGTGGCCACGGCCACGGCCACCGGTAACGGTGCAGTTCGCCGTGATGTGTGGGCCACTGCTGGTGGCGATGCCACCTGTACCGCCGACGCGCTGACCGCGCAGGCCATCGGCGAGGCGCAGGCCTTCGCGGTTTCAACCGTCGATCTGGCGCTGGCGCACATCATCCACCCAGGGCGATCCATCGCGCTTTGCGAGGCCAGCAACGCGGCCAGCGGTGACGTGACGCGCTACCCGACCGTGCTGCTGACCTATGGCTACTCCGGGCCGTCATGGGGCGAGGCCTCCGTCAAGCGCAGCGGCAACAACTACTTCGAGCACGACGGCTACAGTCTGGCCACCAGCACGGCCACCAGCCTGGTTGAGCAGGACAAGACCAAGATCATCGCCACGCTGGGCGCGTTCGACTTCGGCAACGGAACGTCGGGCGCCAACAGCTTCATCGTGTATTCCGCACGGGCCACCGGAACGGCCATCAACACGCCGCAGCTTGTCCCGGCCACACACATCTATCGACCGACAGCCAATGCCAACGCCACGGCAACCGGCACGGCAGACGCCACGCGAGTGGTCGTGCCGACAGCAACCGGGCTTGGCGAGTCCATCACCTACGGCCCGAAGGCACGCATCCGATACGCCAGCAGCGGGTCTGGAGCCATGGGGGCCAGTGTCGTGCAGGCGCTTGGCGTGCGCATGGCCATGGCGCAGCAGGACGGTGCCACAGCGGGCGCCACGCTGGCCGAAGGCATTGTGTTCGGCATGCAGCACTGGGGCGCAACAGACGTAGGGCTGGCTGGCGTCACCGTGCAATCCAAGGCCGATGTCGCCTATGCCGCCACCGGCATCGCTTCGCTGGCCATGGCCGTGACGCTGGACAGCACGCCAACGCTGCTGAAATTCGGTCAAGTCGACGCCGTGATGGCGACCGCGCTGGTGGGCCGCGCTTACGCCCTGGCCAACTCGGAAATCCGGGCGCCGGATGACCGCTACATGATCGTGGGGCAGGAAGATCGCGCCATGGTCGTTTCCACGGAAGAACGATTGATGGTGGTGACAGCATGAACCTCGGGAACTTTACCAAGCAGCCGGTCGAGATCATCGACTACGACATCGACTACAGCGAGTGGCTGACCGCAGGCGACAACGTGCAGGCCGCATCTGTCGAAGTGGCGCCCGTCGGGCTGATTGTCGAATCGACCTTCATCAACGACCCCCGCGTGAAGATCTGGGTTTCTGGCGGCACCACGGGCACCACCTACAAGCTGACCGTCACGGCCACGACCGCCGATGGCCGCGTCAAGCAGGACGAATTCAAGGTCAAGGTGAAGGACATCTGACATGACACAGGTTTTCAAGAACAACGCCTATGCGTCACTGGCCGCTGAATTGTCGGCAGCCGGTACGCTGGCAACCCTGGCTGCTGGGCAGGGGGCACGCTTCCCATCGCCTGCTGGCGGCGACTTCTTCCTGGCCACGCTGATCTTGCTGGACGGCAACGGCGCCGAGACGGCTTGGGAGATCGTGAAATGCACAGCACGAGCCACCGACGGCCTGACCATCGAACGGGCGCAGGAAGGCACCACGGCACGCATCTGGCCGGCTGGCACGCGCATCGAGTTGCGCACCACGGCTGGAACGCTGGACAGTTTCACCGATACCACGCAGGCCGCAGCAGCAGCACCCGTACAAAGCGTGTTCGGTCGCACTGGCGCCGTCATGCTGCAAAGCACCGACGTGACTGGTGCGCTGGGATTTACCCCGCTGGATGCAGCGCAGAAAAACGCAGCCAACGGCATCGCACCGCTTGGCGCGGACAGCAAAGTGCCTGCCGCGTATCTGCCGTCCTATGTCGACGACGTTCTTGAGTACGCCAACACAGCAGGTTTTCCGGCCATCGGTGAGACGGCAAAAATCTATGTGGCACTGGACACCAACAAGACCTATCGCTGGTCTGGATCGGCCTACGTGGAAATCAGCCCATCACCAGGCACGACCGATTCACTGACCGAAGGCGCGACCAACCTCTACTTCACCACGGCACGCGCCCGCGCAGCATTGAGCGCGACCGGAACCGTGTCGTACAACGCTGCAACAGGCGTCATTTCAGCAGAACTCACGTCTGGCTATGCCTCAAAGACCATTTCAGCAAACACCACATTGAACGCGGACACCGAGTACGAGACGGGCCGCAATCTGCGCGTCAATCATGGCGTCAAGCTGACCGTCCCAAGCACAACGCTGCTGATCGTGCGCAAGTACGCAGCAGGATCATCGCTTTAACAGGAGAAAACCATGTCCATGCAACTTGATTCAGCCAGCGGCTCCATCACCCTTGTCCCGGAAGATGGCGCCGGGAACGTCAATGTCACCGTGCCGCGCGGCGGCTTTGCCTCTGTTCCGCCCTACGGCCTGTTTGTCAAAGCAGATCCGGCAGCCGTTGCTTTCACCAAAACCGCTGCCGGCGCTGCCAGTATCAAGGCAGGCACCAAAGTTGATGTGGCCGGTACGCTGGTGCAGTTTGCAGCCGATACCGCAATCACCATGCCGACGCTCACGGCTGGCACCGACTACGCCATCTGGCTCAAAGATGATGCGACCATTCAGGCATCCACCAGCCACACGTCAGCACCAGACGCTGGCAACTGGCGCAAGATCGGCGGATTCCACTACGCGCCGGGTGGCAACGCTGCTGCGCAAGCGGGCGGTGACACTACGCCGGCCATCAATGCCTACTCGCTGTGGGACTTAAAGTTCCGCCCTGCGTGCTCTGATCCGCGTGGCATGACGCTGGTGGCCGGAGCATTCTGGTCAGACATCTATTTGCTGGGCGTGGATCACCTGACCAACGGCACGTCCAAGTACAACGTCACCATTGCGGACGGCAGCAGCCCACCCAAGATTCCGACCAAGTTCGGCGGCAACGGCACGAATGCCTACAGCACCATGAACTGGTGGGAAGCCAATGAAGTCTTACAGTCGTATGGAAAGCGGGCGCCAACCTACGACGAATTCGCGGCGCTGGCTTACGGTACGACCGAGGCAACCTCCAGCGGAGGCACTGACGTTCCCACAGCAGGCGCAACCGGAACCGGGGCAACTTCGGCATGGAACGTCTTTACTTCATGCTGGGGTTGTATTCAGTCGTCTGGCTGTATGTGGATCTGGGGCGGCGAGTTCGGCGGTGGGGCAGCAGCGGCAAGCTGGACGGCCAACACGGGCGGGCGTGGTTCCACGTACCAGATGGAAAACGCCGTGCTATTTGGGGGCGTCTGGGGCGACACGTCGAACGCCGGTTCACGTGCCTCGTACGGGGGCAACTCGCCCACGGCCTCGGGCAACAGCATCGGGGCGCGCGGCGTCTGTGACCACCTGATCCTTGACTAAGGCGGCGACAGCCGCCGGAACAATCCGATAGAACATGGAACCCGAAAAAGAAGTCGCGCAATGCTACGAGCAGATGAACATCGTCGAAAAGTACGAGACGGTCATCGCGTATCTGTACCCCATTGCGCAGAACATCCCACGCAAAAATGGCGTGGCCAAGGCCATGTTCATCGAGTGCCTGCTAGAGCAGGTCAAACTGATTGTGGAGGCCGGGAAGTCTGGACAGATTTCCCGCCTCTACGTCGCGGATGCGGGCCTCTCGCAACTGCGATTTTGGCTGCGGTTTCTGGTGAGCAAACAGGTTCGCGGCATCACGCCACACCAAGTCGAGACGGCACAAGTGCTGATCGCGGAGGTTGGGCGTCTGCTGGGTGCCTGGATCGTGAAGCAGAAACGCAGAGGGCAACATGGATAAATTCGCCGTGCTATTTGGGGGCAACTGGGACAACACGTCGAACTCCGGTTCACGTGCCTCGAACTGGAACAACTCGCCCACGAACTCGAACAACAACATCGGGGCGCGCGGCGTCTGTGAGGACAAGGAATTGGCATCACCTTTGCTCTGCTGTCGTTACGGCGCAGCAGGCCGGCCTTCTTCCATGTGGTCAGCCATGTTGTCCTGCTTCGGCAAACACCCTTGGGGGTCTGGTAGAGCGCCTAGTAGCCACCGTGTTGTGGCGAACGGCGCGGCCAGCTTTTGCCATGGGTAAGCGCCACGGACACCTGATCGAGCAGATTGCCAGCATGGACAATCTGCGCGATGCCTACGTCAAGACGATGCGCGGAAAGCGCCTGACTTGGGGATACCTTGAATTCAAGGAATACGCGGATATGAACTTGCGCAATATCCGCGAACAGTTGCTGGACGGCGCCTGGGTTCAAGGCGAGTACCGGCAATTCACCATCTACGAACCGAAACCACGTCTGATTTCCGCGCTGGACTTCAAGGACAGGCTGGCGCAGCACGCGCTGGTCAATGTCATCGGGCCAATTTTCGAGGCGTCATTGTTACCTTATACGTTCGCCTGCCGCGCTGGCATGGGCACGCACGCGGGCGTGCGGCACATTCAGGCAGAACTGCGGCGCACCCAGGCCACGCATTTCCTCAAGACCGATTACAGCCGGTTTTTTCCGTCGATTGACCGGGCACGCCTGCATCGTCTGATTGAGCGCAAGATCAAGTGCGACAAGACGCTGGCCACCATCAGGGCCATGGTGCCCAACACCGGGCACGGCCTGCCAATTGGCAGCCTGACAAGCCAGTTGTTCGCCAACGTCTATGGCGGCGTGATCGACCGCTTCATTCACTTCGATCTTGGCGCACGACACTGGGCGCGGTACATGGATGACATTGTGATCCTGTCCTCCAACCCCTACGAATTGCGCGACTGGTTCGAGGACATTGAAGAAGCCAGCAAGCAGCGCCTCGGGCTGGGCATCAGCAAGTGGCAAGTCTCGCCAGTGACGCGAGGCATCAACTTCCTTGGCTTCCGCATCTGGCCGCGCCACAAGCTGCTGCGCAAGCGATCAGTCGTCGGCGCAAAACGAAAGATCAAGCGATACCTGAAAGCAGGCGATCAGGAGTCGCTTGACCGGTTCATCGCCTCGTGGCGTGGTCATGCCGACCATGCCGATACCTGCAATCTGTTCAACCACCTGGAGAATCGCTATGGCATCCACTGTCATCAACACCCGTGAGGATCTTGACGCCACCACCGGCACGCCCGAGCACGATGCCTTTATGGCCATGCTACGCGGCACGCTCTACCGACTGGAGAAAGACGACAGCGCCGCAGTATGGCGTGCTGTTGAGGACAACAGCGTGATCGAACGCTTTGGCTTTACCCGTGCCGCCTTCCCCGGTGCTGTGGCGCCTGAGCTGCCGGCCTACGTGCCGCCGCCTTCTGATGTGCCGCAAGCGGTAACCATGCGGCAGGCCAGATTGGCATTGCTGGGCGCTGGGCTGTTGTCTCAGGTCAATGCCGCCATTGCCAGCATGCCGGGTGCGGAAGGCGAAGCGGCACGCATCGAGTGGGAATACGCGCAGGAAGTGCGACGGGATTCCGCGCTGGTGCAGTCGCTTGTCCCGGCGCTTGGCATGAGTGAAGCCGGCCTTGACGCCTTGTTCACTGCTGCTGCTGCGCTGTGATGGACTACGCGCTGTTCGTCATCGCCTTCCTGTGGGCTTTCTGGGCCATGTACGTGCTGGTGATGGGCATCTATCGCGCCCATCTGGCAAAGCGCATGACGCCCGTGACGCTGGCCCTGTCGCTGCCTTTTGTGGCGCTTGGCTACGTCATGGATGTGCTGGCCAACATCACTATTGCATCGGTGGTGTTTGTTGAACCGCCACAGGAAATACTGGTGACGGACAGGCTCAAGCGGCACATTAACCACGGCACGGGCTGGCGGCAGGCGCTGGCCAGTTATGTGTGCGACCACATGCTGGACATGTTTGACCCCAGCGGAAACCACTGCTGACATGCGCTACCACGTCATTCCGATCAACGATCTGCGCGAGCATGTGCCGTCACCTTCCTGCTGGTGCAGGCCGACGCCAGACGACGAACACGACGTTTTCACGCATCACGCCATGGATCGACGCGAGGACTATGAAAGCGGGCAGCAACGCCTGAACTAGCCGTCGAATCGCTTGGCACGTCCGCATAATTGAGCAATTCTCAATGGGGGCATCATGGCCGGATTCAAACTCAACCGATTCTCCGGGCTGCGACCACGCATCCCGGAGTCACTGTTGGGCGACAGTGATGCCACCGTCGCCGAAAACTGCGACTTCGCCTATGGCGAGCTACGCAACACCAAGGGCGGGTGGGCGTATCTCTCGCTGACCAACACACCGGCTGGACTCTACACCGACGACGGACTGTCGTTCTTCTCATGGACGGCAGACGTGAATGCCGTGCGTTCGCCGCTGGCAAGCGACACGTTCAACCGGATGTATTACACCGGCGACAACGGGTTCAAGGTAGCCAACCGGCTGGGCACGCGCATCAACGGCGGGGCGCCGTCCTCAAGCTATCTGGTAGGCGTGCCGCGCCCGACCGTGGCGCCCGTGCTGACCGCATTGCCGCCCACGCCGGTCAATTCCTCCAACGCGAACATCACGTTCCGGTTCCACTGGGAATACGGCGGGATCAAGTATCAGGAACAGGCCATCACGCCGACACCGCAGGGCGACAACACCTACCGCTTCACCCCGCCCGCCATCGCCGCCAGCACGCCAGATACCGCTTTCCCGGTGCTGCGCATGACGGCGACATGGAAAAGCGACAGTTCGCAGATCTTCGACCTCTACACCGGAAACTCGTCGTTCAACGGCGCGGCCAGCGGGCTGTACAGCCTGGACATGACCAAGGACGCGGGCGACACGACGACGACCTACACGGTGACGCTGGCCATCTCGGTCAAAGAGCAGGACAAGGAGACGCGGGCCTACGTCTATACCTACGTGAACACCTACGGCGAGGAAGGGCCGCCCAGCCCTCCGGGCCTTGTCACCACGTCGCCGATCATTGGCGTGTCGGTCAATGCGGTGAAGGATGCCGTCAGCGGCTACGCGCCGATCAAAGAAATCCGCATCTACCGCACACCGACGGGATCGACCATCGCCGACTACTTCTATGTCGGCACGCTGGGCGTGCTGTCCGGTTCCGGCTCTTTCATCTTCACGGACAACGTGAAGGGCGAGATGCTCAACGAACTGCTGTCATCGACCGAGTATTACCCGCCCAACCAGAACCTGACCGGCCTGATGCAGTTGCCCAACGGCATCCTGTGCGCATGGCTGGGCAACGAACTGCACTTCTCCGAAGCCTACAAGCCGTGGGCATGGCCGCCCAAGTACGTCAAGACGCTGCCCACCAACATCGTGGGCGGAATCGTGCATGGCTCCGGCGCCGTGGTGACGACACGCTCACACCCGCATCTGGTGTCGGGCGTCTCGCCGGATTCGATGACCGTCAGCAAGGTCAATGTCGATCAGGCCGGCTCCAGCAAGTGGTCAATCGCCGTGGTCGACGGCGTTGTGATGTATGCCAGCAACGACGGACTGGTGGCGCTGACCGGGGCCACGGCCAGTCTGATGCAGGGGCAGAAGTTCTTTACCCGCGAAGTCTGGCGCCAGCGGTACGGCGCCGGCCTGTCCTCGATGCGCTTTGCCGTCTGGGACGGGCGCCTGGTGGTCTATTCCTCGTCGGGCAGCTTCACCCCGTTCATGATCCGCTTCGACGAGGCCGACGGCACCATGACCGATCTGCCTGGGTTCGCCGCGCAGTGCTCGTTCCTCAGTACCTTGTCAGACCAGTTGTACTACGCAGCAGGCAACACCCTGTACCAGTTCAACGGCGGCACGGCCCAGAGCGCGGCATGGCAATCTGCCGAGCGCGTGCTACCGCGCCCGCTGAACTTCGGCGTGGCGCAAGCACTGGTGGAGGGCAACTGGTCGCTGGAGCTGTGGGCCTACGTGAAGAACCCGACCACGGGCACCTTCGAGTACCAGTTGAAGCACACCGAGGCGCTGGCCGGAGGCCTCAAGAACTTCCGCCTGCCCGGTGGGTACGAGTCCGACCGCTACCGCATCAAGATCGCGGGCGCCGGTCGATTCCGTGAATTGCGCGTGGCGCAGACCTTCCGCGAGCTATCCACCCTATGAGCACAACACAGACAAATCGTGGCGTTCCTGGCATCCCATTGGGGGCAATGGATGCCGTGCAGGACGAGAATGCCAGAATTGTTCTTCAGGCAATCGTAGATGGATTGAATGTCCGCAATGGAGCAACCGGCGCAGGTGACATGGCTTTTGTCACACGAGGCGAACTTGCCGGAAGTCAGTCCGCGCTGTCGATGGGCCTCTCGCGCCAGATCGACGACTACACGACACAGGTTCGCAAAATCACGCCGGGGATGATTAGCCAGGTCATCAACGATCTGCAAGCCCAGATCATGGAGTCCAAGCTGTTCAAGGATCTCGGCGAGCGAGTGAATTTGATCGACAAACCTGGCGGCATCTTCGACCGTCTTGAGGCGGCTGAACTGGTGCTGGTGCAGGAAACGAACCAGCGCATCGAGGGAGACACGGCCCTATCGGCAAGGCTGGACGTAATGGGCACGCGAGTCGGTACCGCCGAAGCGGCCATCTCAACCGAGACAACCCAGCGCGTCAATGCCGACAACGCCATCCAGCAGACCATCAGCACGCAGTACGCCGCCGTCAACAACAACCTGTCGCTGCTGCAATCGAGCCAGACCACGACCGCCAACAACGTCGCTGCGCTGACCACGACCATGCAACAGGTGCAGGCCCAGGTGGGCGCCAATGCCGTGGCCATCCAACAGGAGACACAGGCCCGCGCCGCCGCCGATGGCACCCTGTACGCGCAATGGACGCTGCGCGTGGATGTGGCAGGCCGGGTGTCGGGCTTCGGCCTGGCCAGCGATGCGAACGTCTCCGACTTCATTGTGCGGGCCGACCGGTTTTCTATTGCGAGCCCGAGCGCGACGGATGGCATCACGCCTAAGATTCCGTTCATCGTCGCCACTACAGACCAAGAAATCAACGGGCGCATCGCACCGGCGGGGGTTTATCTCGAAGAGGCATTTATCAAAAACGGAACCATCACCAATGCAATGATCGGCGTGGCGGAAATT
>Ga0209958_1002224_pt1 | contig 11363 bp, 7 predicted proteins | sample ThiBio_inoc_plan_FD_183942 | JGI IMG/M metagenome (GOLD analysis project Ga0209958, IMG submission 183942) | Wastewater bioreactor microbial communities from Cape Town, South Africa - Thiocy_inoc_plan (SPAdes) | ecosystem: Engineered > Bioremediation > Thiocyanate > Unclassified | place: South... | reverse complement strand
TCGCAGCCGATGCGCATCAGCGAACTCGAAAACATCCGCCGTTCGCTGCACGACTACCAGCTGCAATTGCGCGAGCTGCATGGCTCGCTGGAGCACCAGAACCGCGAATTTCACTCGCAGGCGCGGCAGGATGCGCTCACCGGCTGCCACAACCGGCGTGCCTACGAAGAAGACTGGGAGGATTTCCGCCGGCAACTGCAAGCCGCGCCGCAGGGCGTGGCTTTCCTGTTGTTCGATTGCGACCGCTTCAAGACCATCAACGACACCTACGGTCACGCCAAGGGCGACCGCGTGCTCACCATCGTCGCCGATGCGCTGGTGATGGCACTGCGCGCCAACGATCGCCTGTATCGCCTCGGCGGCGACGAATTCGCCACCTTTCTGTCGCACACCACGCCCGCCCATGCCAAGCAGATCGCCCAACGCTGCCAGAGCCTGCTCGAAGCGTCGGTCTTCAGCGATCTGGGAATCAGCGAACCGGTCGGGATCAGCATCGGCATCGCTTTCTGCACGGCCGATCAGCTGGCGCACATCGACGAACTGCCCAAACAGGCCGACATCGCCATGTATACCGCCAAGCAGCCGGGGCGCAACCGCATCGCACTGTACGGCGAAGACACCGAGCGTGCCGCGCAGGCGCTGGTGGCAAGCCGCGAGACCAGCGCGCTGTTCCAGGCGTTGGCCACGCCCGGCATGGTCGAGCTGCATTACCAGCCGATCCATGGCCTGCCCGGGCGCAAGGTGGCGTATTACGAGGCGCTGGCGCGCATCCGCTACAACGGCGAGCTCATCATGCCGGGCGCATTCCTGCCGGTGGTCAGCAGCCGCCGCCTGGAAACCGAATTCGATCTGGCGGTGCTGCACCAGGTCGACGCCGATCTCTCGTCGCAGCAGATTCCGCCGGGAAGCGGCGTCTCGATCAACCTGTCGGCACAAAGCATTTCACGTCCCGAAATCGTGTCGCACCTGCTGGAACTGTCGCGCCACGGCACACGCCATCCCCTGATGCTGGAGATCACGGAAACCTCGCTGATCACCCAGATGATCGAAGTGCGCACCTATCTCGATTTGTTGCACACGGTCAATTACCGCATCGCCATGGACGACTTCGGCACCGGTTATTCGCCGCTGCGCTATCTGGTGGATTTGCCGGTGGATGTGGTCAAGTTCGACATTTCGCTGGTGAACAAGCTGGGGCAGGACAACCGCGCCGGCCAGGTGGTGGCCGATTTCGCCCGCATGATGAAGGACGCCGGCTATGCGCTGGTGGCCGAGGGCGTGGAGACCGAAACCGTGCTGCAGAAAGTCGAAAGCCTGGGTTTTGCCCATGTGCAGGGCTATTTGCTGGGGCGGCCGGCCCCCCTTTCGCAGTTGGCTGGGCAGCCCAACGTCGCCGGCATGGCAGCGCCGTCTGCTCCGCTTGACGAAGACGGCTCAGTGTTTGCCTGAACGCCAGATGGAAAAGATGATCCACAGGCTGTTGAAAAACGCGATCAGGAACCCCAGCAATCCGAAAAACGGCAGGCCGAACAGCTGAGGTCCGCCTTCCACCGTCATGATGATGCTGGAGCCGACCACCAGCGAGGCGGTCAGAATGCCCATGGTCAGCCGGTTGCTGGCGCGGTCCAACTGGTGGCCGAACTGGTCCAGCCGTTTCAGGTCGAGATCGACCTTCACCCGCCCGCGCCTCATGTCGCGCAGCAGGTGGCGCAGGTCGCGCGGCAAGTCGGCCAGCACGTCCAGCGTTTCGCGCATGCTTTTGCGCCCGCGCGCCAGCAGCGCTTGCGGGGTGTAGCGCAGCTGAATGATGCGCTCCACGAACGGCGTCACGTGGTCGATCATGTGGAACTCCGGGTCGAGCTGCTGCCCCAGCCCTTCCAGCGTGATCAGGGTCTTGAACAACAGGGTCAGGTCGGCCGGCAGCGCCAGGTTGTTGTCGCGCATCAACGCCGTGATGTCGTTCAGCAATGCACCGATCCTGACATCCTTGAGCTGCAGATCGTCGTAGCTTTGCAGCAGTTCCGCGACGTCGTAGGCCAGGCGATCCTCATCCAGCACCGACTCGCCGCTCCAGTCCAGCAGTATCTGCAGCAGGCCCTGCACATCCTTGCGCGTCAGCGCGTGCAGCAGGTCGACAATCTGGTTGCGGCGGGAATGGGTCAGTATCCCCACCATGCCGAAATCGATCATGCCGATGCGATTATCCGGCAGGAACAGCACATTGCCCGGGTGAGGGTCGGCATGAAAATAGCCGTGTTCCAGCACCATGCGCAGCACCGTATCGGCACCGCGCGCCGCCAGCAGCCCAGGGTCGAGTCCGCGGGCGCGCAGCTTGTCGGATGCCACGCCCGCCATGCCGACAATTTCTTCCTGCACGTTGACGCGGTCGCTGGTGAACTCCCAATACACCCGGGGAATCTTCACCAGCGGATCGTCGGCAAAGTGGCGTGCGAACTGGTCGATGTTGCGCGCCTCCTTGGCCAAATCGAGTTCGCGGTTCAACGAGCGGCGGAACTGCGACACCATATGCACCGGATCGTAGCGTCGGAAATCCGGCACTTCGCTATCCAGCAGCCTGGCGGCATGTTCGAGGATGCGCAGATCGGCCCGGATCACCGCCTCGATGCCGGGGCGGCGGATTTTGACGACGACCGGCGTGCCGTCCTTGAGCGTGGCGCGGTGCACCTGCGCGATGGAGGCGGCCGCCAGCGGCAGCGGATCGAATCCGGCAAACACGTCAGTGGGCTCGCCCTTGAGCGCTGCGACCAGATCGGCATGCAGAATTTCATAGGGCACCGCAGGCACCTGGCTATGCAGTTTCTCGAATTCGGCGATCCAGTGCGGCGGAAACATGTCCACCCGGGTCGCCAGCAACTGCCCGAGTTTGACGAAGGTGGGACCGAGCTCTTCCAGCGCGCGGCGGATGCGCACGGGCGCATCGAGCTGGCTGATTTCGCTGGTGCTGTGCCAGTGCAGCACCCGCCCGGCGCGTTCCAGTACGCCGCTGATACCCAGCAGGCGCACCAGATCGCCCCAGCCATAGCGAATCATCACCGAGGCGATTTCATGCAATCGCGGCAGGTCGCGCACGACCGAAATGGTTTCCCAGAGCATCGTTGGTTGTCGGAATCGGCAATGCCGAGAGTGTACCCGCAAGGGGCACGCCGGATTCGTAAGCCGCTAAAGCGACAACGACTCCGCAGTACCCGCAAGGTGCACGCCGGATTCGTAAGCCGCTAAAGCGACAACGACTCCGCAGTACCCGCAAGGGGCACGCCGGAAAGCCGCAAGCGGCGCAGCGGGCGCGCTTCCCCTGCCGGGGTGGCGGATATCAGGAACGCAGGCGCTCGCTCTGCCGTTTGAGCGACTCGGACAGCGCAGCCAGGATGCCGCTCGCCACCTGCGACAGACGCGCGCTGGCGGTGCTGGCCGACTCGCTCAGCCCGGCGCGCCCCGCTGCGCCGCCGGCCTTCACTCCGCCGGCCAGTTGCTCCAGCGCCTCGCGCACCTGCGTGCCGGTACGGGTGCCGCTGTGTTTCAGGTGGTCGCTCAGGGTTTCGAGCTCTTCCTTCAGTTTGCCGCCGGACTGGCTGGCGGTTTGCTTCAGGGTATCGATAATCTGCGCCTCCAGGTCGCGGAGCTGTTCCAGGCTGGCTTTCAGTTCATTGTCCTTGAAGGCCCTCCCCTGTTCGGCCGCTTCCTGCAGGGCATAGGAGACAGCCTGCGCAGCACTGCCGACGGCATCGTCCAGGCCGGATACGGCCTGCTTGAGGCCGTCCTTCATTTCTCCGCCGCGCGCAGTCAGGCCGCTGCCCACTCCGGAGGCAATCGCGGCGACGATCTCGCTCAGTTCGCTGAGTGCCATGCGGCGCTCATGCAGGACGCGCGCGGTCAATTCGCGCACGCGTTCGCGCAGGTCGGGCGTGGACACGGCTGCTGCCGCCTCGTCGTGCAATTGCACAAGTTGCGTGTTGTCGGGGATACTGGTCCGCTCGGAAGCGGGGGATTGCGCGTCGTTCATGGTGCTGTCCTCGGGTCAAGATTCGCTACGCATGGCCATAATTATCGTTTCAACTATAGAGCAGATTGTCATTCGATGAAGCCTGTACTGCTGTCCCTGCTGGCCTTGCTGTTGACGTCTCACGCATTCGCGGCGCAGGAAGACGATGTCCACATGTATGCCGTCAGCCTGGTGGGCAGCCCCTATCGATTGGGCGGCAGCGCGCCCGACAGCGGACTCGATTGCAGCGGTTTCGTCGGCCACGTATTCAGGCAGACGATCGGCATCCAGCTCCCGCGCGACAGCCGCGCGATCAGCGAAGCGACGCAGCCGCTCGCGCTGGCTGAACTCCAGCCCGGCGATCTGGTCTTCTTCAACACCCTCAACCGCGCGTTCTCCCATGTCGGCATTTATCTGGGCGAAGACCGTTTTGTGCACGCCGCGAGCAGCCGCACCGGGGCGGTCACGGTCTCCAGTCTCGGCGACCGTTACTGGCGCGAACGCTTCGACGGCGCCCGCCGTGTCGTCCCGGCCGGCGACATTCCGCCCGCGCTTGCCGCGCTGCAATAAGCGCTGCCCGGGTGCGCTCCGGCATGGCGTGCTGGCAGCGGCCTTGTTGATGCATTTTGCGCATGCGGCAAGCGATCTCAGCCTGGAAAGCGCGGACGCCGTCAACGAGGGGGAGTTGCGCTTCCTCGAAACGCCGCCCGCCAAACCCCTCCACCATCACCAGAACCGTATCCGCATCGATGCCGACAGCCTGGCTAGCGGCTGGGTCGGGCTGTATCAATGCCACGACCGGCTGGACGCCGTGCCGCTGCTGCAGATCACCTTCCGCGAAGGCTATGTGCGCGATCTCAAAATCGACCTCGCCCGCGGCATCGGACACGCCTGGGTCGAGGGCGCCAGCGTGCAACTGCGCAATGTCGAACCCGGTGCACGGCTGTGCCTGTCTGCGCAAACCCGCGCCCTGCGCAACACCGGAAACGGCTATTTCAGCCTGTTCAGCGGACCCTACATGCGCAAATTCCTTGACGGCTATTACCCCATGCGGGTGACGCTCGAGGTCGATTATCCCGCCGAGTCGCTCCAGCTGATCGACGTCAGCCCGGCGCCGCAAGCCGGGCTGAGTTTCGACGAACGCCCCGGCAACATCCGGCTGGAAACCCTGTTCGAAGGCGAGCTGCGCCTCCTGCTCCAGTTCGAACGCCGCTGATCGGCACCGGAATTAATTATATTCACGATGTATTGATAACCGTTCTCATTTTAAGTACGATTGCACGCATCGCCCCAACCGAGAAAGAATCCAAGATGAAACCGACCCTGACCCGGCTGCTTGCCGCCCTGGCATTCACCGCCGCCGCCCTGCCTGCGCTGGCCGAGGAAGTCGTGGTGTATTCCGCGCGCAACGAGCAGCTCATCAAGCCCTTGTTCGACGCCTATACCCGCGAAACCGGCGTACAGGTCAAGTTCATCACCGACAAGGAAGGGCCGCTGATGGCGCGCCTGAAAGCCGAGGGCAAGAACACCCCGGCCGACATGCTGCTGACCGTCGACGCCGGCAATCTGTGGCAGGCCTCCGAAGAGGGCCTGCTGCGTCCGATCCGCTCGCAAACCCTGCTAGCCAACGTGCCGGCCCATCTGCGCGATCCTGACAACGAGTGGTTCGGCCTGTCGGTGCGCGCCCGCACCATCGTGTACAACACCGGCAAGGTGAAGCCGGCCGAGCTGTCGACCTACGAAGACCTGGCCAGCCCGAAATGGAAAGGCCGCCTCTGTCTGCGCACCTCGAAAAAGGTCTACAACCAGAGCCTGGTAGCGATGATGATCACCGAATACGGCGAAGGCAAAACCGAAGACATGGTGCGCGGCTGGGTCGGCAACCTGGCGACCGCGCCCTTCCCCGACGACACCAAGGTAATGGAAGCGGTGGCCGCCGGCCAGTGCGACGTCACGCTGGTCAACACCTATTACTTCGGCCGCCTGATGGAAAAGAGCCCCAATCTGCCGCTGGCGATTTTCTGGCCCAACCAGAATCTGAAAAACAAGGCGGCCGGGGTGCACGTCAACATCTCCGGCGCCGGGGTCACACGCCATGCCAAGAACCCGGCCGGCGCGCAGAAACTGATCGAATGGCTGTCGTCCGACAAGGCGCAAAACCTGTTCGCCGACGTCAATCTGGAATACCCGGTCAACCCGAAGGTTTCGCCCGACAAGACGGTCGCAGCCTGGGGCGGCTTCAAGCAGAACCTGATCAACGTAAAAGAGGCTGGCAGCCTGCAGACCAAGGCCGTAAAATTGATGGATCGCGCCGGCTACAAATAAGCATCCATCTTGTCTGACACTGTTGCAGTTCCAGCAAAAGCGCCCTCCGCGGGCGTTTTTGTTTTGCCTGACGCCCGCCCCCGCATCGGCGGCTGGATGCTGTTCGCCCTGGCGGTGGCCGCGCTGGTGCTGGTGCCGGTGGCGGTCACCTTCTCTTCGTTCGCGCGGGTCGAGGGCGACATCCTCGCCCACCTGACCGAATTCGTGCTGCCCGAACTGGTGGGCAACACACTGTGGCTGGTGCTCGGGGTGGCGATCGGCGTCGGCGTGCTGGGCGTGTCGCTGGCCTGGCTCACGGCGATGTGCGAATTTCCCGGCCGTCGCCTGTTCGACTGGGCGCTGCTGCTGCCGCTGGCGCTGCCCGCCTACGTCACAGCCTTCGTCGCGATCGGTCTCCTGGACTTCACCGGCCCCTTGCAGACCTGGCTGCGCGAAAGCTGGGGCCTCACCGGCCTGCCCGAGATCCGCTCGCGCGGCGGCGTCATCCTGGTGATGTCGCTGGCGCTCTATCCCTATGTTTACCTGATTGCGAAAAACGCCTTCGCCACCCAGGGCGCGATCGCGCTGGAAGCGGCGCAGTCGCTCGGGCTGTCCCGCACCCAGGGCTTCTTCCGGGTGGCGCTGCCGATGGCGCGGCCGTGGATCGCCGCCGGGATGATGCTGGCGCTGATGGAAACCCTGGCCGATTTCGGCACCATGGCGATCTTCAACTACGACACCTTCACCACCGCCATCTACAAGGCCTGGTACAGCCTGTTCTCGCTGCCGGCGGCGGCGCAGCTGGCCTCGATCCTGATCCTGTTCGTGCTGGTCGCGGTGGTGTTCGAGCAGCGCTCGCGCACCCGGATGCGCTACGGTGCGGTCGGCCGCGGCGCCGCTTCACGACGCATCAAGCTGTCGCCGGCGCTGGCCGGGCTGGCCCTGCTGTATGCCGGTGCCGTGCTGGCGGCGGCTTTCCTCATTCCGATCACGCAACTGGCGCTGTGGACACGCGACGTCATCGCCGCCGATCTCGACGCCCGCTATTGGGCTTTTGCCTGGCATTCGGTGCTGCTGGCCGGCATGGGCGCGCTGATGGTGGTGGCCGTGGCGTTGCTGCTCGCCTACGCCGGGCGCCAGCGCCCCGGCCCGGCGATGATGTGGACGCAGCGCCTCGCCACCCTCGGCTATGCCTTCCCCGGCGCGGTGCTGGCGGTGGGCCTGTTCATTCCGGTGGCGGCGCTGGACAACTGGCTGATCGACACCGGCCGCGCCTGGTTCGGCTTCGACGGCAACGAAATCCTCAAGGGCACGCTCTTGGTGATGCTGCTGGCCTACCTGGTGCGCTTTCTCGCGGTAGGCTTCGGGCCCATCGACAGCGGCCTGCACCGGATCAGCCGCAACATCGACGAAGCGGCGAAAAACCTCGGCACCGGCGCGGCCGGCCTGTTGACGCGGGTGCATCTGCCGATGCTGCGCGCCAGCCTGTTGACCGCTGCCACGCTCACCTTCGTCGACATCATGAAGGAAATGCCGATCACCCTGATGACCCGCCCGTTCGGCTGGGACACGCTGGCGGTGCGGGTGTTCGAAATGACCTCGGAAGGCGAATGGGAGCGCGCCGCGCTGCCTTCGCTCGCCATTGTCATTGCCGGTATCATCCCCATCATTCTCATGACCTGGCGCGGAGCGCACTCCCATGGCTGAATTGATCCTCGATTCGGTTTCGCAGTCGTACGCCAAACGACAAATCATCGCCGACCTCACCTTCACGCTGCCGGAAGGCGCAATCGGCTGCCTGCTGGGCCCGTCGGGCTGCGGCAAGACCACGGCATTGCGCTGCATCTCCGGCTTCGAGCCGATCCAGAGCGGCGAAATCCGTATCGGCGGCGAAGTCGTCAGCCGTCCCGGCTGGATGCTGGCCGCCGAAAAACGCCGCATCGGCATGGTGTTCCAGGACTACGCGCTGTTCCCGCACCTCACCGTGGCGGGCAACGTCGGCTTCGGCCTGCGCAATGAATCCAAGGCCGCACGCCAGGCGCGCATCGACGAACTGCTCGTGTTGGTCGGACTGACGGCCCACGCCGATCAGTATCCCCACCAATTATCCGGCGGCCAGCAGCAGCGCGTCGCGCTGGCGCGCGCGCTGGCGCCGCGGCCGCGCCTGATCCTGATGGACGAGCCGTTCTCCAACCTCGACGTGGAACTGCGCGAACGCCTGTCGATCGAGATACGCGACATCCTCAAGCGCGAGGCCACCACCGCGCTCATCGTCACCCACGACCAGCACGAAGCGTTTGCGCTGGCCGACTGGGTCGGCGTGATGCACCAGGGCCGCATCCAGCAATGGGATACGCCCTACAACCTGTATCACGAGCCAGGCAACCGCTTCGTCGCCGATTTCGTCGGCCAGGGTGCGCTGGTGCCGGGAGAGGTGATCAACGACCATCAGGTGGAAATCGAGCTCGGCGTGCTGGAAGGACACATCCCGGTCGAGTGCGACGCCAGCGGCTGCGACGAATGCGTGCGCAACTGCCACGTCGACGTGCTGCTGCGGCCGGACGACATCATCCACGACGACGACAGCCTGCTGCTGGCCGAGGTCGAAAACAAGGCCTTCCGCGGCGCCGACTTCCTCTACACGCTGAAACTGCCGAGCGGCCAGCACGCACTGTCGCTGGTGCCCTCGCATCACAACCACGCCATTGGCGAAAAGATCGGCATCAAGCTGGCGGTCGACCACGTCGTGGCGTTCCGACGCGAATAACCGCCCCCCATGCTGCCCTCTCCGCTGCGCGGCTTGATGTTCAATGTGGGGCTTGGCTTCACCTCCGCCCTGTTGCTGATGCTGGCGGTGATCGGGCTGGGGGTCACCCAGATGGAGCATCTGAACGCCGAGCTGGCCAATGTGGTTTCGGTCAACAACGTCAAGACCCGGCTGGCCTCGCGGATGCGCGACTCGATTCGCGACCGGCAGATGCTGATGCACAACATCGTGATCTCCAACGATCCCTGGGAAAAAGACGCGCTCTTCATGCTGTTCCAGGATTACGGCGAACGCTACGCCAAGGACCGCGGCCAGCTCGGCACCATGCTCAGCACGCCGGACGAGAAACTGCTGATGGACGAACTTGACGTCCTCACGTCCTTCAACCAGCCGATCATGTTCAACGTGGTCCAGGCGGCCCTCGACGAGAACAATTACGCCGCCCTCAAGCAGTTGCAGGAGGAAGCCATTCCCCTGCAAAACGAGCTGATGGAGTCGCTCAACAACATGACCAGCCTGCAGCGCGAGGCCAACGAAGCGGCGCTCGGCAAAACCTTCACCGCCTATCAGGCCACCCGCAACCTGATGCTGGTGCTGGGCATCAGCGCTACCCTGCTGGCAATCCTGGTTGCGGTACTGGTCAGCCGCCGCATGCTGACGCAGACGCGCCAGCTCGAAACCGAAAAGCAAAAATACCAGACCCTGTTCGAGAGCAACTCCGACGCCGTCGTCATTCTCGACGATCAGGGCTTCACCGACTGCAACCCCGCCACGCTATCGCTGTTCGGCATGGATTCGGTTGCCACCTTCCTCGGCAGCTCCATTTCCCAGCTTGGCACCCCGCTCCAGGCCCATGGCATGAGCGCCCACGATCACGCCATGCAGGCGATCCGCCAGGCACGCAGCCAGGGACATGCGGTGATGGACTGGCAGGGGCTGCGCCAGGACGGCTCGGTGTTCTCGGCCGAGATCGCCATGCACGCGATGCAACTGGAAGGCAGGCCGGTGATCCAGGCGATCATGCGCGACGTGTCCGAACGCCGCGCCGCCGAGGCCGCCAAGGAAGCGGCGCGCGAAGCCGCCCTGCAAATGGCGCATGCCAAATCGGGCTTCATCGCCAACGTCAGCCATGAAATCCGCACCCCCATGCACGGCATTCTGGGGATGAGCGGATTGCTGCTGAAAACCCCGCTCGACGGACAACAGCGCGAATACGTGGCGACCCTGAAAAGCTCGGCGGAAGGTCTGCTTACCATCATCAACGACATCCTCGACTTTTCCAAAATCGAGGCCGGCAAACTGGCCATCGAACAGGTCGCCTTCTCGCCCGCAGCGCTGGCCCAGGGGGTGGCCACGCTGTTTCAGGCGCGCGCACTGGAAAAGAACCTGCACCTGAGGCTGACCCTGCCCGATGCTCCGCCCGCCGCCCTGCTCGGCGACCCTACGCGCATCCGCCAGATCCTGCTCAACCTGGTCGACAACGCCATCAAGTTCACACACCAGGGCGAAGTCGAGTTGCGCGCGGCCTTCGAGACGGTGGAAGGTGCGGTCAATTGTCTGTTCACCGTCCGGGACAGCGGCATCGGCATGAGCGCCGAAACGCAGGCGCGCCTGTTCCAGGCCTTTTCACAAGCCGACTCGTCGACCACGCGGCGTTACGGCGGCACCGGCCTGGGGCTGGCTGTCAGCAGCCAGCTCGCTGAATTGATGGGTGGACAGCTCACGGTCGAGAGCGAACCCGGCACGGGCAGCCGCTTCACCCTGGCACTACGCCTGCAGGCAACGACGCTGCCGCTGGTTGAACTGCCGACGCAGCAGGCCGCCATCCAGCTGCAGGGCCGCATCCTGGTCGTGGAAGACCATCCGGTGAACCAGAAAATGCTGGCGCACCAGCTGCGCGAAATGGGCCTGCAATATGCCGTTGCCGCCAGCGGAGCGCAGGCGCTGGACATGCTGGAGAAGGAGACGTTCGACCTGGTGCTGATGGACTGGCAAATGCCGGAAATGGACGGCCTGGATGCCACCCGGCAGATCCGCCGGCTGCCGACCGACGTCCGCCATATTCCCGTCGTCGCGCTGACCGCCAATGCCAACGCCGATTTTCGCGAAATCTGCCTCGCCGCCGGAGCGAACGATTATCTGAGCAAGCCCTATACCGAGGCTGCGCTGGCGGCATTGCTGAAGCAGTGGCTGCCGCAAGCCGGGCCTGCCGCCCCCCGCGTTCCGCTGCTCGACCTGCCCGCCCTGCATGCGCGCTACCCCGGCAATCCGGGGCTGGTGAACGATCTGGCC
>Ga0209958_1002220_pt1 | contig 11390 bp, 6 predicted proteins | sample ThiBio_inoc_plan_FD_183942 | JGI IMG/M metagenome (GOLD analysis project Ga0209958, IMG submission 183942) | Wastewater bioreactor microbial communities from Cape Town, South Africa - Thiocy_inoc_plan (SPAdes) | ecosystem: Engineered > Bioremediation > Thiocyanate > Unclassified | place: South... | reverse complement strand
AGGTGACCTGCTGCGGCGGCGCGCTGGCGTTCTCCGAGCCGGAAAAGGCGCAGGCGCAGATCAAGGACATCGTCGAGTCGGCCTACGACCACGGCGCCGAAATGATCGTCACGCCGTGCCCGCTGTGTCAGGCCAACGTCGAGATCTATCAGGGCCAGATCAACAAGCGCTACGGCACCAAGTTCGACATCCCGGTGATGTACTACAGCCAGTTGATGGTTGTCGCCTACGGCGGCGACGCCAAGGCCGCCGCGCTCAACGGCCAGGTCATCAAGGCGCGTCGACTGGAGGAAATCGCCGCCAAGCCGGTCAAGCGCTGAACCGGTTTGCGCAGACAAAAAAACAGGGGCACGCGGCCCCTGTTTTTTTGTCTGTCGGGAAGGCGGCGCTATTTGCGTGCCGAATAGGTCGGCAGCGTAATCCGGAACGCCATGGCAATCAGCCGCAGTCCCAGGATGACCGCCATTCCGGCCCAGGTGGCGATCACGGGGGACAGCCCCAGGGCCTGCAGGCCGATCAGCACCAGAGCGCCGGCCCAGGCGGCCGATGCGTACAGTTCGCCGCGCAGGAACACCAGCGGGACCTCGTTGCACAGCACGTCGCGCACCACGCCGCCGACGATGCCGGTGATGACCCCCAGCAGGCTCGCTGCAAGCCAGGGCGCCTGCCACAGCAGCGCGATCTGGGTGCCGACGATGGTGAACAGCGCGAGGCCGACGGCATCCGGTATGAGAAACAGGCGCGGCGGCAGGCGCAGGCCGCGCGCGGCGATGAAGACGGCCAGCGTCGTCGCTAGGGCAACGTACAGGTAAATCGGGTCGTCGAGCCAGAACACCGGACGCTGCAGCAGCACGTCGCGTACCGTGCCGCCGCCCAGCGCGGTAGCCATCCCCACCATGGTCACGCCGACCAGGTCCATGTTCTTGCGGCCGGCATCGAGCACACCGGTGAGCGCGAACACCGCGACCGCCGCCAGACCGACCCAGTACAGCAGATTTTCCATGACGTGTCGTACAGAGCGGGCGGCGATTCGGCCGCCCGGGGAATGGGGATGCCGGAGTATCGCAAGAAATGGCGGCAAGGACATCCGGCGCCGCTTATTTCTTGCGCTCGCGCCGCAGCAGTTCGGCCTTGCGCGCGACGCCCCAGCGGTAGCCTGACAACGCTCCGTTGGCACGGACGGCGCGGTGACAGGGGATCGCCAGCGCCACCGGGTTGCCGGCGCAGGCGTGCGCTACGGCGCGAAATGCCCTCGGTTGCCCGATGCGCGCGGCAATTTCCGAGTAGCTGGCGGTGCGGCCTGCGGGGATCGCCTGCAAGGCTTGCCAGACGCGGCGCTGAAAAACCGTTCCCCGGACGTCCAAAGGCAGATCAAGTACGCCCTGCGGCTGCTCGATATAAGCGATCACCCGGGCGATCCAGCGCTTGAGTGCGGCGTCGGCCGGCGCCAACCGCGCCTGCGGGAAGCGTGTCCGCAAGCGTTCGGCCAGGGTCTGCGCATCATCACCAAATTCGATGGCGCACACCCCTTTGCCGGTGGCGGCGACGCTGACCCAACCCAGCGCGCAGGGCTCGGCGGCGTAAAAATACCCGGCTTCGTAGAGGGCGGCGTTCGACAGCGCGGCGGTAGATTCGGTATCCATGGCGGGCATTCGGCTGGGGTTTGAAGATCGCAGTGTCGACCGCTTCGGTGCGCTCCGCAATCCGGACCGTGCGCGAATCCCATGCCTGTCGCACCGCCCGCCAAGCGGCGGTATGCTTACGTTTTGTCAAAAAAACATACGAACATGAAAAGAGCCCATGACCTCAACCAGCTGATCGACCTGGTGCACGAAGCGGTGTACGAAGTCGACGAACTGCGCGCCTGCCTGGAACACGACGACGACGAAGCCTCCACCTACGCGCCGTTTCTGGACGATCTCGACAGGATGCTGCGCGACCTGCACGAATCGATGGCGTCCGGCAAATACGCGGGCGTCGGGAGCGGCGAGGATCTGGCCTTCATGCCGTTGTTCAAGAAGCACGAGCGCAGCATTCCCTTCCGCGAACTGCTGCGCACCATCAATGCGACGCACCGCGAAGGCTACGAGCCTTGAAGGGAAGCTGCCAGGAAGCTGCGGCTGCTCGTTTCTGAGGGCCGCTTTCCAGCCTGGCCAGTTGGTTGGTGCAAGTTCCACGGCCGCCTCCGGCCAGAAACGGAAGTTCGGATTGATGGGGCCGATCGTCTCCAGTTTGGCCATTGCTGTCGTTCAGAAGTGTCAGGCTGGACGGCGGCAATGAAGGTACAACTGTCTTGAAGGCTATTCGCTGCCGAACATAAGATCACTCGAACTCATTCGGCACCGGAAGAGCCATGACTCTTGAGCTCGGCAAACTTTGCGGCCATTGTGGGGTTACCCTTGGTTAGCTTCTTGACGGTCAAGTCGTCGGCCTTGTTGTTGGCAAGGCGAAGGTTGTTTTCTGAACCGAGCAGAGCGTCTTTGGTCTTCTGAAGATGATCGATGGTCTTATCAATCTCTTCAATAGCCGTCTTGAATTTCTTGGACGCCAGTTCGTAGTTCCGGGCGAAGCCAGTCTTGAACGCATCGAGTTCGTTCTCGAAGTGTGTGATATCAATGTTCTGTGCTTTCACCAGCGCGAGCTCGGTTTTGTACTGTAGTGAGTTTTGGGCGGCGTTTCGAAGCAGCGTAATTATCGGGATGAAAAATTGCGGTCGGACGACATACATCTTCGGATAACGGTGGGACACATCGACAATGCCGGAGTTGTAAAGCTCGCTGTCGGGCTCAAGCAGGGAAACTAACACTGCATACTCGCAGCCTTTCTCAGTGCGGTCCTTGTCGAGCTCTTTGAGAAAGTCTTCGTTCCTTTTCTTGGTCGCTGTTTCGTCGCTCTCGTTCTTCATCTCGAACATGATCGAGACAATCTCGGTGCCAGCCTCAACTGAGTCGCGAAAGATGTAGTCGCCTTTGCTGCCAGTCCGCGCGTCGTTGTCCTTCTCGAAATATGCCCTTGGAAACGCCGTCGCTCGAATGCGGTTGAACTCGGTCTCGCAGTGCTGCTCAAGGGTTTCACCAACCATCTTGGTCGACAGACGGGCCTTCATTTCCCGGAGCCGTTCGATTGCGTCATCGCGATCCTTGATCTGCGTCTCATACTTGTCCTTGAGCGCCTTCTCGGCGAGCTGCTTCTCAAGCTCAGCTCGATTGAGCCCGCTCTTCAGTTCATCGCGCTCCTTCTCGACAGCACTGACTGCCTCGGTGATCGCGAGCTTCTGAGCAACCTCGATGGCGTCAAGCGTGGCCTTCAGGCCCTGGATCTCCGCGTCCTTCGTCGCGGCGGCCATTTGTAGTTCACTAACGAGCCTCGCCTCTGCTAGATCTGAAGCGGCTTGCTTTTCATGCTTCGCCTGCGTAAGTTCGTTAGCGAGCGCGTCACGCTCTTTTTCCATGGCGCGTAGTGCCTCAGTCACGGCGATCTTTTGCGCGACTTCGCTAGCATCGAGCCTGGCCTTCAGATCCTGGATTTCAGCGTCCTTGGCTGCAGCAGCTTTCTGCAAGTCGCTGGCAACCTTGGTCTTGGCGAGCTCGACAGCATTCCGCTTGTCCTCCTCGGCCAGCTCAAGCCGCTCGTGCAACTGCTGCTCGAACTCGCTGTCGCGAACCTGCTTCAGGATGTCCGCGTACCCGGCCTCGTCGATCTTAAATGCCTTCCCGCAGTGCGGGCAGATGATTTCTTGCATGATTACTTTCCCCCCGCCTTGTCCTGGATTTGCGGGAGCACCTTAGGCACCGTTCCCGCAGCCTCGAGTGTAGCTGTCAGGTACGCGAGTTGATTCTTTGTAAGACTGATAGCCCAACAGGCTTCTTCGACTGTGTTGGCAAGCGCAATACGAATTTTCTGCAGACGCTCTGTCATGTGCACTAAATTTACAGTCATCAGGACGCTCCCATAACCATCTGCATTACTTTCTCAAGCCGACCACGGCTGGCAGCTCTGATCTGATGCAGCCCAATTTCCCGCGCTATGGCAGTAATTGCACCCTCTCCCAAAGATCCGTCCGACATCACCTTCTTCGCCAGCGCCCCCAGTTCCGCCATGCAGATTTCATCCACCGCCCTGGCCGCATCCTCTGACGGGCGCCGGAACGCGATAGGTCCATCCGGGTTTCGCCCCGCCGGCCAGTAGAACGTCCCGACATCCTCTTTGGTCGTTTTGAATTGCCTGGCGGCCAGCGCTTCGACCCGCTCGCGGATTCGCGATCCAGTGCGTTGCCAGCCGTGCGCTCTGGCGATGCGGCGAGCGAGAACCCCATCCAGTACCGGGCCTTCGATCTCGACCACATGGGCGATCATGCGGACAAGGGTTGGGTCGTAGGCCGCATCGAAAAAGGCATCGGCGTTCGTGCCATCCACTACGGACAGGGGATCTGCCTCGATGAAGACCGCAGTCGATATGGCTGAGGTGTCGGAGATGTTCCTGGCGTAGACCTCCGCCGTTTCACGTGGCTGGGCCGTGCCGGACTGCGGAGCGTCTGGTGATGAATCGGCAGCGTGGCCGCTGCCGTCTTCGTTGAGTTGTTGCGTCGCGGCCTCATCGGCCATGGCCTTGGTGATGGCTTCTGCTGCCGCCAGACGAGCGGCTTCCTTCTCGGCTGCCTCGGCACGTTTTACCCGGCTGGTTTCCAGCAAGGCCCGTAGCTTGGCATCGAGTTTTTCCAGTGTGCCGGCGGCGTCGATCCACCAGTCTGTCGACCAGACCCGCAAGATGTCCCAGCCCAGACCACGCAGCACCTGTTCCCGAAGTTTGTCGCGGTCGCGAGCCGTGGCCGAGCGGTGGTAGGTAGCGCCGTCGCATTCGATGCCGCACAGATACACGCCCTGGGCGTCCGGGTGAACGACGGCCAAGTCGATGCGGAAGGCCGAGGCGCCGATCTGTGTGTGCAGTTGCCAACCCTTCCTGGCGAGGGCAGCGGCAACCGTCTCTTCGAACGGACTCTCGAAACCCCCCTGGCTGCCTGAATGGGCTTCGGCGAGGGCGCGCGTGCCGCGTTCGGCAAATTCGAGAAAGAGTTTGAGATCGCGCACGCCCACGGCCTGGGTGCGGGCGAGGTCCATTTGCTCGGCCTTAAGGCTGGAGAACACGCGCAGTTCGTGGCGGGCGCGGGTGATCGCGACGTTCAGGCGGCGTTCTCCGCCAGTCCGGTTCATCGGGCCGAAATTCATCGAGACCGCGCCATGCAAATCCGGGCCATAGGTGATGGAGAAATACATGATGTCGCGCTCATCGCCCTGAACGCTTTCCAGGTTCTTGACGAACACGGGCTCCAGTTCGATATCCGAGAACCAGGGTTCGATGGCCGGGTCCTTGCGCCGTTCTTCGTCCAGCAGGTCTTCGATGAGCCCCTGTTGTTCGGTGTTGAAGGTGACCACGCCGATGGTCAACTTCGACTCGCGAAAGCCCGGCGATTTGAGGCGACCGACCAGGTCGGCGACCAGTGCGCGGGCTTCGGCCTTGTTGATGCGCACCCCGCCTTTTTCGTAAACGCCGTTGACGGGGTGGAAGCTCACTGCCCGATCTTCGGTGACAGGGGAGGGAAAAGTCACCAGCGAGCCGCCGTAATAACGATGGTTGGAGAAGGCGATCAGGCTTTCGTTGCGGCTGCGGTAGTGCCAAGCCAGATTCATGGTGGGCAGGCTGGCGCCCAAGCATTCGTCGAGGATGCTTTCCAGGTCGCTTTCGACATCTTCATCATCCAGATCGGACTCAGCTCGGTCGAAGAAATTGGTGGGAGGCAGTTGCTTGGGGTCGCCCACCATGACAACCTGTTTACCACGCGCGATAGCGCCGACGGCGTCCCAAACTGGTATCTGGGACGCTTCATCAAAGACCACCACATCGAAGCTCGTGCTGTCGGCGGCCAGATACTGGGCGATCGACAAAGGGCTCATGAGCAGGCAGGGGGTCAGCTTGGACAACGCACCTGGAATACTGGTCATCAGTTCGCGCAACGGCATGTGGCGCTTCTTTTTATTCATCTCGTGACGCAGGATGCCCCACTCGGAGTTGCGGGTGACATCATCCTGACTCGGCATGTCGGCACAGAGTCGCGCCCTGATCCAGTCACGGGTCAGTGTGGTGAAGCGCTCGTCCAGCGCCCGGAAGTCAGCGATGCGCTTTTCGTGCTCGGCCGACACGAAGGTACGGATGACGGGTTCCACATCCACCACGGCATTGAGCCACCAGCGGCTGTAATCGGTTTCAAACGCGCGGCGCACTTTGCCTTCGACTACCGTTCCGTTCTCGATGCCAGCAACCAATGCACCCAAACCCAGCACCATGGCCTGACCACTGACCTTGCGCCAGGCACACCAAGCATGCAGCCGGCTTTCGGAACGAATGATTGCGTCGCAGCGCTGCATGAGTTCGTCGAGGGGCGGCCCACCAAACTCGGTCTTAGCTACATCTGTAAATCCGCCCGCCGAAGCCAGGCGGTCGATGGCTGGTTGCAGGTTGCCCCAGGCCTGTAGATAGGCTTCGCCGGTCGCCGCAATGGGGCCGCCGGGTTCCAGTAGCGCGTTGCCAGCACCGATGAGCCGATCCAGCGCAGCCTTGATGGTCCCGATTTCTTCCGGTGTGCTGGCGAGGTTCGAAACGGCGGCGGCCATGGCGGACTGAAATTTCAATGCCTGGTCCACTTCCGTGGAGCGGGTCTTCAAGCCATTCCACAGTCCAGCTGTGATGTCCGACAGATCGTCGTAGGGAGCAAGCCGCTGCTCGACCACGGCCCGCTGTCGCAAGCGCTGGTAATCCACAGCCAGAGTGTGGCCGCAATCCCCCGCCGCCACGGTGTCGTGTTCGCCGATCAACGCGCCGGACTCTCGCAGGGGTTGCATAGTCTCCTGGAAACGCAAGGCCGCAGCCAATGCTTCGGATTGCGTTACCCGACCAGTCCATAGTGACTCCGTCGCCGCGCCGAGATATTCCAGCTCCGCCAACTGGCTGTCCAGCGAGCGCAGCGTCCGGAGCCTCGCCAATTCCGTGGCGAGACGCTCGCCACAACGACCGTCGGCAATCGGTTCGAAGCCGGCGTTTTCCCACGGCTGTTCGTTTTTCACAGCCTCGAGCGCCGACTGAAAACGCAGGACGCAACGAACCAGATCGGGCTTGGTCTTCAGGCCGGCCCAGAGGCCCTCAGTTTCGCTTCCCGGCTCCAGACCCAGAACTTGTGAACGCAAGGCGCGGATTTCGACCCAGGCGCGCAGATCCCCGGCGATACTCGGCTCGCCTTCCCCGGTCACCACGGCGTCGAATTCCTTGCGGATCTTGTGTTTCGCCAACCAGGAGAGCGGCCAGATAGCCTTCTCGGCCTTGGCCCAGTCACGCTGGAGCTGGTTCACGTTCAGTTGCTCGACCTGATCGCTGTAGCGGACGGAGAGCTGTTTCGTCTCCCGGTCGATGTTTTCCAGAAGCGCCAAGCCCTTTTCGAGTTCCTGCACCATCGCCGTGGTCCAGGGTTGTCCCAATTGGCCAAGCGTTTCCCGCCGGCTCGCCAGCAACTGCAGGCCACGCTTGCAGGCTGCAAGTACCGAATCAGGCCAGGGTGGCGAAAGCGCCGCGCTATGCCCCTGATGCTCGGCCAATAGGGCCAGCGCTTCTTGCAATCGGTCAGCCAGGGTTCTTGCGTCGGGCCGCAATACGAATCGCCAATCCCTCCCCGCGGTCAGAGGTAAGGTTTTAGCCAGAACAGCCAACGCACCACGCGTACGCCGGTTGAGCGACAGCCCCGACAATCCGACAGCCTCGGAGAAGCGATCGCTGTCCTGCGCCACGGCTTGTGCGACAGGAATCACTTTTCTCGCGGCGTCGATCAGGGCCTGCTGCCAGCTTGGGGACCAGTCGTCGTGGCCAACGGCGGCGAGCGGGTGCGTCTGTAGCGCGTCCCGCCCCACGGCCTGGGCGTTGACCTCCAGCCGGTCGACTACTTCACGCAGTGCTTCCATGGCGTCGGCATCATGGATATTCGGCCCGCTCCAGGTCAGCCCCAAGGCCGGTACATCCTCGCCATCGACGACACGCCCGATCGCTTCAAAGATGGTCATGCCGTTGCCATGACGTAGGTGCAGACGTTCGACGTAGCCGTTGAGTTGCTCGCGCAGACCACGCAAGCGTAGGGCTTCGGTACGCCATGCCTGTGGATCGACAGCCCCGCTTGCCTCCCAGGCCTTTTCCAGTTGGGCCAACACGTCGAGTTTCCTGGCCTTGCTGGAGTGAAGCTCAAGGCAGAACTCGCCCAGGCCGACTTCGCGAAGCCGGCGGTAAACGACATCCAGCGCCGCAATCTTTTCCGAAACGAACAACACTCGTTTGTCTTCAGCAAGGCATTGGGCGATGAGGTTGGAAATTGTCTGGCTCTTACCCGTGCCGGGCGGCCCGACAAGGACGAAATCCTTGCCGCGCGCAGCGGCCATGATCGCCGAGAGTTGGGATGAGTCCGCAGGCAGGGGGCAGAAGGTCCGCTCGGGCGGCAGGTCACTATCGAGTTGCCTCAGGTTCAGAAATGTAAGTTCGGACGGATAGCTTTCGCGCGGCGTGTCGATCAGGTGACGAACCACCGGGTTCTCGCGCAGCTGCTCGGTGCGCTCGGTCAAATCCTTCCACATCAGGTATTTGGCGAAGGAAAACATGGCCAGTACGACATCTTCCGTGACCTCCCAGCCCTCGATGTCCTTGATGGCATGGGAGACTCGTTTCCAGATGCCGGCTACGTCCAGTCCAGCATCGTCCTTGGGAAGCTCTCCATCGGCCACGCCCAGATTCAGCTTGAAATCCTGGCGCAGCATCTCGATCAGCGTGGGATTGAAGCGGGGTTCGTCGTCATGGAGGGACAGGGTGAAGCCAGAACGTACGCTCTGACGGGTCAGGTTCACCGGAACCAAAATCAGCGGCGCACGATACCGTTTCCCGGACTTGTCATCGCGCGTCCAGGAAAGAAAACCGAGGGCCAGAAACAGGGTATTCGCCCCGCCTTCCTGCAAGGTGGCACGGGCTGCGCGATACAGTTCCACGAACCGCGCATCCAGCTCGTCCTGAGGCAAGTCCACGAACACTTCACGACGCTGCAAAGCCTCGCGCGCATGTTCACGCCGCACGTTCTCGCGCTCGCGATTTTCATGAATCGCCTGATTCCGGGGATCAGAACCGTCCATCAACTCGGGGCGGGCGAGCAGGCGCACCGTCTGCCCCTCGGCCAGCATATCTTCCAGAGCGCCCGGGTCTGGTGCCTCCAGCTTGATCGCTTTCTTCCCTCCCCGAAAGCTCAAGAGGTTGTTGCGCAGGGAGAGGTCCAGCAATTTGCGTTGCCAACGTGCCAGCCTGTCTTTGGGATTCAACGTAGCGGGATCCTGCTCAGCTACGGCATCATCCTCGGGTAGATCGGGCGCTTCGTCGAATACCGGCTCAATGACGGGAGTGGGTTCTGCAGTTTGAGACGTCGAAGGCGCTTCTGTGCTGGCCAGTGGCTTGATCCGCTGCAAGCGCGCCCGGCGTATGTCAACGGCCAGTTCGAAGGCCTCTTCGTTCTCCTCGGCAATCTGCTGTGCGCCGAGTTGTACTGCGTAGGAGAAGCTTGGCACCGGCCGGTGTGTAGCCACGGTGGTTTCGAAGAGCACCAGTTCCTTGAGCTTGATCCGCTTGCGCAAGGCGGTAACGTCGTCCACTACCGAGGTGGAGAATTCTTCATTCTTGAGCCACACGCCAGCAAATGCATGGCCCTTGGTGAAGACCAGCAACGGATTCAACCCTGCCTGTTCGATCGCCGAGCAAAAGAGCAGTGCAAGGTCAAGGCAGGTTGCCAGACCAGACTCGGCAATTTGTCCCGGCCCGCGCACCTTTTGTCCGGTATGCTCGAAGCTGGCCGGTGGCAGCGCATAGTCCAGGCCCATCGCCACCACAGCGCTCCAGAGTCCGGAAGTCAATTCCCAGGCGCGTTTCGAGCCACCCGTGTAGCCATCCAATGCTGGATTCTTGCCATGCTTGCGGAGGACCTCGGCCGTCTGCTTCAGCACACGCTCGACTGCGGGCTCGTTGGGCTGCACGAAAGCGGCGACCATGTCAGGAAGGTGAGATAAGCCACCCCATTGATTACGCGGCAGGAGCTCCACGGTTTGTTCGTGCCGGGCCAGCTCATCTCCGGCTTCGCCACGCTGCCGCAACACCAGGGAAACCGTTGCGGTTTCAGCCTCCGTCAGCCGTGACAGCAAACTGCCATCGAGTTGTATATCGAGATCGGGGATATGGCAGTTTTGGCCAGCATTGACGGAATCGATATGCCAATGCCTGGTTTTCAGGAAGGCGGGGGTTGATTCAATATGAAGATCGAGTTCAGCCAAGCTCTCAGACGTGTCGTTGATGACGCTCAACTCCCGCAGTATCGGGACAGCATTCTGAAAATCAGCCAAATTAAGCTTCGCGCCCAATGCAGCGGTTATGGTCAGAAGTGGCTTCTTGGATTCTGATTCCTCGAGCGGCTCAGTGTTGTTCATTTTCCTGTCCCTGTTTGAACCAGAATTGGGCCCTTTATTATGGAAACCATGGCTCATTCTGGAAAATGTCTGCACTCATTTTTGCATTAGTGTTCACGAACGCATAGTTTCACGCTTGGTTTACCGATCAAAAGCTGGTTTCTGATCCAAGAAGTATGAGCCGCATGAGCCATGCCGTCATTCAAGACGTTGATTTGCCGGCCAAGCCAGTCTGAGGGCTATCCGCATTAGAAAATATGGATAAGTTAGAATCGCTTTTCTTCATATACCATCAATGACCGCTCACAGGCCGGTTGCTGTCGAAGTCACGCGCGTATCCCAACGGCCGCAAAGGCCGAGAACCAGGCGTTAGCCCCCTCTGGCACAAATGACCGTTCAGGACCGCAACAATCCGGAGGCACGGAGAAGCGCACACCTGCTGGCTCATGCAGGTTTTTTCACGCAGCCATCGTCACTCCGCCCGCAGCGCGTCCACCGGATTCAGCCGCGCCGCGCGCATCGCCGGCACCACGCCGGCGGCCAGTCCGATCAGTACCGACACCGCCAGCGCGCCGAGGGCGTAGTCCCACGGTGTGTTGACCGGCAGGCTGCTCACGGTGGTCTTCAGCAGCCAGGCGATGCCGGCACCGATGGCGAGGCCGCCGAGCCCGCCGAGGGTGGACAGCACGGTCGACTCCATCAGGAACAGGGTGCGGATGCGCGCACGGGTCGCGCCCAGTGCGGTGAGCAGGCCGATCTCGGCGACGCGCTCGGCCACCGCGATGTGCATCAGGGTGACCATGCCGACCGCGCCGACCAGCAGCGAGATGCCGCCGAGCGCGGCGACGGCGAAGGTGAGCACGTCGA
>Ga0209958_1002219_pt1 | contig 11397 bp, 8 predicted proteins | sample ThiBio_inoc_plan_FD_183942 | JGI IMG/M metagenome (GOLD analysis project Ga0209958, IMG submission 183942) | Wastewater bioreactor microbial communities from Cape Town, South Africa - Thiocy_inoc_plan (SPAdes) | ecosystem: Engineered > Bioremediation > Thiocyanate > Unclassified | place: South... | reverse complement strand
GCGCAAGGGCGACGGCGAGCCGGGCGTGAAGACCATTTGGCTTGGCCTCCAGCGCGTCATGGATTTCGCCGCAGGAATCAGATTCGCTCGCGAGGCTCATGCACTATGAGTTGTGTGTAATGGAATGCCTTTTGTGCCCTCCCTGTTTAACCAATCTTGAGTAATAGGTATCAACGCCTGATAAACACCCTTGGTTGGAGCATTAGGCGCATGCGGATAACCAAGAGCCTCCTGAGACATTCTTTTCAGGGTTGTCTTGATCGCTCCGCCGTCTGTAAATGGGATGCCTCCCTTATTCAATTTGCCGATCAGTTCATTGCTTGTGGCTGCAGCGGCCCGTGAAGCACACGACTCCCAATGCATGAAAGACTTCAGCTGCGGGAAATCATCAAATATCGCTGCGATGCTTTTCTTTACGCTTTCAGTCGCTTTGGCGGCGATATTTTCATCTTCATCCGATATATCCTTTACTTCGGTCTTATCCAATACCCTATAAGCAAACGGGATTAGATTATCCGCCTTTGCGGTTTTCAGCCTTGAAACCAGAAGACTCCAGGCTTCTTCAGCCTCATCAGGAAATGCAGACCAGAAAACAATCAAATATGTCGATGGACTGATCAGCTGTCGAATGAACTTCACTAGCGCCGATACATATAGCTCCGGTTTGTTTTGTGTGGGACCGAGCACATGCAGGTCTGTGAACAGTATCCGAACACCTTCATACGGATTCGTTGGTTCTCGTTCAAGCTTCCCATCAATGATCAAGTGAGACATGATCGGAAGTCCGCACACACCCAAGCCATGCGAAATTTGCCAGAGCTCCTGTTTGACGTCGTCCAGAACAATCACCGGGCAAGAATGATCAATCACAGTGTTCAGCCCTCACCTTTGAAATGCATTACTACCGCAGCGCCATCGAACGCTGTGGGAATATCAACGAAGTCGCGGGCATCGCCAGCCGAGAGCAATTGCAAGCTTCCACCGATGTTGTCCATGACCAACTGGCAGTAGTACAACCCCAACCCCATGCCTCCCACTCGTTTGGTGACAAACGGTTGAACCGCATCAGCTACGCTCACAGAAAACCCCGTTCCGTTATCCACAACAACAATCGCTCCGCCTTCATCTTCCGACCAAGCGCTCTTGATCAGCAAGGCAGGCTTGTGTTCAGGATCCTTGTCGCGTTGATGTCTGTATCCCGTCCAGTAGATTGCGTTGTCTATGATGTTATTCAGCGCACTCAATACGAGGTGCTGTGGCGCCGTGACAAAGAAGTCAGGACTTTCTCCGGTGACGATCGGTGCAGACACTATGACGCCGTGGAATTCGAATCGGACTTCATTCAGCTCGATAGCCTGTTTGACCAGTTCACGCATCGACAACTTGCGTGCCTTACCTTGGCGCAGGAGTACAGAGATCGAATCCAGCATCTTTCGGAGGTCGCCGAGTCCACTGCGCAAGCGCTCCGGAGAAGCCCCTTTCTCAGCCAATGAGGTCAGTGTGCGGATTGAACGGTCGATCTCATGGAATACCAAGGCCAAGCCCATCCCTGCCATACCCGCATTGAGCATGACGGTCCGGACCTGCTCTACTTCCTTTTCAATTGCTTTCACATAAGGTGTAAGCGTCTTCGACAGTTCCTTGTCCTTATCGCACACGCCTTTCAAGCCATCGATTGCTTCCTGCAATTTGATCGTCGAACCGACCTGGGTCCCGTCGTCTCTCAAGGCGGTATCGATGGCTTTGCGATCAGGCTCATGCAGTTTCTCGAAGTGCTGGATTACGCTCAACGAAATCTGGCGGAATCGGGAGAAAGCCTCATCCTCGTTGAAGCCTTCCCGGTTGGTCTTTTCTTGAAGTCCGCTACTGTTCGAAAGGTCAAGCTCGAATGCGGCGACGAGCTGACTTGTGCCAATCCTTTCGGCCGGTTTGTTGATCCGTCGTGCATTCAGCCCAAGCCAATCATCCTCTGGCTCGCCGTAGTTGTAGACCCGGATTCCGTCCCTGAAGACTCGGACTCCAGCCTGATCCTTCAGCCACTGCTTGGTCTGACGGATGTCACTACCCATCAATCGCATGATCTCATCTCGACGATAGAAGACATGAAGCCGACCCTTGATCGCCCCGATACCCGTTAACGCGGTTTGGGGATCGATGAAGATCGGGGCATCATTGGCCGTCTTGGCCTTTCCTTTGGCCTCGCGGTACGCTTCATCCGACCATTCGAGCAATCCTGGTGAGGGGGAGCTCTCTTCCCTTGCTTTCAGCCCTTTGAGCTTTGGGGGAGTGAAATCATATTTCCAAGTGAATCCATCTTCGGACAACTCAAATTCGTAGACCCAAATTGACCGCCGGAGAAGCTCCTTCAGATCCGGAACGTCGTCGATATCCTTCTCGCGCCCGGGTATTTCGAGTGTGACGCGGAAGGAGTCATTCGTCTGGAACGGGCTTTCCAGCGAGACCACCAATCTTTTGAGATCACGTAGATCTTTTCTCGCCCATTCCTTGCGGGTCAGTCCGGATATCTCAATGAGTGTCCCATGTTGATCGCCGGGAAAATCAATTGCATCTGCGCGCTCTGTGACCTGTACCTGTAGTCCACCATCGACATAATCAGAAGAGTCGATCAGATCTTTCCAGCCCAGTTCCACAAGTATCTCTGGAGCACCTTCTGAGCGCGTTACCATCCGAAATCCGCTCCCCAATTTCTGAACAGCTAGACGCCCCACGCCCTTTTCACCCAATGGCATGCGAAAGAATTTTTTGCTTCGCATCCGATTCCGGCCGCGTTTGGAGTCCGTACCGATATCGAGCCAATGATTTTTGACGATATCAGCAGTCATCCCACATCCATCATCACGGATGACGATCTTGTTGGCACGCAGATCGACCAAGACGCCGACATCCTCAGCATCAGCGTCATAAGCATTCTTGACCAATTCAAATATGGCCAACCTGTCATGGCCAACAAGTTGGTCGCCCAAAAGTCTAAGTATGTGGCTGCGAACGCGGAGTGGGACGCTTTCTGTTGTGTTTGTTGACACAGCGAGATCCTGATTGGGCTTGGCGGAATCCGCCAACTATAACCCTACGTATGGGGCACTAGATAGAAAATGACCAAACGCGTGTCTTAGCGCGTTTTGTATCGGTCACGACAATCGAATACGTGTGACTCAACCCTCCGCCACCACCGCCAGCACGCCCTCACCGTAGGCTTCCAGCTTCTTCGTCCCCAGCCCCGATATCTCGCCCAGCTCCGCCAGCGTGGCAGGGCGGCGCGCGGCGATCTCGCGCAGGGTGGCGTCGTGCAGGATGACGTAGGCGGGCACGCCCTTTTCGTTGGCGGTTTCGCGGCGCCAGGCGCGCAGGGACAGGAACAGGGGATCTTCGTCGTCGTGGACGCCGGTTCCGGAGCTGGGGGCGAGGCGCGATTTCTTGCGCGCCGGCCGCGCTTCGATGGCGCGCAGCATCACGGTTTCCTCGCCCTTCAGCACCGGCCTGGCGGCCTGGGTGAGCTTGAGCGCGCCGTAGGCGCTGTGGTCGACCTCCAGCAGCCCGCGCACGACGAGCTGGCGCAGCACGGCGCGCCAGACCTTGTCGGTCTGGCTGGCGCCGATGCCGAACACGCTCAACTGGCTGTGGCCGAAGCGGTCGATTTTCTCGGTGGCCTTGCCGAGCAGCACGTCGATGACGTGGCCGGCGCCGAAGCGCTGGCCGGTGCGGTAGACGGTGGACAACAACTTCTGCGCGGCCTCGGTGCCGTCCCACAGCGTGGGTGGGTTGAGGCAGACGTCGCAGTTGCCGCAGGGCTGGCTGGTTTCGCCGAAGTAGGCGAGCAGCGCGACGCGGCGGCAGCTCGCCGCTTCGCACAAGCCGACCAGGGCATCGAGCTTGGCGTGGCCGATGCGCTTGTGCGCGTCTTCGGCCTCGCCCTCGTCGATGAAGCGACGCTGCGTGACGACGTCCTGCAGCCCCCACGCCATCCATGCCTCGGCCGGCTCGCCGTCGCGCCCTGCGCGGCCGGTTTCCTGGTAGTAGCCCTCGACCGAGCGCGGCAGGTCGAGGTGCGCGACGAAGCGCACGTCGGGCTTGTCGATGCCCATGCCGAAGGCGAGCGTGGCGACCATGACGACGCCGTCCTCGCGCAGGAATCTTTCCTGGTGACGGCGGCGGGTGTCGTTGTCCATGCCGCCGTGATACGCCAGCGCGGTGAGGCCGGCCTGCACGAGCGCGTCGGCGGTTTCCTCGACTTTCTTGCGCGTGCTGCAGTAGACGATGCCCGCCTCGCCCTTATGTTCACCGAGGAAATCCAGCAGCTGGCGGCGCGGCTCGGTTTTTTCGCTGATGCGGTAGCGGATGTTGGGGCGGTCGAAGCTGGCGACAAAGACGCGCGCGGCGCCAAGATCCAGACGCTGCAGGATTTCGGCGCGGGTGGCGGCGTCGGCGGTGGCGGTCAAGGCAATCCGCGGCACCTCGGGAAAGCGCTCGTGCAGCGCCGACAGGCCAAGGTATTCCGGGCGGAAGTCGTGCCCCCACTGCGACACGCAGTGCGCCTCGTCGATGGCGAACAGCGACACGCGGGCGTCGTCGAGCAGGCTCTGGAAACGCGGCGTCAGCAGGCGTTCCGGGGCAACGTACAAGAGCTTGAGTTGCCCGGTGGCAAATTCGCGCTCGACCTGCATCGCCGCTGCGCCGTCGAGGCTCGAATTGAGAAACGCCGCTGCGATGCCGAGTTCCTGCAGCGCCGCGACCTGGTCCTGCATCAGCGCGATCAGCGGCGACACCACCACCGCGCAGCCCTCGCGCAGCAGCGCCGGAATCTGGTAGCACAGCGACTTGCCGCCGCCGGTCGGCATCAGCACCAGCGCGTCGCCGCCCGCCGCGACGGTGTCGACGATGGCCGCCTGTTCGCCGCGGAACGCGGGGTAGCCGAAAACGCGGTGGAGCAGGCTTAAGGGGGTGTCGGGCATGGGAAAACGGCAGCGGGCGCGGGTTGGGGTCAGATTATCCGGATGAAAGCGGGCTGATTTGGCTACTTCAGGGGGAAAATCGCGGTGTCACATCGGCTATAATTGTGTCACGTTTTGCTCCTGGAGCGCTCGATGAAAACCCTGACCGTCCGCGAAGCCCGCGAAGGCCTGTCGCACCCCGACCAGATGTTCGCCGACAGCGACGAAGTGCTGGTGGTGAAGCATGGCGAGCCGGTGGCGCGGATTTTGCCGGTGGAACCCAGGCGCCGGGTCCGTTCGTTGCGCGCCTTTCTCGAAAGCCAGCCCATGCAAACGGTTCCCAGCGAGGATCTGCTGGCGGAAGAGCGCGAGGATCGCGTTTGAGCGCCTATATCGACACCAGCGCGCTGGCCAAATGCTATATCCGCGAGCCGCGCTCGCTGGACGTGCTCGACTGGGCCGATGCCCAGGATGAGGTCGTGACCAGCCCGCTCACCCTGGTGGAATTCCGCTGCGTGCTGGCCCGCCGGCGCCGCGCCCAGCAGATCGACCTGCCGCTTGAGCGCGTTGCCCTCGCTGAATTTGACCGCGACGTACAAGCCAATTCCTGGCGCATCCAGCAGGACGCGCCCAGCCTGTTCCTTGAGGCGCGGCAACTGATCGACCTGGTTCCGGAATTGCCCCTGCGCGCGCTGGATGCGCTGCACCTGGCTTACGCCCGTCATTTCGGCGCAAGCAGTTTCGCCACCGCCGACAAGCATCAAGCCGAGGCGGCCAAAGCACTTGGCCTTCCCGTCGCCATTTTTTACTAACCCCCTTTTATCGAATTGGCATCATGACCGAAACCACCGCCCCCGCCCTCGACGAAAACCAGATCATCGCCGAGCGCCGCGCCAAGCTCGCCGCGATCCGCGAGACGGGCATCGCCTTCCCCAACGACTTCGAGCGCCGCGACTACGCCGGCAAGCTGGCCGCCGCCCATGGCGAGAAGAGCAAGGAGACGCTGGAGGCCGAGGGCGTCGAGGTGCAGCTGGCCGGCCGCATGATGCTGAAGCGGGTGATGGGCAAGGCGAGCTTCGCCACCCTGCAGGACATGAGCGGACGCATCCAGGTCTACGTGTCGAACGACCTCACCGGCACCGACGCACACGAGGCCTTCAAGCACTGGGACTTGGGCGATTTCATCGGCGTCGCCGGCACCCTGTTCAAGACCAACAAGGGCGAGCTGACCATCCAGGCCAAGTCGATCCGCCTGCTCTCCAAGGCGCTGCGGCCGCTGCCGGAAAAATTCCACGGCCTTGCCGACCAGGAGCAGAAATACCGCCAGCGCTACCTCGACCTCATCACCAACGACGACGCGCGCAAGACCTTCATGCGCCGCTCGAAGATCATCCAGGCGATCCGCGAGTTCATGACCGGCCACGGCTTCCTCGAAGTCGAGACGCCGATGATGCATCCCATCCCCGGCGGCGCCGCGGCGAAGCCGTTTGCCACCCATCACAACGCGCTCGACATGGAGCTGTTCCTGCGCATCGCGCCCGAGCTGTACCTGAAGCGGCTGGTGGTCGGCGGCTTCGAGAAGGTGTTCGAGATCAACCGCAACTTCCGCAACGAAGGGCTTTCCACGCGGCACAACCCCGAGTTCACCATGATGGAGTTCTACGAGGCCTACCGCGAATACCGCTACCTGATGGACTACACCGAGGCGCTAATCCGCCACACCGCGGTCGCCGCCACCGGCTCCACCACGGTCGTCTACCAGGGCAACGAAATCGAACTCGGCAAGCCGTTCGACCGCCTCACCATCGTCGAGGCGATCCGCAAATACAATCCCCAGTACACGGTCGAACAACTGAACGACCGCGACTGGCTGATCGCGCAGTTCACCGCGATGAAAGCCAAGTACAAGCCGCAGGACGGCATCGGCGGCCTGCAGCTGTCCTTCTTCGAGGAGACCACGGAGGCGCTCCTGATCCAGCCCACCTTCATCATCGACTACCCGGCCGAAGTCTCGCCGCTGGCACGCCGCTCCGATTCCCAGCCCGACATCACCGAACGCTTCGAGCTGTTCATCACCGGTCGCGAAATGGCCAACGGTTTCTCCGAGCTGAACGACGCCGAGGACCAGGCCGAGCGCTTCATGGAACAGGTGCGGCAGAAGGAAGCCGGCGACGAGGAAGCGATGCACTACGACGCCGACTTCATCCGCGCGCTGGAACACGGCCTGCCGCCCACCGGCGGCTGCGGCATCGGCATCGACCGGCTGGTAATGCTGCTGACCGATTCGCCGAGCATCCGCGACGTCATCCTGTTTCCGCAGATGCGGCGGGAAAGTTAATCGGCCCGCGGATGCCCGCGAAGGCTGACTCCTCTCACTCAAATCGACCCCATACGTCTATCCATTCTTCAGGCCACACCATCATGACCGACGCCTTCAACACCCACGATTCCTTTTCCACCGGCACCGGCAATCACCGCTTCGCCTCGCTGAAGAAGCTCGAAACCGCGCTCGGCGTTTCGCTGGCACGGCTGCCGGTGTCGATCCGCGTCGTGCTGGAGTCGGTGCTGAGAAACTGCGACGGGGTGAAGGTAACGCCAGAGCATGTGAAACAGCTGGCCGGCTGGAAGCCGAACGCCGAACGCACCGAGGAAATTCCCTTCACCGTGGCGCGCGTGATCCTGCAGGACTTCACCGGCGTGCCGCTCCTGGCCGACCTCGCGGCGATGCGCTCCGCTGCGCAGAAAATCGGCAAGGATCCGAAGAAGATCGAGCCGCTGGTGCCGGTCGACATGGTGGTCGACCACTCCATTCAGGTCGACAAATTCGGCACCCCTGACGCGCTCGACCTCAACATGAAAATCGAGTTCGAGCGCAACCTCGAGCGCTACCAGTTCCTCAAGTGGGGCATGCAGGCCTTCGACACCTTCAAGGTGGTGCCGCCCGGCGTCGGCATCGTGCATCAGGTGAACATGGAATACCTGGCGCGCGGCGTGATGGAAAAGGATGGCATGGCCTATCCCGACACGCTGGTGGGCACGGATTCCCACACCACCATGATCAACGGCCTCGGCGTGGTCGCCTGGGGCGTCGGCGGCATCGAGGCGGAAGCCGCGATGCTGGGCCAGCCGGTGTATTTCCTCACCCCCGACGTCGTCGGCGTCAACCTCACCGGCAGCGTCAAGCCGGGCGTCACCGCCACCGACGTGGTGCTGACCGTCACCGAGATGCTGCGCCGCGCCAAGGTCGTCGGCAAGTTCGTCGAGTTCTTCGGCGAAGGCGCCGCCGCGCTGCCGGTGACCGACCGCGCAACCATCGCCAACATGGCGCCGGAATACGGCGCGACCATGGGCTTCTTCCCGGTCGACGGGGCGACTTGCCAGTACTTCGCCGCGACCGGCCGCAACGCCGCGCAGGTCGACCTGATCCGCGCCTACTACCAGGCGCAGAACCTCTTCGGCATCCCCAAGGCGGGCGAGATCGACTACTCGCAGACGCTCGACCTCGACCTCTCCACGGTCGAGCCTTCGATCGCCGGCCCCAAGCGGCCGCAGGACCGCATTCCGCTGTCCGCGATCGAGACGACTTTCGACACGCTGATGCAAAAGCCGCGGGAAGACGGCGGCTACGGCAAGACCGCGGAAGACCTGCGCCGCACCTACACGGTCGAAGGCGGCGGCGAGCTGCGCCACGGCAGCGTGGTCATCGCGGCGATCACCTCCTGCACCAACACCTCCAACCCCGGCGTGATGATCGCCGCCGGCCTGCTGGCGAAGAAGGCGGTCGAGCTCGGCCTCTACACCCCGTCCCACGTCAAGACCAGCATGGGCCCCGGCTCGCGCGCGGTAACCGAATATCTCAAGGCGGCCGGCCTGCTGACCTATCTCGAACAGCTGGGCTTCTCGGTCGTCGGTTACGGCTGCACCACCTGCATCGGCAACTCCGGCCCGCTGCCGGAAGCGATCGAGAAGACCGTGCTCGACAACGACCTGGTCGCCTGCTCGGTGCTATCGGGCAACCGCAACTTCGAGGCGCGGGTGCACCAGAACGTCAAGGCCAACTTCCTGATGTCGCCGCCGCTGGTGGTGGCGTTCGCGCTGGCCGGGCGGGTGCCGTTCGATGTCGAGAAGGAACCGATCGGCGCCGGCAAGAACGGCCCGGTGTACCTGAAGGACATCTGGCCGGGCAACGACGAAATCGCCGCGCTGCTGCACCATTCCACCGATGCCGGCGCCTACAAGAACTACGCCGACGTCGGCGCCGGCAACCCGCTGTGGGACGGCGTGCCGGCGCCAGCCGGCGCCGTCTATGCATGGGATGCCGCTTCCACCTACATCCAGGAGCCGCCCTTCTTTGTCGGCGGCAAGGCCGCCGCTCCCGCGATCAAGGGCGCGCGCGCGCTGGCGATCTTCGGCGACTCGGTCACCACCGACCACATCAGCCCGGCCGGCGGCATCAAGCCGACCTCGCCGGCCGGCCTCTACCTCACCGAACACGGCGTGCAGAAGGCCGACTTCAACAGCTACGGCGCGCGCCGCGGCAACCATGAAGTGATGATGCGCGGCACCTTCGCCAACGTGCGCATCAAGAACCTGATGATCCCCGGCAGCGAGGGCGGTATCACCCTGAAGGACGGCGAGCAGAAGCCGATCTACGACGCCGCCATGGAATATCAGCGCGACGGCATGCCGCTGATGATCTTCGCCGGCGAGGAATACGGCACCGGCTCGTCGCGCGACTGGGCGGCCAAGGGCACCACGCTGCTCGGCGTGAAGGCGGTCGTCGCCAAGAGCTTCGAGCGCATCCACCGCGCCAACCTCGCCGGCATGGGCGTGCTGCCCTGCCAGTTCAAGGACGGCGTCGATGCGGCCACCCTGAAACTCGACGGCAGCGAAACCTTCGACCTCGAAGGCACCGAAGCCGGCATCGCCCCGCAACAGGACGTCACGCTGGTGATCCACCGCGCCACCGGCGAAACCGAACGCGTCGCCCTCAAGCTGCGCATCGATACGCCGATCGAGGTCGAGTACTACAACAAGGGCGGAATCCTGCCGTTCGTGCTGGGCCAGCTGGTGAGCTGACCCCCGGGCGGGCAGCCTCGCCATTCGCGCAATACGGTTCCCGGCGGGCCGGCCTCCGTATTGTTCCGCGCTGAATGCCGCGGCCCCAGGCTCATGCCTGGAATGGGTCAGAAGGTGAAACGCCGCGCAAACAGTTCGCCGATCCTGGCGGACGCCAGCGGCTTGCTGACGATATAACCCTGAATTTCGTCGCAGCCGTTCTGCCGCAAAAACGCCACCTGATCGGCCAGCTCGACCCCTTCGGCCACCACGCGCAGCTTCAAGGCGTGCGCCAGACGGATGATGGCGTTGACGATTTCGGCGTCGTCGCTGTCGGTCAGCACATCGCTGACGAAGCTCCTGTCGATTTTCAGCGCATCGATCGGCATGCGCTTCAACTGGCCGAGGTTGGAATACCCCGTGCCGAAATCGTCGATGTAAACGTGCAGCCCACGCTGGCGCAGCGCCTCCAGCATGCCGAAGCTGCGCACGGGATTATCCATCGCCGCGCTCTCGGTCACTTCCAGCTGCAAATGCGCAGGGTCCATTCCGGTTTCCTGCAGGATGGCATCGATATCGTCGATCAGGTGCGCATCGGAAAACTGCCGCGGCGACAGGTTGACGGCCACCGGCGGCGGGTCGCATCCGGCATCGCGCCAGGCGATCCACTGTTCGCACGCCGCCCGCACGACCCAGCGGCCCAGCGGGACGATCAGGCCGGTTTCCTCGGCCACCGGGATCAACTGTTCGGAGCCGACGCTGGCGCCCGTGCCGGGAAGCCAGCGAACCAGCGCCTCCAGCCCCACCACCCGGCCGCTGGCGAGATCGACCTTGGGCTGGTAGAGCAGCGCCAGTTCGTCGCGCTCGAGCGCCTGGCGCAAGCCGCTTTCCAGCGTCTGCAACTGCTGCGCCACCGTATTCAATTCGTCGCTGAAGTACTCGAAGCCGCTGCGGCGATGCTTGGCCTGGTACATCGCCAGATCGGCCTGACGCAGCAGGGTATGGGCGTCGAGGCCGTCGTCCGGATACACGCTGATGCCGATGCTGGCGCCGATGGCGTAACGCCGCTGCGCCAGCCTGAAGGGCTCGGCCAGCGCCTGAAGCAGCTTGTGCGCCACCCGGCTGGCCGTCCGCGAGGCCGGCGCATGGGTCAGGATGACGGCGAATTCGTCGCCGCCCAGGCGGGCGACGAAGTCGTCGGCACGCAGCTGTTCGTCCAGCCGGGTGGCGACGATGCGCAGCACCTGATCGCCCACTTCGTGGCCCTGCGAGTCGTTGATGTGCTTGAAGCGGTCGAGGTCGATGAACAGCAGCGAAACCTGGGATTTTTCACGCTGCGCGCGCGCCAGCGCATGGCCGAGGAAATCCTGGAAATACGAGCGATTGGGCA
>Ga0209958_1002216_pt1 | contig 11404 bp, 12 predicted proteins | sample ThiBio_inoc_plan_FD_183942 | JGI IMG/M metagenome (GOLD analysis project Ga0209958, IMG submission 183942) | Wastewater bioreactor microbial communities from Cape Town, South Africa - Thiocy_inoc_plan (SPAdes) | ecosystem: Engineered > Bioremediation > Thiocyanate > Unclassified | place: South... | reverse complement strand
GGGGCCGCTGCCGCCGCACCCGGCATTTCACCGCCCTGCGACTTGATCCACTGCTCGAACTTTTCCTGCGGGACCGCTTCGACGGCAATCGGCATGTAGCCGTGGCGCACGCCGCACAGCTCGGAGCACTGGCCATAATAGATGCCCGGCTCGTCGATCTGCAGAACCTTTTCGTTCAGGCGGCCCGGCACAGCGTCAAGCTTGAACCAGAGCGAAGGGACCGCGAAGGAGTGAATCACGTCAGCCGCAGTGGTCTGGATGCGGATCGGAACGCCGACGGGAACGACCATGCGATGATCGACCTCAAGGTGCGAGGGGAAGCCCTTAGCCTTGGCTTCTTCTTCCGGCATCATGTTCGAGATAACTTCGAAGCCGCCATTGTCGGGATAGGTGTAGCCCCAGTACCACTGGTAGCCAGTGACCTTCACCGTCAGGGCATCCTTGGGTGCGCTCTTATACTGTTCAGCCAGCAGGTTGAGCGAAGGGACCGCGATCAGCACGAGGATCAGGATGGGAACGCCCGTCCAGAGCACTTCGAGCAGCGTGTTGTGGCTCGTCTTCGACGGCACGGGATTCGCGCGGCGATTGAAGCGGATCATCACGAATATCAGCAGTGCCAGAACCAGCACGACAATTGCGATAACAACGGGGGTCAGCACAACGTCATGCATCCAGCTGGCATCGTGACCGATGGGCGAATACTGCTTCTGCAGCCAGATCGCGCCGGGCTCGGGCTGGCCCTTGATCATGTCCGGGCCGAGCGGAACATAGGCCGGAGCGGCGGCAGCAGCATCGGCGGCCGCCGGAGTCGCCGCAGCGGCAGGTGCGGCTGCTTCCTGAGCGAAAGCCGCCTTGGGCAGCAGGGCCAGAGGCACCGCGCCGGCAAGGCCCAGCGAGAGGGCCTTCAGGGAAGTAACCGTGGTACGAAGGGTCTCGCCGAAGTTCATCTGTCTGACGCTTTCCGCTCGTTATCTTGGGGGCAAGCACGCCCATGGGCGCCCCGAATGGGGCCGGTTTTGCCGGGGCCTATACGCGTGCTTGCCCCCCGCCTCAAGCGCTTCTAGGGATAATTTTCGACAGCCCCGTGCATTGGCGCACATCCGGGCCGCTAGATCATACAAACAGGGCATATAGAGAAGTATAATGACTGACGACGAGGTCCTCGCCGAGTTCCGCGCCAGCGAGGCGCTGCTTGAGGGACATTTCAAGCTTTCTTCCGGCCGCCACAGCGCCCATTATCTGCAATGCGCACGCGTATTGATGGACCCGATGCGGGCCTCCCGCCTGGCCGCAGCCCTTGCCGCCAAGCTGCCGCGCGACCTGCGCCAGCAGATCGACAAGGTGGTGGCCCCCGCCATGGGCGGCGTCATCATCGGTCACGAAATGGGCCGTGCGCTGGGAGTGGAGGCGATGTTCGTCGAACGGCCCACCGGCACGTTCGAATTTCGCCGCGGTTTCGGCCTGAAAGCGGGCGAAAAGGTGCTGATGGTGGAAGATGTTGTCACCACCGGCCTTTCCAGCCGTGAGGCAATCGACACGATCCGCGAGGAAGGCGGCATGGTAATTGCCGCTGCGGCGCTGGTCGACCGTTCAGGTGGCTCGGTCGATCTGGGCGTGCCTTTCTATCCGCTAGTGGAACTTTCCTTCCCGACTTATGCGGAAGACGAGGTCCCCCCCGAACTGGCAGCCCGGCCCGTGACGAAGCCCGGCAGCCGCAAGGAATAACGGAAAACGGATTCGTGAGCTCCACTCTCGCCCCCACCCGCCTGCGCCTCGGCGTCAATATCGACCATGTCGCGACCATTCGTAACGCCCGCGGGGGGGATCATCCCGATCCCGTGCGCGCGGCCGAAATCGTGGCGGCGGTGGGGGGAGACGGGATTACCGCCCATCTGCGCGAGGACCGCCGCCATATTCGTGACGCCGATCTAGCCCGCATTCAGGCCGCGACCGAATTGCCGCTGAATCTCGAAATGGCGGCGACAGAGGAAATGCTGGCCATCGCGCTGCGTCACAAACCCCATGCGGCCTGCATCGTTCCTGAAAAGCGGGAAGAACGCACGACCGAGGGCGGGCTGGATGCGGCCGGGCTCCACAACCAGATCGCGCCTATCGTGGGCAAGCTGCTCGATGCGGGGATTCGCGTCAGCCTGTTCATCGAGGCAAAGGCCGAACAGATCGAGGCTGCGCTGCGGCTGAACGCCACCATCGTGGAACTCCACACCGGCGAATATGCCCATGCCACGGGCGAACAGCGTGCGGCGGAATTGAAGCGGATCGCCGATATGGCCGCACTGGCCGCAAAGAACGGGATCGAACCCCATGCGGGCCATGGCCTCACTTACGAAAATGTGCAGCCGATTGCCGCGATTCCCCAGCTCGCCGAGCTGAACATCGGCCATTATCTGGTGGGCGAAGCGATCTTCACCGGCCTCGGCCCTGCCGTGAGCCGCATGCGCCAGCTTATGGACGAGGCGCGCGGATGATCATCGGCCTCGGTTCGGACCTGTGCAATATCGAGCGGATCGCCAACTCGCTTGAGCGCTGGGGGGAGCGATTCGAGGCCAGGGTCTTCACCGATGTGGAGCGCGCCAAGGCCGCCCGCCGCCCCCACACCCGCGCCGGCACCTATGCCAAGCGCTTTGCCGCCAAGGAGGCATTCTCCAAGGCCGTGGGAACGGGTTTCAAACAGGGCGTGTTCATGAAGGACATCGGGGTGGTGAACGCCCCTTCCGGCGCGCCGACGCTGGCTCTCGAGGGCGGAGCGCTTGCCCGGCTGCAGGAAATGACGCCCGAGGGCTATGCGGCAATCGTTCATTTGACGCTCACGGATGACCATCCATGGGCCCAGGCCTTCGTCGTGATAGAGGCGCGCAAGCTGTGAACTCAGAGGACAAGAACATGACTGCCGCCCCCGATGGCACGCCCGCGCCCTCTGCTTCATCCGCCCCGGAAAAGGCCGAGAAGGGCTCCCCGAAGAGCGAGAAGGTCAACTGGATTGCCGAAATTCGCGGGCTGGCGCTTATGCTGCTGGCCGTGCTGGCCTTCCACAGCCTGGTTGCCAAGCCGTTCTACATTCCCTCCACCTCCATGGTGCCCAGCCTGCTGGTGGGGGACCGGCTGGTGGTGAGCAAATATCCTTACGGCTGGAGCTGGGTTTCCGCCACTTTCCACTTCCTGCCACGCAGCGATTGGAAGATCGCCAGCCGCGTGCCGGAATATGGCGATGTGGTGATCGCAGTGCCCCCGGACCGGGCGGAAGATTACATCAAGCGCGTGATCGCCCTGCCGGGTGACCGGATCTCGCTGGCGAATGGGCGAATCATCCTCAACGGCAAGCTGGTGCCCCGCACGGCCGAGCCGCCGGTGCGCATCCCTGTAGACCAGCAGAAATGCGAGAGCGGCGATGGCGTGATGCGGCCCTGTCTCGAGGATTTCGATAATTTCCGCGTCCGCGATGCCGACGGGAAGGAATATTACGAGCCGCCGACCTATCGTGAAACGCTGCCCAATGGCGTCAGCTATCTCGTGATCGACGACATGATCCAGATGAATGACGATTATGGCGAGATCACCGTGCCGGAAGGCCATGTCTTCCTGATGGGCGACAATCGCGACCATTCCGCCGACAGCCGCGTGCCCGCCGCACCGATCGCCAATGGTCTGGGCGGCCCGGTTCCGCTGTCCAGCATTGGCGGCCGCGCTGAATTCATCACCTTCTCGCTCGACGGGTCCATGACATGGAACCCGCTGACCTGGTTCAAGGCCTTCCGCGAAGGCCGCGCCTGGACTAGCCTGCGCCCCGCGAAGGCCGAACCGGCTGCCGCTGCCGGGAATGGCGCGAATGGGGGTAGGGATGGAGCGAAGTGACGGGAAACAGGCGCTGGAGAGCGAACGCAAGGTAGGCTCCAGCCCAGCGCAAATTACCGATCCCCGGCTGGCCTTCGAGGCTCGCCGCGCCTTCATGTGGGTGCTCGTTGTGGGTGGGGCCGTTCTGACGGTTTACATGGCCCGCTCGCTCCTCGTGGTGTTCGGGGGCATGGTGTTTGCCGCCATGATCGACGGTGGGGCGCGTCTGCTTGGCCGAGTGTTGAAGATCGGGCGCGCCTGGCGCATCGCCATCGTCCTGACGCTGGGCGTCGTCTTCCTTATCGCCATGGTGATCTATGCCGGTACGACCATTGCCCAGCAGGCGGCAGAACTTCCCCGAATCGTGGAAGAACAACTCCACGCCTGGGCGATCTGGGCGCAATCGCGCGGCGTGGCGGTGGATGCCAATGCCATGCAGAGCTTCGCCAGCCAGCTTGCCAGCGGAGTAGGCACGGTCACCCGGGCGCTCAGCGGCCTGTTGGGCGGCATTGCCAGCATGATCCTGATCGGCTTCCTGGGCATTTACATCGCGCTGGAGCCCCGCCTTTACGAGCGTGGCATCGCCTGGATGTTGCCGGAGGACCGGCGCGAGGATTTCTACATCACCGGATCGCTGATGGCGCGCCAGCTGCGCCACCTGCTGGGCGGCCGCCTGTTCGGCATGGTGGTGGAAGGGATTTTCACCTGGGCGATGCTGGCGGGTTATGCCCTGGTGAATGATGGCGTACCGGTGCCTATGGCTGTGCTGCTGGGCCTGATCACCGGCACTCTGGCCTTCATCCCCAATGTCGGCGCGGTGATTTCAGGCGTGCTGATGGTGCTGGTGGGCTTTTCCGGCGGAACCGAAATGGGGTTCTACACCATCTTCGTCTATTTCTTCGTCCAGACGATCGACGGGAACATTCTGGTTCCCCTGATCGCCAAGAAGACAGTGGACCTCGCCCCTGCCCTCGTCCTTGCCACACAGCTTATCCTTGGGGTCATGTTCGGCGTGTTGGGCCTTGCCCTGGCCGACCCGCTGGTCGCTATGATCAAGGTAGCGCTGGAACGGCGCTCCGCAAAATATGACGCAGTGCGCAAGGCGCAGACAGAAGTGCAGGCGGAAGCCCTGTGAAAGCGGCGCGGATATTCCTCTATATCATCGCCGCGGGCATCGTGCTGGTCATCGGGACCTTCTTCGCCCTGCGCATCTGGTCTGACGAGTTGACGGCACTGGCCTTCGTTCCCACCACGGAATTCCAGGAAAAGCAGGCGCTTGACGCAAATGCCTATGCGGATGCGGCGATGTGGATCGCCCGGCCCGGCAAGGGTGACGAGATCGTCCGCTGGCAGCCCAGGGGCGGCGTGCAGAAGCCCGGAGCAACCCGCTTTGCCGTGTTCTTCGTCCACCCGACATCCTACCTCGAGAAAAGCGGATGGAACGCAAATCTGGACGACAAATCCGCCGATGATCTCGCCCGGCTATTCCTGAAAGGCATGGCCAGCCCCTTCGGTCAGGCGAGCGAAATCTGGGCTCCGCGTTATCGGCAGGCCGCCTATGGCGCTTTCCTCACTGACTATCCGAGCGCGGGCAAGGCGCTCGATCTCGCCTATCGCGACGTAGCCCAGGCCTTCGATTACTTCCTGACACAGGTTCCGGCGGACGAACCCATTGTGCTGGCAGGGCATAGCCAGGGCTCGCTACATCTGCTGCGCCTTCTGGCGGAAAAGGTGAAAGGCACGCCTGCGCAAAAGCGTATTGCGATGGTCTATGCGATTGGTTGGCCGATCTCGCTCGAACACGATCTGCCCTCGCTTGGATTGCCAGCCTGTTCGGTACGCCATCAGGCTGGCTGCATCGAAAGCTGGGTGAGCTTTGCCGAGCCTGCCGACACAGCCCAGATGCTCGAGCGTTTCCGCGATTCGCCGGGTTTTGACGGCCAGCCACGGACCGGCAGCGCGATTCTCTGCACCAATCCCCTCTCCGGCAGAACGGCGGATTCGGCCCCCGCCAGTGCCAATCTGGGCACGCTGGTGCCCAATGCCGCGCTGACGGACGCAACATTGACGCCCGGTGCAATCCCAGCCCGCTGCAACAGCAACGGCATTTTGCTGATCGGCGATCCGCCTACGCTGGGCCCGGCGGTGCTGCCCGGCAATAATTACCACGTCTACGACATCCCACTGTTCTGGAAGAACCTCCAGCAGGACGTGACGGAACGCGTGCAGCAGTGGACCCCGCCCGCATGATCACCACCCGCGCGCCCGAATTACGGGAAGCCTTGCCCGGCGGCGGCGCGCTGATCGCGCTAGATGTCGGCACCAAGACCATCGGGACGGCCTTCTGCGATGCGGGCTGGAGCTTTGCCACGGCAGGCAAGACCCTGCCGCGCGGCAAGTTCACGGCAGACAAGGCCAAGCTGGAAGCGATGATCGCGGAGCGCAGCGTGAAAGGCATCGTGATCGGCCTGCCGCTCAATATGGACGGCTCGGAAGGTCCCCGCGCACAGGCAAGCCGCGCCTATGCTCGCAATCTTGAGCCGCTGGGCCTGCCCGTTCTGTTGTGGGACGAGCGCTGGTCCACCGCCAGCGCAGAACGCGACATGATCGCCCAGGATTTCAGCCGCGGGAAACGCGCCGAGCGAATCGACAGCCATGCGGCGGCGGTGATCCTGCAGGGAGCTATCGATGCGCTGGCCGGGGCGGCGTTTTAGACCGTCATGCGAGTTAGTTAGCTTGGTCGAAATTTGGCCTGAACCCACTTTCGTCATTCCCGCGAAAGCGGGAACCTAGGAGCAATCTTTGAACTGGGTTCCCGCTTTCGCGGGAATGACGAATGGAAGAATGTTCAGAAGCCTCTCATTTCTGCGGAAACAGGAATTTACGGGAGCTTCACCCTCGCCGCAATTCTACCACCAATCCCTTAGGCAATTCGCCTTCACAGGGAAGCGGACGGCGCAGAGCGTCAGCCCGCGCCCGGTCGAGAATCGCCTGCGGAACGCCCGGCTCCACCAGCAGCACATCCGCGCTGCCCAGAAGGCGCGCCTCGCGCAGGGTCAAATCATCAGGATCGGCGCTGCGCAGGGTAATGATCGCGTGGCCCGCGGGCTTCCCTGCCGCCGCACCATCGATCCAGCCTTCCACCGCGCCAGCGCTCTCCTCCCGCATAGGATCGAGTGCCCCGCCCGGCGAGAGCGCCGCATCGAGCACCTGTCGGCGCTCGGCTCCGGACGGCCAGCGCGCCCGAAGTCTCTGCCGCGCTGTCTGAAGAGACTCCGCCAAAGCGCCGAGAGTGGGAGGCAACAGCGATTCGAGCCGCAGGCGCAAGTGCTTGGCCAGCCCGGCGGAGGCCCCACCCGTGCCAATGGCCACCAGCACCGGGTCACGCTCCAGAATGCTCGGCGTGGTGAAATCGCACAGATCCGGGCGGTCCACGACATTCACGAGCAGGCCTTGCGACTTGAGCTGCCGGGCAGCTTCCTCGCTGGCAGCCTGATCGTCCAACGCGACAAAGGCCAGCCGCGCCCCGCGCGATAGGCCTTCGTCGATCTCGTCAACGACTACTCCGCCTGCCCGTTCTACCAGTCGGCGCTTGGGCTCTGCCGCAGGCCCCTCCCCCAGCACGATCACCGGCTGGCCGGCAATGCGATGGAAGAGCGGCAGGGACTGCATCAGCCGAGCAACCAGTCCGGCACGCGTTCCGCGTCGGCAATCGCTTCGGGCGCGATCCGGTCCGCCACGACGGCGTAGCGATCCCCGTCAACCAGCACTTCGGGCACGAAGCCCCGGCTGTTGTAGGAAGATGCCATGGTAGCGCCATAGGCACCGGCCGTGCGGAACACTGCCAAGTCGCCCGCTTCCAGCGCATCCATGTGGCGCCCCATGGCGAAGGTATCGCCCGTTTCGCAGATGGGGCCCACGATATTCGCCGTCATCTTCGCGCCCGTGGGACGCACGGCATCGAAATCGTGCCACGAACCATAGAGCGCCGGACGGGCAAGATCGTTCATCGCCGCATCCACGATCACGAAGGGATCGCGATTGCCGTTGCGCTTCACCCGCACCACGGACGTCAACAGAATGCCCGCATTGCCAGCGATCACACGGCCCGGTTCGAACATCAGGGTAACGTCCCAGTCCTTCGTCACACGGGCGACCATTTCGCCATATTCGGCCGGGCTAGGCATCACTTCGCCCGCCTTGTACGGCACGCCAAGGCCGCCGCCGAGATCGGCATGGCTGACCTTGAGGCCCGCCGCGCGCAGTTCCGCAATCAGCCTGCCAAGGCGCGTGAAGGCCTTTTCCAGCGGCGCGAGATCGGAAAGCTGGCTTCCGATATGGACGGCAACGCCGCGCATATCGAGGCCCGGCAGCGACGATAGCCGCGAATAAATGCCGGGCGCCTCGTCAATCGGCACCCCGAACTTGTTGTCCGCCTTGCCGGTGGAAATCTTGTCATGCGTGCCTGCATCGATATCCGGGTTCACGCGCAGGGCACAGGGGGCGCTGGCGCCCATGGCCTCGGCAATGGCAGCGAGTTCGCGGCCCTCTTCCTCGGATTCGATGTTGAACTGCCCGATGCCGGCTTCGATCCCGCGCAGCAATTCACGCGCCGTCTTGCCCACGCCGGAGAACACCACGTCTTCCGCTGGCATGCCCGCCCGCAGCGCGCGCTCCAGTTCGCCGCCTGAGACCACGTCCGCGCCATAGCCTTCACGCTGGAGGATCTTCAGCACGGCAAGGTTGGGGTTCGATTTCACTGCAAAGGCAAGATGCGCCTTGGGCAGCATCGACAGACCTTCACGAAACACACGGGCATGGCGTTCCAGCGTGGCGCGGGAATAGACATAGACGGGCGTGCCGATTTCCGCCGCAATGCGGGCCAGCGGCACGTCTTCGGCGTAAAGCTCGCCGTTCCTGAGTTCAAAATGATCCATGATTACCTGTTATTCGGGCGGGAGATCGAAAGGATCGTCCTCGCGTTCTTCGGAGCGGCGGCGCAGTTCCACGCTGCGTTCCGGCGCGGCCTGCGATGCGGGTTCCATCAATTCTTCGGCGGATGGGCGATCTTTCCGGCCATAGGGCGCCTGCGGCAGCTCCTTGCCTGCCTGCGGCCGCAAATCGGCCGTCTGCCCGCATGCGGCGAGCAGGGCGAAGGCTGGCAGGGCAAAAAGGGCTGCGACTTGCTTCATGCGTCCATTCCCAGAGCGGCGCGGGCTTGTGCGACGCGCTTTTCTACCTCGGATGGAGCGGTTCCGCCATGGCTGGCGCGCGAGGCGACGGAGGCTTCGACGGAAAGTTGAGGAAATACATCCTCTGTGATCCGATTATCGATCGCCTGGAGTTCATTCAAAGTGAGAGCTTCGAGTGCCACCCCTTTGCTTTCCGCCAGCTTTACTGTTGCACCGGTAATGTGGTGCGCCTCGCGGAAGGGGATGTTCGCCTGCCGTACCAGCCAGTCGGCCAGATCGGTGGCAGTGGCATAGCCCAGTTCCGCTGCCTGACGCATCCGCGCGGTGTTGAACGTGGCATTGGCCACCATGCCCTCCATCGCTGCGATGGAGAGGCCGAGCAGACCGGCCGCCTCGAACACGGGGGGCTTATCGTCCTGCATATCCTTGGAATAGGCGAGCGGCAGGCCCTTCATGGTAATCATCAGCGCAGTGGCGCAGCCCACGATCCGCCCGGAATGGCCGCGCACCAGCTCAGCCGCGTCGGGGTTCTTCTTCTGCGGCATGATCGAGCTGCCGGTAGACAGTGCATCGGGCATCCGCACGAAGCCATAGGGCTGGCTGGCCCAGATGATCATTTCCTCCGCCAGCCGCGACAGATGCAGCGAGCATTGCGAGGCGGCCATCAGATAATCGAGCGCGAAATCCCGATCCGAAACCGAATCGAGGCTGTTGTCGGTCGGCTTGGCGAAGCCCAGCGCATTGGCCGTCGCCTGCCGGTCGATGGGGAAGCCCGTTCCCGCCAGCGCCGCCGAGCCCAGCGGGCATTCGTTGAGCCGCGCCCGCGCATCGGCAAAGCGCGAGCGATCGCGCCGCAGCATCTCGTAATAAGCCATCAAATGATGGCCCAGCGTAACCGGCTGGGCGACCTGCAGATGCGTGAAGCCCGGCATGATCGAGCGGAGATGTTCCCCCGCCCGCGTCACCAGTGCGCGCTGGAGGGCGGCGAGCCCGGCATCGGCCTCGTCAATCGCATCGCGCACCCACAGGCGGAAATCGGTTGCCACCTGATCGTTACGGCTGCGCGCGGTGTGCAGGCGCCCCGCCGCCGGGCCGATCAATTGGGCAAGGCGGCTTTCCGTGGTCATGTGGATATCTTCGAGATCCCAATCCTCGGGTACGCCATTGGCCTCATATTCGCTCGCGACCCGGTCCAGCCCTTCGCTGATCGCGCGTACATCTTCCGCTGAAACGATGCCCTCCGCGCCCAGCATGGCGACATGGGCCTTGCTTGCCGCGATGTCCTGCCGCCACAATGCCTTGTCGAAAGGGATCGAGGCGTTAATTTCGCGCATGATTGCCGACGGGCCTTCCGCAAAACGCCCGCCCCACATCTGATTGGAGCTTTTCTTCATGTCCCGTTCGTTGTCCGTCACGCTCGCGCTCGTACTCGGCTTTGCCGCCTCACTGGCGGGGTGCGATAGGGAAAGCGACACCGCCGCGCAACCACAGGGCGACGTAGCGGCCACTCAAAGCGCCAAGGAAGGGCCTGTCAGCCGCAAATTTGCGGGGGAAAGCCTGCCAGATTTCACCGCGACCGATCCTTCGGGCAAGAAACTGAACCTCGCCAGCCTGAAAGGCCAGCCGGTGCTGCTCAACCTCTGGGCAACATGGTGCGCGCCCTGCAAGGCGGAAATGCCGGTGCTGGATGCCATCGCCGCCGAACATGCGGGCAAGCTGCGGGTCGTGACCGTCAGCCAGGATATGAAGGGCGCCGAAGTGGTCACGCCTTTCTTCAAGGAAGGGAAATTCGCCCATCTGGAACCGTGGCTGGATACAAAGAGCGACCTGAGCTTCAATTCCGGCGCGTCCGACCTGCCGACGACTTTCCTCTACGATCCCAGCGGCAAGGAAGTGGCCCGCGTAACTGGCGCATTCGATTGGGAGGGCGAGGAAGCCAAGGCCCTGATCGCGGAAGCCATGGGCAATGCAAGCTGAGCCATGACATCCCGTCTCGCCACGGACCTTGCCGCCCTCTCCTCCCGCCGTCAGGCAATGGGGCTGGCGGCGCTGGGGCTGGGCGGATTGGCGGCAGCCTGCCAGGTAACGGTGGCGGCGCGCACTGCCGGTGGCGAGACGTGCCTGCTCACTCCCACCGAAATTCGCGGCCCCTTCCCTGCCGATGGCACCAATACGGGCGGGCAGACCCTGTCCGTCTTCGGCCAGCAAGGGCTGGTGCGGGAGGACATTCGCGGCAGCTTTGCAGGCATGGAGGGGGAAGCGCCCGGCGTGCGGCTCGATTGCGCGATCCGGCTGGTCAGCGCACAAGGCTGCGCCCCGCTGGCGGGCCGCGCGCTCTATCTGTGGCAATGCGATGCGGCGGG
>Ga0209958_1002213_pt1 | contig 11429 bp, 10 predicted proteins | sample ThiBio_inoc_plan_FD_183942 | JGI IMG/M metagenome (GOLD analysis project Ga0209958, IMG submission 183942) | Wastewater bioreactor microbial communities from Cape Town, South Africa - Thiocy_inoc_plan (SPAdes) | ecosystem: Engineered > Bioremediation > Thiocyanate > Unclassified | place: South... | reverse complement strand
CCGTCATGGGCAGTGGACGTGTCTATTGCTGGGGCAGTCAGCAGCCACCATACGAACGGGGGCGACCGACCCGCGTGAATGGTCTGAGCGGCCCTGCCGTGGCACTCTCGCTGGCCTTCAAGACTTCCTGTGCGCTCCTGCGCTCGGGCGTCGTGGAGTGCTGGGGAAGCAACCTTTTCGGCGCTTTGGGGAGAGGCATCGATGATATCGAGCTCGTCGATTCGCAGCCCGCGCCCGTACACTTCGAGCGATAGGAGATAGGGGTCGATGTTTCATCGCACGGTCTATGGTTCACTATCGACTCTTGTGGTCGTCGTGCTGGGCGCCTCGGCGATTCAATGTTCGTCGAGTAGTCGGGACGGGTACGAGGCTCCTCCCGCTCCCGATGCCGCGCCGCAGCAGCAGCTCATCTCTCCCGTCGACGCCGCGGCCGAGGCAGACGTCGCGGACGGCATCGACCAAGAGTGCACCGGCGAGAACAAGCAGATCTACGTCCTCACACTTGATCCGGATGCGATCTACCGGTTCGATCCCGCGTCGCTCACATTCTCGCTCGTCGGTAAGCTCGACTGCCCGTACCGAAACCCATTCTCGATGGCGATCGATCGCCGCGGCTATGCGTGGGTTTTGTTCGGTGGGCACCTCGTCAACGTCCGCCTCTCTGACCTTCAATGTAAGGAAGTCGTGTTGAACAACGCTCCAGCGAAGTTCGGCTTTTTTGGAATGGGATTCAGCAAGGACGACTCGAGTACGGGAGAAAGTCTGTTTGTCCACAAAACAGACCTGTTCAGGATCGTTCCCACGACGCGCGACGTCAGTCTGGTAGGACGGACTAGCAGCACACTTGGAACTGCCGAGCTGACGGGCACGGGTGATGGCAAGCTCTTCGGCTATTCCCCGCTCAACGGCGTGATCGCACGCTTCGACAAGACTACCGGCGCGAGCCTCGAAACCTATCGTACCTCCGCCGTCAACGGCGGTGCATGGGCGTTCGCACACTGGGGCGGCGACTTCTGGATTTTCTTGAAGCCGCTCGACAAGTCGACGTCGACCGTCTACCGCTACTCGCCGACAACGGACGAGACTACGATCGCGATAGAGGACACGGGGCTCGCCATCTTCGGAGCCGGCTCGTCGACGTGCGCACCCTTCAAGCCGGTAAATTGAGGGCGACGGAAGCGCGAGCCGGCGCGTTCTTCGGGCGTTTCCCGAATCAGTGCCGATGGTCGTGGCTTCCGTGGTCATGAGGAGCGCTTCGGTGCTCGAGCGGCCCGCTGTCGCTCTGGCTGGCGCTGTCGACGGGTCGGGCGCGGTCTGCCGGACCGAGCCGTCCGTCAATCGCCTCCTGGTACTTGTGCTGCGCGCCTGCCTGGTAGGCGACGAGCAGGACGGCGAGGATCGCAACGAAGGTCGCCGCCGAGAGGAGCGCGCGCATCGAGAGCGCCTTCGGCGCGAGGAACGGCGGTCGGTAGCTGTGGCCCGCGCCTTCGAGGAGAAACACGACGAGCGCCGCGTGCACCGGCGTGTGCCCCATCACTTCGAGCTTGCCGCCGAAGACCGAGCTCGTGATGAGAAACACGATCGTGATCGTGAGCGCGAGCGTACGGCCGAGCAGGCCGAGGATGAGCAGATGCCCGAGGGAGAGCTCGACGAACGCCGCGCCGATGAGGAAGAAGTCGAGCGTGAGCCCCATCGCGAGCCCGGGGTGCTGTGAGAGTACGTACAGGGCCCAGTCGGGGTAGACGAGCTTCTCGAGCGCGACCCAGAACAGCGAAAAGCCGACGGTGAGGTAGAGCGCGGGCAGACCGAGCCCGCGGATCTTGCCGTCCTCGAAGCGGCTCACCGTCAGGGCGAACGCGATGCCCGGGTAGAATGAATAGTCCAGTAGGTGAAAGAGCCCGAACGAGAACGCGGCGTAGAGCCAGAGCACGCCGAGGAGCACGCCCGCCGCCGGCACCGTCTGGGGGATGAGGAGGAGGAGCACGACGCCGAACTGCGCCCAGCCGAGCGCCTCGTGCACCGCCGGCAGCTCGGGAGCGAGCAGCGTCCCCGCCTGCCACGCCATCAACATCGTCGCGCCGGCGCCGACGCGGAGGACGACCATCGACTCGCCGCGGTACGTCTCGAGCCACGCATCGATGCGCTTCGCAAGCGCCGTCGAACGCAGCCACTCGTCGGCGAAGGCGAGTCCGCCGATCACCGCGGTGCTGAGCGTCGCGAGGGCAAGGAACGTCGGCGTCGCCACCTCACGCAGCGTGCGTGGTCGGTCGGCGTACGTGAATTGACTGAACCACTTCACGTGGGCGTATGCGAGCGCCGGGACGAGCAGCACGGCGATCACGAGAGGGAGGCGCAGGCGCCGCGCCAGAACGAACCGAGCCTCACGCGTGAGCATCTCGACTGGGCTAACTGTTTGCGACGTCGTGTGCAACACCGTTGTGCCTGCGGCGAGCCCCGCCTGGAGATGACCCGCAGAGAGCTTCACCACGCCCAGAGAAGCGCCACTCCTCCGACGCGCCATCCTTCGATGACGATGAGACGGCGCGAGGGCGAGCGACTCGAGCTGACCAAGACCGACGGTGCTCGCGGGGCTTCGATCGCTTCGGGTCGCCTTAGGAGCGACGGTCGCGGCGCGCGCGGACCTCTTCGAGAGCCTCGCGCGTCTCGGTCCTCGCGGCGATGACGGCGCGCTTGTCGTGAGCCTTCCTTCCGCGGCCGAGTCCCAGCGTGACCTTCACCCACCCGTCCTTGAAGTACAGATTGAGCGGCACCAAGGTGTAGCCCTCGCGCAGGACGGCGCGCTCCAGGTGACGGATCTCCCTGGCGTGCAGGAGCAGCTTGCGCGCTCCCTTCTCCACGTGCGGAAAGGCGCGGGCCTGAGAGAAGTGTGCAATGTACATCTGGCGAAGCCACACCTCGCCGCGTTCGACGGCAGCGTAGGCTTCGGTGAGATGGGCATGGCCCTCGCGGAGCGACTTCACTTCGCTTCCGCGCAGCACGATGCCCGCCTCGTAGCGTTCCGAGATGTCGTAGTGGAAGGTCGCGGCGCGGTTCTGCGCGATGAGCTTCTGCGCTTCTTTTCGACCACCTCGGCTCACGGCCCATCTCTAGCCGGCTCGGCCTCGGCGCGGTAGCTCCCCGCGCGGGAGCAGCGAGGCCGCGGGTGTGCCTCCGACGCCACGATCACGCGTGGCCGAGCTCCACGGCATGACACGACGATCAGACGCCAAGTGGTTCAACCAGTGAATCTCTTGCGGGCTCGTGGCTGGAATGCCAGTTGCTCCGTGCCCCACCATGGCTTCCACTTTCCTTGTCCGCGTCAGCCTCGTCGCAATGCCGTTGCTTGTAGGGTGCAACAGCACGGTCTTCTCTCCGCCCGCGCGCCCGATGCCGCTGGAGTCGGCCGCCACGCTCCCGATGGGTGATACCGGGATCCAGGTCGAGGGCGGCACCCATGGGCGGATCTTCGGGCCCGACCTCCTCTCCGGGACCGTGCGCGTTCGACATGGGATCGCCGAGGACGTCGACGCGACTGGCGAGGTCTCGGCGATGCACGTCGACGTGCATCCCGATGTCCCCACGTCGACCTCGACCTTCGTTCATGCGGCACGCGGCGGCGCGAAGGTGCGCCTGGCGAAGCCGCTCGCGATCGCGGGCGGCTTCGGCGGTGGGTTCTCGGCTGCGGGAGCGTTCGTGAGCCCTGAGGCCGGGCCCATCGTCGCCTGGGAGAACCGCTACGTGGTCCCGTTCCTCGCGACGCGGTTCGGGGTGAGTCAGCCCATCTCGCCTCGCGCCGTCGACACGAGTGAGCAGCAGGACGGCTCGCGGATCGATCGCCCGCGCACGACGTGGCTCGCCACGGGCGTCGCCGGGCTCCGGATCCCCATCGGCTGGTCGGAGCCCGAAGCGGGGACGCTCCGCGGCTCGCTCCTCGCGGGCGCAGGCGTGACCCACGTGGCCGACAACCGCGACAAGGACACTTTCAGCCAGTTCGCGGTCGGCGGCGAGCTCGTGTTCTAAGTCGTCGCGTCCGCCTCACTCATTGCGAGGGGCGACATCGACAGCCCCGACCAGGCAACGTGCGAGCTGACATCGAGACATAGGCCCGAAGGGGCTCGGCCGATTCTTCGACGAGCACCTTCGTGCGCGCCGCGTGTGACGGTGCCTGTGCTGTACGAGTGCGCGCGCCGTCCTCGCGGACCGCACGTTCATGCGGTCCCGCTGCCGTCGCTTTCCCCGCACGATGAGCGCTGGAGGATTCGATGTACATTTCGGCCAAGCGCTCGTTCGCCATCCTCGGTGGAGCTGTCCTTTCGGTCGCGGCCTGCGGGGGCGATGATGGAGCAGCGGGTGGAGGCGGCCCGAGCGGCCAGCAAGACGCCGGGAACGTGCCGTCCGGGAGCTCCGACGGCGGAGACGGGGATGCCGGCATGAACGGCGACGCAGCTGGAGCGGGCCTCGGCGACGGTCCCTTCACGCTCGTGTACGCCGGCACGACCGTCGGTATCGACGGCCGCCCCATCGCACAGGGAAAGGCCGCGTTCGACGGAGCGAAGATGATCGGATACGAGGCGGACGCCGACGAGCGACCGCAGCTCGGCACCAACCAGGTCAAAGACGTGAGCGGTGACGCATTCGTCGCGCTTGGTCGCTGGTCGGGTGGTGCGACCACCGGGAAGTTCTACGACGTGAACGGCACCGGCTTCATCGATCTGCCTGCGAACGGTGGCTTTCACTACGTGATCGGGAGCTTCACCGATCCGATGCCGGCGTCCGGTGCCTCGACGTACACGGAGCTCGCGAAGACGGTCGCTACGGTGAGTGATGGGTCGGTCGCGCCCGGAACGATCTCCGGAAGCCTCGCCGTCAACTTCGCTGGTGCGAGCACGAAGCTCGGCTTCTCCATCGTGCTCGACATCCCCGGCGACGCTACCTATACGCTCGCGACCACGGGCGGGACGGCCGACGTCTCGGCGAGCGAGGCAGAGCTTGCAGCGGGCAACATGAAAGGAGCGTTCTGCGCGAACCTCCAGATCAACAGCGCCGGCGCTGCATGTGGAGGGACCTGCGCCGGCGCCGTGCAAGGCTTCGTCGCCGGTCCGGGCGCCGAGCGAGTCGCGCTCGTCGCGCACGTCTTCAATGGATCCGGCGGCTCGCCGAAGTCCGTCACCGGCGCGATCACGTTCAAGCGCTGAGCGCACCCGAGCCTGAGGGGGGTGAACGGCACTGCATGATCGTGCGGGCGCTTTTACTGGGCCGAGCTTCTACGGTGGCGCGATGATTGGAGCTTCGTCCCTACGCATCCTCGTTGCAGGTGGCATCGCATTCGTATCGTCGGTGGGCTGTTCCGACATCGTGCAGAGCGCGAGCCCGTTCTCGGAGAAGGAGGCCCGCTGCGATCTCCGGCCAGGGGATCCTCAGTGCACCGACATTCGCAAGTTCAAGGGCCCATCGCTCGTCACGTTCCAGGGCGTGTGCGGGTCGCTCGAGGCCGCGGCGAAGGACGTGACCGGATACCAGGAGGACGCGACCTGCCCCACAGCGGACATGTGGGGCGGCTGCCAGACCGAGCACGGTGACGGCTCGCTGCAGACGAACTGGTTCTACAAGGGCGACAAATACAAGACCGAGGAAGACGCGAAGAAGGAGTGCGGCTCGAACACGAAGTGGGTGGCGCCGCAGTAGGCCCGGACCAACCGGCCACCATGGCCACGGTCCGCCCGACGGGGAACGAATCGTTCCCCGAGGTCGGCGACGGGAAGCGATCGTTCCTCCGCGGATGCCTCCGTGCAGCCGTTCCACCGGGAAAATACCGAGCGCGAGCCGATTCCGACGTCGCGGCACGATGAGTGCTTCGTCGCCCAGCGGCGCTGACGATGCGAGCGGTCCGGAGGGACCGCGGCCGAGGCAGCGCGGAGGAAAGGGCCATGAGGTACGAGCTACCTTCGCTGATCGCGATCGCAGTACTGCTCGCCACGAGCGCCGGCGCCGTCGCCGGATGCGCCGACGAGAGCGACGAGAAGGACCGCGCCCGGCGAAACGGCACCGAGGCGCCTCCTCCTCCTCCTGGAGAAGCGGACGGAGAGCCGAGCTGCGACGAGACCTACGCGGGGCCGTCGGCGTCACGCCGCCTGACGCGATTCGAGTACGACAACACGATCCGCGATCTGCTCGGCGACACGAACGCGCCCACGAGCGACTTCCCCTCGGAGGAGGTCTTCTACGGCTTCGACAACCACGCGACCGACCGCGGTGTCTCGCTCGATCTCGCCACGCAATACATGTACGCGGCGGAGAAGATCGCCGCGGGCGTGACGATCTCGAAGATCGTCCCGTGCGACGCGACCAAGACGGATGTTGCGCAGTGCGCGCGGCAGTTCATCACGACGTTCGGCAAGCGTGCCTACCGGCGCCCGCTCGAGCCTGCGGAGATCGACTCGCTGCTGACGACGTTCGACGCCGGCAAGGCCGCAGGCGGCTTCGACTCGGGCGTCCGCTACGTGATCCAGCGCATGCTCCAGTCGCCGAGCTTCCTCTACCGAATCGAGACGAACACCGGCGGCAGCACGGCGGACGCGATGATCCCGCTCTCCGGATGGGAGCTCGCGTCGCGCCTCTCCTACTTCCTCTGGGGGACGATGCCCGACGACGCGCTCTTCGCCGCTGCCGAGTCGAACGCGCTCGCGTCGAAGGACAAGGTCGCCGAACAAGCGCGACGCATGCTGAACGATCCCCGGGCTCACGCGGTCGTGAAGAAGTTCCACCGCGGCTGGCTGAGCGTCGACAAGGTCGACACCGTCGTCAAGAGCAGCACGGCCTACCCCGAGTTCTCCGACGCCATGATCCCGCTCATGAAGGCGGAGACCGAGCGCTTCGCCGAGCACGTCGTGTTCGAAGGCACCGGCGACCTGAAGGGCCTCTTCACCGCGCCGTACACCTTCGCGAACGACCTGCTCGCGCCCCTCTACGGCGTCCAGGGCGTCACGGGATCCGAGCTGCGGAAGGTGGACCTCGATCCGAGCCAGCGCGCCGGCATCTTCACCCAGCTCGGTCTCATGAGCTCCATGGCGAAGGCGAACCAGACGTCGCCCATCCTCCGCGGCAAGTTCGTCCGCACGCAGATCCTCTGCCAGTCGATGCCCTCGGCGCCCGCGGGCGTATCGCTCGCGCTGCCCGAGCCGAAGGATGGCCAGTCGACCCGTGAGCGCATCACCGAGCTCACGAAGGCGCAGGCGTGCACGGGCTGTCACACGATGCTCGATCCGGTCGGCTTCGGCTTCGAGCACTACGACGCGATCGGCCGCTGGCGCACCGACGACCAGGGGCCGATCGATGCGACGGGCGAGGTGTTCGGTACCGCCATCGGCAAGTTCGACGGCGCCGTCGAGCTCGCATCGAAGCTGGCCGAGAGCCCCGAAGCGCAGACGTGCGTGGCGCGGCAGTGGTTCCGCTTTCAGGCCGGGCGCATCGAGAGCAAGGCCGACAAGTGCACGCTCCAGCAGCTCGACGCCGGCTTCAAGGCTTCCGGCTTCAAGGTCCAGGAGCTCCTCGTCGCTCTCACGCAGACCGACGGCTTCCTCTACCGGGCCCCGAGCCCATGAGCGCGGTCGTCGACGGCCACGCGCGTCATCGAATCTCCTTCGGTTCCGTCTTCGGAGAGTGACCATGAGCAAGTTCGAGCTGAGTCGTCGCCATGTCCTTCGCGGGCTTGGAAGCATCGCCATCGGGCTCCCGCTCCTCGAGGCGATGGGCTGCAATCGTGACAACGACGGTCCTCCGTCGCGCGACGTGGAAAGCGAGAACGTCGGGCGTGCCCGGAGCGGTCTCTCGACCGCGAAGCGTTTCGTCGCGATCCTTCACAACAACGGCCGCGTCGCTGCCGATTGGTTCCCGACGGGAAGCGAGAGCAGCTTCACGCTCGCTCCCGCGATGAGCGCGCTCGCGGCGCACAAGCAGGACATGATCGTCTTCAAGGGGATCGACTGCTCGGTCGCGACGAAGGGGCCGATGAACGGCCACTACGAAGGCGCGACGGCGTTCCTCTCCGGACACGCGATCCCCGGCAGCGACGCCTTCAACTACCCGAACCCCGGGACGACGATCGACCAGTACATGATGAAGAAGCTGGGGGTGCAGACGAAGATCCGCTCCCTCGCGATCGGATCCGAGCCCCACACGTTCTCGGTCGACGAGTTCAAGCAGGACGTGCCCGCTCAGACCTCGCCGGTGGCCCTCTACAACAAGATCTTCGCCGATGCGAAGCTCACCGAGGCGCAGATCCAGGCCCAGCTCGCGCGCCGGAAGAGCATCCTCGACAGCGTGATTGGCGACTACACGGCGCTCAAGGGCAAGGTGAGCGCGTCCGACGCCGCTCGTCTCGACGCTCACCTCACGCAGATCCGCGATCTCGAGACCAGGCTCTCGATCTCGGCCTCGTGCGGCAACCCCGGCCCCGTCTCCGGCTTCCCCGAGGGCGACAACTTCGGCAACCTCCCGAACAAGGTGAAGTCGCTCATCGACCTCGCCGTGATCGCGCTGAGCTGCGACATCACCCGCTCGGTCACGATGACGATCCGCCATGGCGGCGGTGGGCTCAGCTACTTCCCCTGGCTCGGTCTCCCGGAGAACCAGAACGACCCGCTCGCGAACGAGCACCACGAGATGTCCCATCAACCGAGCCGATACCGGGCGCAGCTGCTCAAGATCACGCAGTGGTTCCTCGGCCAGACCGCCTACTTCGCGCAGAAGTTGAAGGACACCCCCGACGGGCTCGGAGGCTCGCTCTTCGATTCCGTCCTCATGCTCCAGGGGGCCGAGAACGCCGAGGCGGATTATCACAACTATATCGATATGCCCTATTTCCTGCTCGGCAGCGCAGGCGGGTACTTCAAGACAGGGCGCTACCTGACGTATCCGCACGTGTCGCACAACAACATGCTCGTCTCGATCCTGAACGCGTTCGGCCTGCCCGACACCACGTACGGCGATCCGGCGAGCTGCACCGGGCCGCTGCCGAACCTGAAGGCCTGAAGATCCGGGTGAACGCCCACCGGAGCGAGTCGGTGCTTTGACCTGCCGCCGTCTCGGTGCCATCCTCGACCTGGGGATGAAACGTGCCGCTCGCCGCATCACCGTGCCGCAACCGACTCGCTCGCGTTCTCGCTGGGCCATCGTCACGGGCGCTGTCGCTCTGGCGTCCTGCACCCTCTTCGTCGATACGAGCCAGCTAGGGGGAGAGGCACCAGGCATCGACGGCGGACCGGTGCTACCGGCCGAGTCCGGGGCCGAGGCCGGGGCCGACGTAGCGGCGCCCGACGTCGTCTCGCCTGCGGAATGTGAGGGAGCCGCCGCGTCGTCGACGGAGTGCCTCGCGAAGCGGTTCCCGACCGACGACCTGATCATGTGGCTCCGTGCTGACGACGGCGTCGAGACCACCGCCGACGGACACGTGACGGTATGGCGCGACGCGCTCCCGAAGCTTCGGCCCGGCACCGTCGGCAACGACGCCAAGCAGTCCAACAGCGCAGCCCAGCCGCTGCGGGTCACCGACGCGGCGGGAGCGACCGTGGCCTTCGCGGCGGACGACGTGCTCGAGCTCCCACCGGGCTTCAACGACTTCTCCGCCGGCCTCAGTTACTTCGTAGCGGTTTGGCCACAGCTCGATGGCAAAGGGACGGCGGGGCCGATCCTCGCGCTTGGTCGGCCGCCCGTGCAGGACGAGTGCGCTCGCCTCAGCGAGCTCACCATCGATGAATATTCTCTCGACTACCGTGCAGAGACGGACGTCGTATTTGCTGCCGGCGTAAGCGACGGGCGTGGCTGGGATGTCTTCTCCGCCGTCCACGAGGGGTGGAAGGGCCAGGCGAAATGTCCCGCCGCCACGACCGCAACGCTGCGTGTGGGCGACGCCGTGGCGAAGACCGGCCCGGCCCGCACGCTCACGAAGGGGGTCCGTACCGAGGGCAGGATTGGACGGTCGTGGTACTACCCCGAGGACTTCTTCAACGGGAAGATCGGAGAGATCCTCGTCTATCGGCGCGCGCTCGAAGACGCGGAGGCGGTGCAGGTGGCGCGGTACCTCATGGCGCGCTGGCCACGACCCTGAGCAACGCTCGACGTCACGTGCTCGAGCGTTACATCTCAGAGGAATGGGATCGTGCAGCGAAGCTCCGTGGCGCCGAGCTGCACCTTGGCGGCGCTCGCGCGTGGCGAGAGGACGAGCAACGTGATCCCGCCGAGACCGGAGGCGGCCGCGGCTGCCCATGCAACATTCGTCATCGTCCGGAACGACAGCGCGCGATCGCGCATTGACGCATCGGTGTTTCCCGAGTCGGAGAAGTCGTCGCGCGCCTTCAGTGTCGCGAGCCCCAGCACGACCGCGCTTGCGGAGAACACCCCCGCAGCGCCGATGCCCACCCAGCCTGCCGTTCTCGTGAATGAGGAAGGCGGCGGCGGATCGTCCTCGACGATCGAAACATCCGAGAGCACGACGCGGGCAGACTCGCCGGCCGCGACGACGATCTTGATCGACGGAGCGCCGGCGACGTCGGCGCGCTTCGCGACGTGCCGTCCCGGCGCGAGGTGGATCTTCAGCGGAACGGCTGCGTCCGTCATGTGCGCCAGCGTCACGCGCGCGCCCGGCGGCCCATCCACGGTCATCGTCGCCAAGAGCGGCGAGATACGCGCGAGGCGAGTCCGTGCATCGACGCGCGACTCGTCGTCGAGGCCGCCGGTCTCGAGCGCGAGCTCCAGCGCATCAGCCGCGCGAGCGGGCTCGCCTGCCTCGTGCCACGAGACTCCGGCCGCATATGCGGTCGCACCGCGAGGCGCTTTTCGGTTCGCCTCGTCGAACGCGGAGGCGGCGTCCCGAAAGCGTCGCTCGGCGTAGGCCTCCTCGCCGCTCCGAAACAGCTCGCCGGCGGAGCGTGCGTCATCGGCGAAGGCCTCGCGCTCCATCACGAGCGTGACGAGGACGAGCGCCGAGCACGCGATGGTGGAGAGCAGCGATCGTCTCAACGCCCGTCCTCGTAGGGGTTCCGGAACGGTGACCTCGGCTGCGTGAGGGGCGCGGTTGCCGCTCCCTCGTGTGGGCTTCGCGATGACGCGGTCGTCTCGGCAATCGGGCGCCGAGGAGGAGGTCCGGCCCGTCGCGGTGCGCTGCCGGAACGAGCGCCCGGGCGCATCGGCGCCGGTGTCGCGCCTGCCTGAAGCGCGCCAGCTTCTTCGTCGACGCTCGTCGTGGTGCCGCTCGGTGCATCCGCCACGCTGGTTTGCGGCGTCGAGGCAATGACGGCCGTCGCGGCCGTGCCCGTCACCGACGTGCCTGCGGCTCGCGCAGCGAGGACACCGGCGGGGACGACGATCGCCGCCGCGATCAGGCCCGCTCGGAGGGCGCGACGCGCTCCGCCCGTCGGGGTGGGGGTGGCAAA
>Ga0209958_1002209_pt1 | contig 11446 bp, 10 predicted proteins | sample ThiBio_inoc_plan_FD_183942 | JGI IMG/M metagenome (GOLD analysis project Ga0209958, IMG submission 183942) | Wastewater bioreactor microbial communities from Cape Town, South Africa - Thiocy_inoc_plan (SPAdes) | ecosystem: Engineered > Bioremediation > Thiocyanate > Unclassified | place: South... | reverse complement strand
AGCCCGGTTTCCGGTACTTTCATGATTTCGTCGAGCATCGGGATCGCCTCGCTCATTCGCGATCGGGCCATGGGCGCCAGCGCGTTTACCCGCACGCCCAGATGGCAAAGCTCCGTGGCGGCAGCCATGGTCAGGGCGGCGACCCCGGCCTTGGACACGACATAGGAAATCGCGCCCGGTGGCGGGTTCGTTCCGGCCGGGGAAGAGGTGTTCACTACCGCCCGGCCCAATTGCGGCCCTTCGCTCTCCCAATATCGCGTCGCCCAATGGAGCAGCGCGGCGGTGCCGGTGATGTTCACATCCATCACCCGCTGCCAGTTCTCTCCACTTTCAGTGGCGATGGAATCATAGAGGGTGATCCCGGCATTGTTCACCACGATGTCGAGCCGGCCGAAGGTGTCCAGCGCGTGCTCGACCAGCGCCTTCGGGCTGCCCCAACTGCCCATGTCGCCAGTGTCCGCAATGGCGCGTCCACCCAGCGCGGCGATCTCCGCCACGACCTGAGCGGCAGGGGCGGCGTCCTGTCCGCCTCCGGTGATCGCAGTGCCAGCGTCGTTCACAAGAACCGCTGCTCCTTCGCGCGCCAAAGCGAGGGCATGGCACCGCCCGATCCCGCGGCCCGCCCCGGTGACGATGGCGACCTTGCCCTCCAGCAGACCCATGTCCGATTCCTTCCGCTCGCGATTACCTATGGCTGGCCTTGATGAAATCGGCTGCCCGTTCCGCCACCATTATGACCGGCAGATTGGTGTTGCCGCCCGGCAGGCTGGGGAAGATGGAAGCATCCACTACGCGCAGGCCATCCACCCCGTTCACGCGCAGTTCTCCATCCAGAACGGAGCGCTCGTCACTGCCCATGCGGCAGGTGCCCGAGGGGTGATAGGCGGTGGCGGCGGTTGCGCGGACATAGGCGAGCACATCCTCGTCGCTTTCCGGCGCCACTTCCGGCCGCCGGATCGCGCCGGTCACGTCGGCAAGGGCAGGCTGGGCCAGAAGCTGGCGCAAGGTACGATAGCCGCGCATCATTTCCGCCCGGTCTTCCTCCGCCGACAGCAGGTTGAAACGGATGCGCGGATGGGCGCGCGGGTCGGGGGCCGCAAGCTTCAGCCAGCCCCGGCTCTTGGGGTAGTTGAGGGACCACATGGCCCCCATGCGCGGGCCGAACGGCTTGGCAATGCCGGGGAACCACACGCGCGATTCCATCGCCAGCGGGATCAGCAATATGTGCAGGTCCACAAGATCTGGGTCCGCGCCCGTCGCGACATTGGCGGAAATGGCCAGAGGCGGCGCGCCGAATGGGCTCTTCTGCCGCATAAGCCAGCGCAGGCCGGAGAGCATCAGCCGGTCAAGCCGCAGCTGCTTTTCGAAGGCGAGGGGAGGGGCGAGGTCCAGCTCCATCCCGGCGCCGGGATGATCCATCAGATTGCCGCCGACATCGGGGCTGTCATGCAGAACGGGAATGCCCATTTCCGCAAGTTCCCCCGCCGGGCCGATGCCCGATAGCAGCAGCAATTGCGGCGAGTTGATGGCCCCGCCGGACAGGATCACTTCCCGCGTTGCATGCGCCTGCTTTTCCTCGTTCCCCTGCATCCAGGCGAGGCCGGTTGCGTGCTTCCCATCGAACAGGATGCGAGTGGCCAGCGCATGAGTGCGGATCTCCAGATTGGGCCGGGAGAGCGCCGGGCGCAGGTAGGCATCGGCGGCGCTGTGGCGGCGCCCGTCCTTGATGGTGAAATCGGGCATGCCGAAACCATCGGTCCGCTCGCCATTGAAATCCATGGTGATGGGAAAACCCATGGCGCGCGCGGCTTCCACGGCATTAGCCATCAAGGGACTGGGCGCGGGATGGGGCTGGACGCAGAGCGGGCCCTTGCCACCATGCATTGGCGTATCGCCGCGCCAGTGGCTTTCCAGCTTGCGGAAATAGGGCAGAACATCGTTCCAACCCCAGCCGGGCAGGCCGGAATCTCGCCAGCCGTCATAATCGCGGCGATGCCCCCGGATTGCCATCATGCCATTGAGCGAGGAAGTGCCGCCCAACATCTTGCCCCGCGCCACAGGCAGGCGACGGCCCTCCAGCTCCGGTTCTTCCTCGGAGAAGAAGCCCCAGGTCAGGTCGGGATTGGGCCACAGTTTCGAGACGGCAAGCGGGATAGTGACATCCATCCGGCGATCGCTGCCACCAGCCTCCAGCAGCAGCACGCGGCAGGCGGGGTCTTCGCTCAGGCGATTGGCCATCACGCATCCGGCGGAACCTGCGCCGACAACGATATAGTCGAACTGCTCCATGGCGATCAAACCACCTTCCAGAAGCGGAACAGGGAGCCGTTGGGATTGCGCTGGCCCACGCCCACAAAGATGGTGCGGTTCAGCCATTCATAGGGCCCGGCAGGCGCTTCGAAGCGCGGGGTCATGCGCATGTAATAGCTGGAGGGATCGACTTCCTCGCGCGCCAGCAGCTTGGCCACCACTTCGGGCGGGGCATGGCGGATGCCGGTGCTGCGCTTCAGGATGAAGGCGCCGTCATCGGTTTCCAGCAGATATTGGGATTCGAAACGGCCATTGCCGTCGGCCTGCACCAGCGGGAAATCGCCCCCGCTGCCCGGCACGATCCGGCCGGAAATGCCGGGGCCGCGGAATGTGCCCGCCTCGATCAGAACGGCCCCGCGCGTGTAGCCATCCATGTGGATATGCATGCGCGGACCCAGCGTGATCTGCATTTCGAGTGCGAGTTCCAACTGCATCAGACGATCCTGTGAATGGCAAGGGCGGCTGCACCTGCGGGCCGTTCCGCGACATAAGCAGCCCCAGCAAGGTGGGCGAGCGGGCCATCGGCCTCCGCCTCGAACAGCAGCGTCAGGCGGGTGCCCTGGAACTCGCCATCCGTGGTGAGGTAACCCGTGCCGAAAGCGCGGGCGAGAGTGCCCTCCGCTTCGATGTAGTAACTGGCTTCCACTACGGTCACCCCATCGGCGCGGGCGAAGCGGGTTTCAGCACCGCCTTTCACCTGCGCCTCGAGCCCTTCGCCATGAAAGCGCCCGCCCGAGACGGGCCAGTGGCTGCGCTCCCCGCCGATAGGCAGTTTTCCCACATCGAGAGTGGGTCCGAACGCTGTTTCGAGAGTGAAGGCGGCGACAAGGCCGGGTGTGGGCGCTGCGGTTTCCTGTGTCATCCTCAGGCTCCTCAATAGACCATCGTGACGGCTTTGAGCTCGGTATAGGCCTCGATCCCGGCACGGCCGTTTTCCCGGCCGGAACCGGATTGCTTCACCCCACCCACGGGCATGGAAAAGTCGTTCCCGCCGCCCGAATTGATCCGCACCGTGCCTGCGCGCAGCCGGTCGATCAGGCCAAGGGCATTGGCGAGGTCACGCGTCCAGACATAGGAGGCAAGGCCATAGGAAGTATCGTTTGCCAGGGCGGCGATCTCGTCCAGATCGCTCGTCTCGAAGCTAGCCACGCACAGGACCGGGCCGAAGATTTCCTCTTCAACGGCGGCCATGCGAGCGGTCACGTCGGTGAGGATGGTGGGCCGGAAATAATGGCCCCGGCTGGCGGCGAGAATGCCTTCCAGCGCGCCGCCTGCCGCCAGGGTCGCGCCTTCGCTCTGCGCGCCTTCGACGAAGCCGGAGACGCGGGCGAATTGCGCCGCTGAAATCAGCGGGCCGAGCCGTGTATCCGGATCGCTGGGAGCGCCGATTGTCATCGTAGTGCCAATTGCGGCGATCCGCTGGACCAGATCATCGGCAATGCTGGCATGGACCAACAGGCGCGATCCGGCCGAGCAGGTCTGCCCGCTATTGAAGAAGATGCTCATGGCGATCCCGCGCGCGGCAGCGTCAAGATCGGCATCGGGCAGCACGATAACAGGAGATTTGCCGCCCAGTTCCACCGTGCAGCGCTTGATCTGCCTGCCGCAGCTTTCCGCGATCCGGCGGCCCGTGATCGTGGAGCCGGTGAAGGATATCTTCGCGACATCGGGATGTTCCACCAAGGCCGCGCCCGCTTCTGCGCCAAGCCCGGTCACTACGTTGAAATAGCCCGGCGGAACGCCGCATTCGCTGGCCAGTTCCGCCAGCCGCAGCGTGGAGAGCGAGGTTTGCTCGGCAGGCTTCAGCACCACGGCGCAACCTGCTGCGAGGGCGGGGCCGATCTTGCAGGCCGCGCCCATCAGCGGATAGTTCCAGGGCACGATCTGGCCCACAACGCCCACCGGCTCCCGCCGGGCATGGCCATGCCAATTGCCGGGGGCGGAAAGTTCCATTGTCTCGCCGGTCAGCTTGGTGGCCCAGCCCGCGAAATAGCGCAGGGCGGCAATCGCGCCGGGGACATCCACGATCCGCGTATTGAATATGGGCTTGCCTGCATCGAGCGATTCAAGCTGGGCGAATTCTTCCGCTCGCGCTTCCACCGCGTCGGCCAGCTTCAGCAGAGCGCCCTGTCGCTGGGCAGGAGTCCAGCGAGTGCGGCCCGGCGCGTACATTGCCTGATGTGCGGCGGAGACGGCAGCATCGATATCCTCGGCGCTGCCAGCCGAAATGTCGCCTATGGTCTGCCCCGTCGAAGGGTCTTCCACCGCGATCGTGGCACCGCTGGAAGGCTGCGCCCAGGCGCCGCCAATATGGTGGCGGGCAGGGGGCAGGACGGGAAGGGCGGATTGGCTCATCGTAAATCCTTTCCTCCCGTCCATAGCATCCGGCAGCCGGCCAGACTTGCCTCGCTGCGATGGTTAGGGACTGAAAGCGCAGCCGCCATGCTTGCGGTGCTGGCAGGTCAACTCCGTGGACCGAACCGTTCCAGCACCTTGCCTGCCCAGCCCATGATGTCCTTGGCGGCGATTTTCCATTCGCCATCTACCTTGACCACCTCGTCCCGCACATGGCCGCACCAGTGCAGGATGGGGTGTTCGGGCGGGCGATTGATCGTCGCCCAGGCATAGGTGCGTACCACCCAGCGATTGGGGCGGCCCAGCGGATCGGGTTCGAAGATGAATTGTTCCATCTGGTGCTGATGGCCGGGGAAATCCGGCCGCTCATGGAACTTGAGCACCAGTTTGCGGATATCGTCCCGCCCCTTGAGGACTTCCAGACCGCCGGAGGCGGTTTCTTCCGTGGCTTCGGCATCGTCGGTGAAGAGATCGCAATATCCGTCAGTATCCCCCGTATCCAGAGCCCAGCAATAGCGGGCATAGAGTTCCCTGATCGCCAGTTCGTCTTCCACCGGAATGCGTGCCATATCGGTCTTCTCCTCTCGTTTTGGGCTGCTGCCGCTGCTGGACAGCTTTGCCCTTGCGGATTACTTCTGCCTGAAGTGGCCATAAAGACAAGCGGGTCGGCAAGGCCCCTTTGGCCCGGTAGCGAGGGACGAGATGCTGAAGGTCTTTTCCACCAGAGCGGGCAGCCGCCTTGAACGCAGCCGCCAGTGGCTGGCCTTCACCGGGGCGGACCGGGTGGAGATCGACGACGATCGTGAAGCATCGCTCAGAGGCAGCGATTTCGGACCGGTGCGCCTGTGCCAGGCTTCTCTTGGCCGTCATCGCATCGCGCAGTCCCCAAGGCTGGATAGCGAGACGGAAGAGGCGGCGCTCAAGTTCTTCTTTCAGGAAGAAGGGATTACGCGATTGCGCCAGCACGGGCGCGAGATCGAAATCAGGCCTGGCCAGTGGTGCGCCCTGCGCAAGGATATGGCCTATGAATTCGATGCGCCCGGCCATTCGCGCCAATTGACCATAACCCTGCCTTGCCGGTTGCTGCCCGCACCGCGCCCCGGTTTCAACTGGTGGGGCAGGCCGCGCAGCTATCTTTCCGGGGCCGTGCAGGTGCTGCATGCCGGGGCTTCCGCCGCCGTGATGACAGGGGCGACGCTGTCCCCGCCGGAGCGTGAGCTGATCGGCGGCCATATGGTCCAGTTGCTGGAACTGGCGCTGCGGGCGGGCGATTCCGGTTCCCTGCCCGATATGCGCGAAAGGCGGCGGGCAGCCGTGCTGGAATTCATCGAACGCAACCTTGCCGATCCTGCCCTGGGTGTGACGATGATTGCGCAGGCGCTGGGCTGTTCCAGCCGAACGCTGCACAAATTGTTCGAGGGGGAGGCGAACACGCTTGCCCGCATCATCTGGAATCGTCGGCTGGATCGCTGTCGCAGCGAATTGACCGATCCGGCTTTCGCGGCGCGTTCGATTACCGACATCGCCCATTTCTGGGGCTTCAGCGATTCCCAGCATTTCAGCCGCGCCTTCAAGGCTCGTTTCGGCCGGACTCCGCGTGAATGCCGCGCTCTGGCAGTGCTGCACTGATGCCTGTCGGCGCAGCCGCCGCCGTCCATCACGCCGCGCTTCGCTGCCACGCTTGGTAATGCGCTCGCATACACGTTCAGGCGACGGCCAAGGGCTAGCAACAGGCGAATGCCCGCCGCCAGAGCGTGGCCCGGATAGAGGGGAATGCAGTGACGCAACGTGACCGCGCAGTGGCCCTGTTGCTGCTTGCCTCGCTCAACGCCTTCGGTTTCATCGACCGCGTGGTGGTTGCGCTGGTGGCTGAGAAGATCAAGGCCGAGTTCCTGGTCAGCGATTTCCAGATCGGTCTGCTGGGCGGCACTGCCTTTGCCGTGGTGAATGCGCTGGCCAGCGTGCCGGTGGCGCGGATGGCGGAAAATTATCGCCGCTCCACCATCTCCGCAGCCTTCCTGCTGATCGGATCGGCATTTACGGCGTTCATGGCGCTGACGGTGAACTTCACGCAATTGCTGGCGGCCCGGTTGGGCATGGCGGTGGGTAGTGCCGCCACGGAGGCGCCGCCCCATTCGATGATTTCGGATATGTATCCGCCGGAAAAGCGCGCTTCGGCGATTTCCATCTTCATGCTGGGCGTTCCGGTCGCATCGCTTCTGGGGTCATTTCTCGGCGGCGCCATCGCCGAGAATTACGACTGGCGCTCAACCTTCCTGTTCTTCGGCGTGGCGGGCGGCATGATTTCGCTGTTGTGCTTCCTTTTCCTGAAGGAGCCGCAGCGGGCGACTGCGACAATTGAAGTAAGCTCGGGCGCGAAACCCAGCGCATGGCAGGTGTTCACGGGCATGATGGGCAGTTCCACCATCCGTTTCCTGCTGGTGGGCGTGACCTGCATCAGCCTGGGCAGCTTCGGTGTGAACACCTTCCTTCCGGCCTTCTTCTCCCGCTCCTACGGGCTGGATGCGGGGCAGGCGGGGCTGGTTTTTGGCACCATTTCGGGCATCGCCTCGCTGGTGGGGACCTTGCTCGGCGGCTTTGCCAGTGAACATTTCGCCCGGCGCGATCAGCGCTGGCTGCTGGGCTTCCCTGCACTTGGCTCGGTAATTGGCGCGCCTCTGTTCGTGATCGGGCTGATGAGCGGCAATCTCGCCATCGCCATTCCGGTGATGCTCGTCGGTTCGTTCTTCTTCTACACGGCCATGGGCCCCGCCATCGCGACTCTTCACGGAAATCTGAACTCCTGGAGCCGGGCGACGGGATCGGCGATCTTCCTGCTGATCGTCCATCTGGTGGGGCAGGGCGTGGGCCCGCCACTGGTCGGCACGGTCAGCGATACGGCATCGTCGATGATCTATGGTGGAAACTTCGCCACCCAATGCGCGGGCGCGGCAGGGCAGGTACCGGGATCGGCCTGCGCAGCGGCTTCGGCAGGCGGCCTGCAAATGGCCATCGCGACTTTCGCCGGGTTCTTCGCGTTTGGCGGTCTTGCCCTCTATCTGGCGGCCCGTGCGCGGCATCGGGCTGAAACGGCGGCATGAGGCGGTATCTCGCGCTGGCCGTAGCCTGCCTGCTGGCGGCATGTGGCAGTGCGGATGCCGATTGGCCCATGCATGGCCGTACGGCGGAGGCGCAGCGATATTCGCCGCTGGAGGAGATCGACCGGGAAAATATCTCCCGCCTCGGCCTCGCCTGGTTCCACGATCTGGAAACGGATCGCGGGCAGGAAGCGACGCCCATCGTGGTGGATGGGAAAATCTATCTCGTCAGCGCCTATGACGTAGTGCAGGCGCTGGATGCGCGGGACGGCACACTGCTGTGGAGCTACGACCCGCAAGTGCGGGAAGCCTCTGCCCGGTCCTGCTGCGGGCCAGTGTCGCGCGGGGTCGCGGTGGCAGGTGGCAAGGTATTTCTCGGTGCGCTGGACGGGCGGCTGATCGCGCTCGATGCTCAGACTGGCAAGCCCGTCTGGCAGACCCAGACAATCGATCAGAATGATCCTCTGGCGGAAAACTACACCATCACCGGCGCGCCGCGCGTGGTGAAGGACATGGTGCTGATCGGCAATGGCGGGGCGGAGTTCGGCGCGCGCGGTTCTGTCGGTGCTTATGATCTGGCCAGCGGCAAGCTGCGCTGGCGCTTCTATACCGTGCCCGGCAAACCCGGCGTGGAAGACAAGGCTGCGTCCGACAGCGCCATGAAGATCGCCCGGCCAACCTGGGATGGCGAATGGTGGAAATATGGCGGCGGCGGCACGGTGTGGGACGCCATCGAATACGACCCTGAACTGAATCTCGTCTATATCGGCACCGGCAATGGATCGCCCTGGAACCACGGGATGCGTTCCAATGGGAAGGGGGATAATCTGTTTCTTTCCTCCATCGTCGCGCTGAAAGCGGACACCGGGGAATATGCCTGGCATTTTCAGGAAACACCCGCCGACACCTGGGACTATACGGCCACGCAGAATATCGTGATGGCCGATCTTGAGATCGACGGAAAACTGCGCAAGGTGCTGATGCAGGCACCGAAGAACGGGTTCTTCTATGTGCTTGACCGGAAGACTGGCGAGTTCATCTCCGGCAAACCCTATGTCAATGTGAACTGGGCCAGTGCGCTCGATCCGAAAACGGGACGTCCGATAGAGCTGCCCGATGCGCGCTATTATCGCACCGGCAAGGCCCATTTCCAGTTTCCGAGTTCCGGCGGCGGGCATAATTGGCCGCCCATGGCGTTCAGCCCCCGCACCGGGTTGGTCTATATTCCCGCACAGGATGTGGGCATGCCCTTCGCGCCCAATGACGCGGAAAAGCAGGTGGTTGGCGTTTACACTTCAGGCGTCGCGATGAGTGGCGGCGGCACGATGAGCGAGGCGGATCGCAAGGCGCTTTACGCCGGGATGAAGGGCTATCTCATCGCGTGGGACCCGGTGAAACAGCAGGCGCGCTGGAAGGTGGATCAGGCCGCGCCCTTCAACGGCGGAGTGCTGGCCACTGCGGGCGGGTTGGTCTTTGCCGGCAATACCGCGCGGCAAATGGTCGCCTATGATGACGAGACGGGCAAGCAGTTGTGGAGCTTCGATGCGCAGACCGGCATTCTCGCTCCGCCGATCACCTATAGGCTCGATGGCACGCAATATGTGGCGGTGATGGCATTGCAGGCTGGCAAGTCCATCGGGCCGAACCGGCTACTGGTCTTCGCGCTGGACGGCAAGGCCAAGCTGCCGCCGTTCGCGCCGCCGCAAGTGCCGCACGAACCCATCGTTCAGGCAATGCCGAAGGACAGGGCGGCTAATGTGAAGGGCGATGAGCTATTCGGCCGTTTCTGCCTGCGTTGCCATGGCAGCGGCGCGGTCAGCGCGGGCGCCTATCCGGACCTGCGCCTCTCCCCGCTGGTGATGGACGATGCATTCTTCTCCATCCTGCTGGATGGCGCGCTGGCCCAGAACGGCATGCCCAGCTTCAAGGGCAAGCTGACCCGCGCGGATGCAGAGGCAATCCGGATATATCTGGCCAAGCGGAGCTATGAGGATTTCGGGCCGGGCGGCGTGGGGAAATAGCGGCGTAATCCAAGTTTTGCGGCAGACGGGCGGGCAACCCTAAACACTTTCCTACACACCTTCGGATGGTGTTTAGACTGTGAAATGAACCGCCCCGCCGATCACCTGCCCTGTCCATTTTCCGCTCGCCTCCACGGGCGCCGTCGGGCCGCTCGCCCTGTGCACGAAACACGAAAATGGAAGGTGACACTCCGGCGCGCGCGATGCGGCGAAAAACGGCTTGAATCCGCGGCCTGGGGGGCTGACACACTTTGCACCGAACATGGCATTTTCTCGCCAGGAAAGGTGACACATCGTCGCCGCTTCCTGGCGGGAGGAAGCGGTCTCAGACCTTGTCGTAATGATAAGGCGCGATCACCGGCTCGGGATAGGCTTCATATTCCATGGTCGGCGGGAGATCGGGCTGCAGGCCATCGATCGAGCGCAGCAGCTTCACGCCGCCCTTGTGCCAGCCTTGTTCATAATCCGTGTAGATGTTCATGTAGCCGTGCAGCAGCGCGATCCGCCAATTGCCATCCACGCGTTTGTACTGGTTCTCGTAGGTCGCTTCACCCCAACGGGCTTCCGCGCCCAGCGCGCCGACCATCATGAAACTGCGCCAGCGGCCCTTCGCGGTGCCTGCCCCGCTGTCGATATGGATCACTGGCTGGAGCTGCATGTGGTTGTAGAGCACACCCCGGCCGTAAGGGGGCAAGTGATGGAGGTAGGCCCTTATCCGCTCCTGCCCGACATAGACGCCGCGCCCGGCCAGTTCCAGCGTGGCATCCGGTGCAAAAAGGTCCGCGGCATCGTCCCACCGGCCCTTGTCCACGTAATAGCCATAGGCTGCCTGGAGATTGCAGATTTCGACATAATCGTCGGCCTTGCGCGCCTTTTCCGTCAGAGCATCGAGGTCTGCCCGCAGGAGCTTGAGTTCATCCCGCATGGCTTGCAATTCATCCATCATCCGGTCCCTTTTCATGCTGTCGGGAACCAACCTAGATGCCTGGTTGCGTCAGTGCTTGCCTGCAAGTGCAGCTGTCGATGAAGCTGCAGGTTCGATCCGCCGGTCCTGATGCCCCCGAGACCAGCGGATCTCCCCTTCCGGACGCGATTAGCGTCCGGCCCCCTTATTCGTCCGGATCGGGAAAGGCCCCGATTCTGAAGTTCGTGCCGACCCAGCATGCGCAATCGTCGCGGAAAGTCAGCGGGCCCACCGGCACGAGGTCCCCTTCAAGCCCACGGCGGAACGATCCGCCGGCTTTCTCGCCGGGGCGGTCAACTTCGACGACTACCTCGGTAATCCCATCGACAAAGGCCTTGCCTCTGGCGCGGCGTATCGAAAAGCTGGGGCCTTCCCATTCCACTCGCTCGCAAGGCCCCTCGTAACTGCCTTCGGGAGTCTCCAGCACGCAATTCTTCACCCTCCGCACAGTCTCGCCCATATCGTCGACGGGAAGGGTGCTCGGTTCCTCGACTGTGGGAGAGGCGGCATGGGTGTTGTTTCCGGTTTCGTCATTGTTGCAGGCGACGAGCAGCAGGGCAGCGGAGAGGGCAATCGCCGTATGTCGGCCCAGATGTTCAGACGGCATGAAGGCCACCAGCTACTGCACCCTGCTCCAGCGGGAAGCTTGCCCGTCCCAGGTAATCAGTGTGAAGGAACCTGGATCGAATTCGGGGTGA
>Ga0209958_1002205_pt1 | contig 11463 bp, 16 predicted proteins | sample ThiBio_inoc_plan_FD_183942 | JGI IMG/M metagenome (GOLD analysis project Ga0209958, IMG submission 183942) | Wastewater bioreactor microbial communities from Cape Town, South Africa - Thiocy_inoc_plan (SPAdes) | ecosystem: Engineered > Bioremediation > Thiocyanate > Unclassified | place: South... | reverse complement strand
GGAAACCGACAAGGTGATCCTGGAAATCCCCGCGCCGGCGTCCGGCACGCTGCTCGAACTGCGCAGGGAGGAGGGCGCGGTGGTGAAGGCCGACGAGGTGGTGGCGGTGATCGAGACCGGCGAGGGTGTGGTTGCACCCGCGCCCGCGGCGCAGGCCGTGCAGGCGGCGGCGCCGGCTGCGAGCATGGCGGTGCCGGCAAAAACCAGCGTGCCGTTGCCGGCGCCGCCGCCGGCTCCCGTCGCCGTGCCGGGCGAAAGCCCTCTCCCCAACCCTGATGAAGCCACTAAGCAATCGACTAAGCCCGCAAGCGGGCAAGTCGCTGCTTATCTCCCGCTTGCGGGAGAGGGGGCGGCCGTGATTCCCGCAGCGATCAAACGCGAACCGCTGTCGCGCCTGCGCCAGCGGGTGGCCGAGCGTCTGGTCGCGGCGCAGCACACCGCCGCCATGCTCACTACCTTCAACGAGGCGAACATGCAGCCGGTGAACGAATTGCGCCAGCGCTTCAAGGCCGAGTTCGAGGTGAAACACGGCGTCAAGCTCGGCTACATGTCGTTCTTCGTGCGTGCGGTGTGCCAGGCGATGCAGCAGTTCCCCGTCGTCAACGCCAGCATCGACGGCAACGACATCGTGTGGCATGGCGACGTCGACATCGGCATCGCCATCTCCAGCCCGCGCGGTCTGGTGGTGCCGATCCTGCGCCGCGCGCAGACCCTGTCGCCGGCCGGGATCGAAGCGGCCATCGCCGATTTCGCCCGCCGTGCGCGCGAGGCCAGGCTTACCCTCGAAGACCTGTCGGGCGGCAGCTTTTCCATCACCAACGGCGGCGTGTTCGGTTCGCTGCTGTCGACACCCATCCTCAACCCGCCGCAGTCGGCCATCCTCGGCATGCATACCATCCAGGAACGCCCGGTCGCCGAAAACGGCCAAGTCGTCATCCGCCCGATGATGTACCTGGCGCTGACCTACGACCACCGGCTGATCGACGGCCGCGACGCGGTGCAGTTCCTGGTGGCGGTGAAGACCGCGCTGGAAGCGCCGCAAGCACTGTTGAGCGAGATCTGATCATGCCGTCCCTGCAAGCGAACACCGACGCCCTGATCGAGATCCGCGACCTGCATTTCGCCTATGGCGAGCGCCAGGTGCTCGGCGGGATCGATCTCGCCATCCCGCGCGGCAAGATCGTCGCCATCCTCGGCGTCAGCGGCTGCGGCAAGACCACGCTGCTGCGCCACTTCGGCGGCCAGCTCAAACCGTCGCGCGGCAGCGTGACATTCGACGGCCAGGTGGTGCACGAACTGAACAACGCCGATCTCTACGCGATGCGACGCAAGATGGGGATGATGTTCCAGGTCAGCGGGCTGTTCAGCGACCTGTCGGTGTTCGACAACATCGCCTATCCGATGCGCGAGCATACCGACCTGCCGGAGGACGCGATCCACGATCTGGTGCTGATGAAGCTGCACGCCGTCGGCCTGCGCGGCGCCCACGCGCTCGCCACCGGCGAGCTGTCGGGCGGCATGGAACGCCGCGTGGCGCTGGCGCGGGCGATCGCGCTCGACCCCATGCTGATCATGTACGACGAGCCTTTCGCCGGCCTCGACCCGATCTCGCTCAACACCATCGCCAACCTGATCCGGCGCCTCAACGATGCGCTCGGGCTGACCTCGGTCGTGGTGACCTACGACGTGTCGGAGTCGCTGAAGGTTGCCGACTACGTCTATTTCATCCACGACGGCGTGGTGGTGGCCGAGGGCAATGCCGCCGAGATGGCCGACTCCGCCGACCCGTTCGTGCACCAGTTCGTGCATGCGAAGCCCGACGGACCGGTTGCCTTCCAGTACCCGAGCCGGCCGTATCCGGAAGAGCTGGAAATCAGGCCTGCCGCACCCTAGCGGCTACCTGCGGCCCCGGTACCCCCGCATGCGGCTAACCGGGACGCCGGCAAGCGGCGGCCGCCTATTCCTCCAGCAGCGTCACCGTGGCTCTGGCCGTCGCCGGATCGATATCGAACTGCACTACGCAGTATTCTGTCTGTTCGTCGATGGGCGTGGGATCGTCCGCGCAACTGCAGCCGGCAATCACCCCCGTGTAAAAAATCCCTGCCTTGACGCGGATCAGGCCGGATTCTTCGCGCGCGCTGATAGGCATCGCCTGGAAAGGTCGGTCCGTGACGTGGCTGCTGATGGCGAGGCCCTGTTGCAGCGGCAGATGCGTGGCATCCAGACGTTCGACTTCCTGCTTGAAAACGGTCTCGAACCCTGGCGTTCCCCAGGCGTGCAGCGAGTCGGGCAGGTGGATCATGACGGGGCTCCTTGTCCGGTTAAGACGGTCCGGTTGAGACGCCGCTTGCTCAGACATGCGGAACCCCCGGATTATGCGCAATCTCCCAGACAAATCCATCCGGGTCGGTGAAATAGCCGGAGTAGCCGTCCCAGTCCGTCGGCTGTCCGGGCTGGGTGACGACGGCGCCGCAGGCGGCAACCCGCGCAAGCAGCGCATCCGCTTCCGCCGGCGAGCGCACGTTATGCGCCAGCGCGAAGCCGCGAAAGCCCGAGCCTTCCGCTGCGAGGCCGGCGTCGGCGGCCAGGCTTTGCCGCGACCAGAGCGCAAACCAGGTTTTCCCGAGCTCGAAGAACGTCACCGACGGCGGCATTTCCAGCCGCGGCAGGCCAAGGCAGTCCTGGTAGAAGCGGGCGGCGCACCCGAGATCGGCGACGCCGAGGGTGATGAGACTGATGCGTGGCTCCATGGCGTTCTCCCGGGTGAGCGTGCGGTCAGGCCAGTGGTTTCAGGAAATCCAGCATGTCGTCGAAAACCTGCTTCGAATTCATGATGAAGGTGTGGCTGGCAGGCACCTTGACCGATTCCGCCTCGAAGCGGCCGGTGGCTTCGGACACGCCGAGGATGCAGTCGTTGGCCTCCATGCCGAACGGCAGCCAGGGCGCGCGCGGGCAGCCGACGCCCGCATAGATCCGGGTCGGCATCGACGGCATCGGCAATTGCAGCATGAACGATTCAAGCGCCAGCAAGCGGCCCATTTCGCCCGTCAGCAATCGATACAGCCGGAAGCGGGAAAAAAACCTGGCGGCCCTGCAGGCAACCATCGGTGGCGCCAGGAAGAAACAGGCGGATGGCGCCCGGTTTTCCAGCTGGCCGAGCGCCGTCCGGATGATCACCGTCCCCAGCGAATGCCCCACCAGCGCGTAGTTCCCGCTGTCCACCCGGCGATCGATCAGCTTCACCAGGCGCGCGACCGCACCCTGCAGGGTTTCAAATGCCGGAACGTAGCCAAACAGCATCGGATTGTGGCCGGCCCGCCGCAATCGCCGGCGCAGCCGTGCCATCGAGAGAGGGGTTCTGCCCATTCCATGAATTAAAACCAGGTCCATGCGTTGCCGAAAAGCGTTGTGTTGGTTGCAGAAGAAGCGGAACAAGGCCCGGAACGGCTTTCCCTGCCATGTCCGGCGATGCCGGCCTGAACGGCGCGCGGCATGGCGGAGGCTTTGACGATGGGATGCCGCGCCTGTTCTCTTTTCCGTCGATCTCTCATTTTCCGGTGTGCGGAGTTCTCAGGAACGCCAGTATCCAGGCGTGTTTTCGGCCGGGTTTGTCGAGCCGCACCCAGCGGTAGCCCGGATCGAGCGCCAGGTCCGGTATTCGCCATAGAAAGGGCGGAAGAAACTGACCCATCGACCGGGAAGGCGATGAGCGCGGCGCCGGTATTCGCCATAGAAAGGGCGGAAGAAACTGACCCGCAGCTTTGCGCCCACGACCCTGGCGATCCCGTCGGCCCGCGCGCCGCCATTCTCGGTCTGCAATTCGATAAAGCTGGATCGACCCCATCGACCGCCCAGGGTGCGGAGCGTTTCGGGCGCGGAGACGACGGATTGCGCTAGCGGCCACGGGCAAGAATGATGGCTTTCAGGGCCACTGCGTCGTTAAACCGCTCTTCCTTTGCGCCGAACAGCAATGTCACGGGGCGCGTGCCGGCCAGTTCGGCCAGTTGCGCCAGTGCCGCCGGCTGCTGGCGCAGTTCCTGCCGGTAGCGCTGTCTGAATTCGTCCCATTTTGCGGGGTCGTGATTGAACCACTTGCGCAGCTCGGTGCTGGGCGCAAGCTCCTTCAGCCACAGATCGACGCGGGCCTTTTCGCGGCTGAGGCCGCGCGGCCACAGGCGGTCGACCAGAATCCTCGCGCCGTCCTCCGGCGACGGGGATGCGTAGACGCGCTTGACGCGAAGGTCCATCAGGTTATCCGCCTCATCCGCCGCGTTTCGCATCCACGCTGAATGCGCCGGCGCCGTGGACGTAGAGCATCAGCAACCCTCCCCCCATGGCAAGATTTTTCATGAACATGATCGTCTGGGTCTGGTCGCCGAAGTTGGCGTGGAAGAGCAGGGCCGCAGCAATGCAGAATGCTGCCAGCGCAAGTGCAGCCCAGCGCGTGAGGAAGCCGGCGATCAACGCGAGGCCGCCGCCGATTTCCAGTGCGACGACCAGCGGCAGCAGCATGCCGGGCAGTCCCATGGACTCCATATAGCCCTGCGTTCCGATGTAGCCGGAGCCGAGTTTACCCAGGCCGGAGATGAGGAAAATATGTGCGAGAAGAATCCGTGCGAGCAGTGTGATTGCATTGTTCATGAGTCCCCCTGGTTGAAAAAAGCGCCGTCGGATCGCCGCCACCCGAGGCGGCGGGCCAGCGCCTTCCCAACCACTATAGTCACTCCGCAGACAAGCGGGCAGCTGCGCAAATCGAGCCGCGGCCCCTCTGGGGCGCCTCGCAGGATCAGGCAGGCGTTGCCAGCTTCAATCCGACAATCCCGGCCACGATCAATCCAAGGCTGAAAATCCGCGCCGCGTTCACCGCTTCGCCCAGCAACACGATGCCGAGCAAGGCCGTGCCGACAGCGCCGACGCCAACCCAGACGGCATACGCCGTGCCAACCGGCAGCGAACGCATCGCGATGCCGAGCAAGGCCAGGCTCGCCAGCATTGCCGCCACGGTTCCAACGGTCGGCCAAAAACGCGTAAAGCCGTCGGTGTACTTCAAGCCGATTGCCCAGCCGATCTCGAGCAGTCCTGCGACAAACAAAATTACCCAGTTCACTTAACGAATCTCCTCTTGCAACTGGGCCGTCCCATGGTCGAAGCGAGCGCGTGAGGCCGTCCCCACGCCGCGGGTGGCAGCGTCCTGCCTCACGGACGGTGTCCGTGGCGGCCGCAGACCGGATGAAAGTGCCCGGTGCCCGGGCTCAAGGCAGCCTGCGCGGCAGCATGCGGCGCAGCACGTCGTCGCGTTTGACGTAATGGTGGAAGAGGGCGGCACCGGCATGGAGCAGAACCAGCACCCAGACCAGGTACGCGCCGGAATTCTTGTGCACGAAGTCGATCGGCTTTTCGAAGGTTTCAAAGGCCACGCCGAACGACTTGAAGAGTGCGGTGTCCTTGAAGCTCGGGATGTCGCCAAGCCCCAGGAACTCGATCGCAACCCCGGTTCCCAGATAGCCGCTGATGGGCATGACGATCATGAACAGGTACAGCGCGCCATGCATGCCGTGCGATGCGAGGTGCTCGAAACGGGTGCCGGGCGGATCGTCCGGCTGGATGCTGCGAAAGAACCAGAATACGCGCGCCACCACCAGCGCGGCGACGGCAACGCCCGCGACCAGATGCGTTTGCAGGGCGAGCCAGTTGGCGGGTGTTTTCGGCAGCGTAAACCAGTGCCGGTAGTAGACCGCCACATAGCAGACCAGGAACAGCACGGCGATGCTCCAGTGCAATGCCTGGGCGACCGACCCGTAGCGCTCACTGCTGTTCGCCCACGACGGCAATTGCCTGTTGTCTGCCTGCTCTGCACCTGCCGGCGCCATGCTTGAAAGCGGCCTCTTCGCCATGATCCGGTGATCCCCCAAAAAAACGTAGCGTAGAGTATATCCAATAAGAAATCAGGTGCCGGCGCGTGGGTGCCGATGCGCACCCAACGTCTGAATTCGCCGGCCTGCGCGGCTTTATCGCGCAGCGTCCGGTTGGAATGATGGGTTGGGCATTCAGCGGATGAACTGGCAGGCTGCCATCAACGCATCTGAAACAGTTCCTGATGGAAACGCCCCGGCGGCAGGCCGTGGGCGCGGAAATCCTCGCGCAGCGCCTGCCCGAACCCCGGCGGGCCGCAGAACCAGATGCTGGCCGACTGCCATTGCGGCACGGCGGCACGGATGCGTTCGCCATTCAAGCGTCCATTCTTGCCATCGACCAGCAGGTGCAGCCGCACGCCCGCGGCCTTGGCATCTGCGGTGAGGCGATCGATGGCGGCCTGCTCGAAGTCGGCAGTCGGATGAAAGAGATCGATCGTCTTCGCGTCCGGCGTGGTGGCGCGCTGCTTCATGCGGGCGATGAACGGCGTGATGCCGATGCCCGCACCCACCCAGATCTGATGGGGCTGCGCATCCTCGAAGTCGAAACAGCCGTAAGGGCCTTCCACCGTAACCGGCATGCCGGGCTTCAGGTGTTCGCGCAGGCGGCTGGTGTGGTCGCCCAGCGCCTTGGTGATGAAGACGAGCCGGCGGTCAGCGGGGTTCCACGCGGAGGCAATGGTATAGGGGTGCGCGCCTTCGTTCCTGTCCGCGGTGACGAAGGCGAACTGCCCGGCGGCATGGCCGCGCCAGCCGTCCTCCAGCACCACGGCGGTTTCGAGCACGCGCAGCGCGGGGTAGTCTGTCAGCGCCACGACGCTGCCCTGCACCTTGCGGCCGGTGCCGATCCGGCCCGTCAGGGTCAGCAGCGCGGCTACACTGCCGCCCAGCAGCAAGGCCGCCAGCAGCCAGCCGACCGGCTGCGCCCAGTATTCCACCTTGGTGAGCACGGCGGAATGATAGGCCAGGGCAAGGTAGGCGACCGCGATCCATTTATGGGTCTTGACGAACCAGTGGTAGGGGAAGCGCTTGACCAGGGCAAGCACGATCAGCACGGCGGCGGCGTAAAACGCCCATTCGCCGACGGATTCGGCAAACCCCCGCTGGCTGCGCAACCAGCCTTCGACGGCACCGAGGGTTTCTTCGGCCCCCGGTTTGCGCGCGGGCTTTTCCAGCCAGCCCCAACCCACCATCCATTTGGTGCCTTTGCCCCACCACCAGTGAACGATGGCGACCACCAGCGCGGCGATGCCCAACCACTTGTGCAGGCGGTACATCTTGTCCAGCCCGTCCAGATGCGGCTCCAGCCATTTAGGGCGCAGCGCCAGCAGCATGGCCACGCTCATCAGGCCGACGCCGAGCACCCCGCTGTATTGCATGAACACGGTGCGAAACGAAAAATAGGTGAGCGGCTCGGGCAGCAGCGTATCGGCGGCCAGCCATAACGTAGTCAGCAGTAGCAGTATTGCCAGAAGCGAAAGCCTGATGTGTTTCATGGATGTTCGTTCCCCGTTTCGGAAAGCAAGCGGCAATGCGCTCGCCAATGTATTTGATTTTTGCGCTATGAATTGGATGCAGCCCCTGCGGAGTCGGATTCAAGCTGAGGGGCGCGCTCCACGCGGCCGCAATGTCAGTTCCTGGATCCAGCCAGCGCCTTCTCGATTTTCTTGTCGGTCTTGTATTGACCCAGTGCGTACACGGCCCAGATTGCGGCCGGCAGCCAGCCAATCAGGGTGACTTGAAGAATGAAACACATGATGCCAGCAATGGGGCGCCCGATTGTGAAAAAGACAACGAACGGCAAAAAAATGGCTAACAGCAGACGCATGAATTGCTCCTCTTGGAAATGACCACAATAGGCTTTGCCTCAAATCCCACCGGACATGCTCGGGTTCCGTCGTGCCATCGTCACCACTTGAGACCGGGCGTCATGCCCAGCGGTGCGAGCAGCCCCCACACACAGGGACAGGCCGGAACAGACATACAAAACCAGGAAAAAATGAAAGGCAAGCGGATTGTCTTCGCGAGTGGGGCGATAGACGCCACGCCAGAAATTGGCGCCGACGCGAACCTCGCCGACCCGATAGCCATGATACGCGACTGCCAGAAGGCCCGTGCCGGCAGCAAACAGGAACAATACACTTGGCCAGTGCGGCATCATGACGCGCGGTTCGCGCCGGTGAGCTTTCTTGCCAGCACCAGAGCAATCATTAAAACCACACTGAGCGCACCCGTCATCAGGATCTCGAACGGCCACAGGTTGTGTGCGGTGGGGGCAAGCGAGGTGTTGACGAGAATACGCAGCACCACGAATGCCATCAGCGCCGCCGGAACCGCTGCGGCGATGCGCCAGCCGCCGCGCCATCGCCGCAGTCCCCATGCCGGCGCGACGAAGCCCAGAATGCCGATTGCAAACATGCCCAGCATGAACCCGCTGAACACGATCCGGTCGCCAGCGGATATCGGCGTGTTCATCCGCCTCTCGTAATCGGCGCGCTGCGCCGCGGCATCGAGTGCGCGCAAGCGCGTTACCCAGTCGGGCATAGCTTGCGCCGCAGCCGGCTGGCCGCCAGCGCTGACCCGAACCGGATAGACCGCGACCACGGACGTTCCTCCGCGCGAGCCGTCGCCTGCGGAAATCCGGACCTCGTCCACCTGCGTGCCGGGTCTGGAAAAGAAGAACCAGCCGAGCGCCTCGCCGCCGCCGGCGGGGTAGACGCGCGACGGGTTGCTGCCGGCGTGCGCCGCCTTGCCCTGAAAATACGGCCGTACCCAGATCTGCACGGGCCGGTCGGACTGGTAGTGCAGGTGCAAGTAGAAATTCTGGCTGCCACTCAGGACGACGCCATCAGCAGACGGGTCGGTTGCGACCACCTGCACCGTGGTGGTGGCGCAGGCGCTACCCGCACCCAGCCCGGTGCCAAGAACCAGGAACAGAATCGTCATCGCCCAGCGCACGCCCGCCCCCTCTGTAATTCGACGCCTGATCGCATCGCGATCTTCTGCTGATGGTGATTCACGCCTGGTCGTGCCGTTTTTTGCCGTCTGCTGGAAAACCTTGTTCGGCGCCCTTGATTTCGTCATCCAGGAGATTGATCTGATCGATGATGCTGACCAGCTTCTGCCCATTCCGGGTTAACGAATACTCGGTTCTGGGCGGCACTTCCGCATAGACATGCTTGGTCAACAAGCCATAAAGGGTCAGTTTGCGCAAGCGCTCCGACAGAACCTTGGTTGATATTCCCTGCACGTGACGCTCCAAAGCACCCGGACGTGAAACGCCGGCAGCGACGGCTCGCAAAACCGATACCGACCACTTGCAACCAATGACATCTTCGAGTTGCGCATAGACGGGCTTGGCTGATGGCATTTTTATTTCCCCATGTTTTCCACAAATTACACCGAAAAGTGGCCGGGGCACCGGGAAGTGCCTTCTATGCAGGAACTGGCGTTGTTCCTACCATGAGCGTGTGCCAGTGCACTAAACGAACCCAGGAGACCGTCATGAGAACCAAAGCCATTTTCTACCACGCCGGCTGCCCCGTGTGCATTTCCGCCGAGCAGAACGTAGCCAATGCACTTGATCCCGCGAAATACGACGTTGAGATCGTCCATCTTGGCAACGATAAATCGCGTCTGAAAGAAGCGGAGGCGGCCGGTGTCAAGTCCGTGCCTGCCCTTGTCATGGATGGAGCAGCATTCCATATCAATTTCGGTGCGGGCATCGATGCCTTGAAATAGCCGTCTGCCACTCGGCTTGCGGGTGCCGGGGGGATCGCCTTGAGAAATGGAAAGGTCGGCAGGTAGATGCATGTAGCGCGTCTCAATGATTGAATGCACAACGGCCAGCAGCAGCGGCTGCGCGTCAGCGCCGTCCGCCGCATACTCTACGTTGGCTGGCTCCGCTTCGTCGTGGGGGTGGCTCAACCTCACGCCGTACTGGCGGGACGTGCCGGCTTCGCGCGCAATCAGCGCCTATTTCCGATCCCGAGTCGATCAGTTTCCCGGACTCGCAAACCGCTTACCGAAGGTGCGCGCCTTGAACGCCAGAATCACGAGAAGGATGCCGAAGATGATGGCATAGGTCGCAATCAGCCAAAGCAAGGCAAGCGCCCCCGCGCCTGGTTGCGCCATGAGGAGCACGCCGAACGCGACCGATAGAAGGCCGCCGAGAATGAGCAGCCACTCGCCCCTTATCTCCTTGCGTACGCGGATCGCGGCCACGATCTCAAGAACGCCGGTGGCAATCGCCCAAATTGCGATATAGAACAGAAGTGCCAGCGCGGTGATGCCAGGCGCCAGGAACGTCAGGATGCCAACGCCAATGCCGACGATCCCCCAGAGGAGCAGTACCCACCAATATTCATGCTCCTTGCGTCCCGTAATCGCGGCCCAGACACCGAGGACGCCGTCGGCCAGGATATAGGCGCCGAAGAGCAGCGCCAGCGCCGCGAGCGAGATCCCGGGCTGGAGCCAGGTCAGCAAGCCGAACGCAATGGCAATGAGGCCGCGCAGCAGAATCAGCCACCAGGCACGAGAGAGAATGCTTGCTAAAGTGTTCATGGTTGATCTTCTCCTTTCAGTTGATAGGTAAGAACCAGCTAACGTGAAGGCAAGGGGCGCGTTTTAGCGCAGCGGAGTGGAGCGAACCTGACTGGCAGGATTGGCCACGTAAAACTTTCCAGTTGTTTTTGTAAATATCAAGACTGCCTTTCATGGCTCGCCTCTCCTCTCCAAAATGCTTTGTGATTTCTGGCGTGTTCTGGCCTGACAAATCTCTGGCGTGGTATCCGGATTCTCGAATTTATTGTTGTATATAACGAATGCCAAGAAGCGATTGTCCGCCGGGGTGACGTTGTTGGCCACTAATGATGAATAGGCGCGAACTGCTTTAATATCAAGTGAAACAGCCTTTTCAGTTGAGTGGCTGAACAAGCCCGGACACTCCCCTTATTTATTTTTCTGCCGTCGATCTTGACCGGGCTGGATTTCCAAATGCAGTCGCACCTGCCGCCACATCGCGTGTAACGACGCTTCCGGCACCGATCAGCGCATCGTCCCCGATGGAAACGCCTGGCAGGATGATTGCGCCAGCTCCGATCCATACATTGCGCCCAATGCGGACAGGGCGACCAAACTCCAGGCCCGCAGCCCTTTGCGCCGGGTCACGAGGATGGTCGGCAGTCAGAATCTGCACGCCAGGCCCAATTTGCGTCATGTCCCCGATCACGACTTCAACGACATCGAGAATCACGCAATTGAAGTTCAGGAAAGCGCCCGCGCCAATCCTGATGTTGAAGCCGTAGTCGCAATGGAAGGGTGGGCGGATCACGGCGCCATCTCCCACAGCGGCAAAGCGTTCCACCAATAGTTTGTGCCGCTCCGCGTGTTGCCTGTCGAACGAAGTGTTATAGCGAACCATCCACTCCTGGGCCGCGGCTTGATCGGCCTGGATCTCGGGAGCGCCCGCGTGGTATGGCTCGCCAGCCAGCATTTTTTCTTTTTCCGTTCGCACAATTCAGTTCTTCATGATTCTATAGGCTAAACGTGC
>Ga0209958_1002204_pt1 | contig 11476 bp, 10 predicted proteins | sample ThiBio_inoc_plan_FD_183942 | JGI IMG/M metagenome (GOLD analysis project Ga0209958, IMG submission 183942) | Wastewater bioreactor microbial communities from Cape Town, South Africa - Thiocy_inoc_plan (SPAdes) | ecosystem: Engineered > Bioremediation > Thiocyanate > Unclassified | place: South... | reverse complement strand
GCTCCACGTCGCTTTTTGGCGATACTCGCCATATCGTTGTGCGTGCCAGCGGCGATGAAGTACATGATGCAGTAGACCTTCTGCTCAAGGCCATCGACGCGAAGGAAGGGGAGCCCTGCCCGGTTCTGGTGATCGCCACTTCCGCTACGGACAAGTCGCGCACGGCGAAGCTTCTGGAAAAGCGCGACGATGCCCTGGTGGCAATGTTCTATCCGCCGGATCTTGCCCAGGTAACGCAGGTCGTGCGGACCATGGCCAGCACCGCAGGCCTGAGGCTTTCGGGTGACCTTGCCGAGCGTATCGCCCGCGCCTCCGGCCTCGATGTGCGGCTGGCGCAATCGGAAGTGTCCAAGCTCGCGCTTTACCTCGATGCCAGCCCGATCGAACCCAAGGATGCCGGTGCCGATGCGCTGGATGCGGTGGGGGCAAAGACCGAGGAAGAAGGCTTCATGCCGCTCGTCAACGCCGTACTCTCCGGAGAGACCGGCAAGCTAGGGGACGAATTGCGGCGGATGCGGGAAACTTCGATGAATCCTGTAGGCCTGTTACTCGCGCTTGAGCGGCGGGCGGCCCAGTTGGCTTCGCTGGCGGCGAGGCTCGGCCCGCGCGGGGATGTCAATGCGTTGCTTGAAGCGGAAAAGCGCGCCCGGCGCCTATTCTGGCGGGATGAACGCGATCTTTCGGTGCAATTACGGCGCTGGCGAGGACGTAAGCTCGACCGGCTAGTGAGCAGGCTGATGGACCTCCACCGCGCGCTTTTGGCCAACAACCAGTCCGCAGAGCTTCTTTTGGCACAAGGCCTCGCGGAAATTGCACGGGCCGCCGCGCCGAGACGCTAAGCCGCTAGGTCTAAATTAACCATCGTTAATGGCGGTTTTCCTTATGTCTCAGCCACTTTCAACTCTCGAACCCTTACCGGCCAGCCGTCACTTCCGTGCTGCACATGCGAGAAAACAGGTGGCTTGATGATAGATAATAGGGTACAAATAAGGGGACTTCCATAGTGGGCGATGGGTCTCGGACCCGATGAGGGAATGGAAATGACAAGCAAGATCAACATTGGACTGGCGGCGATCGCGCTTTGCGCCACCGTTTGCACAAGTCCCGCTTATGCCGCTGGGGACGCTTCAACCCGTTCCGCCCAGGTGCTGCCGATGATGGCGGCGAGCGTAGGTTCCGTGGCGTATAAGCCCGGTCTTGAGAATCAATGGCGCTGCGCCAAGATCACTGACAAGGCCTTGAAGCTCAAGAAGCAGAATGTTCAGGTCGATGTGGCTGGGCGTGTTGTGCTGAGCAAAGCTGGCCAGCCTTTCAACTGCCGCCTCTCGGGCAATACGCAGTATCAGGCTCAGGCGGCGGGCTTCCCGTTCCTGATTGTTGGAAGCATTGTTACCATTGCCGGCGTTACCTTCGTGGTTGCCAGCAATGGGAATTCCGATAGCCCAGGCTGATTTGAGCGCCTGTTCTTGGCGCCGATAGTGGCTGCGCGACGGGGTATGTTCTTGCCCTTCCCTCACAGGACTCCCCGCTCGCGGCAAATTCTTCATCACTTTCCTGATTTTTGTGGCGGCAATTCTGCCGCGCTATTATCCAAAGCAATTGTGGCTGCCCGTCTGAATTGTCATTTTGGTAATGGCACTTGGGCGATTGCTGCAAAAGACCGGGAGATATCTCCCAATGCCTGCCTGAAGGGAATACAGTGCGCAAAGCCCAGCCTTTCAGCCTGATCCGGCTTACACCTCTCTCACTGTTGGCCGCTTGCCAGCCACAATTGCATCCAGATTTGCCGACTGGCCCCGCAGCCTATGATGTGCTTGCAAATGCAAGTGCAGACCAGAATGGCGCTTATCTGCTCCATTCAGGCGATGTGGTGACTGTGAATGTCTTCCAGGAGCCGGACCTTTCGGTAGCGGAAGTTGCCATTGACGGATCGGGCAATCTCTATCTTCCTTTGATCGGCGAGATCAGGGCAGACGGGCTCAGCCAGGCCGAGCTGTCGGCGCAGATTCAGGCAGCTTACGCAAATGGCTATCTGCGCAATCCGCGAGTTGCCGTGGCGATTAAGAGCGCCATGTCCTCAACTGTTTCGGTGGAAGGACAGGTGGACCAGCCGGGCGTTTATCAGATTCAGCCTGGCGCGACCCTGCTGACGGCCATGGCGTTGGCGCGCAGCCCCACACGAACAGCCAAGCTCGATGAAGTGCTGATCTTCCGTTTCGTAAACGGTCAGCGCATGGGCGCGCGCTTCAATCTTACGGATGTCCGTTCCGGCACCGCGCCCGATCCGCAAATCCTGCCGGGCGATGTCGTAGTGGTCGGCTATTCTTCCCTCCGTGGCGTGTGGCGCGATATTCTCGACGCGGCGCCTCTGTTTAACGTGTTTACCCGGTTCTGATGGCCGTGGATTCGTTCGGTCCGATGGACGCAAGGAGCAGCAAGTGAACGTGCCCGCGCCCGAAACACATGAGCCGTTGCATGATCCGCAATATCCCTACGGCCAGCCTGTAGAGGCTTACGGCCCGGGCGCGATCGGTGAGGCGGTGCGCTATGTTCTTGCGCTGATACGCCGGAACAAGTGGCTGATCGCAGCCATTATCAGCTTGGCAGTGATTGCCGCGATCGCACTGACAATGCTCGACACGCCGCGTTACACGGCTGCCGCCAGCGTGCAGATCAACGACCAGAGCGAGCAGGTTCTCGGCGAAGAACTTGATGCGCAATCCGAAGTGAACAAGGCGAGCGACGTTGAACGCTTCCTCAACACCCAGATCGAGATTCTGCGCAGCCGCGGTCTGGCGGAACGCGTGGCGCGGCGCCTGGACCTGATTGGCAATGAGCGCTTCTATGCCGCGATGGAGCTGCCTCTACCTTCGCAGAGCACCACTGATGCCCAGCGGCGCGAGCAAGTTCTGGATCTTCTGCGGAACAACATGCAGGCTACCTTGCCCCGCAACAGCCGCATCGTGACGATCACCTTCCAGAGCACCGATCCTGCGATGTCGGCGAAAATCACCAACACCTTCGCTGATGAATTCATCCAGGCGAACCTGCAGCGTCGTTTCGACAGCTCGGCCTATGCGCGCAATTTCATCGGCGAACAGCTTGAAGAAGCGCGTGTCCGGCTTGAAGCCTCGGAGCGCGAAGTGAACGCCTATGCCCGCGATGCCGGCCTTATCCGCATGCGTGAGGCTGGATCCAGCGGTGACAATGGGGACAGTGCGTCCAATAGCGTGACGACCTCCAGCCTTATGCAGATCAACGAGGCTGCAAACCGGGCAAAGGCCGATCGGATCGCGGCCGAAGGCCGGTGGCGCACCGAACAGTCGACTCCGCTTTTCTCGTCCCTTGCCGTGCTTTCGAACCCCACTGTCCAGCAGCTGATGACACGCCGGGCGGAGCTCGATGCGCAGTTGAAGAAGGATCGCGAACGCTACCTCGACGACCACCCGACCGTGCTGCAGGAAGAAGCCGAACTGGCTACCGTGAAGCAGCAGCTCAATCAGGTTGCAGCCAATGTGCGCGACTCTATCCGCGCGCAATATTCAGCCGCCCTGGCTTCGGAACAGCGGCTTAACGCCCAGGTCCAGGAACTCCAGGGCGCCACATTGGCGGAACAGGACCGCGCCGTGCGTTACAACACGCTCGCACGCGAAGCGGATACCAATCGCTCGCTCTATGACGGATTGCTGCAACGTTTCCGCGAACTGAACGCGGCCGCCGGTATTGCCAACAGCAATCTGGCGATCATCGATCGCGCGGACCCGCCGCTGATTCCTTCTTCGCCCAGCCTGCCGAAGAACCTCGCTATCGCGCTTGCCTTGAGCATTATTCTGGCAGGTATCGTGGTATTCATGCGCGATCAGCTCGACGATGCGATCCACATTCCTGAGGATGTGGAAGACAAGGTCCAGCTTCCGCTGTTGGGCATCATTCCGGATTCGGGCGATATTTCGCCTGCCGAGGCTCTCGCCAATCCGAAATCGGCGGTTGCAGAAGCCTATGGCTCGCTGCGGGGCGCCCTGCTCTATTCGACACGCCAGGGCCTGCCAAAGGTGCTCGCGGTCACCAGCGCGCAGCCGACCGAGGGCAAGAGTACCACGGCCTTCGCGATTGCCGCCGGCTTTGCCCGCATGGGGCGGAGCGTATTGCTGATCGATGCCGACATGCGTCGGCCCTCGGTCCATACATGGCTGGGCTATGATAACCGCGTTGGGCTCTCCAGCCTTCTGGTTTCGGCCGATCCCGCTGAAAGCGCAGTGCTGCATACCGGCATGCCCAATTTTGACGCGCTGCCTTCCGGCCCCATTCCGCCCAGCCCCACGGAACTGCTGACCTCGCCCAGAATGATGGGTCTGATCGACGAGTTCGCTGCTAAATATGACGTCGTGCTGTGTGACAGCCCGCCGGTGCTTGGCCTTGCTGACGCCCCCACTCTTGCCGCTCTGGCCGATGGCGTGGTGTTTGTAATCGAAGCTGACCGTGGCCGCCGCGGCGCTCTGAAGACCGCTCTCAAGCGGCTGCGCTCGGTCAATGCCGCTCTCCTCGGCGCGGTGCTCACCAAGTTCGATCCGGACAAGTCGGGCAACCGCTATTCCGAATATTACGGCTATTCCTATTACCGCTACGAGACGAGTGACGAGGCCAAGAGCTGACGCCTATGGCGAAATCCGGCCTCGCTGCCCGTCTGCTGCTTTCGGGTTTTTCGCTAGCCTATCTTGCTGCAGCCTGGGGCAGCGGATTTGACCGGCTAAGCGCTGAGTCACCCACGCTGGAGCGTCTCGTCCCCGGAGTTTTTCGCGCTCAGGCAGATCTCTCCGCCGGAGCTGTGGCTCTGGCTCGGGGCGATAAGCAGCAGGCTCTTGCCTCCGGGGAGCGCGCGGTTCGCAATGACCCGCTCGGGCCTCAGGCAACTGCTTTACTGGGCATTGCACGGAGTTTTGCAGATGATCCGGAGGATGCGGAAGATGCCTTCCGCGTTTCTGCCCAGCGCGGCTGGCGCGACAGGCTGACCCAGATATACTGGTATGATGCCGCGATGCAGGCCAACGATATCGAGCGCGCCGCCCTGCGCGCCGATGCCCTGCTGCGCGCCAATCCCAATCTGGAAGGGGCTGCCAAACTGCTCGCCCCTCTGGAGGCCACCCCCGAAGGCAGACTGGCGCTTGCCCGCAGGCTCGCGGAAGCACCGGCTTGGAGCCAGGTCTACTTTCACGCAGGACAGGCACCGGACGCTACACGCCTCGAAAATCGGGCACAGGTGGCGCTTGCCGCAGTCAAGCAGGACAATGTGCTTAAATGCGACAGGATGGGCCGCTTTGCCCGTGAGCTGCTTCTGAATGGGATGCGGCGCGATGCGGAGAATCTGTGGCGCGCAAGTTGCGGGACAACTGGCGCTGCACCGGCACGAGGCATGCTGGCAGACGGCAATTTCGAGCTTCTTGCCAAATCGACCGAACAGGCGCCTTTCGGCTGGCGTAAATTCGCGAGCGGCGATCTGGCTGTCGATTTGGTGGAAATTGCGCCGAATGCTCATGCCGTCAGGGCCCGCAGCACCGCCTCCGTCACGCGCCTCATCCTGTCTCAAGCGGTCGATGTTCCGCCGGGACACTGGCGCGTCAGGGCGCGCGGCTCCGTGCCCGCCGGACGGCTCGTCATATCGCTCGACTGCGATGGCCGCGCGCGCCGTCCGTCGCGGATCAATGGCGATGCCGCCGCTGCCGGTCAGGTACTGGAAGCCGAAGCATGCGAACGGGCCGTGCTGGGCGTATGGCTTCGCCCTGGCCGGGATGAAGTCACGCTGGATGAAATGACGATCGAACCGGCCGAGTAATTCTACCCGGCCCGGCGATCAGTTCTTCGGAACGGTAAAACTGCCCGTCACGCGGCCGGATGAGGTCGTTGTTCCCGCAGCACCGCTTGCACGTCCATCCACGCTGGACAACCCGGTCCTGAGGTCGATCACCAGCCTCGCGCCGGACAGCGAATCGCTGCCCCGGCGCAGCTGGACACCGCCCGACATCACAATCACACGGCGGTTGAAGTCATAGACTGCTGCGCAGATTCGTTGCCCCGCGTCACAACTACACCGCCGGTCGCATCCAGCCTTTGAATCTCTAGCGAGCCACTGTCGGTATAGGCGACCGTGGTCCGGCCCGCAGTAAGCCGCAGATCGCCCTGGGTGATGATGACATTGCCGGACAGGACCACCCGGTTCTGCTTGTCCTGCAATTCGATCCGGTCCGCGCTGAAATTCACGGGCGCATCGGTATTGTGCGATCCGAGGGCTTGCGCGGCAGGCTGCTGCAAACCGGCAATGGCCGCGGCAGTGAGCGCGAAACCCGCCAGTCCGGCGCGCAAGGAGCCTTTGCGGAGCAGGGCGGAGAAGGAGAACTTACGGTCCATTTATGGCATCCTGAGCTTGCCGGGCTCCATACGGAGCAGGGCATGGCCGTCCAGCATGATCGTGCGCGCGCCAAGGTCGGCCACGATCCGGTCGGCGCTGAATGTTCCGGCAGGAACGGCGCCTTCCACTCTGCCTTCGCCCACCAGCGTTTTTTTCTCAAGGTCGATCGATACATCGCGCGCTGCCGCGCGATATCCGTCAGCGGCAGTGAACTGCACCAGTCCGTTGATGCCGACCTTCTGCTGTTCGAAATTATACTCGCCCGAACCTGCGCTGAGCAGCGCCGGCCCTTCCGCCAGCTGGATACGGGCCTGAAGATCGCGCATGCGGACGACGGGCACACGGGCGCTTTCCTGCACCGCTTCCCCGGCCGTCAGCGAGAAGGGGCGGCCCTTGTTATCCTCACCGCGATACATCGCGTTTTCGACGCGCAGACGATCTTGCGCGATGGCCACCTTGTTCCGGTCGAGAATGAAGCTGACTTCACCGCGCGGGGCCAATGGCGTGAACACCATCAGCGCCACTACGACCCCGATCAGCGCAGGCAGCAGCCGGGCAAGCAAGGACACCAGCCGGTCATGCGATCCGCCGGGCCAGGCAAAGCGCCGCCGGTCGCTGCGCAGCGTGTCGGCCTGTTCAGTCATGATCACCGGTCATGGGCGAACCTCGCGCAGCCTCATTCGTGGCTGAAGATATCCTTGTCGGCCCAGCCTGCAAGATCGAGCCGCGCACGGGTGGGCAAGAAGTCGAAACAAGCCTGGGCAATGGCAGTGCGGCCTTCACGCTCCAGCCGTTCGGCCAGAATATCGCGGAGGCGATGGAGAAAGCGCACATCCGATGCGGCATATTCGCGCTGTGCATCGGTCAGCACCGGGGCGCCCCAGTCCGAACTCTGCTGCTGCTTGGAAATGTCGGCGCCGAGCAGTTCGGAAACGAGATATTTCAGCCCGTGCCGATCCGTATAAGTGCGCACGAGCTTGCTCGCGATCTTGGTGCAGAACACCGGGGCGGCCGTAACCCCGAGATAATGCTCGATGGCTGCCAGATCGAAACGGGCGAAATGGTACAGCTTCACGCGGGAAGGATCGGCCAGAACCGCCTTGAGATTCGGCGCGTCATAGGCACTGCCCTTGGCAAAACGGACAAGGTGTTCGTCACCCTTGCCGTCGCTGATCTGGACAACGCACAACCGGTCCCGCGAGGTAATGAGCCCCATCGTTTCAGTGTCAACGGCGACCGGGCCGGGCGCGAGCACGCCTTCGGGAAGGTCTTCTTCGTGGTAATAGACAGCCATGAGACTTCCCCTAGAGCATTTTCGACCTGTGTGGAAACACCTGACGGCGCGGAAAATGCGGAGTGCCGCAAACTTGGCACATTGGGGATAGGCTCGATACGATACTGGCCGTCAGAGACGGGAGCAGATAGCAGGGCCGCATGGCTGAAAACACCCTCCCCCCTTCATGGCAGCCCGCGCTGGGCGAAGTGCTTTCCACGCCGGAAGCTCGCAAGCTGGGCGGCTGGCTGCGCGCCGAGGAAGGGGCAGGCAAGACCGTCTATCCGCCAAGAGGGGCGCGGCTGCGCGCCTTGGAACTGACCCCGCTCGACACAGTGAAAGTGGTGATCCTGGGGCAGGACCCCTATCACGGGCCAGGCCAAGCTCATGGCCTCGCCTTTTCGGTGCCGGAAGGCGTTCGCGTGCCGCCATCGCTGGTGAATATCTACAAGGAGCTTGAGAGCGACCTTGGCGTGAAGGCACCGCCCCATGGCAATCTGGAAAACTGGGCCCGCCAGGGAGTGTTGCTACTCAACAACGCCCTTACGGTGGAGGCTGGGCAGGCCGGTTCGCATCAGGGCCGTGGGTGGGAAGCGATCACCGATGCCGCAGTTGCAGCCGTTGCACGCGGGGAGAAGCCCTGCGTCTTCATATTGTGGGGCAGCCATGCGAAGAAAAAGGCAATGCGGGTGCCTGAACTGGCAGACAATACGCGGCATCTGATCCTTACCGCGCCCCACCCCAGCCCTCTTTCCGCCTATTCCGGCTTTTTCGGCTCTCGCCCTTTCAGCCAGGCCAATGCTTTCCTGACCGCGCATGGCAGGGAACCGATCGACTGGTAGGCATAGATATTTCCCGGCCGATTTGTTTCCGGTCAATTTTCCGATATCGTTAGCGTGCTATTCGAATTCCCGAAGAGAGCAATTGGGGAATTGGGATGGCGATCAGGGTGGAATCCCTAAGCGAGCGCTTCGGCGCTGAAATATCGGGCGTGGACATCAACCGCCCGCTTGACCGGCAGACTCAGCGGGAAATCATCGACATCCAGAACAAGTGGGGCGTTACCGTGTGGCGCGACACGGGACTGGACGATGCGAGCCATATCGCCTTCTCCCGCATTTTCGGCCATGTGGAGCTTGCCCCACGCCATTCGGGTAAACCGAGTCGCATGAGCGAGCCGGAATTGTTCGATGCGTCCAATCTCGATCTCGCCGGCAATATCGTCGATAATGAGAGCATCCGGCTTGGCGCCAAGGGTAATCGCCTGTGGCATTCGGATTCTTCCTTCATGCAGGTCCGTTCGGCGCAGGCGCTGCTGCTTTGCCACGAGGCGCCTCCGCATGGAGGGCCCACGTGGTTTGCCGATACGCGCAGCGCCTATGAAGATCTGCCCCAGGCGATGAAGGACAAGCTGGAAGGGCTCGAAGCGGTCCATTCCTATTTCTGGTCCCGCCGCCGGGCAGGCTATCCTTACACGGAAGAGGAAGTGGATGCGAAACCGCAGGCGACCCATTCCCTCATCCACATTCATGCCGGATCGGGGCGCAAGGCTTTGTTCGTTGGCGCGCACACGCGGGATATCGTGGGCATGGATCGCGAAGAAGGGCGCAAGCTGATCGACGAACTCGTCGAATGGTGCACCCAACCGCACTATGTCTTCGCGGTGCATTACAAGCCCGGCGACATGACGATCTGGGACAATCTCTGCTCGCTCCATCGCGGCGGAGAATATGACGATACGCTCTATCGCCGCGATATGCGCCGGACCACGGTGCGCGATCCGCTGGCCCCGCCCGCAGCCATCGATCATTTCACCAAGATGTTCTCCGCTGCGGGCGATACGCCATTTTCCCCCGGCGACGCCATGAAGGAACGTGTCCTGACGGCGGGGTGATAAAAGGCTCTCCCCGGTGCGGCCCGGCATTCCAGAGCATCTGCCGGGCCGCACCACCCTATCCTTCTGTCTGCGTATCTTGGCTGCGCCGCGGCCACTCTTGCCTTAGCCCTGCGAATTGCTTATTGGCCGACTAGATAATTAGCAGGCTAAGGATTCGCCATGTCTATTACGGTCACCCCCATCCTGCCGCGTTTCGGCGCGGAGGTCTCTGGCATCGATATTACCGGCCCGCTGAGCGAAGAGAGCAAACGCGAGATCATCGATATCCAGAACCGCTGGGGCGTAACGGTGTGGCGCGATACTGGGCTGAATGATGACAGCCATGTCGCCTTCACCCGCATCTTCGGCGATGTGATCCTGGCGCCAAAGACAAGGGGAAGGCCCCGCTTCGCCCATCCCGAACTGTTCGACGCGTCCAATCTCGATGCCGATGGCAATATCGTGGATGACGAGCATCGCCGCCTGACCAATCGCGGAAACCGCCTGTGGCACAGCGACAGCTCCTTTGTGCAGGAACGGGCGGCGCAATCCCTGCTGCTGTGCCATGAAGCGCCCAATGGTGGCCCTACCTGGTTTGCCGATACGCGCAGCGCCTATGACGATCTGCCACAGGCGATGAAAGACAAGCTCGAAGGGCTTGAGGCGCGCCATTGCTATTTCTGGTCCCGCCGCCGGGCTGGCTATCCCTACACGGAAGAAGAGGTCGATCATTTCCCGCACTCGGTTCATCCGGTCGTCCATGTCCATGCAGGATCGGGGCGCAAGGCGCTCTATCTGGGGGCCCATGCCCGCGACATCGTTGGCATGGAACGGGAAGAAGGCCGCGCCCTGATCGAGGAACTGAACGATTGGGTGGCCCGCCCCGACTATATCTTCCCGGTTGAATATCGGCCCGGGGACATGGTCATCTGGGATAATTTGTGCAGCTATCATCGGGCAGGCGATTTCGACGAATTCCTGCATCGGCGGGACATGCGCCGCACCACTATTCGCGATCCGCAGGCGCCGGATTCGGGTGAGGGCTCGGTCCAGGCGATGTTCACCCAGGCAAGCCAGGCCGACGGCCGAATTGCCGGTCGGCAGGATACGAAAAGCTAACTGACAAGCAAGGCTGCCTTAACCATCCTCGTCCGGAAGCCGATAAGGCTGGTGCAGCTAGAATGCCCGGGCGATGCTGCACGAGGATGTCCTTCGCCGCCGCCGGGAGCAAACGGGGGGCTCGCTTGCGGAAGTGGTCCGCGCCTTTGGCCATGCGCTCGATCTCGCCGACGGTCAGCCCGATGGCCATAGCACCCGCGCCTGCTATCTCGGTTGCCTGCTGGGACAGGAGATTGGCCTTGCTCCACGGGAGCTTGGCGAGCTGTTCTTCGTCCTGCTGCTCAAGGATCTCGGCAGTTCCGCCAATGCCGCCCGGATCGGCGAGATATTCCAGACGGACGACCTACACTTCAAGCGGGCGCTCAAGACCTTGCCCGCAAACCGTCCTGCTCGTCTGAGAGCCCTGGTTGCGCAATGCGCCCGCGACAGGCCGCTTGCCCGGCGCATTCCCGTCATCGCCAATTTCCTGCTCCATCGGGATGCGATTGCGCAGGAACTGGTTCAGCTACGCGCCTCGCGCGGAGCGACCCTCGCTGCCGGACTGGGCCTCGCACCGGCAATATGCAGCGGGATCTACCATCTCGACGAACATTGGGACGGCTCGGGCAGGCCCAGCCATCTGAGCGGAGCGGCTATACCGCTCTATGCCCGCATCGCGCAGATCGCCCAGGTGGCGGACATATTCTACATCCATGGCGGCCCTTCGGCAGCTATTGACGAAGTTACCGCAAGGGCCGGACGCCAACTCGATCCGTCTCTGGCGGAGGCGTTCGGCAGGGTTGCGGAACGGGCGCGAAGCTGGGCC